>Ga0137375_10005070_pt1 | contig 15678 bp, 11 predicted proteins | sample SagtaG_24_FD_104936 | JGI IMG/M metagenome (GOLD analysis project Ga0137375, IMG submission 104936) | Vadose zone soil microbial communities from Sagehorn Ranch, Mendocino, California, USA - Sage1_R_113_16 metaG | ecosystem: Environmental > Terrestrial > Soil > Vadose zone | place: USA...
GACCTCGGTGACGGTTCGAACGAAGGTCGCGATGGGGTCGGCGCTCTCCGGTTTTTCGGCGGGGGGAACGGGAGCTTGTGGCACGGCGTTCTCGATCGAGCAGAGAGGTCCGCCGATCCAGAGTGCACATCGATCGACGAGAGGGTTGTCGTGCGGAAATTCCGCAGCGCTCGGACGCCACGCCAGCTCGGACCGCATCCCGGCGATCCTACTGACGGGCGCTGGAAAGGCCAAAAAACCCGAAGAGCGCGACGTCGTGACTCACTTCGGGGCGGCGTCGGCCGCGCCGCCCATCATCTGGCGAAAAATTTCATCGTCGGTCATCGTGCCCCCGCCGGCGCTCGCGGCGGCTTCGGGCACGCCGGCCTCCGTCGACTCGCCCATCATTTGGCGAAACAGGTCGTCTTCGGTCCCCTCCGCGGGCGGGGCGCCGCCGGCATCCGTCGCGGCCGTCTCGTCCGGCGGCGCAACGGCAGCCCCGGTGGGAAGAGCGAAGAGCGCCGCTTCCTCCGCGGTGCAGGGGATGGGATGAGACGGATCTTCTTGCACGCACTCGAGCTGCCAAGCCTCGCGCGGCGCAGAGTGGGTCTCGGCCGCCGCCGCGCGGGCGGCGGCGATGTCACGCTGGAGCAGCGCGGTCGAGAGACTCGGCACGTACATGACCAGCGCGAGCGCTACCGCGACGAGACCGGCAAAAGGGAGCACCACGCGATAGAGCGAAACGACCGGTCGATTGAAACGGAAGCTGGAGATGAACAGATTCAGCCCGAGCGGCGGCAGCATGAACGCCAGCTCCAGGTTCAGCAGGAACATCACCGCCACGTGAAAAGGATTGAGGTGGAAGCGAGCCGCGAAAGGAAGGACCAGGGGCACGGCGACCAAGATCGCGCTAAACCCGTCCATGATCATCCCCAGCACGAGCAAAAAGACGTTGAGCACGATGAGAAACTGCCAGCTCTGGGTCAGCCCGAGCCCCACCATGCTCTCGAGAATCTTTCCCGGTATCTGCTCCTGGACGACGAAGTTGATGAGCGCGTTCGCCATCGCCAAGATGAGAATGACGGCGCCGGCGAGGCTCATCGAAGCCATGGCGACGCGCGGCAGGTCCTTTCGGATTGAAAGATCTTTGTAGATGAAGACTTCGACCACGAACGTGTAGAGCGCGGTGATCGCGGCGCTCTCGTCGAGCGAAGTGAGCCCGCTCATCAAGCCTCCCAAGATCACGACCGGGATGAAGAGCTCCCACTTGATGAGCCACAGCGCATCGGCCATCGCCGAAAGACGGGGCGGTTCGCGCGGCACCTTGGCCTTGATGCCTGCGTAGGCCGAGTACGCGTAGAGCAGGCCCATGATGAGCAGCCCCGGCAGGAAAGCAGCCTTGAAGGTTCGGGTGAAATCGATTCCGGCGACGAGCGCATAGACGAGAATCGGCAGCGAGGGCGGCAACAAGAGGCCGAGCGATCCTCCGGTCGTCACCAAGCCGAGCGAGAAGTCTTCGGGGTAGTTCTGCTTGCGCAGAGCCGGATAGAGCAGGCCTCCGATGGCGACGATGGTCACGCCAGACCCGCCCGTGAGCGTCGTGAAAAACGCGCTGGCGGCAATCGCCACCAATGCGAGGCCTCCCGGCATCCACCCGAAAAAAGCGCGCGACGCCTGCACGATCCTGTCCGGCGTTTTCGATTCGGCCATCAAGTAGCCGACGAAAGTAAAGAGAGGAATCGTGACCAGGATCGGCGATCCCGCGAATCGCCCGTCGAGGATCGTCGGGGCAATGTAACGCAGGTGGTGGTAAACGGGATCGGGGTGGGTGAGCCAGGCGAGTTCGCTCGCGCCCCCCATCAGCGCGAAGATGGGCGTGCCGAGCACGGCCAAGACTGCGATCACCCAAAACAGTGCCCGCATCAGCCCTCGCCCTCGCTGGAAAGCACCTCGGCTTCCTCCTTGGGAAGAATCGCCTGCGCCTCTGCCTCCAGATCGATGCGGCCTATGGCGAGCAGAAGGGCCCGAACCAAGAACCGGATGCCAATGATGAAAAGCCCGAAAGGAAAGATCAGGTGAAGATCGCGAGTCAAAAGTCCGCGGCTGTTTCCGCCGGAAGGCACGATGACGAGCGGCGGATGCAGCTCGGTCGCCGCAGCCTCGGGCAGGATGATCGCGTCCACCTGTTGGGGCGTGAAGTACTCGTCCCAGTCGCCGTCTTTCACCCACATGTTCCAGTCGCCACCGTGCAGCCAGCTGTCGTAGCGTTCGCCGGCGAACACGTGCGAAGCGGTCTTCATGTCGAGAGAGACTTGCTTGCGCAGCAGAAAAAGGTGACGTCCTTGTTCGTGCCAGGCGATGGAGATCTTTTCTCCCGGCGTCGCATCGGCGGGAGCCCCGAAGCTCTCGATCGCGATGTGATCGAAAAATCCGACGACGCCGGCGAGGCACACCACCGCCGCGAAGATCCATCCTATGACGACGGCCGGAACGCGAAGCTTGGGTCGCAAAAACCTGAGCAGGGCGTCGATGTTGATGTGTTTGCTGCTGCCGGTAGCGAGCGATGCCCCCAGCATGGCCAGAAGCCAAGTGAGCTCGGTCCCCACGCCGCGCAGCCCGCCGAGAAGCGTGAGGAACGACGAATCTTGTAGCCAATTGAGCGCGTTGGAAAAATAAGCCGACCCCACGTTGCCCGAAGCGTAGCCGAGCAGCATCCCGACGAGCGCGGCCCCGAGGGCGACCGGCAGGCGAACCTTGGCCGGTCGTCCGCGGCTCAGGAGATTCGCGATAGGACCGAGGGCGAGGGCCCCGAAAGCGGCACGAAAGACGAGCCCAGCGTGGTTCGTAGCGCCGCTCGTCAGCGAGAATCCCTTCAGCGCGATCCAAAAAGTGAAAGCGCAGACCTCGAGGGCAAGTACCGCGGTGCACAGCACCGATTCGAGCCGCGTCCAGCCGACGTCGAATCGCGCCAGACGTGCGCCGAAACCGGATGTCGCGGCCACCGAGGTTTCCTCAGAAACCGCAGTTGGCCATGCGCGACTTGCCGAGGTAGCGGCGGGCGCGACGTTTCGCGACGGTGTTCTGCAGCCTTTGCTCCGGCAACACGTCGGGGGCGTCGACGATTTCGCGCAGCGTCTTCTCGTACGACGCCTTGTCGCCTTTCATGCAGTAGTAGGTTCTCGCCAACTGAAACTTGGACAAGAGAGCCCTCCCGCCGGTGAGGTCGATGGCTCGCGCGAACTGCTTCTGCGATTGGTCGAGCTCGGCCATTGCCGTGCGCGCGTGGTAGGCGCCGAGCGCCGCGCGACCGGAAGCGTATTGGAGCGTCTCGTCGAGCTCCACGCTGCGCTCGACGAGCGCCTCGCCGACGTGGAGCTCGGCCACCACGGCGGGGTCCTCTTTCGACATGTTGGCTTTGCCGAGCCAGGCTTGACCGATCCACAAGAGATTCAGCGCATCGTCTTTGGAGAATTTCGCGACGTACTGTTTCATGGAGACGACATTGTTCTTCGCCTTGTCGAAGCCCGGCGCTTTTCGCTGGAGCAGCTCGATTCCGTACAGAATCGCGCGGTCGTAGGCGGCCCGAGCGCGCGCCCGATGGTAGTCCGCGCGCGCTTCGTCATCGGCATCGACGGCGAGCTCGTAATCGTCTTCGATGAAGGCGAAGGCGCTGGCCGCCCAGCCTTTGGTCAGGAGAAAGAGTGCGTCGTCATTGTCCGGAGCAAGTGCGTGCATGCCCTCGAACTGACCGAGTCCCGCGAACGCGATGGTGCGCGCGACCTCGTAATCGCCGAGTGTGTCGATCGCCCGCGACCCGTCGCGCGTTCCTTTGATTTGCCCGTTCAGAATGGTGCTCTTGATGCAGCCGGATGCGGCCACCGCCGCAACTGCGATGACCCAGAACCACCAGCGTGCCTTCCCCATTTCGGTCCTTCTCTATACGCCCACCTTCGCGCGAGGGACAAGAGGCATCAATCTTCGCGCGATCCCAGAATTACGCACGATGCGCTCATGCGCACGTGCGAATCGGAATCGGCCAAGAGGTCGGCGGCTCGCGCGAACTCGCCGAGAGCGACGAGCTCCCGCATGGCGGAGAGGCGCGCTTCGCGGCTGCTCGATGACAGATCCTTCGCAATGACCGCGGCGAATTCGCGCTCTCCCGCCCGGGCGAGCGCGATCTGAGCTTCCCTCACGCCCTGTTTTGCCATCGCTCGGAGCTCGAGCAGCGCTTGCGGTCGCTTCGCTGGGACCTCGGCGAGGCGGCGGAGCGCGGCGGCCCTGACCGACACCTCTCCCCCTCTGGCGACCTTTTCCAGAGCATCGAGGACCTGCCGATCGCGCACGGGAGCATTGGCGATCGCGAGCTCCCGATCGCGCGCCAGCCCGTCGGTCATGGCGCGAACCAGCGCCTGCGTTCCGATGGCTACCGCGTCTCTTTCGCGCTCGAAGTTCAGAAGCACACGTCCTGCCTCGATCGCCGGCGCGCCTCGCTCACTTTCTACGACGCGAAGCAGCTCGCGCAAACCGCCCGCGGCAGCCGCTTCTTTCTGGCCCCAGGCGTCCACGATCGACTGCCGCAGACCCTCGTCGGCGTGAGCGTACAGATCGCGAAGCCCGAGGACTGCCTCGGCGTTGGCGACGTTTCCCAGAGCTCGCGCGCCGACGGCCTGCGCGACGGGGTTCGGGTCGAGCCGCGCGACTTCGAGTAGCGCGCTGGAGTCGGCGCGATCGGCAACCTCCAGGGCGGCTCGCAGGGCCGCCAACCGAACCCGCTCGTCGGGGTCGAGATAGAACTTTCGGCGCGCAGAGCCCAAGCGGGGACCGAGAGCGGCGCGCGCGGCGACCGCCCGCCAGAGAGCGCTGGAAGACGCACCGTAACGGCGGAGACGCTCGTCGCCGTCTTTGTCCTTGTCGGTCGAGCCGTCGAGCAAAGCGAGGGTCGCAGCAGCCCCGACGTCGTTGGACGCTCGCGCGCGGTTCTCGAGGGCAGAGGAGAGAGGCGCGGTGCAGGCGCGCGCCTCCTCGATCCGGACGAGGGCCTGCGCGGCCGGCGCAGTTCGGATTTCGCGCGCGCCGACCTCCTTCGCGATATCGCGCACCCGCCCGCGGTCGAGCTTGCCTTCCGCTCTCTCGCGGGCGATGGCCGTCTTGAGCTCGCCGAGATTTCCGGTGCGGGCTGCTCGCACCGACCAAGGCGCACTGCACGACGCGCAGCAGAGGAGAGCGACGACGGCGAGCCGCACGCCTAGCATGACTGCGTCAGATCTTGGCCATGACCGATCACGATCAGCCATTGCCGCGTGTTGCCCACGAAAATGACGGCGAGGCCGTCGGCAGCGCGCATCCGACCGGAATGGCCGCCAGGCCTCGCCTGCGGAGCTTCGCCGACAGCCAGTTCCGCCTGTCCCGTCAGTACTTGAGTGGGCCATGGCTACTCCGATGAAACGATCTGGTAGCGAGGATCTGACGCAGTCATGCCTAGGGGCCGACCCATGACCCGTCTCTAGCACCTCCTCGCGAGGGGCGGTCTTTCGAAAGGCGCGTTTGGCGTGCAAACCGGGCCAAAATCGGCTAACAGCTCGCCCATGCACTTCGAGTTCACCCACCGTTTTCGTGCGCCGGTCGACAAGGTCCAACGGGCCATGCTCGACGCGGCCTTCCCGGGTTTTCTTCTTCAGCACCACCCGAAGATGATGGAGGCCGAGGTACAGAGCCGCGAGGACAAGGGGAGCCTGGTGACCCGCAAAGTCCGCTATCGACCCAAGCCCATCATCGAGAGCGTCGGACCCAAAAAAATTCCTCCCGAGTACCTGGCGTTCATCGAGGAGTCGACGTTCGATCTCGAAAAAAAGCGGCTCGATTTCAAGAATGTTCCCACGATGCCCGGCGTTGCCCGTCATCTGTCGAACGGCGGCACGATGACCTTTCGCGAAGTGGGAGGCGAGTGCGAGCGGGTGACCACGGGCGAGCTCGCCATCACGAATCTGCCGTTCTTGCTCCGTCCGCTCGGGGCGATCGCTGAGCGGATCATCCACATGGAAGCCCACAAACTCTTGGACCAAGAAGCCAAGGTCCTGCAGCAGTTTCTCGACACGCAGAGCTCCAGAGCGTGACCGAATTGTGACGCCGAGGCGAAGAGTCGCTGCCTGCCAGGCAGGTCAGTTGACGGAGGAGCTGGTGGATCCGGCCGAGGTTTGCGCTTTGGCCCCTTTGGTGCGCACCGCTTGGCGCTCGAGGGCTGCACCGACGAAGCGCGAAAAGAGCGGATGCGGAGCCGTGGGGCGGCTCTTGAACTCGGGATGGAATTGGCAGCCCACGAAGTAAGGGTGATCGGGGAGCTCGATCATCTCGACCAAGTGCCTGTCCGGTGAGGTCCCGGAGAAGACGAGCCCCGCCGCCCGCAACCGGTCGCGATAGGCGTTGGCGAATTCGTAGCGGTGCCGGTGGCGCTCGCTGATTTCCGTTGCGCCGTAAGCTTCGGCAGCCAACGTCCCCGGGAGGAGCGAACATGGGTAGGCGCCGAGCCGCATCGTCCCGCCCTTGTCGACGGTCGTGCGTTGGTCGGCCATGAGATCGATGACCGGGTGAGGCGTGTCGCGGTCGAACTCCGTCGAGTTCGACCCCTTGAGAGCGCAGACGTGCCGCGCGAACTCGATGACGGCGAGCTGCATCCCCAGGCAAATTCCGAAAAATGGCGTCTTGTTCTCGCGCGCGTAGCGCACGGTGGCGATCTTGCCCTCGGTACCGCGGTCGCCGAATCCCCCGGGAACGAGGATGGCATCGAGTCCGGCGAGCGTAGATTCGGGCCCCACGCGTTCGATGTTCTCCGAGTCGATGTACTCGAGATCGACGCGGCAATCGTGGGCGAGGCCGCCGTGCACGAGCGCTTCGTGGAGCGACTTGTAAGAGTCGCGCAGGTGAACGTATTTGCCGACCACTCCGATCTTGACCGCGCCGCGCGACGGCTTCTTGAATCGCTCGACGATGCGATGCCAAGCCGAAAGATCGGGCTGGCGCGACCAAATGTTCAGCCGCTCAGTCAGTTGCTCATCGAGCCCTTCGGCGTGAAACATCAGCGGAAGCTCGTAAATGCAGGATGCGTCCATGGCGGCGATGACGCTATCGGCCGCAACGTTGGAAAAGAGAGAAATCTTTTCCTTGATCGCTCGCGAAAGCGGTCGATCGCAGCGACAAAGCAGTACGTCGGGCTGAATGCCGATCTCGCGCAGCTCCTTCACGGCATGCTGGGTCGGCTTGGTCTTGAGCTCGCCCGCCGTCGCGATGTAAGGCACGAGGGTGACGTGCACCGAGAGTGCGTTCTGGGAGCCGAGCTCCACCTTGAGCTGACGCAAGGCCTCGAGAAAGGGCAACGACTCGATGTCGCCGACGGTACCGCCCACCTCGACGATGGCGAGGTCGGCCTCCTCGGCGCCCGCTCGCACGCGCGCTTTGATTTCGTCGGTCACGTGCGGAATCACCTGCACCGTCGCGCCGAGGTACTCGCCCCGTCGCTCTTTGGAGATCACGGCTTCGTAGATCCGACCGGTCGTGAAATTGTTCTGGCGCGTCATTCGCGCGTGGGTGAAACGCTCGTAGTGTCCGAGGTCGAGGTCGGTTTCCGCGCCGTCGTCGGTGACGAAAACTTCTCCGTGCTGGTACGGGGACATCGTGCCGGGGTCGACGTTGATGTACGGGTTGAGCTTGATGTGCGTCACCCGGAGGCCGCGCGCCTCCATCAGCGCGCCAATCGAAGCCGAAGCGAGCCCTTTGCCGATCGACGAGACGACCCCGCCCGTCACCATGACGAACTTCGTGCGCTTGCTCATCGCTCGACTCCTTCGCAAACGGAAATGGTTGAAAGCTCCGCCCGAATGGACGGTGGGCGGCGTTCGGATTTGACCGACCATTTCGGCACGTGAACCTGCCCGTTCGCGACGCCGACGAAGCGCATTCTAGATAGATTACGAGCCCCGTCAAAGGAGGGACAAACCCTCGCAAACGTGGTAAAGGATGAGATCCCAGTCACGGATCAGGCGCAAGGCGCTTCGAGCTTTCGGCCGACCCGCGACGAGCCCATTCGCGACGCCAGCGATAGGCCGATGGTCGCAAGGAAGCCGAGTCGACGTCGCCGCCGGAATTGCGTCATCGAAACAGTGCGATCGCTCGCTGAGATCTTTGGCACCGCGATCGCGCGCACCTCTCCCACACGGCATGCTAAGACGCCGGTATGGGCAAGGAGTCGCTGGGGATCCTCGGCTTCGACTCATTTCACTTCGCCGTCGCGAACCTCGAGCGAAGCCGCTACTTCTACCGCGAAAAGCTGGATTTCGACGAGGTTGCGCGCGCGAGCGATCTCCTGGTGCGCCGCAGTGGGCAGGTCTCGAGCGTCTTCGGCGCGGGCGACGTTCGCGTGTGCGTGTCCACGCCGCTTCACCAGGACTGCAGGGCGGCGCGTTATCTGCGCCGGCATCCCGACGGCGTGATGAGCTTGTCGTTTCGCGTCCAAGATCTCGATCGCACTTACCGTCTTCTCGATGAGCGAGGTGCCGCCATTCTCGGCGATCCGGTGGAAGACCGCAGCGCCGCGGGAGGACACTACCGCGCCTTCGAAATCGCCACCCCGCTCGGCGACGTGGCATTCCGTTACGTCGAGAGAAACGCGTACCCCACCTTCGCTCCCGGATTCGAGCAGCTCGCCGAGTGCCCCAAGCCCAACCGCTTCGGCATCGAGCGGATCGATCATGTGACGTCGAACGCGCTCACGATGCAGCCGCTCATTCTTTTTTACCGCGAAGTGCTGGGGATGGAGGAGTTCTGGAACATCCGCTTTCACACCTCGGACCTCGTGGCCGAGCGCTTGGCGAAACGGAGCGGCACCGACGAGCTCCCCCTCTCGCCCTCGGTCCCGCCGCACGGCACCGGCCTGCGTTCGATCGTGATGTGGGATCCCGAGGGCGAGATCAAGTTCGCCACCAACGAGCCGCTGAAGCCATTCTTCCGCGAGAGTCAGATCGCGCGTTTTTGCTACGACAATTCGGGCGTCGGCATCCAACATCTGGCGCTGCGCCTGCCCGACATCCTGTCGTCGGTTCGCGAGCTCGTGGCGTGTGGCATCTCCTTTTTGCCCACGCACAAGAATTACTACCGCATGCTTCCGGCGCGTCTGGCCAAGCTCGACATCCACAACGTCACCCAGAGCCTCGCCGAATTGGAGGAGCTCGAGATCCTGATCGACGGCGAGCACGACAAATACATGCTGCAGATCTTCTTGCGCGAAGCCGCCAGTCTCTATGGCGACGAGCGCGCGGGGCCGTTCTTCTACGAGCTCATCCAACGATGCGGCGATCAGGGTTTCGGCTACGGCAACTTCCGCGCGCTGTTCGAGGCCATCGAGCGCGAGCAGGACGCGCATACGAAGCCGGCTTCACCCCCGGGCTGAATCGTGATCGACCGCCATGTTCAGGGGATTGTCCCCCCCAAGCCGCACAGCCAGGCGCGCCGGCCGGATGGGGCCCTCTACTACGAAGAGCTGCACACCCGCGATGGCTTCGATGGCGCGTTCACCTACTTCTATCATCGCGAGCCGGCGCCCCCTTCTTCAGCCGTGAAAGCCAGCGATCGAGGCTTTGTCGCCCCGCGGCGTGACCGCGATGCGTGCGAGCCTTTGCAGCGTCGCCTCTACGATTCGACCCGGGTGCCGCGCGCCACGATGCTTTGCTACGAGCGCACGCCGATCTTCTTCACCGATCTGGCCACGATTTGGTTGGCGCGTCCGAGCGCGACCGACGAGCTCTACTTTGCCAACTCCGACGGCGATGAGCTCTGGTTCGTGCAGCAGGGCACGGCGCGGCTCGAATCGAACTGCGGGTGGCTCGAGGTCAACGCCGGCGACTACGTTTTCGTACCGCGTGCCATGCCCCATCGCTGGCACCTCGCGGCTCCCGAGCTCTGGTTGCTCGGGATCGAAGGGCGCGCAGGGCTCAAAGTTCCGGACGCTTACCGCAACGGCATCGGACAGCTTCGGATGGACGCCCCCTACACGCATCGTGACTTCGTCCGCCCGGTCGGGCCCATTGCCCGTCCCGATCGCCCGCTGGAAGGACCGGACTCGCTGCTCGTGAAAAAGGGGGAATGCTTCTCGCTGTACGAATTTACGCGTCCGCTCATGGATGTCGTTGGCTGGGACGGGTTCCTCTATCCCTTCGCGTTTCCCATCGAAAAGTTTCAACCCAAAACCGGCGCTTTTCATCTGCCGCCGACGGTGCATTGCACGTTCGTGGGAAGCGGGCTCGCGGTCGGTTCGTTCGTGCCCCGCGTGCTCGACTATGGCGAGGGTGCGATCCCTTGCCCCTATCCCCACTCCAACGTCGACTGCGACGAGCTCATTCTCTACTTACGCGGCGACTTCACGAGTCGCCGCGGCGTAGGCGAGGGGATGATTTCTTTCCACCCCTCCGGCATCACGCACGGTCCGCATCCCGGCGCCTATGAGGCGAGCATCGGTCGGCCGCGTACGGAGGAGCTCGCGGTCATGATCGACGTTTTTGGTCGCGTGCATGCCACGCCCCAAGCCGCCAACCTCGAGGTCGCCGGCTACCACGCGAGCTGGTGAAGCCGCGGGGGCGGACCGGTTCAGAATCGACCGATGACGCCGATACCGAGGCCGCGGGTTCCGACGGTGATGGGCATCGGCAAGTAAAACAGGTTCTTGTCGCTGCCGCCGGGTTCCGGCGTCGGCGTCTTGGTAGGGGGCGGCGCCGCCGCGGAACGCTCTTGCGTCGGCATGAATAGCCCCTCCAACATGACGGCGAGCCCCCCCGCTTGTGCCGCGCCATCCAAGGCTTCGACGGCCGTCCGGGCGATGACCAACAGCGTGCTGCAGTCCAGATCCGTCGCCGGGCAACCGCCGTGGCTGATCGCGAGCCAAGGCCCGATGATAGGTGTACGCAGATCGTGCGTGCCTGGCGCGTCGGGCCAGCCGTACGAAGCGCCCGCTGCCAGCCCGTAAAAGAAGGCGGTCGTGCCGACCCCCAGGGCCGCGACGGCCCACCGGGTCGACGGCGGAGGGTACGCCGCCGTCGGCTCGGCCGCGACGGCCTGCGCGCGGGCGATCGAGGGTGATAGTGCGATGAGTGCGACGGCCAAGATCACGGCGAGGGGCGAGCTCCGCATCGAGCCCTTCTTAGCACTAGTCCGACAGATTCTCGCTGCCAGATCGATCGTCGACGTGGCGCTGCACCAACTTGAGCTGACCGGACAGGCGCAACTTTGCTCGGGAAAGCGGACTGGCGGTGCCTTCGCGGCTGTCCCCTGCATCAAAGGATCGCGCGCTGGCCACGACCAAGCGAACGAACTTTCCGGCTCGCGTCCGACGTTGTACCCCTGTGCTCATGTCCAGCGAACCCACCCCCCCGCGGCGGCGGTTGGGACCCATTTGGGCGCTCGTCCTTCTTCACTGCAACACGCCCTCCGCACCGACGGCTGCCTCGGCGTCCGCCCTCCCGTCGGCCGCTGCGGTGGCTCCATCGGCGCAGAGTCCGGCGTCTCCGGCGGCGACCCAAGCCAACGGGGCGACGGCCTCGGGGGACCTGACCAGTCCCGTTCCGAGCGGCGTTCCGGCCCTGAAAGAAGCGGTGGGCGCACTCGCCCGTAAGATCACCGAATATGGAGGGCACCTCAGCGCAGCGATCCTGGACGTGCAGTCCGGCGAGCTACTCGCGGCGCAAAACGACCGACGGCCGCTCAACCCGGCCTCGAATGCCAAGCTCTTCACGGCCGCCGCGGCCCTGTCGCTCCTTCACGGCGGCTATCGATTCGAAACCGGCCTCTATGGCGAGCTTCGTGGCGCCAGCGTTTCCAAGCTCGTGCTTCGCGGGCAGGGCGATCCGTCGCTCGTCACCGAAGACCTTTGGGACATGGTCCAGGATCTCAAGAATCAGGGGGTCAGGCGGATCGAAGGCGACGTTCAGGTGGACCAGCACTTTTTCGATGACAACTACATCCCGCCCGCTTTCGAGCAGCAACCCAACGAGTGGGCGTACTTCCGCGCTCCGGTGAGTGCCGTAGCCCTGAACGAGAACACGGTCACCATGAGGGTGCGGCCGACGGCCGTGGACGCGCCGGCGGTGGTGTCCTTCGACCCCCCCGGCTTCGTCGACATCGACGGCACGGTCAAGACCGTGGCCGAGGGAATCCCGCAAAACGTCAAGCTCGAGCTCTCGACGGAAGGCTATCGCTTGGTCGCACGCGTAGGAGGCGTTATCGGGGAAAAGGATCGGACCATCAGTTTCACCCGCCGAGTCGACAATCCCACCCTTCTGCCCGGCTATGCTCTCAAGGCGCTACTCGCCGCCGCCGGCGTCGCCGTCGGCGGCGACGTCAAGCCATCGGGGGGCGAGCCGCCGAAATCGATCCTCGTCTTGCATCGGTCCCAACCCCTCTCGACGTTGCTCTACGAGCTCGGCAAGGCGAGCAACAACTTCTACGCCGAAATGGTGTTGAAGACGATCGGCGCCGAGCGCCAGGGGCGCCCGGGCAAGAGCAGCGATGGCGCGGACTTGGTCGTTAAATACCTCAAACAAGCCGGCGCTTTCGAGGAGGGCACCGTCATCAAGAACGGCTCGGGGCTCTACGACGCCAACCGGGTTAGTGCCGGCGTCACGGTCAGGCTCCTTCGCGCCGCCTACCGCGACCCGGCGATCTCGAGCGAGTACTTGGCGCAGCTGTCGGTCGGTGGCGTGGACGGGACGCTCCACAAGCGCTTCCTCGAGCTCAAGGACAAGCGCATACTCCGGGCGAAAACGGGGACGCTCGAGTCGACGGTGGCGCTCTCCGGCTACGTGCTCGCGCCCGCCGGCAAGAGTCCCATCGCCTTCTCGATCATGGTGAACGACGTGGCCGGCAAAGTGACCGGAGCACGCGCCGCCGTGGACAAGTGTACGGACGCGATCGTGCGCCACCTCTGGCGGGGCGACGGCAGAAGCGCCGAGACGCGAAATTGAAGCCGCTCAGAAATCGCGCATCTGCTTGCGGATTTTGCCGAGGGCCTGCTCTTGGAGCTGCCGAATTCGCTCGCGCGACAGGTTGTACTTGTCGCCGATCTCTTTCAGCGTGAGCTCGTCCTCGTCGTCGAGGCCGAAGCGCCACCGGATGATGCGCGACTCGATGGGGGTCAGCGTGCCGAGCAACCGGCGCACCTCGTCGGCCCACTTCTGGTTGGCCAGGCTGTCGTAGGGCGAGAGGGCGTTCTCCTCCTGCAAGAAGTCGATGAAGCGCCGCCCATCTTCGTCGCCCACCGGGCGGTCGAGGGAGAACGGGGTCTCGGCGTAGAAATCCTTGACCTTCTCGAGCTTCTCACGGGGGATGCCGGTTTCCTTCTCGAGCTCGTCGATCGTCGGCTCGCGACCCACGCGCGCAATGATCGCCTGCGTGGTGCGGGCCACCCGATTGTAGGTGTCGAGCATGTGGACGGGGATGCGGACCGCGCGGCCCTTGTCGGCCAGAGCACGGCTGATCGCGTGCCGAATCCACCACGAAGCGTACGTCGAGAAGCGGTAGCCGCGCGTGTGGTCGAAGCGCTCGACGGCCTTCATCAGGCCAATGTTGCCCTCTTGGATGAGGTCGATGAGCGGCAGCCGACCGCGGTTGTAGCGGCGCGCGATCGAGACCACGAGACGCAGATTCGCTTTGACGAACCGGTTCTTGGCGTCGTGCTGGCGGACGTACGTCGATTCGACCTTCTCGATGTAGCGGCGGTAGGCCGGGGTGATCGGAATGATCGAACGCGGCTCGGTGTCGTCGTCTTCGATTTCGCGCTCGCGAACGACGTCGCGCGCAATGCGGTTGGCGCGGGCCATCCACAGTCGATCGCTGTCGGGCAGGCGTATCGCTCGGGCGAGCGCTGCCGACTGGTTGCCGAATCGACGTTCCTGGTCGGCGCTCAGGCGGGTGCGCTGCTTTTTCAACGTCTTGAGCGCGCGACGCATGTCCGGAATCTGAGGCGCTTGAATCTCCGGGTCGTTGGCGCGGCGGATCTCGTCCTCGATGGCATCCAGGATGAGGTCGGTGATCTGAACGAAAGACAAAAGTGCGACCCAGTGGTCGACCTCGGCCTGCTCGACCGCCTTGGCGGTCTGCAGCTCCTCGTCTGGACCCATCACCTGATGAGCGGCCATGTCGCGGAAGTAGCGCGCGAGCATGGAGTCGCCGCCGCCCTCTTCGATGGCACGCAAATCTTGCTGCGTCGGCTCGGGGGCGAGACTCAGCGCCGGCTCTGACTGGGGAACGTCGGCGAGCACGTCCGGGAAATCCGTCGCGTCCACGTCGGCGGGCGGCGGCGTGGTCGTGGCGCCCGCCAACCGGACGGAGGTGTTCTCCGCCATCTCGTCATCGAGGGGCGATAGCTTGGCGGCGGTGGCGCGGTTCTTCAAATCAATCATAGCTGCTCCCTGCACGGGTTAGGTGCGGGCCTCCGGTGTCGCATTGAGACGGCCGGGACATTTCGGTGGGTTCGACGAAAGAGAGGAGGAAACGTCTTACAACCTTCGTCGGCGCCCCGATATTCCCGGCCGAAAACGTACCCCCGGCGAGAAAAGGGGACCCCTCTAGCACAAAAAAGAATCTGGGTCCGCTGTTCTCGAAAGTCATCTGGTCTTCGCCACTTTCATGAAGTTCAACGGGGCAAAACTCCTAGAAACCACTGCAGAATCCATGCAAATTTCGATCCAATAATTTCTCTCTGGGCAGAAGCGGTCGAATTGGGTGACTCGGCGCGGACCTCTGGGACCCGCCCTGCGTGCCTCAAGAAGTATTGGGCCGCCGAAAGTTCCTTTTGATCCGGCCTTTGGGTATCAACTCTCTTCACGACCGATTCCTTCCACATTCCCTTGACTACAATGGACGCTCAGCCCCCTTTTTCGGGTCATCTCTTCTCTTTCTACGGCGGACTCTGTCGGAAGGTGTTAGCCGATCGGATTCTTTTCTCTGGGTTCATCGTTGCAGCAGCACTGCACGCGATCGGCCACGCAACCACGGCCTTCGTGGCAGGTCTATTGGGAAGTGGCCTCGCGACCACGGCTTGGGTCACTTCCTCAACATTTAGGTTGATTTCTAGCCCCGTGACTCTGGCATTCGTCGGAGTGCTCGCGACGGCGGTCAAAGCCGCCGGTGCGACGGCGGGCGCGACAGTTCAGTCGCGGTTGGCGCAAAACGTGGCCGGGTCGGTGCGACGGCAGCTGGCGGACAAGCTCTTGGAGGGAGGGGGCGCCGTCAGCCCAGGGCCTCTCGCGGCGTGCCTTACGGTTCGCATTCGCGAAGTCGAGGCGGGCGTTGCCGAAGGATTTCTGGGCGGATCGCGTGCGGCGCTTACCCTGGCCCCTCTGGCAGCGAGTCTTTACATCGTAAACTCGACGCTCTTCTGGGGCGCGGTGATCGTGGTCGCGCCGTTTGCCATGCTGACGTCCCTCGCGCGAAAAGCTTGGAAGCGTTCGCACGCGAGGGCGCTCGCGTTGGCCGAAGGGCTGCACCAGGAACTCGACGAGTTGGTGGTCCACATGGACGTTTGGCGCACCTACGGGGCGGGCGAGCGCGTCAGTCGGACGCTGGATACGCTGGGAGCACGAGTCGGCGTTGCGGCAGGCCGAGCGGAAGGTGCGCGAGCTGCGCTTTCCGGCGCGAACGAGGTGCTCGCGGCCGCCGCCC
>Ga0137375_10005082_pt1 | contig 15657 bp, 11 predicted proteins | sample SagtaG_24_FD_104936 | JGI IMG/M metagenome (GOLD analysis project Ga0137375, IMG submission 104936) | Vadose zone soil microbial communities from Sagehorn Ranch, Mendocino, California, USA - Sage1_R_113_16 metaG | ecosystem: Environmental > Terrestrial > Soil > Vadose zone | place: USA...
CAAGCGAGAGCCACAAGGTCAGCTATGGCGATAAGTACTGCTTGTTAGTTAAGTTGAGATAATTAGCACATGATTTCACAAGCTGTCAACGGCCATACTCTCATCCTGTTACGGGCTGATGCTTTTATCGCTGTTTACTCTGGACTTGCTGGCCGCAGGATGGAGTCTCTCAGCGATCAATAACGGTCTGTAACGGTATGTAACGGTCTAAAGGCGCCTCTCTATTGCCTCTGAGACCGTTGCAAGGCAGGCCTGGCGCTCAGGCCTGCCTATCCCGTTTCGGAGTGATTAAGCGTTTGCGCGCCTGATCACTCCTGACCGATCAACGCGGCTTAGACGCGATGACCAGCTTTCAGAATTTTACCTGTCGGTTAGCCATCACGCCAACGTCGCCTTTTTCCGAAAGAGGCGCAATGAAAACAAATCCAATACCGACCGGGCCAACAGTCTATTTGCTTCACTTCCTGAAGCCATACCGCCACGCCAAACATTACCTGGGCTATTCAACCAATCTCGACAAGCGCATCACCGATCATCTCGCCGGCATGGGCGCTCGATTGCTCGAAGTCGTCACAGACGCCAGGATCGAGTGGAAGCTTGCCCGAACCTGGCCGGGAGATCGAGAGCTTGAGCGCAAGCTGAAGAATCGCAAAGAAGCCCCAAAGCTTTGCCCGATCTGCAACGGCAAGCGGGCGTTCCGTCGCGCGATCTTTACGACAGAGGGAGGGCGCGACCGATGACTGAGAAACAGAAACTTGAAATACGCGGCGAACTGTTCGCGCTTTGTAGCGCAGGCGTAGACGCCAGCTTGAAACGCGCAGCCGGCATCATTTGCAAGCTCAGCGCAGAGGAACGGCTCAACGTTCGCGCCGGCATCGAGCGATTGAGTTATCTGATGGATGATGTGTTCCTTGACGAATGCAGACAGAAGCGAATCGAAGCGAGAAAGCAGTAAACGCAATCATGCTGAGCGTAAAAGAGGTGGCTTTCAATTCCCTACCCTGAAATGCAATGGGCGCCGCTTGCGACGGCGCCCAAACATCAACCAATCGCCGAAGCGATAGGCCAATGCTGCATAAGCAAATCCTACCCTTCGGCCGTCCCTTTTGAAAGAGAGAACGACATGGCAAACACAACGCAAAGACGTGGCTTCGGTCGTCGCATCAACGCCTGGCTTGCCGAAGCGCCAGGGGAAATATTCAAAGATGGCAAATGGCGATTCTGGTTTATCGCGCTGATAGGCTTCTCGATTCTCAACGCCATACTAACTGCCCTTGTCTTCGGTCAGGCCGGCAATCTGCAATCCTACATGGGAACGGTTATTGTCGGCGTCGGCGCGTTGCTGGCCTGGCTTGGCGTCGGCGCGCTGCATTATTCAGATTCCACAGACGCGCGGCTGTCTCGCGGCGTGTCCATTCTGGATAGCGTGACGCTGGTATTCTGCGCCGCGCACTTCTCTTTTCTGCTTTGGGTGTATGGCCATCAGTCCACCTTGCAACACGCCGAAGCGGATTACAAAGTCGCGGCGGCGGCATACAACGCGGAGGCGCGCCAGGTTCAAGCCGACAATGCGAAGATCGCGGACTCTCTGGCTAAAGCGGCGGATGCCGAGAAGGAAAAGGCGAAGATCGAACAGGACACAGCCTATCAACTGCGCCAGGCGGCAAAACACGGCGCCAGGATCAAGCGCGAGAGCGGCGGCATTACGGCCAACATCTCAATGGCGCCTGTTGAACTCGAAAAGCCTAAACCGCCTGAAGACTCTTCAGCGGCTTTCCTGATGCGTTGGGATTCATTGATTCGCCTAGCGAATTTCGGCGAGCTGGCGCTTGCCATCACGACGTTAATCTTTATCCGCGTCCGGTCGTCGCTCACGAACGCGCCGCGCCAGGTTGACGAGCTTGACGACTTTCCACCAGAGATCGACGCCGACATCATCGAAAAGCGGTCTCCGACCAAGTGCGCGGATTTCACCGTCACACCGGCAAAAAAAGCCCGTAGGTCTGCCAGGGTCTTAGATCAGGACGCCGTACAAAAAAAGACCCGCGATGACCTGGCGAACGGTCTCGCAACGTTACGCGAGGCTTTAAGCGACATCAGCTTTTATCACCCCAACACATCGTTCAAAGCATACATCAAGCCTGACGCGCCGAAGGCTCCTGACCATGTTTTGGTTCGCGCGATGCTGGCGCGGGAGGGGACACAGGAGACAATCTACAGCACAAAACTCAAGCTCAGCGTTTTGGATGACGCCCTTCAAATGCCGCACGACCAGTTCCGCGCGCGTCTCACGCGGACTCTTAACCGCGCAGGGTTTCAATTAACCGAAGACAGAACCTGAACAAAGGGAAAGCCATTCCAGAATAGGGTGGCGAAGACTCACAACAACAAAAAGCCTTCCGCGTGACTTTGAGAAACATTGCGGAAGGCTTTTGAAAGGAAATATGGATGGATAGTAAATCAAGCACTCACCCAAAATCCAGCAGCTTCACATATTCCACATTCACCGGGAAAATTGACACGACTCCGCGCGAGGTCTCCGAGACCTGGCCGCAAATCAACAAGCGCCTATCAAAGCCGGCAATCCGCGCGAACAAAGACGGGCCGCTCTGGTCTCCTGCGACATTCATGCCTGCGCGTCGCAAGAAAGAGAACGTCAAGGCGGTATCTCTGTTGGTGCTAGACATTGACGGCGGGATGACGGTTGACCAGGCTGACGCGAAGCTACGCGAACTGGGCGCGCAGGCCTGCATCTACACGACGCATAGTCATCAGCGCATCACGCCCGATCATCCGAAAGCCGAAGACTGTTTTCGGATTGTCATCGCGCTGGCAGACTCAATCGGCGCAACAGACTTTCCGCGCTTGTGGGAATGGGCAAACGATTTTTTCGAAGGCAAGATCGATGCTGGCTGCAAGGACGCCTCGCGTATGTACTACCTACCAGCGATTGCCCATAAAGAGGCGCCGTTTGTCTTTCGCAATTATATTGGCGTTCCGCTGGACTGGGCGGCGCTCGATCCGCCTGAAGAATCCTCAAACGCGCTCAGCGAAGAATCATCGGTCGATCCATCAGTCTATCCGACCGGCACGCCAGATGCCTACTATGAGACCGCTATCGCCGGCGAGATCGAGCGCGTCAGGATGGCGCCAGCAAAAGGCCGAAATAAAGCCTACAACAAAGCCGTGTACAACCTGGCTCGATTGGGCATTGACCGCGCCGTCATTGAATCCGCGCTGATTCCTGAAGCCGAACGAATCGGACTAGATAAAGCCGAGATCAAAGACACATTCAAAAGCGCATATGACGCCGGCGTCAGAAAGCCTCGGCGGCGCAAGGTCGATCCGATTGACCTTGTATTGAGCAAGGCGACGCTCTTCCATGATCCGGAAGGCCGTCAGTACGCGTCGATCAGAATCAATTCCCACATTGAGACCAGGCCAATTGACTCTAAGCAGTTCCGGCTATGGATTCGAAGCGCCTATTTCGACGAAGCCGGCGCGCCTCTTCACGGCGAAGAATTCAGCAAAACATACGAGATGATTCAAGCAATGGCCATGTTCAAGAGCGACGAGCAGCGCGTACATCTCCGCGTCGCTGAATTCGACGGAAAGATTTACGTCGATCTGTGTGATGAGGCCTGGCGCGTTGTCGAAATCACGCCGGACGCCTGGCGCATCATCGAGGCCGCGAAAGCTCCGGTACTCTTCACGCGGCGCGGCGGAATGCTGGCGCTACCGGAACCTGTCCAGGGCGGCGACCTGGCCGAACTGCGCGAATTCATCAATTGCAAAGAATCGCAAGATGACGACTCGTGGGCGTTAGTCACAGGCTGGCTTGCCATGTGCTTCCACGCGCGCGGACCGTACCCGATCCTGTCCGTTGGCGGCGAACAGGGGAGCGGCAAATCTACTGTTAGCCGAATGTTGCAATGCCTTGTCGATCCGAATGCAGGAGACCTGCGCGGCATCCCAAAGGATGAACGGGATTTGATGATTGCCGCGAATAACTGCCGCCTTCTCGCGTACGACAATCTGTCCGGCGTTTCGCTGGAGATCAGCGACCGCCTTTGCAGATTGGCGACCGGCGCGGGATTCGGAACCCGCACATTGCACACCAACGATGAAGAAACAATTTTTGCGGCGCGCCGTCCGATTCTTGTGAATGGCATCTCTGACATTCATTACCCTGACTTCCTCGATCGGAACGTTTCGATTTATTTGCGCCAGTTTTCAGGTGAGGACCGACGCGACGAAGAAACGCTATGGGCGGACTTCGCGAGCGCGAGGCCGCGAATACTGGGAGCCCTATTGTCCGGCGTCAGTCACGCTTTGAAAAATCGCGCGACCGTCAAATTAGATCGAAAGCCGAGGATGGCGGATTTTGCACTGTGGGCCGTAGCCTCTGAATCCGGATTGGGATTGAGCGAAGGCGCATTTATGAGGGCATACGAAGGCAATCGAACGGCGGCGCATGAATTGGCGCTCGACACGTCGCCGGCGATTGAAATCCGCGAATTCATGGACAGTTTGACGGCGCCGGATTGGCGAGGCAGGCCAAGCGATCTACTCAAGGCGCTAAATTCGATCCTGACGAATAAAGGCGAAGACCCACAGGAAAAATATGGATGGCCGCATACGGCTAACAAATTGGGCAGTGACCTTCGCCGCATCGCGCCGAATCTGAGAGCCATTGGCATTGATGTCGATGGCGGTCGAACGAACGGAAAACGCTACATCACGATCACGAAGAAAACAAAAACACCGTGATAACCAGCCCACTTGGGGCGTCTTTTTTCCATGAAAAACTTTGGAAAAGTGTCGGCACTGTCGGCACTGATTCGGATACCTGCTTTATTTGCCAATAGTTTAAACAGTGCCGACACCTAAAAAAGTGTCGGCACTGTGTCGGCACTGTCGGCACTGTATTGTCGGCACTGTCGGCACTCCAAGTGCCGACAACAGTGCCGACGCAGAATCCACATAAGCTCATTATTTGGCCAGGGTTACGGCTAACAGTGCCGACAGTGCCGACACTTTGCCCTATATTGCGGATGGGCCTTTCATCAACGCTTGCCTTACGTTTTGATGAAGTGGCCATCACTTGCGAAACTCAACAACGATATCATTCGATCTCCCCTTGCCTGGCCGGGAAGCGATCGGCGGAAGAACAGGCGGACGCGCTCGGGCTCTCTTACAGCACCATCTGCCGTTGGTTGCGCAAGTTTCGGGAAGAGGGCATGCCCGGACTGTTCCCGGCGACTGAATATCCACGTGAACCACAAACCCCGGAACATGTCATCGTGACGCTGCTTTTTTACAAGACTTGTGCGCCACGGGCTTCTGACCGGGAACTGGCGCGAGTCTTGAGCGCGATCACCGATCACCGCATCCATAACGAAACGGTCAAGGCATTGCTGGAACGCTATCCCCTCTGGCGCTACCCGGAGTTTCAACGTCTCATTCAGTATCAAGCGCCGGGTGACCCGCAGCAGTTGCGTCAGGAAATGGTTAAGCTCAAACGAGAGGGTTGGCCCAACTAAATGCGGACGTGCAATCTGAAAAAGCTCATCCGCTTTTTCGAGCGAGACCTCTTGATCATTCTCGACCAACCGCAACCTCTTTGTGTATCATACCGCCGGCCTCATCAACCGCTTCGTTCTTGAGTTCTCGTGCCTGGCTAAAGAAATTCAGCCAATCAAAACTCAGTGGGAGTCCGCATGGTTATCGCTACAACCAGTCCGCCTGAACAAGGCCAGCTCGTCAATGTCAGGCAGCGCCGATATGTCGTCAGCGAAGTCGTCAAAAGCGCTCTGCCGGCGCCGCCCATAAAACCGCTTCCCGGCGAAAGCCAGCACCTGGTGACGCTCTCCTCCGTCGAGGATGACGCGCTGGGCGAAGAGTTGCAGGTGATCTGGGAGTTAGAACCGGGCGCGTCCGTCATCGAACGGGTCGCCTTGCCAGAACCCGGCGACTTCGATTCTCCTGACCGGCTCGACGCATTTCTCGACGCCGTGCGCTGGGGCGCAGCTTCGACCGCCGACATTCGCTCTATTCAATCGCCTTTCAGGTCGGGCATCTCCATTGAGGATTATCAGCTCGATCCGGTCTTCCGTGCGATCCAGATGCCGCGCGTCAGCCTGCTCATCGCCGACGACGTCGGTCTCGGCAAGACCATCGAAGCGGGGATGACGATTCTGGAACTCATAATCCGCCATCGCGCGCGAAGAGTTCTGGTCGTCTGCCCGTCCTCGCTTCAGGTTCAATGGCGCGACCAAATGCGCGACAAGTTCGGCCTCGATTTCCGCATCGTCGACAGCGACCTGCTCAAAGACCTGCGCCGCAAGCGCGGAATCCATGTCAATCCGTGGACGCACTTCCCGCGCCTCATCACCTCTATTGATTTTCTGAAGCGTGAACGCCCACTGCGACTGTTCAAGGAGACGCTGCCGACGGAGAACGAATCGGTCTATCCGCGCCGCTACGACATTCTGGTCGTGGACGAGGCGCATAACTGCGCGCCTTCGGGACGGGGCAAGTACGCGACCGACTCGCTGCGCACCGAAGCCATCCGGTTGCTGGCCCCGCACTTCGAACACAAGCTCTTCTTGACCGCGACCCCGCATAACGGCTACCCGGAGAGCTTCACCGCGTTGCTGGAACTGCTCGACAACCAGCGGTTCGCGCGCGGAACGTCGCCGGATCGCAAGCAGCTCGAAGCCGTGATGGTGCGCCGGTTGAAGTCCTCGCTCCCTCCGGATGATTTCGGCCAGCCGCGATTCCCGCGACGCGTTGTCGAAGCGCTCGAAGTGGATTACCCGGAAGAGGAGCGCCGCATCCACGCGGCTTTGCGCGAATACGCAACGTTGCGCAGCGCGAAGGTCGCCGGCGGCTCCGAGCGGGTTGCAACCGAATTCGTGTTGAAGACTTTGAAGAAGCGGCTCTTTTCCAGCCCCGCAGCTTTCGCCCGCACGCTCGATCAGCACGAGCGCACGCTGAAAAATTCAAAGCGGCGCAAATCCTCGACCAAGCCCGCGCCCGGAATCCTGCAGCGGCAGATTGACCGCGTCGAAGAGGAATTCTGGATCGATGACGAGGCGGAAGAGGTAACGGACGATGTTGTTGACGCGGCCAGTTTGCTCTTTCAGGAATTGACCGCGGAAGAATCGTCGCTGCTCAAACAGATGAAGACCTGGGCCGAGAGCGCCACGGCGCGTCTCGACGCGAAGGCCAGAAAGGTGGTCGCGTGGCTGCGCGAAACCATTCGACCGGGCGGCAAATGGTCGAACGCCCGCGTCATTATCTTCACCGAATACCGCGCGACACAGAACTGGCTCTATCAGATACTGGCTGCCGAAGGAATGACGGGCGGCGACCGCCTGATGACGATGTATGGCGGGATGGATTCGGAAAAGCGCGAAGAGATCAAAGCCGCCTTCCAGACCAACCCCGAAGAGAGTCCTGTTCGCGTACTGCTCGCCACAGACGCCGCCAGCGAAGGCATTGACTTGCAAAACCATTGCTCGCGGCTCATCCATTACGAGATTCCCTGGAACCCCAATCGCCTCGAACAGCGCAACGGACGCATTGACCGCCACGGGCAGAAGTCGAAAGAGGTCCTGATCTACCACTTCGCCGGCAAAGGCTACCGGGAACGGGAGCGCAATCTGGCCGAAACCTCCGCCGGCGATCTCGAAGCCGATCTCGAATTTCTGATGCGCGCCGTGCGCAAGGTCGAAACCATTCGCGAAGACCTCGGCAAGGTCGGTCCCGTCATCGCGCGGCAGGTCGAAGAGGCGATGCTCGGTCGTCGCAGCCGGCTCGACACCAGGAAGGAAGAAGAGGACGCCGAGCCGGTGCGCAAGCTATTGAAGTTCGAACGCGATCTGGAAAAGCAGATCAGGCAGTTGATGGATCAACTCCACGAGACGAAGCGCGAGTTGCGGCTCTCGCCCGAAAATATTCAAAAGGTAGTCGAAGTCGCCCTGGAATTGGCCGGGCAGCAGCCGTTGATCCCGGCGGAGGCCGCGGGCGTCGGGGCCGATTCGAAGCGCGTCTTCCAGTTGCCCGCGCTCGAAGGCAGTTGGGCGCAATGCGCCGATGGGTTGGCGCATCCGATGTTTACCGATCGGATGCGTCCATTCACCTTCGATCACAATCTGGCAAGGGGCCGCGAAGATCTGGCGCTCGTTCATCTGAACCATCGCCTGGTTCAAATGAGCCTGCGGTTGTTGCGCGCTGAAGTCTGGTCGTTGGAAGGCCAGAAGCGGCTGAACAGGATCACCGCCCGCGTCACTCCCGATTCGGCGCTGCGCCATCCGGCGATGATCGCCCACGCGCGTCTGGTGGTCATCGGCGGAGATCGCCATCGCCTGCACGAAGAGATCATCTTCGCCGGCGGGCAATTGATCGGCGGGCGCTTTACGCGTTTCGGCTCGCTCAAGGAGATGCAGGACGCGCTCAACGCCGCGACGGATCGCGAGCCATCCGAGATGGTGAAACAGGATTTGCTGAAGCTGTGGCCGAAAAATTCCGAATCGCTGCGGCTCGCGCTCGAAGCCCGAATGAAAGAGCGCACCGAGAGTCTGAAGAAAACTCTGGCCGACCGCGCCGATAAAGAGGCCACGGACATCGAAAAGATCATGACCGAATTGCTACGGTCGATTCAGGCGCAATTGGACGACCCGGAATTCTCCCAGGCCTACCTGCCGGGCTTCGCTCCGGCGGAGATCGAGCAGTTCGAGCGCAATATGGACGCGCTGCGAGTCCGCATCCGCGCCATTCCGGGCGAGATCGAACGCGAACAGGCTGCAATCCGTGCCCGCTTCGCCGATCCGCAGCCGCGAATGTTTCCGGTCGCTGTAACCTATCTCGTGCCCGAGATGTTGGCTGGCAGGCACGGAAGATGAATTCGTAGAGAAATTCATCCACAAAGTCACACGAAGCGTCACGAAGTGAAAAATCGACTTGTGTAATCTTTGTGTTTCTTCGTGTGACTTGTAGATGAATCTGATAAGGATTGATGTAATGTCCAGCAAACGACACCACGCTGAATGGCTATCGCTCGTTGAAGTCTCCGGCCCATTCCTCACAATGCCGGTGCTCGAACGCGTCTTTCCGCAAAGCCTCGACGCTCACGACCCGGACCATTATCGCACCCTGCGCCTCGCCTTCGAGGAGTGGGAAGAGAGTACTGCTAAGCCCGCGCTCCATCGCGCCTGGATCAAATATGTCCTCGAACAGACGCTCGGCCTGCCCGAAGAGGTCCTCGTCGAAGGCCAGGCCATTCCCGAAGCGATCAAGGCCACGGTCTCCGAACACGGCGAGACGCTGCGGCCTGATTTCATCGTCCGCAATCCCGAAGACATCGCGCCCGCCGGCCAAGCCAGGTTGTTGATTCAGGTCTATCCGCTCGAACAGGATTTGGAGAAGCCCGTCGCCGAACGCCATTGGAAGGCTTCGCCCGCGACGAGGATGATGGAGTTGCTGCATGCGGCCGATGTTCGTTTGGGGCTGGTCACCAACGGCGAGCGGTGGATGATGGTCTATGCTCCGCGCGGCGAAACAACCGGCTACGCTTCGTGGTACGCCAGCCTCTGGATGGAAGAGAAGATCACGCTGCAAGCCTTCCGCAGCCTGCTCGGCGCGCATCGCTTCTTCAATGCGCCCGATGACGAGACGCTCGACGCGATGTTGGCCGAGAGCGCCAAACATCAACAGGAAGTCACCGACCAACTCGGATATCAGGTGCGCCGCGCCGTCGAGACGCTCATCCACTCGTTGGATCGCGCAGACCAGGACAGCGGGCGCGCGTTGTTGGCCCGCGTCCCCGAAGCCGAGCTTTACGAATCGGCGCTGACTGTGATGATGCGGCTCGTCTTTCTTTTCTGCGCCGAAGAGCGGGGCCTGCTGCTGTTGGGCGATCCGCTCTACGACCAGCATTACGCTGTCTCGACGCTGATCGCCCAATTGCAAGAGGCCGCCGATCAGCACGGCGAGGAGGTGCTCGAACGACGGTTGGACGCGTGGTCGCGGCTGCTCGCGACCTTCCGCGCCGTTTATGGCGGCGTCGAACACGGGCGGTTGAAGCTGCCCGCTTATGGGGGGCGGCTCTTCGATCCCGACCGCTTTCCGTTTCTCGAAGGCCGCGCGGCGGGAACCAAATGGCGCGAGACTCCGGCCAATCCGCTCCCCGTGAACAATCGCACGACACTCCACCTGCTGCGCTCGCTGCAATACCTGGAGATGCAGGGCGAGGCGCGGCGGTTGAGCTTTCGTGCGCTCGATATCGAACAGATAGGCCACGTCTACGAAGGACTGCTCGATCACACCGCCAAACGCGCGGCAACGCCCGTGCTGGGCTTGATCGGGCCGAAGGGCGATGAGCCGGAGATCGCGCTCACGGAATTGGAACGCCTGCGGGCAAAGGGCGAAGGCAATCTGATCGAGTTTCTGCGCGAGCAGACCGGCAAGTCCGAAAACACGCTGCGACGATTGCTCGAAACCGAATTGGATACTCACGAGATCAATCGGATGCGCGCCGCGTGCGGCAATGACGCGCTCTTCAAACGCGTTCGCCCGTTTGCCTCGCTCGTCCGCGACGATTCATTCGACCGCCCGGTCGTTATTCCGCAGGGCAGCGTGTACGTCACCGCCGGAACCGACCGGCGTTCCAGCGGCACGCATTACACGCAGCGCATCCTGACCGAACCGATTGTGCAATACACACTGGAGCCGCTGGTTTATATCGGCCCGGCTGAAGGCAAGCCGAAAGAAGAATGGCGGCTGCGTTCGCCACGCGAACTGCTGGATCTGAAGGTTTGCGATATGGCTTCTGGGTCTGGCGCGTTTCTGGTGCAGGCGTGCAGGTATCTTTCCGAACGGCTGGTCGAAGCCTGGGAAGTGATTGAGCACGAAAATCCCGGCTCGCCGCGGATCACGCCAGAAGGTGCGCCCGCGACCGGCGCTCTCGACGAGGCGTTGATCCCTCAGGAGACCAATGAACGGATTTCTTATTCACAACGCATTATCGCCCAGCGGTGTCTTTACGGCGTGGACAAGAATATGTTGGCCGTCGAGATGGCCAAGCTTAGTCTATGGCTGTTGACATTGGCCAAGGATAAACCGTTCACCTTTTTGGATCATGCCATTCGCCACGGCGATTCGCTGATCGGAATCAAGGACTTGGATCAGCTCCGATATTTTAATCTCCAACTCGATGGCGGCAAGCAGTTGCGTTTCAGCGGGTCGGTGACCGCCCTGGTGGATGATGTCATTGCATTGCGCCAAAAGATCGAAGTCAATCCGGCCAATACAGTCGAAGAGGTTGAAATACAGGAGCTGTTGTTGCACGAAGCTGAAGAGAAGGTCGCCATGTTGCGGTATGCCGCTGATTTGCTTGTCTCCGTCGGGTTCCAAGATGTTATGGCAAAGGCATTGGAAGACCTATACGGTACCATGGCGATGAAGGCCAATTATTTTGTTGAGAAAGGAACATTGACAGAGTTCAAGGAAGCTGTTTTTCAGGTCTTACATGGGCAACTGACTTTTCATTGGCCTCTTGAATTTCCGGAAGTTTTCGTGAAACGAGGTGGATTCGATGCTTTCGTCTGCAATCCACCTTTCGCAGGAGGTCTGAAGATTGAAAGCCAGCTTGGAAGGGAATGGCGCAACTATATTGTGCAGCAAATTGCCAACGACATTCGAGGTGTTCGAGGTACTGCTGATGTGTGTGCATATTTTTTTTTGAGAGCGGCATCGCTGACAAAAGTCCGAGGCGGATATGGAATGTTGGCGACAAACACTATCGCTGAAGGCGATACTCGCACTGTTGGCTTAGAGCAAATACTTGAGTCAGGTTTTTTGCTCATACGAGCTATTCGGAGTCAGCCTTGGCCCGGAATTGCAAGCCTAGAGGTTTCTATAGCATGGGTATATAGAGGTGAATGGGCAGGCTGTGTCACCTTAGACGAAATTCCCGTTACCAATATTACGTCGCAATTAAGACCTCAGACATCACTAAATAGCCACCCCTTCCAACTTGTTGCAAACAAAGACCTGTGCTTGCAGGGAGCCAACGTACTTGGCACAGGATTTCTTCTCACTCCGGAAGAAGCAAAAAGCCTTATCAATAAAGACTCAAGAAATAAGGACGTATTGTTTCCGTACCTCAACGGTGAAGATCTTAACGAACAAGCAGACCTCTCTTGTAGCCGATGGATAATCAACTTTCATGGGTGGGAGCTTGATCGATGTGCTGCCTACTCCACCTGCCTAGACATTGTTCGAGAGCGGGTGAAGCCAGATCGTGATCGCATGATTGGAAAAAATGCCGCTAGTACTAGAAGAGGCAAGAATTGGTGGAAGTATGGGCAAGACGCTAAGCTTTTGTACGAAAGCATCAAGACCCTTAATAAGGTGCTTGTACGTGCTCGGGTAAGCAAACACCACATGCTCGCATTTGTTCCTATAGATTTTCTATTGTCGGATGCCATTGTGGGCTATATTTTCGATGACTTTGTCCACTTTGGGTTATTACAATCAACTATCCACGAAGCCTGGTCCAGGTGTTATGCGTCTAGCCTTGAAACGCGGATGCGTTATACGCCAGCAAGCTGCTTTGATACCTTCCCCTTTCCCGATCAAGCAGAGAATTCTTGCGAGCTGGGAATCTCTTACTATCAGCATCGCAGCCATATAATGCGTACTCATCAAGAGGGTTTGACCAAAATCTACAACCGCTTTCACGACCAGGAGGAAACTACCGCCGACATTCGCCACCTACGCGAGTTGCATCAAGAGATGGATGAGGCCGTCGCGCGCGCCTACGGCTGGGCGGATTTTCGGCTCGACCACGGGTTTCACGAGACGAAGCAGGGCGTGCGCTTCACGATCAGCGAAGAGGCGCGGCGCGAAGTCCTCGACCGTTTGCTCGAACTCAATCACCAACGCTACGCCGAAGAGGTGGCCGAAGGGCTGCACGAGAAGGGCGCGAAGAAGAAGGCTGCAACGAAAAAGAGCGCGAAGGGCAAATCAGGAGTCAGCGAAGCCGCGCCGGGCGGCATCAAGCCGCAACCGGAGCTATTCGCCACATTGGATCAGAAAGACTTGTTTGAAGATTGAAGTGGCGCATCCGCTTTAGGGAATAGTTCGCCGGCACCGGACGGGTGAAAGGAGAGACTGACCATGGAATTCAAGAAGGATGATCGAGTCAGACATCCGGCTAAGCCGGAGTGGGGTATTGGAAATGTTCTTGTGGTGAGGTCGCCAAAATAAAACTCTAAAGAATCCACAACCGCACCACAAACAGCATAATGGCGAGAAGAAAATAAAACGGCCAGACTGAGACTGAGCACCCCGCTCTCAAAATGCACCCGAGAAGGGCTTTTATCTTGCTTACCGGCGAGATGATAAAAATGTCCTCCACGGTCGTCGAATGCGAGTGAACTTTCTTTATGAAGTCGTTGTACTGCTCTCTGAATTGCCTTTCCAATCCGAGATAATAAGAATCCAGAAGGTAAAAAAGCACGATCGGGACGATGGATATCCAAACGTAGCTTGGCTTCCCTTTGTCGGCGATGATCACAATCACGGCTGAAACCAGAGCGATGCACCACGTCTTGGCAGAGGCGCTATTTGTCGCCATTCTGTTGATGATGGTCTGAAGAATGTTCAGATAGCTTTGAACCGATGGCGAATCAAAATTGATTTTTGTGATGGGGTCGTTCATCAGTCCCGCTCGCTAGCCGAAGAGTATACGCCGAAGGATGCGCTTCCAAGCGGGTTCTTCTACCACCATCCGCTTTTTTTTCGCAGAGTGCGGTGATAAGCATCTTCGACCCACAGTCCAAATCGATCTTTGTCCCAATTGTAAACAACCGCTCCCGCATTCCGGAGCGCGTCTGGAACTCGCCCCGGAATAAAAGATGTCTTTCCGTTGATGTCTTTGATATTGTGGATGTAAATTCCGAGAAGGCCGTTACCGCGAGCAATGCTTTGCTCTATTTCGTACTTCACGTACTTTCGATTGGCTGTCTTCTCTCCGATGAGCACTACGGTGACGCTCGTGTTTTCAATTCCTTTGTCAATCAGCGCTTTTATAGCAGCGTCACCTTTCAATTTGGTCGCTTCCCACAACGACGCATCTTGAAAGCCAGCTGCGGCAGTTCCATCTACAATGTGGCTGTTTCTGATCACGTTCACGCGGAAAATATCGTTTTGATAGTGAAAGCTGAAAAACACCCGTCGGGCCATGATTTTCCCTCTGCTTGGTTTCATCAGGGGAGACGCCAAGAGATAAGCCTTAAAGAATGGTTTCCCTGAGGTCGCTAAAGGACGGCGACTATTATACATTAGGGCCGCTAATTTGATAGCGGCTCTTTCGTCAAAAGGCTGAACCTAAACCCGTGACGAATTCGCAATAACTCCGCCACAGGATCATCAAGCTCCTGCCATTTTGCCGGAATCGCTCGAAGTTCTTCTATAGACTTTTTAAGCGAAATATCGGATTGGTCAGCTAGCGGCTGAAAGTCAGCGATTTCAAAACGCATCATCTCCCATTCGCCTTCAGGGCTCCTGATCCATCTGCCCACGCCTTTTACCCTGATTACTGTGGTGAACAGGTAAGCGGCAATCTTTTTCGCGAGGCTGCGGCTCGCATAGCAGATATATTTCTTCCTATCCCTTCCCTCCAAATGAATCGATACCTGTTCTTTGGTTCCCCCCACCATTACGGGAACGCCATCGATAGCGCCGGATTGTTTGAAATGGCCGTAGCCTGGCGAATTTTTGCGCAGTCTTTTCATTGGCCCAGCCTCCTCGAGGGAAAATTTTATTCCCTGGAATGATTCTTGTATTTAAGTCGTTTACACGCAAAGCGCTCAATCGCCGCTATGGTTCGCTCTCTATTCTTATAAACCGGCGCTCTTATAAGCCCACTCCGCGTGGTTAATCAAGCCTTTGCGAACTTTCTTATGAAACTGTTCAAGTAAGGCGCGCTCTCTGGCATAATCATTGCTGGTCGCCAGCGATTCCTCTTCAGGCCAGCAAAGCATAGAATTTCGATATGAGAGTTTTTCTGAGTTATGCGGTTGGACCAGGGAGCGCCACGGTTGCGGCGCGCCTGCGCGCAGTGGCTGCGGCCTACGACATTGCAATTACATTGCCCGACCGCACGCTGCCGGCCGGCGATGAGTTGACATCAGATACTCTGAAAATGATCAAGCAAAGCCACGCGGTCATCGGACTGGCGATAGAGAACGCGCCGGCGGATTTGGTCAAGGTGGTCGGCCAGGAATTGAGCGCCGCATGGAAAAAACGCAAACCGATCATTGCCCTCATCGATCGGCACGTTCCAATTCAAGGCACGGGCATACCTGAAAGCCAAATCGTGTACTTCAATCCTTTGATATCCAATATGCACGAAAGCAGGCTGAATGCGGCGCTCTATCAGATACGATCCCGGCCACAGGATAGGGATTTGACCGCGCTTGGTTGGATAGCCGGCATTGCGCTCGGAATGGTCGCGCTGGGCGAACTCCTGGGGGGATAAAAATAGCGGGTGTCAGGTTGCCGAGAACCGAATATTGAAGATGCGTTATAATTTCGGTGTATGGCGGCAAAAGACACATATCACGATCACGTCAGAAAGGCGCTTGA
>Ga0137375_10005085_pt1 | contig 15653 bp, 8 predicted proteins | sample SagtaG_24_FD_104936 | JGI IMG/M metagenome (GOLD analysis project Ga0137375, IMG submission 104936) | Vadose zone soil microbial communities from Sagehorn Ranch, Mendocino, California, USA - Sage1_R_113_16 metaG | ecosystem: Environmental > Terrestrial > Soil > Vadose zone | place: USA...
GGCAGCATTAGAGCACGAGTGGTCGAACGGTGTCACTGAGGGGCACGTGAATCGGCTCAAGATGATCAAGCGGACGGCATATGGGCGCGCCAGCTTCAAGTTGCTCCGCCAGCGGGTCTTAGCCCAGGTGTAACCGTCGCGATGTTAGCACGGGAGATGCGGAAGAGCCGCTTTTTCGTGAGGCAATGATCGGACGTAGGGTTAGATTCTTTCGTGAGGCGATACGGGTAGCAGATCCTATTGACATTTAACAATCACGTCCTGGTACTGCGCGAACCGCCGTTGACGGGCGTACGGGAGCTGTCGGGAGGGCGGACTGGGAGCGGCATGCTGCTCAGGCGCCACGACTGATAGGCTGCTGCCGGGAAGCGCACGCGCGACCCGCTCCTGATCGACGGCCTTGGCCGCGCTGCCTAACCCTTGGTGATGCCGTTGAACAACGCGTTCGAGGACCTCGCCCGCGTTCTTGATAAGGTGGAAGCGGTCAGCAACCTGAACGGCCTCCGGCGCTCCGGCACGCACCCCACGGGCATATTCCCCGGCGCGGTCCCGCGTGACAACTTCAATTCCGGGGTGCTCTTTCAGCCAGGCGGCGGCCGTCTCAGCGGTGCGGTCCGGCAACAGATCAACGACGGCATGGGTCTCACCATCGGTCAGGATCGTGCCGTAGACCTGGCCTTTGTGAAACGCAAAGTCGTCGATGCCCAGGATGCGCGGCGTGGCAGGTGCGGGAAGGGCGGCCGTATGGGCGCGCCGCAGCAGGGTGTCGCCGCTGGCCGTCATTGCGGTGCGCGCGCTCTGCCGGGCTCCTGCTTGGCCACCAAACGCCAGCGCGAGATCGCGGAGCGCCGCATTCAGACGGAGTGTGCGCTGCGCGGCGGGGGCGAGAAGGGTCGGCAGGCGCTCACTGAAGGTGGCGGCTGGACAGGTCGCAGCCAGGCAGCGAAAGCGACGCAACTGGAGCAAGAGAAGCGCAGGCTGACCGCTGATGGGCAAGTCATACGGCCGACGTGTGTAATAGCTATGTACCCGGGTCGAGACAGTACCGCAATGCGGGCATGTGGCACTCGCCGTCGGGACAAATGCTGGTAGAACCAGGCCCACAGGCGTACGCTCAACCTCCGTGACGGTCACATCGGGATGAGTTCGGCAAAGAGGGTCACGCTTCGATGGTCGGGAACAAATGTACGCATCCCAGTAGTATAGCTGATACGTCAGGGGTTTGCCTGAGCACGGGAGATGCGGAAGAGCCGATCTCAAGTGAGCGCAAGTGGCATATGTGTGGCACCCGGCTCGTATTTAGGGCTGAGTCACGTGGTAAATTGGAATTATTGGTCAATGACGGTGGCATACACGTCCATAACGGTCGCTTCGGAATCAATGTCATGGTTCAACCTTGAGCCATGTATCTTGATAGCCGAATATGTTGAGCTGGATTGCTAGTACACAATCGAGCAGGATAGAGTGAACAATTGTACATTTCCCGCATGCCACATCCAATCTTTGCCCATCCGTATGACCGTCTACGAGCAGTGGGCCATCGAGCACGGTCTCCAGTCCGTAGATGCCTGTAGCTTGCGGCGCTGCTAAATCCTCCTGGCCGGGTCAGTGACAAGGCGACTGCGACCGCTACGTCGGGGAGCGCAAGAACCTGCTTGACCTGCGTCGGGTCGCGGCCGACAGATAAATGAATCGCGCACACGCCGCGCGCAATCGATCATTCTCATCAGGCCTGCCCCAGGATCTTCTTTGTATTCGGCGATCTTGTCGATGCAGATGTCCGCGCTGATTGCTCCGGCCGTCATGTGTGGATGCTCAAAGACAGTGCTTCCAAAGTAGTGCGCCGTTACCGTCAGCCGCCCGCTCGATCAAGGCTACTGTGGGCTTTTTCGTCATCGCCATGACAGGCGGTGCCCGACGTGATCCGCATACGGTACGGTCGCCGCCGCACCTCGGCTAACCTGCCAGCGATGTGCATCGGCGCGCACCTGCAATTCACGCCATGGTCATATCCCCTGTTTCCATCTGCTAGCAATTGCTCACCACTTCGGCCACATAGCGATCCATCTGCTAGCATCTACTTACCTCTGCTAGCATTTGCTACCATCCACGTTTGGCGCTATGAGCGCGAAGCCATCAATGCCGTTACGCCCGCAGCGTCGTCCCCGCCTGGTTCACCCGCAGGGCGGCCCGCAGGCCGTCGCCGGCAGGCGATGAAGCAGTGCGGGGCGGCGCGGAAGGCGAAACGTACCACGCGGAAGCGGCTGGGGCCGGCGCGGCGTGCGAGGGCGCTTTGGAGATCGGTACGACTTCTGGGACACCACGACCTTTGAAGATCACTCCGCCCTTCGAGAGAGCCACGCGCCCGACGACACGCCTCCCCACGTCGCAGGCTGAGGAGCAACCGCACCGCAAGCCGAGCACGGAACCACCAGGCGCTTGCGCCGATCGCCGTCAGGCGAGGTGGTTCCGCGCGCAGCCCTGAGCGGCAAGGCGCAGCGTTTCTTTTGCCTCGGTGAACAAGCGCAGCGCTCGCCGTCAGGCGATGGTCAGCATGGCAAAAGAGCAAGCCGCAGACGCACGGGGTGGATCGAGGGGAGGCGCGGCGCGCCGGCCCATCAGGGCCTCGGCTGTGTAGGAGCAAAATCACGCCTGCAAAACTAGACTGTTCCCACTTTGCTGATGGCGTTTGGCATAAGTGTTAAGCGTTTCCTCAAGGCGCCTCGAAGTGGGGCAAGATCGCCCGTTGCATTGCCTCCTCGAGGGTCGTAATAGGGACAACCTTACGAACCATTTTGAAAATAGGCGAACCGTGAGAAGAATTGGGAGAATATACACTGGGATATTAGGGTAAGAGCTTGTAGCCTACTCCTCGCACGTTTTCCACCCGAGTTGCTTCTGAGCCAAGCGCCTGACGTAGCCCCTTGATGACCGACTTCAGCCGCTCTGGGTCCTCGATATATTTATCGCCCCAGACCGCTTTCTCCAAGACATCATTAGCGACTACTTGCCCTGATCGTTCGGCCAGATAGGCCAGGAGTGTGTACTGGGTTGAGGTCAGATTGATCGGTTGGCCGTGCAGCAGAATCTGATGCTGGCCCTCATCTATCGTAATCGGGCCGGCTTGGAGCAGGCCTGGGAGGGGTTGAGATGCCACGAAGCCGCGGAAGGCTGAGGAGAGGCTGTCATAACGCTGACCATGGCGAACGATTACGCATGCCTGCTCCAAGCGACGCACCACATTCGGCTGGCTATCTCGGGAGGTCTGGAGGGTGACCAGAATTCGCTGCTCTATGGTGGACAGATTCTGCCAGTAGTAGCTGAAGTGCTCCTCTACGGATGAGAGAAATATATCGCGCAGCTCAGCATAATCCGCACTGGTTAGTGTGGCTCCTTTGATGCGTTGTAATTCGAAAGCGTGAAAACCTGCGATCTGCAGAAAGAGCGGGTGAGGACCGGGTATATCAAGGAGAAAGTCAACCATGGCAGGAGGGAAAGATACTCCACCTCTAGCAGCCAGCGTGGTTAGCAGGGCACGAGCCTCGTCCTCAGAGAAGAGGCCTAGTCGGATGCTGGCAAAGATGTTGAAAAAAGGAGAACTGAGAGTGCTGGCGTGGGCGTAGGTCAACTCCAGAAGAGGCCACTTAGAGGCAGTCAGATAAGCGATGGGATATTTGGCGGCTAGGGCGCGTAAGCCAGAGAAAAAGTCCGGGTCGACTTGCTGGTTATGGCTGAGATGTTCGAAATCATCCAGAATAAGGATAAGCTTCCAACCGTGTTGACTTAGGCTGCGCACGGCTCGATCGAAAACCCGGTAGGTGATTGGCCGGTCGTCGTCCAGGGCTTCTAGCCGGCTTGAGTTAGATCCTCTCTCAGCGAGCGCGTCATAAATCTCCTCCAATAGGATTCGGTACAACCCGCCTTGATCAAGACCCGCTAATCCGCCACAGTCAATATAAGCGAAGAGATGTTCGGCGGCGCTAAGGCCGTTCTGGGTGAAGATCTGCGCATCAGCCAAGTGGAAGAGCAGTGAGGTTTTGCCAATCCGCCGCTGCCCGACAAGGGCGATACTCTGGCCGTTGGCAAGCAGCGACAAGGCTTGGCTACTCGCATGCTCGCGACCAAAAAAGTAGGTGTGATCACGCACTGGACCGCGATGAAAGAAAGGATTTGGCAGCGACATGATCCTTTCTCCGAATTGTTTCTCAAGAAGGCGCTTGGTCGCGTGGAGACTCTACCATACTTCCTGACCGATGCCAAGACCTGAACACCTCTGTGACTAAAAGGACCAAATTAGTCTTGTTCTATCCCCCATTTCCCTCTCAATCTTCCCTGTATCCCCACATTTCTTGCCTTAACATTTGGCCTCCGGTTTGCTACTCTCTTGGCGCGACAATAATCTCTCAGTCGTTGGAGGTGTAAGAATGGGATGCATTGTATGGTTATTCTTGGTAGCCGTTGGGGCAGCTATCGGCGGCGCCATAGGCGCCTCATTGATTGGCAGCGAGGCGGGACCTATAATCGGCGCGATCATTGGCGGCTTGGCAGGTCATGTCATTACGGGAACCCTCATTCCAGGGCCAAAATATCCAGGCGATAGAAACTATTAAAGGAACATAGCAATAACGCCACCATCGGGGCCTTTACCGTAATGTCAAGATCGAGTTGACCACGCCGAACAACAAATAGAGAGCATGGGGGCAGAGATGAGAATACGCTGCTGTTTGACATTGATCGTATTGCTGACAAGTCAGATCTTGTCTATTGCCGCGGTAGATCAGGCCAAATTCCAGGTTCCGATCTCTCATCCTGTCGTTGCTGCCGAAAAACTTCTCCCTCATCTGCTGCCGTCGACCCAAAGACAGGTTGCGTCCGTCAGAAGCAGCCCTAACTCGGCGGTTATTACTCTAACCCCGACTGGTTTCGAACCAGCTACTCTCACCATCACTGCAGGCACCGCTGTGACCTGGCATAATACGACCACCGTGACTCACACCCTGCAAAGTGGTTCAGCAAGCGGGTTCTTCAAGGTTTTCCTACCTCTCATCTTGAAAGATGGGAGTCGCGTTAATGGACAAGTCCCGGACACTGCTCTAGGCAGCGAAAGCTTCTCAGCCACCCTATTACCTGGTGGCACATTCGTTCATTTGTTCACCACGGTTGGCGAGTATGCCTATTTCCTGGCTACGGCGCCTCAACTTCGTGGTCGAGTAATTGTACAGGAAGATCATGTAGTCTTGCCCTCCAACCCGGCTGATGTGGCCCTGCCATTGGACTTGCGTACGGTCACAAACCTGGCCACAGCCACGGAGTTTCTGTACAGCGGCACCAACCCTATTCAGACTGGCGTCGCACCAGGCACGATCCAGGCGCGACGGGTGGCGGTGTTGCGAGGGAGAGTACTGACCCATAGTGGAGCGCCACTGCCAGGTGTTACTATCACTATCCTCAATCACCCCGAGTTTGGCCAGACCCTGAGCCGCGCCGACGGCATGTTCGACCTGGCTGTTAACGGCGGAGAGCGACTTACTGTCGTCTATCAAAAGGGAGGTTACCTGTCCGCTCAACGGCAGGTCGAGACGCCCTGGCAGGATTATGCCTGGCTGGAGGAGATCCGGCTGATTCCCCCCGATGCCGCGGTGACGCTCATTGACCTGACTGCGACTACGCCGATGCAGATTGCGCGCGGCAGTGTGATCTCAGACGCCGACGGTGTGCGGCAAGCGACTCTCTTCTTCCCGCAGGGGGTTACTGCGACGATGGCGTTCTCAGATGGGACAAAGCAACCCTTGAACGTTCTCCATGTGCGGGCAACTGAATATACCGTCGGTGCTGGCGGTTCCGAAAGCATGCCGGCTCGTCTGCCATCCGCTACCGGTTATACCTACGCGGCGGAATTCAACGCCGACGAGGCCGTGGCCGCTGACGCGAGTGAGATCGCGTTCAGCCGGCCCCTGCCTCTCTATCTTGAGAATTTCCTCGATTTCCCGGTCGGTAGCCCGGTCCCGGTTGGCTCCTATAACCGCGACCAGGATAAGTGGGCCGCTTCTGCGGATGGGCAGGTCGTCAAGATCCTGAGCATCACCAGCGATATGGCGGATCTGGATATCGACGGCAACGGCCATCCTGCCAGCGCTGCTGCCCTGGCAGCTCTCGGAATCACAGATACCGAACGGCGGTATTTGGCGCATCTCTATCGGCCCAATCAAGGCCTGTGGCGCATACCCGTGGCTCATTTCACTTCGCCCTGGGATTTCAATTGGCCGTTTGGTCCACCTCCAGACGCGCAGTCGCCCAACCAATCGCCGCCGGAGCAAAGAAAGCTGCTGGATGATTCCTGCATCCAGAGTGGCTCGATCATCGAGTGTCAGAACCAGGTTTTAGGTGAGGCCGTCGGGTTGACCGGAACGCCGTTCAGCCTGCACTACCAAAGTGATCGTATGGCTGGATTTAGAGTAGCCGATACCTTGAAGATCTCACTGAGCGGTCCACATCTGCCAGCCAGCCTCGCACGAATTGCTCTGGAGATCGACGTGGCCGGGAGGCAGGTTTCACAAAACTTCCCGGCTAGCCCCAATCAGCATACGGTATTTGCCTGGGATGGCAAGGATGCGTATGGCCGCATCGTACAGGGGCGTCAGCCGATCGCTGTGCGGATTGGCTATGTCTACCACGGTGTCTACTTGCGACCATCTGAGCGCCCGGACACCCAATATGACGCGCTCTTTGGACACTTTTCGTATTACGGCACACCGGCAACTGGCGACCCAGCCCGCGGTGAGGTTACGCTGTGGCAATTGTGGCATGGGAGCATCGGCGCGTGGGACGCTCTTCCACAGGGGCTGGGCGGCTGGAGCTTAGATCTACAACATGCCTACGACCCTATTCGCCGGGTGCTCTATTATGGCGATGGCAGGCATCGCCAGGCCGAGAACTTGAATAGCATTATCACAACGGTGGCGGGGAACGGGATCCCTGGTGTAACCAGGGATGGCGTTCCGGCAACGGCCACCTCGCTAAACCGGCCCTATGGGAACAATCTGGCCGTTGGCCCCGACGGGAGTATCTATATTCCTGACCGAGATAATCACCAGATTCGGCGGGTGCGACCAGATGGCATCATCAGCACGGTCGCAGGCACAGGTGTACAAGGCTTCAGCGGCGATGGCGGCCCGGCGATTGCCGCGCGGTTGAACTATCCGGAGAGCGTTGCGCTTGGGCCGGATGGCAGCCTCTATATCGCCGATGTCTTTAACCACTGTGTGCGGCGGGTTGGCACGGACGGCATAATCACAACCGTTGCCGGCACGACTACCCCTGGATTTGGCGGTGATGGTGGTCTTGCCACGCAGGCCCAATTGAATACACCCGATAGTGTCATCCTGGGCACTGACGGTAGCCTCTATATCTCCGACAATCGAAACAACCGTGTGCGACGGGTCGGCCCGGATGGCATCATCAGCACCGTGGCGGGCGGCGGCACGCCCGCCAATGGCGTCGGCGACGGTGGTCCAGCGCTTCAGGCGCGTCTCAACCTGCAATGGGGCCTCGCGTTTGGGCCTGACGGCAGCCTCTACATCGCAGATACAAGCAACCACCGCATCCGGCGAGTCGGGCCGGATGGTGTCATCCAGACAGTAGCGGGGACAGACCAGCAAGGCTCCGGGGGAGACGGCGGCCCCGCCACGCAGGCGCAACTCAGCTTTCCCTCGGCGGTCGCCGTGGGCCCAGACGGTAGCCTGTATATTGTGGATCTCGGTAATAACCGTATTCGTCAAGTAGGGCCAGATAATATCATCAGCACGGTAGCCGGAGGCGGTGCGCCTGCTGATAGCGCGGGCGACGGCGGCCCTGCCACCGCCGCTCGCCTGGCTGCCCCGCGCGGAATCGCCCTGGGACCGGATGGCAGCGTCTACATCGCCGATACCGAGAACCACCGAATCCTTCGGGTGACTTCTGCTATGCCGGGATTTATGCTGGGCGATGTCGTCATTTCATCTGAAGATGCGAGCGAACTGTATGTCTTCAACAGCAGAGGCCGGCATCTACGCACTCTGAATGCTCTAACGGGCGCTATCCGCTACAACTTCACCTACGATACCGCTGGCCGCCTGGTCACCGTGACGGATGGCGACGGCAATCGAACCACGATCGAGCGCGACGACGCTGGAAAGCCCATCGCGATTGTGGGACCCTATCTCCAGCGGACGGAATTAGTCTTGAACGTCGACGGCTAACTTTCCAGCATTACGAATCCGGCCAGCGAAAGGGTCTCGCTCACCTACGTTGCTGGTGGGCTTCTGGCGACCCTCACCGATCCGCGAGGCAACATCCAGCGCTTCAGCTACGACAATGATGGGCGGCTGATGCAGGACAAAGATGCGGTCGGCGGCTTTATATCCCTCGCCCGTACTGAGCAAAGTCAGGCATACACTATCACCCTGACCAGTGCGCTGAGCCGGACAATGACCTATCGAGTTGAGCATCTCGGTACCGGGGTAGAGCGGCGGGTTAATACCGATCCGGCCGGCACTCAGAGTCAGCTCCAGATTGGGACAAATGGCAATCGCCAGGTCGACGACACAGCTGGCACGACCATGAGCCTGCAAGCAGGACCGGATCCCCGTTGGGGGATGCCGGCGGCTGTCCCGGTCTCCACGACAATCACGGCGCCAGATGGCTTAGCAGCCTCTCTGATGCTGAGCCGTACAGCGACGCTGGCGGATGCCAACAATCCGTTGAGTCTTGTCACCCTGACTGACACGCTGACCATCAATCATGCCCCCCATCCCTATACCTGGCGCTATGACACCGCCTCCCGTGCATTCACTGAGAGCACACCCCAGCAGCGGCAGAGCATCACCACCATTGATGCCCAGGGCCGCGTAGTCCGAGAACAAGCGGGGGATCTCCTTCCCGCTAGCTATAGTTATGACAGCCGTGGCCGTGTGATCAGCGCCACTCTGGGCAGCGGATCGGAAGCACGTGTCACTATCTTTAGCTACAACAGCCACGGCGAGCTGGCCACCATCACCGATCCCCTTGGGCGCACTACTGGCTTTGACTATGACGCGGCCGGGCGGGTGATTACCCAAACTCTGCCGGATGGCCGCCAGATTCATTATAACTACGATGCAAATGGCAATGTCACCACCATTGCCCCTCCGGGGCGGCCAGCCCACAGCTTTGCGTATACCCCAATAAACCTGCCAGCAGCGTACACGCCCCCCAATGTCGGATCGGGTGCAAATCAGACTCGCTACAGTTACAACGTCGACCGGCTGTTGACTCGCATAACCCGACCCGATGGCCAGAGCGTAGACTTCGGCTACGATAGCGCAGGCCGATTGAGCACGCTGAACCTGGCGCGCGGCCTCATGAACTACAGCTATTATCCCACGACTGGGCAATTGGTCACGCTCACCTCGCCCGGCGGAATCACCCTAACCTACAGTTATAACGGATCACTGCTCACCAATACCATCTGGACGGGACCGATCGCCGGCAGCGTCAGCCAGGGTTATGACAACAACTTCCGCGTGACATCTCTGAGCATCAACAATAGCCAGAATACTATGTTCCAGTACGATAACGATGGGCTGCTCATCCATGCTGGCGACCTTACGCTCTCCCGAAACCCGCAAAACGGCCTGCTGACCGGAACCACCCTTGGCAATGTCAATGATGCCTGGAACTATAACGGTTTTGGCGAACTGCTCGGTTACAGCGCTACCTATAACAGCGCCAACATCTTCGCACTCCATTACACCCGCGACAAGCTGGGGCGCATCACCACCAAGAGCGAAACGGTTGGCGGAACCACGAACGTCTACAGCTACACCTATGATTTGGCCGGCCGTCTCGCCGAAGTAAGGCAGAATGGCGCCACCGTTGCCGCGTATACCTACGACGATAACGGCAACCGGCTGAGTTATTCGAGCCCCGGCGGCACGATCAACGGCGTTTACGACGACCAGGATCGGCTGCTTAAGTATGGCACGTCGGTGTATACCTACACCGCCAATGGCGAACTGCTCAGCAAAACCAGCGGCGCCCAGACCACGATGTACCAGTATGACGAACTGGGCAATCTCATGGCCGTGAGTTTGCCCAACGGCACGCAGATCGAGTACCTCGTGGATGGCCAGAACCGGCGCATCGGCAAGCAGATGAACGGCGTCCTGGTACAGGGTTTCCTCTATCAGAATCAGATCGAACCTATTGCCGAGTTGGATGGGGCCGGCAAGATCGTCAGCCGCTTCATCTACGCCGGCCGGGACAATGTACCCGACTACATAGTGAAGGCTGGGGTCGTATACCGCATCATCGCCGACCACTTGGGCAGCCCAAGGCTTGTCGTCAATGTTGCCACAGGGCAGATTGTTCAGCGGATCGATTATGACGAGTTCGGCAATGTGATCGCAGATACGAACCCTGGCTTTCAGCCGTTTGGATTTGCCGGTGGAATTTATGATATACACACGAAGCTCACACGCTTTGGCGCAAGAGATTATGATGCCGAGGCAGGACGTTGGACACTGAAGGATCCCATCCTTTTCCTTGCACGTGGTACCAACCTCTTTGATTACGCACTTGGTGACGGAGTGAACTACAACGATCCGGATGGATTCGACGTATATCTCTGTAAAAGACCTGCAAGGATAGATAACGGCCTTTTAAGGTTCCTAGGGATGATAAGAATTATTGACAAGAATCACTGGTGGATAAAGACAGATGAGCATCAGTTTGGTGTCACAAACGCTCCTGGAGCGCCAGATGTAAATGGTACTCCTACTATCCAGAGTGATCAATCTAATAACTCGCAGGCTACCTGCACCCGGGTTAACTCAGTCAATGAACAGTGCGTAAACGGTTTTTATTCGCCAGGAAGTTCAACAGGCCCTTGGAAGTGGAATAATAACTGCCAAACTTTTGCTTTGAGCGTTTTGATTACTTGCGGCCTCCCCCGCGAGGATCTCGTAGAAATAGTTCTAAAAAGAGATTTCCCATCTTGGGCGCAATGAACAAGCGCGAGGCGACAAGTTTGCATCGTAAAGCTGCGTCGCATCTTGCCGCGCGACTTTGACAGGAGATTATCAGCGTAATTGATTCTCTCAAAGGAGGAACAGACCATGGACAAAGGCATTCCCTGGCAGGCATGGGCGATAGTGACAATTCTGGTGGCTGTTATCGGCGCGTATGCCACCATCTATCAACGGCCAATCAAGCCAACTCCGCCAAGCGTCCCGGCTCCCGCACCTCAAAGCGGTAATGGCGCGGGTAATATATCGGGCAAGTATTTGATGGATCAGCTTGGGCATAGAGTGATCGTAGTGACCCCGCTCTCGGGTTCTAATATCCGCATTGAGGAGCCATCCGGCAGCTACCCCTGGCGTGGAACGGCGACATTGGATGGGAGCGTGCTTACCGGCGAGGCCCGATTTGTAGATTCTCTAGCGAGAATGAGAGTCGAAGGGCAGGTGCGCTCAGACGGCTCGATCGCTCTGCAATACATATTCATTACCGACAGCGAAGGAAAGCCAGCAAATGGCAGGATCGATAATCACATCTGGTATCCCTCCAATTAAAGTAGTATAGGCAGATCACGTACGAGGACGGCTGGCACGCCAGAAGCTCACCACGACCAAGGAGGAATGGATTCTAGCGCTGCGGCAAAAGTGGCGGCCGTACGCAGCGCATTCAGCTGGAACTCGAAAGTCTCCATCAGCTCACTGTTTCGCTGAGTGCAGCGCGCAAATGGATTAGCGAATGAAATGTACCGCCTCCCGCATGCTTGCTTGCCTGATACCTGTTCTGGTGCGACAATTCATCAGGTGACAGCCTCTTGGAAGAGGGCAGCCATGAACTCTGAGCCACCAAAGCCAACTCGTCTGCGCGGCTTCTGGCTTATCAGCGTCCAAGCGGCCTGGATCACCGTGGCTACTCTGGCCCTAGCAATCGTCGTACTTAGTATTACTGCTCGGTTCAACCAGCTGCGCCAGATGATGCTGCCGGCAGAAGCGGCACTGCGGCAGCTCGGCCTTTCCACCGACTTCTACGCCGGATATGTCTTAACGATTGATCTCATCTTTATCGTGATCTTCTTCGTTATCGCTGGGGTCATCTTCTGGCGTAGATCAAATGACGGGATGGCGCTGCTGGTTTCCCTTATGTTGATAACCTTTGGCATCGGCGAATCTTCTATCGCGGACGGCCTGGTGGCGGCTCGACCGATCTGGCGTTGGCCTACCGAAGCTATGCAAGCCTTTGGCATGGGCTCGAGCCTGGTTTTGTTCTATGTCTTTCCTGATGGACGCTTCGTTCCACGTTGGACATATAGCGTGACTGTGATTTGGGTGGTGCTGACTCTGATCTGGCTGATCTTCCCAACCGCTCCCTTCAACCCGCTCTACGCCGAGCTCTGGCTGCAAAACCCCCTGCCCTCTTTTCTTATGATTCTCGCTTGGTTTGGCTCGGGCGCATTTGCTCAGGTTTACCGCTATCGTTACGTTGCTAGCCCGGTCCAACGTCTACAGACCAAGTGGATTGTGTTTGGTTTTACGGCGGCCTACCTGGCCGGGATCGTACGTTTCCTTCCACCGGCCGTCTTTCCTCCAATTCGCCAGCCTAGCCTGCCATTTGTGATCAGTGATATGATCACTGTCGTTGTCGCTGGGATGCTGGCAGCACTCTTTCCACTCTCGATTGCTTTCTCGATTTTGCGTTATCGACTGTGGGATATTGACCTGATTATCACGCTCACCCTGATTTACACGGTGCTGACGGGATCGCTGGGCTTAATCTATGTTGGCAGCATCGGTCTATGCCAATGGATCATACTGACCTTTACCCAGCAGGCAAAGCTCACCGATCCACAGATCGGCGGAGTCCTGCTTGGTTCTACCGTAGTGATCGCCGCTCTGTTCGGACCCTGGCGTCGACGCATTCAAACCTTCATTGACCGCCGCTTCTACCGTGAGAAAGTGGACTTCCAACAAGCGTTCACCGACTTCTCGCACGAGATACGGCTGATCATTGAGCTGCCGGAACTATTGCGGGTGCTTGTCAACCGGATGACGGAGCTGCTCCATATTTCCTACGGCGCCGTCTTCCTGTTCGACGATGGCGGATTGCGTTTAGCCGAGGCGCGGAACCTCCCGCCAGCCCAGGCCGAGCCATTGCTGCTAGACGGTGACACCCGAGAACGCCTACAAAATGGCGAGATTATCTCACTAACAGAGGACCGTACCTTCGTCTTGCTGCTCCCACTCACCGCACCGAAGGTGGGTGGGAGTGAGTTGATCGGAGTGCTGACCCTTGGTCCCCGGCGTTCTGAGCAGCCTTACGCGCGTGAAGATCAGGCCTTGTTAGCTCGCCTGGCCGAACAAGCTGGGACTGCCATTGCTGTAGCCCAGTTAATCGAGGTCGAGCGACGGTTGGAAGCCTACCGCAATTCGCCAATGGGGCGAGCAGAAGCAGCGGCGAAAGCGCTGCTTGCCCAACCTGAGACCGCACTAATCGAGTTGCAGTGCCTGGCTCAAAAAGCTGGGCGAGACGCCAGCATCGCCAGCCTCATGAACAGCCTACCGCAGGTGCTCGGTACATTGGAGGCACAGCCGCTGGCCCGCCTCGCCGAAGGGTTCAACTACATCCTGGGCAGCCAACTGGCCCCTGAGATGCTCCCGATTGGGCTGCGCACGCTCATCAGCCAGCTGGAAATATCCCGGTCATCAACAGATGACGCCCCCGAAGCTTGGTTCGCCGCTGCTGAGTCGCTGGCGATCTACCGCGTGTGCCAGGTAGCGCTCGATGTCAACGCCATCGCTCAGATTACAGGCTTACTACCTCGTCTGGGGGCGCTAGAGGACGCGGGCGGAGCGGCAGAGGGCGTTGAGAATGCGGCCGCGCCTGCCACAGTTCTGCTCCCCTCCCGTACTCAAGCAAGCTATCTCGTGGCCCTAGCCCGCTCGCTGGCCGAGTTACGGCCCGTCGCCGAACGTCTCCATGCCTACGAGCGGGTGGACACCCGCGAGGACAAGCTGTTTTACCTGGCCCAGGCCATTGAGTGCCTCGGACATGGCAACCGCCAATTTCCTCCAGAACTAGCACTCCCAGAGCGACTGATCATGCAGCGCATTGTCGAGCGTTGGAGAACCTTGGCCACCGAGGAACTACAAGCTTTGCATGGCCGAGCACAGCTAGAGATAAAGTTCATTACCCGCCAGGTAGTGACCGCTAACCGGGTGATCCTGGCGCTGGAACTCACTAATCTCGGTCGTGGTCCTGCGGCTAATATGGCCATTGAATTGTTGCCGGGTGAGGGATACCGGGTGATTGAGGGTCAGGCGACCATCGAACAGTTGTTGACTAACCAGCCTATTCAGAGACAGTTTGTCATCCAGCCCACTGCGAAGGAAACAATTCAGCCATACGTTCGGGTCTCCTACGATGACCGCGAACGGTCCGGCAAAATCCAGACCTTCTCTACCCCGGTTCGCCTGCTGCCGGTTCCCGCTACCTTTACCCCTATCCCCAACCTCTATGCTCCTGGCGCTCCGCTGCGCCCTGGCTCGCCCGTCTTCTTTGGCCGCGACGACCTGTTTCAATTCATCGCCGAGAATATCGGCGGCTTGACCCGCCAGAACATCCTGGTCTTAATTGGCCAGCGGCGCATTGGCAAGACGTCTTTCCTGCAACAACTGCCAGCCCGCCTGGGCAACGAGTACGTGCCGATCTACATCGATGGCCAGGCCCTGGGCATTGACCCTGGCATGGCGAACTTCTTCTACGACCTGGCCTTAATGATCGCCGATACGCTGGCCGATCAGGGTATCGCCATGGCTGAGCCCGTGCCAGGAGCCTTCAGGGAACGCCCCACTGGCGCCTTCGAGCGGGCCTTCTTGCCGGCTGTTTTCGCGGCGATTGGTCAACGGCAACTGCTGCTGCTGTTCGATGAGTTTGAAGAGTTGGAACAACGGGTGGCTTCAGGTAAACTGGAGCCGACCATCTTCTCCTACTTTCGCCACCTGATGCAGCACAGCAGTAAGCTGGGGTTCATCTTCGTCGGCACCCATCGGCTAGAACAGCTTACTGCCGATTATTGGTCGATCTTCTTCAACATTGCCTTATATAAACACGTCACGTTCCTAAGCGAAGCTGCGGCGCGCGCCTTGATCGTTGCACCCGTTGCCGAGTACGGCCTGATATACGATGACCTCGCGCTGGACAAGATGCTGCGGATCACTGCCGGCCATCCATACTTTCTGCAACTCATCTGCCATGCCCTGGTGAACCATGCCAATCGGGCGCGGCGCGGCTACCTGACCATCCAGGATGTGAACGACGTGCTCGGGGAGTTGGTGGAGTTGGGCGAAGCGCACTTCGCCTTCCTCTGGGAACAATCGAGCCCACCGGAGCGGCTCGTCCTGGCATCGCTCACGTTACTTATGGACGAGGGTTCGACCGTGACAGAAATTCAAGTCGGCCGCTTGCTGACAGAGCGGGGAGTAGCCTTGGAGAAAAAACAACTAACGGAGGCGCTACAACGACTGGTCGAACGAGACATCTTGCGGGAAGTGACCGGGCAACCGCCGCGGTATCAGTATAAGATCGAGTTGCTGCACTTATGGGTTGAGCGATACAAGGCGCTTGGA
>Ga0137375_10005093_pt1 | contig 15635 bp, 13 predicted proteins | sample SagtaG_24_FD_104936 | JGI IMG/M metagenome (GOLD analysis project Ga0137375, IMG submission 104936) | Vadose zone soil microbial communities from Sagehorn Ranch, Mendocino, California, USA - Sage1_R_113_16 metaG | ecosystem: Environmental > Terrestrial > Soil > Vadose zone | place: USA...
GGCCGGAGTCCCAGTGCCTAGACTCTGAGTGCCCCCGAGGGGCGTGCGGACGTGGCTCAGTTGGTAGAGCACCACCTTGCCAAGGTGGGGGTCGCGGGTTCGAATCCCGTCGTCCGCTCCAGAGAAACCGCAGGTCAGGGCCGGTGCGAGCCGGCCCTCCGTCAGGTGCGGGACCGTCCCGCGAGCCAGGGGTCCCGTCGGGGTCCCGTCTCGTACACGACTTCGTCACCGGGATGGGCCGTGCAACGAGCCACGCGGCGACCCCGTGGGGCGCCTTGCTGGACCTCGTATGGCTATCCTAGAGGTGCCGTCCTCGCCCTCCTATACTCGCGGCCATGGCCGTGACCGCGATCAACGGCTCGCTGATGCGGCTCGAGCACCGGGCGGAGAGGATCGATCCCACAACCCTGGTCGAAACGTTCGTCGACGTAGGCCCGCTCTTCCATCTCCTCAACTCGGGAGGACACCAAGTCGTCTATGGGCGAAGGGGCACCGGCAAGACGCATGCCCTCCAGTACCTCATCGCCGAGCGACGGCGGACAGGCGACGTCGCTGTCTATGTCGACATGCGGACCATCGGGTCGACGGGCGGCATCTACGGCGATCAGTCGATCCCTCTCGCCGAGCGAGGCACGCGGCTCTTGATGGACGCCCTCCAGGCCGTACACAACGAACTCGTGGACCACGCCCTCGAGGTGAGCTACGCGGATGACGGGCGCGACGCCCTCTCGCTCCTGGACGGGCTCGCCGACCAGATCACGCAGGTTCGCGTCGTCGGCGGCGACGTCGAGCGGGTCACGACTGTCGGCGAGCAACGAGGCCAGGAGTCCAAGAGGGAGGCCGGGTTCGATGCGACGCTACAGGGGGTCGGCGCCCGCCTGGGCTCATCCGGCACGAAGAGCGACCAGCAGCACGCCGAGATCGTCACCCGTGAGACCGGCCATCTTCGCCACCGAGTCCACTTCGGTGCCGTGAGCCAGATCCTTGGGCGGATCGTCGGTCAGCTCGCCCCCGAAAACAGGCTTTGGATCGTGCTGGACGAGTGGAGCGATGTCCCACTCGACCTGCAGCCGCTGCTCGCGGATCTCGTGCGTCGCGCGCTGTTCCCGATCCGAAACATCGTCGTGAAGATCGGCGCGATCGAGCATCGATCACGATTCCAAGTCCTCGGCGCCGGCGGCTCGTACCTGGGCATCGAGCTCGGCGCCGATGCCTCCGCCGACGTGAACCTGGACGACTTCATGGTCTTCGACTACGACGCCGAGAAGGCCAGCGAGTTCTTCCGCGATCTGTTCTTCAAGCATGTCCGGGCGACGCTTGCCGAGGAGGGGCGCGCCGACGAGGCACCGAGCAGGCCGGAGGACCTCATCCGCGGCGGGTTCACGCAGGCGAATGCCTTCGCCGAGCTGGTTCGAGCGGCAGAGGGAGTGCCCCGAGACGCGATGTACATTGCGAGTTACGCGGCACAGGCCGCGATGGAGGGGCAGATCTCGATGAACAATGTCCGAACGGCCGCTCGCCGCTGGTATTTGCGGGACAAGGAGGCCACGCTGTCCGATCGCGGCCGAGCCCTTCTGAACTGGATCATGGACCGAGTCATCCGGGATCGCCGTACGAGCGCCTTCTTCCTCGAGCAGGGGCATGGCAGGACCCATCCTCTCATCGGGACCCTCTACGACCAGCGGGTCTTGCACGTCAAGAAGAGGAGTGTCGCGACCTACGTTGAACCGGGCGTCCGCTACGACGTATACGGCCTCGACTACGGATGCTTCGTGGAGTTGACGGCGACGGCGAGGGCGCCGCAGGGTATGTTCGAGGCCGAGGACACGGACGGGACCGTCCGCTACTTCGATGTTCCACAGGACGACTATCGATCGATTCGCCGGGCCATCCTCGACATCTCGGAGTTCGATCGCGAGAACCCCGAACTAACCGCGAGCGACTTGGCCGAGGCCGAGGATTCGGCCGTGGGCGATGTGAAGGACACCGACTAGCCTCCGCGTTTTCGTGCTCCTCGTGTTGGTCATGCGCACAGGGGGCGTCCCCGAATGGTCCGATTCCAGGTCCACGTGCGCGTGGGTCCAGTGATTCGGCCGCGTGAACCTCGCGGACGGATCCACTGTCCCGCCGGCATGGTACGTCCAGCGCGGCGAGGATGAGTCGCTTCCCTCGGAGCCATCGGATTTGAGCCTGACGATCCTCCGCGTTGGCTCGAGCGGGTGCCAAGACAGTCCCGTGGCACAACCGGCCGGACGCCAGACCGCTGAGCATTGGCGCGGGTGCCGCGACGTTCGCCGAAACGTGGCCGTCTGACCACCCGGGCAGTCGTCACGACCGTGTCCGACCCAGGCGTCTTGCAGCCAGCTCGTCGATGGCGTCTGCCGTTTCGCGCCCTGCCTCCTCATAGGCCCGGACGTAGATGCGGTCCACCATCCTCGTGTCGCGGTGGCGGAGCCGTCGCGCGACCGCCTTCAGGTCGCCGGTCGCCGCATAGGCGAGGCTCGCCCCTGTGTGCCGCAGCCACTCCAGGCGGATCGCCGGGACCTTCGCTGCCGTGCATGCGGCCCGCCACGCCCTGCCCACGGTCTGCCTGCGCAGCGGCCTCCCGTCTTCGTGGAACAGGAGGCCCTCGAGCTTCGGGTCGTCGGTGTCGCGCAGTGGCGCGAACATCAGCAGATGCTCGGAGAGAGGCCTCATCACGACGCGCGGCAGGTCGACGACGTCCGCGCTGGTCACGGTCTTGGCGGGTCCCCAGTCCCACTCGCCGCCGCTGCCGCCCACCTCGGTGAGCCTCTCGTCCACGCGCACCCGGCACGCCCTTGTATCGACGTCGTGGTCCTTCAGTGCGACGAGCTCTGACCACCGCAGGCCGGAGTAGGCGTCGAGCATGACCGGGGCCACGTACCTCTCCTTGATCCCGCGGAGCGCCTCGAGCGCCGCATGAAGCTGCTCTGGCGTGTGCACGAGGACCGGCTTCGCCGGCGCCTGAGGGAGCGGGATCCTCCCAGCGACGTTGCGGACGATCATCTCCGAGTCCACCGCGGCGTTGAGGAGCAGCCGCAGGAGCTTCAGCGCCTCGGCCGCCTGCCACGCGGAGGACCGCCTCTCGGCCGCGCGGACCATGTCCAGCACGTCGGCCCTGGTGATCTCGGCCAGCCTCGCGTCGCCGAGCGCGGGTTCGATGTCGAGCCGCCACGCCCTGTCGAGCTTGTCGAGTGTCGTGGCCGCCAGCCGCCCGTCAGCCTTCGTTCTCCACGTCGCGTGGAGTGCGCGGAGCCGCACGCGGCCCCTCGCCGGATCGATCCACGCGCCCGTCGCCTTGCCCGTCTCCTGGATGAGCGTGAACGCCTCGGCGTCGGCGGCGCGGTCGAAGGACTCCGACCGTTCGCGGCCGGAGGGATCGACGTACCGCGCGACGTAAGCGAAGCGGCGGGACCCGCACCCCCAGCACGTCCGAGCCCCGGGCGGGACCGCCCTGCGGCACCCTTTCGTCGTGCACCTGCGCTGGACGTGCATCGCTCAGCTCTTGCCCTCGCGCGACGGGAGACTCGGCTGCCGCGCGTCCTTCAGCCACCGGCACACGCTGGGCTTCGCTGCAGCCGCACCTTCCGACAATCGCCGGAGCGTACCTCCTTGTTGTGTCATGAACGCCGCGACTTCCCAGAGGTGACTGTGCCGGCGATTCACGGGGTGGATGGATGTTGGCGGCGAGGTGTCCCGGTGCGGAGGTTCCGGCCGCCGCCGCCATCGATCACTGGGCCTGCCTCGCCGCGGTGCGGCTCTGTGCGCGCCTGCAGCCACGCCGCGACGTCCTCAGGCCGAAAGCGCAGGTACTTGCCGACCGGAACGGCCGTGGGCCCCATCCCCTTGTAGCGCCACGCGTAGATTGTCTTGGGCGGCACCTGGAGCAGGTCGGCGAGCTCCTTCACCGTGAGCAGGCGGGACAGCGGGGGGCTGAGCGATGCGTGGCTGGAAACTCGCGCTCGGTGCGTCAAGACAGGCTCCGGGGCGTCCAGAGCGGCGGCCGCTCCCTGCCCTCGCGAAAGGCGAGCCACTCCCGCACGTCGGCGATCGATCCCTCCATCCCGTCGAGCCGCCGTTCCACGCGGTCGAGCCGTGATTCGAGGAGGGGGCCGAGCGGCGCGCCGTTGGAGGTGCTTAGGGACCGACGGACGGAGCGGATCCCGACGAGGTAGGTGAGCACGGACCCGATGACGCTCGCGGATGCGCCGATGAGGGCGGCTGTCATCACCTCACTCACCGGGGGGCCTCCCGTGAGAGATCGCCGATGTGCACACGCCGATCAGCGCCCATGGGGCGCCACACCGGGCCCAACGGGTCCGCGCCGTGGCGGTCCACGCTCGAGGTGGCGACCAGGACACCCGGATGGCGAAGAACCTCGCGCGCGGTCTGCTCACGCTCCGGGCTCGAGAAGCAGAACAGCACGCTGTCCGGAGCGTCGGGAGCGGAGGCGATGAGCCCGTAGCGCTCGAGCTTCTCGGCGAGCTGGTCGCGGGACTCCGTCCCGCGATCGAGCTCGAGGGCGAAGCTCATGGAGCCCTCCGGTCCCTCGATCCGGCCGAGTCCGTCGGGTCGCACGAGCCCCTGCCACCGCTCGACGGAGGTGCGCTCGCCCCACCACTCGGCGAGGCGGTAGGCGGAGTCGCTTGTTCGGCAGGCGTGGGCAAGACGCGTGAAGAACCCGTTCATCTCCCGGAGATGGCGGAGCCGGTGGCTGTCGAGGATCCCCAGCACCTTGTCGAAGCGGAAGCCGAGCTCGGCGGGCTCGATACCCCGGCTCGCGGCAACGACGAGCGCGCCCGGCTCATCCAGGGTGTAGTGCCAGGGGAACGATCCGGGGTGCTTGGGCGGTCGGGTCCGCCAGATGAGCCCCAGGCGGTAGAGCTCGAGCAGCCGCTTCCTTGCCCGAGGATAGGTCCGGAAATGAAGCTCGTACAGCTGGATCGTCGTGAGAATCCGGTGCTCGAACAGGTCCGCGCAGATCCGCTGATCCCTCTCGGTGAGTGATGCCGCGACCCGTTGCAGTCTCAAGCGATCGGTGCGCGGGCGAGCCCGCGCGCCGTCGCGAGTCGGACCCTCGACTGAGCGGGTCAAGACCCCTCCTGACCAGGGTCGTCGGGCTTCTTCGGCTCGCTCACTCGCGAATGAGCCCCAGATCGAGCCCCCGATTGATTGGCGGACTGATTCGCGGACTGCACGAGCCCCCTCGGCACCAGGCGAGCGACCGGGTTCGTCTGACGGGTCCGGATCGAGGCCTCGACGACGGACCGGTTGGCGGCGAACGCGCTCGCGCTCCGCTCCTTGACCGCGTCGGCTCGCTCGGTCGAGCCGCGGGCGAGGGGGAGCGTTCGGAAGGTGAGGGCCTGCGCCTGCCCGCCGCCGACGCACGGGCGGCAGGCCGCCTGGAAGGCGCCGAGGTGGGACAGGTCCTGCTCGGAGAGCTCCGGGGCGAAGTGGCGGGCAAGGGTGAACGCGTCCTCGGGGGAGCAGGTGAACACGACCTTGGTCCTGGCGTTCGCGCCGAGGGCATCGCGCATCTCCCTGGGGAGCTGGCCCATGTGCTGGTGCGCGAGCACGAGTGACAGGCGATATCCCCGGGCCTCGGCCAGGAGATCCTCGAACGAGCGGGGAAGCACCAGGTAGTTGTGCATCTCGTCCACGTACAGCGCGGTGTCCGGACGATCGGCCTCCGGGCGGGCGGCCCGCTTCATGCAGGCCTGCCACACGCGGGTGATGACGAAGGCTCCGAGCAGCCTCGAGGTTTCCTCGCCGACGGTCCCCTTGGGGATCCGGACCAGCAACAGGCCTCTGGAGTCGAGAAGCCCTCCGATGTCCAGTCTGGACTCCGCCTGCCCGACAATCGCCCGGACCGGGCCGCGAAGGACGAAGGCTCGGAGCTTGTTGAGCAGGGGAGCGGTGTGCTGGGCGCGCTGGGGCTCCGGCAGGCGGTCGTACCACTTCCAGAAGGCGCTGACGCCGACCACGTCGGTGAGGTGCAACTGGATCGCCCGGCGCCACTCGAAGTGCGTGAGCAGCAGCGGCACCTCGGCGAGCGTGGCGCCGGGGATCTGGGTGAGGGTGAGGCAGGCGGCCCGCATGATGTCGTCGGTCCGCGGTCCCCACCACGGCTCGTAGATCCGCTTGAACACCGCGGCAATGTGGTCCACGACGAGGTCGGGATCCTCGCCCTCCAGGACGTTCAGCCCGACGGCGCGGTGCTTGTCGTCGGGGTCGATGACGCAGGTCCGTTCGGCCGCGTCGGGTGGAAGGCGCTCCAGGATGGCCTGGGCCAGATCGCCCTTGGGATCGATCACCACCGTGGAGCGGCCGGCCGCGACATCCTGCAGCACCAGGTTCGCGAGCAGCGTCGACTTGCCCGTGCCGGTCTCGCCGATCACGTGCAGGTGGTGGCGGGCGTCCTCGACGGAGACGGCGACGGATCTCTCCACACCGGCGTGGTCGGATCGGCCCAGGACCTTTCCGGCGGTCGGAAGGGCGCGGGGTGGGGCGACGGTCCGTGCGCCCGCCCGCTCGAGTCCCGGGATCGACCCCGCGGCTGGCAGTGACGCGATCTGCGCGAGCTCCGGCACCGAAAGGAGGTACGAGCGCGTCGGCCGGCGGGCACGGACGGTCCGGATGCCTCGTCGGACGCGCCGTCTCCGGAACCCGTTGCGGCCCTCGAACACCGCGAAGGCTCCTGCGAGGCCGTGAATCCGCCCACGGGCGGCATCGCGCGACGGTGAGGCGACCGCGAGCCGGACCTGACATCTCCAAAGGGGCGAGGAGGCTTTGGCGAGGATTGAGCGGACGTCGCCCTCCACCGATGGATCGGGAGGAGGGCGGTACCGGCCTCGCCCGCCCTGCCAAGGCGACCCGGTCGGCGTCTTGAGGTTGCGTGCCGCCCGGCGGAACGCTCGCCTGGAGCCGGATGTCGCGGGTTGGGCCAGGACCTGGATCGCGGCGGTCTCCCCGTCGGCCAGCCCCGCGAGCGCCGCCAGGCCGAGGGTGAGCGGGTCGCCGCCGGGCATCGTCTCGAACGGGAACCACTCGGGCTCCGCGAGGGCGAGCTCGGTCGTCTCCACCGCGGCCGCACCGTGCAGCCAGACGAGCGGATCGTCCTCATCGGTCTCGGTGCGCGCGCCTTGCCAGGAAGCCTCGACGACCCGCTCGACGAGCCCGGGCGGCACAACCTCCGGGACCCGGAGGGAGACCTGGACGTCCTCGGAAGTCGCGACGATCTCCCAGGCGAGGTGCGGCTGCCCCGAAAGCAGCCGTCTCCACCATGGCCGAAGGAGCGCGTGTAGGCCCATCCACAGGGTCCTGGCACCGACCGGGTCGATCTCGGCGGGGGAAAGGACGCGCACCCGTCGGGCGCCCATCATCAGCCGGCGGTCCCTGCGGATGATCCAGAGCTTCCATCCGGCAAGCACCATGCCCGCGAGCCCGAGCGCGAGAAGAAATATCGGGAGCGCGCCCAGCAGCCACTCGAGCGCTGCGCGAAGCGCCCCCTCGGGATCCAACAGGAAACGGGTGAGGGGTCCATCCGGCTTGCGGATTCTCATCACCGGTCCCACCCGATGTGCAGGTGATCGCCGTGGTCCCGCGTGAACACGCTCACCGACGACGGGTGCGAGAGCAGCCACGGGCCTCCGAGCTCATCCGGCAGCAGCGGAGGGTGGAGCGACAGGACCATCGCCATGGCGTCTCGAGCCGCCGCGTTGTAGATCGACACCGTCTGGCCGTCGATGACCGAGATGTCCATGGCACGCCCGAAGGCATGGTTCGAGGGCGAGGTCGTCCCCGCGACGAAGTACGAGTGCCCGGTGATCAGGGGACCGACCGAGCCGAGGTCGTGGCGTTCCCCGAGCAACACCAGCACCTGCAGCACGCGGGGGTCCACCCTGCCCTCTGCCACGTCGCCGACGGCAAGGGACCCAAGATGGATGCGCGGGTGCGAGAGCACCATCGCCTCGAGCTCGCCCGCCTGGCAGGGCCGGGAGTTGCGACCTTGGCCGGAACCGACGGCGAAGGTTGCCGGAGGCGTCTGGGTGGCTGAGGGCTTCGGGGTGCAGAGCACGCTTGCCGTGGCCGACGCGCCGCCTCCGCCGAAGCTCCCCGCAGCGGCGGCCAGAACCAGGACGGGGATCAGGAGCATCAGGCCGATGCCGGCGGCGACCTTGCGGAGCATCAGCTCGGCTGCTCCTGCATCCCCGCGATCTCCGCCGGGTCGGTGGTGGCGAGCCGGTGCTCGGACTCCGACGCCACCACCTGCAGCGCCGCTCGCTCGGTGCCGACCGCGAGGATCCCCTGGCCCCGATCGCACGTGAGCAGGTAGCTCTGCTCGCCCGCGGACAGATTGAAGGCCCGGGCGAGCGCCTCCATCGCCTGAGGGGACTGGCCGAGGAGCACCTGCTGGGCCGCGTTGGTCACCACGGCCTTCCCGAGCTCGGTGGAGAGCACGTCGGCCACGTCCTGGGTGATCGCGGTCAGACCGCACCAGTGCTTGCGGGCCGACTTCGCCAGGCGCTGAAGGAACCGGGCACCGGCATCACCACCCGTTCCGAGGAGCCACCAGGCCTCGTCGACCACCACGACCCGTGGACGCCGTTCGCCGCGCGTCACCCTTCGCCACACCGCGTCCAGCGCCAGGAGGGTGCCCGCCGTCTTCAGCTCCTCGGGGAGGTTTCGAAGCGAGAACACGACGAGGTGCCCGTCGGCGCGGACGGTCGCCGGCCCGTCAAACAGCGAGCGATGGGAGCCGGAGACGTAGGGGTCCAGCCGGCTCGCGAGTGATCCGCCGTGGTCCTTATGCAGGCGGGCGAGGACATCGGCGAGCACGGGCGCGGGTCGGGCGTGAGTCCGGGGATCGGCGCTGATGCCGGCTTGCTCGTACGCCTGGAGTATTGCCCGGTCCAGCAGCGCCCGCTCCTCGGAGGAGAGCTCTCCCAGGAGGCTCGAGGCAAGGGTGTGGACGAACAACGCTTGGTCGGTGAGCGCCTCGGGCCTTCCCGCCTCGGCAAGGTCCAGCGGATTCAGCCGCTGCCCGGCCTCCCCGAGGCTGACCACGGAGCCCCCCACGGCCTGCGCGAGCCTTCGGTACTCGTTCTCCGGGTCGATGACGAGCACCTCGATCCCCCCGCAGAGCGACCGCAGGATCTGGAGCTTGGCGAGGTAGCTCTTCCCGGCCCCCGAGCGGGCCAGGATGACCTGGTTGTGGTTCTCCTGCGCGAATCGGTCAACGAAGACGAGCCCACCCGTGGTGGCGTTTCGCCCGAGGAAGATCCCGCCCGAGCTCTCGAGCTCGGCGCTCGCGAAGGGGAAGGCGGCCGCCAGGGCCTTGGTGTCGAACGTGCGGCGCAGTCGAAGCCCATCGATCCCCAGGGGGAGCGTGGTGACCCACCCCTGAAGGGCCCGGAAGGTGACGGGACGAACATCGAGCAGGAGCGACGCGCAGAGCGAACGCACCCGGTGCGCCTCACGCTGCAGCGCCTCTTCGCTCGGGGCTCTAACGGTGACGTACAGGCCGACCCGAAAGAGCCTGCCGTCTCCCCGGGCGAGCGCTCGGGAGAGCTCGGCGGCGTCCTGTGCGGCCATCTCGGTCTGGGGATCCTCGAGCCGCTCCCGCTTGGCCTCGATCCGCCGGGTGGACTCGAACCGCGCGAGCTGGCGTCGAAGATGCCGCGCGGCCTCGTCGTTTCGAACCGCCTCGACGTGAAGGGCGACGTCGACCGGCCCCAGATACGCGAACAGCGGTGAGAGCCACCCAGGGGAGACCTCGCTCGGGTAGCCGATCACGGCGAAGGTTTCGCACCACGTCTCTCCCGTGCGGACCCGGCGGGGGAAGATCTCCGTCGCGTCCGGTCCGAGGAGTCCCGCCGGCGCGGGCGGCCCGGGCCTGCGGCGAAGGAGCCGGGTCGGGCTCACCAGCTCCCCTCCACGGCACCAGAGGAGGATCCGACCCCTGCTCTCGGCGGCTCCGCCTCGGGATCGGTGGCTCGTGCCAACAGGACGGTGGCCTCCTGCCCCTCGAGCCGGACGACGCGGACCCCCAGCCCGCGAAGGAGCGCACCGGCCTCCTCGACCCGATGCCCGAGCACTGAACCCGAATCCTCGGGACTCCCTCCGCCCGGCTCGCGGAAGCAAAGCAGCACCTGTCGGGAGAGCGCGTCACGTCTGGCGCCGAGCGAGCGCAGGAACCCGGCGTGCTCGCGGGCGGCCGCCTCGAGCGCCGGATGTGGCAGGCCTCCGGCTGCTTGCTCGATTCCTTCGACCAACCCGCGCAGATCCACCCGGTCGGATCGGACGAGGAACTGCACCGGGGCGTCGAGGGCGTTCAGGAGCCGGGCGAATCCCTCCACAAGCGCCACCTGCTCCGTCTCGGAGCGAAGGGCGAAGTTCACCGACGACGCCCGGCAGATGGCGGCGGTGCCTTCCTCGCCGAGGTCCACGTGGCCGTCCGGGCTCGCGTCCTGAACGGGGAACTCGAGCGGAGCGAGCGAAGGGGTGGCGCCAGCCCACGACGGCGGCTCGGGGATCCCCTCGGGTGCGAGCACTCGCCGGCGCGGTCTCGCGAAGTGGCTGAGGGCCGAGAACGCCATCCGCTCCCACGTCGTCCCTCCGGGAGAGGTCGTCGTCCACAGCAGACCGAGGAGCGCGACGGGGACCGCGACCGCCCCGAGCAGCGGCAGCGGGAGCCGCTCCCCGAGGGTCACGTACAGCAGCGCGAGGAAGAGCGCGTGACCGCCCAGGATGGCGAGCTGGCGCGCGGTGAGCCCGGCGAAGATGCGGTCGGCCATGTCCACGTCGGCGGGAACCCGGACCCTCACGCCGCGCTCACCGCCTTGGTCACGGCGCTGCCGATCCGCTTGGCCTGTACCAGCGCGCGGGACTCGGCCCCGGAGAATGCGGCATGCAGCATCCAGAAGGGAACCTTGAACAGGAAGTACAGGAGGGTGCCGACCACGAGGATGTCGATGAACCCGGTCCCGATCGGAAGGCCGAGGACCCCGTCACTCGTCAGCAGCACCCGAAACGCCGTGGCGAGCAGCAGCGACTGGGCGACCGGCGCGACGAGGAACGCCAGCATGACCCGCCACCAGGCTCGGGCGTACCGCTCGGTCTGAGGGAGGGTGTGCCCGATGAGGAGCAGCGGGGCGGCGGCGGCGAGGACCACCATCGCGGCGACCCGGATGATGTAGGTGATCACCACCAGGATCGCTAGCACGATCGCGGCGAGCCCGAGCAGGGCCAGGAACGGGTTCAGCAGGGCGGCGTTGGCGAGCAGCCGGATCATCATGCGCGCGACCTCGCTCGGCTCGAGCGAGTCACCGAGTATTCCCGCGGACAGCGCGTTGGAGAGCTCGATCATCCGCCGGAGGAGGATCAGGCTCACGTTGGCGGCGATCGCCGCCACCACGAGGCGAGGCAGGAGCTCCTTCGCCGTCAGCTGAGAGCCGAGCCCGCCTCCCACGGTGACCAGTCCGGCCCCAATCAGGAGCAGCAGGAGCAGGAGGGAGTCGGCGATCGCGAGGGAGAAGCCCCACAGCTGAACGATGCGGTCGTTGTCAGCCAGCGGTGGCGTGGAGAAGACCGTCCGACCGAAGAAGTCGAAGACGGGCCGAAGCGCCGAGGTGACCAGGTTGCTGAAGAACTGGCCGATGGCGTAGCGGACCTTGCCGATGACATCGACGAACCCGGGCTTGTCCGGTTCGGGGAAGTCCTCCCTCGGCGACGGCTCGGGCGAGGGTGTGGGACTCGGCGACTGGCTCGGCGTCGCGCTCGACGACACCGTTGATTCCGGCGACGGAGTCGGCTCGGGGGCGTGCCGTCGGGCGAGAGCATCGGGGGCACCGCCGGCCACGAGCAACGTGGCGACCGCGAACGTGAGGAGCCGCGGCACGCTACTCACCGATGATCCGCTTGACGATGGACACGACTACGGGTGCGAGGAGCGCCAGGGTCAGGCCGATGACAGCCGACTTCGCAGCGCCCTTGGCCTTCTCCACGCCCGTGATGTCTCCGCCTGCGGTGACGTAGCGCACCCCGGCGTAGGTGAGCGCGACGACGGACAGCGTGACGAGGACGGCTACGAGTGCGTTTCGAAGGCCGTCCAGGATCGAGACGATCCGGTCCATTCCCTCGGCTGCCAGAAGCGATGTGAGTCCCATGGTTCGTTCCGGGGCGTCCGACCTGCCTTCTGCTGGACCGGGTCGCGGGGCGGGCCCAGAGGGGGCCACCTCCTTTCGATCGTGCGCCCCGTGCCCCTTTGGGGATCCCGTCCCGCGACGCCGGCACCCCCTACAAATGCCGCTCCGACCGGCGTTCCTTGTCGGGGGAGGCGGGGGTGTCTTTGGGGAGTTCCCGTGGAGAGCCGATGGCGAGGAAACGAGGAGGGGTCAGAGCGGATCGGCGAGCCAGTCGAGGAGGCGCTGTCTGGCCCGGCGCCGGCGGTTCTGGGCGCCGTAGGCCGTAACCCCCATCCGCGCCCGCACCTTTCCGATGGTGCCGTGGGTGGCGCGAAAGAGCTCGGCCTCCTCGCTGGAGATGACCCCCGCCCGCACGGCCTCCGAAAGGACGTCCTCCGGGCCGCCAGGGTGCTCATGCCCCGGCTCCGCCATCTCCGTCGAGAGCGGCTCGGATCGCCCCGCCCACTCTGCTGCCCGCCGAACGGCCGAAAGCGCCCGCCGTCGGGCCCGATTGAGGAGGCGGGCGGCCACGTTCGTGGTCGCGGGCCCGACCGCAGTTGCCGCCTCCCACACGCCGGCAAGGAGTTCCGCGTCAAGATCCTCACGCCCGATCGCGTTCCACGTGACGAGGCGCTGACGCACACGCAGCAGACCGGGAAGCATCAGCCATAGGAGCAGCGTCGCCGCCGTCTGGTCTCCGTGGGTGGCCTCCACGCTGATCGCCGCGAGAGCGGAGTCCTTCGCCGCGCACGGTTCCGCACCGGGGTCTCGCAGGAAGCGGATCAGAGCCTCCGCGTCGGCGTAAGACCGAAGCGCGTCGCGTCTCGTCTTCCACCGGCGCAGCGCGTCATCGAGCACTCCGGAGCGCCGCAGCGCGGCGAGATCTCCTTCGACCCGCTGGAGCAGATCCACGGGAGCGACGCTGGCCGACGGACCTCCCCGATAGCTCCCCATTCCTCTCTCGCCCTCCCCCCGACGGCGGAGGGCCTGGGGGAACCGGCGTCCTGCGGCGAATCTTCCGGGGTTCCCTTGCGCGAGGACCGGCGAGAGAATGGGGAGCCGAAGGACAGATCCTCAGGAGGCGCCCGTCATGGCTCGGGAGGCCGCTCGCAGGGCCGAGCCACGAGACGGGAAGGGGGTGGCTCCCCTTTCCGCCTCGCGGACGGTTCTGGTGGTGAGCCCAGAATCCAATCGAGCGGGAGAGATCGTCGGTGCCCTGCAGGGCCGGGGAGTCCCGTCGATTCAGGCCTCCACGCCCCCGCAGGCGATCTTCTGGGCACGGCAATCCACGCCTGCGCTGGTCCTCCTCGATCTCAACGTCCAGAGCGCGCGGCTCCTGCTCGGAGAGTTCCGCGCGGAGGGCCGTCTCCTGGTCGCTCTGAACGACGACGCCGACCAGCGGCTCCGGGCGCTTGAGGCCGGATGCCTGGACGCGCTGCCTCAGTCCCTGGAGCCGAATGAGCTCGCGCTGAAGGTGGCGCGGCTAGCCCGTTCGGACCGTGTCCAACAGAGCGGGACGGTGGTCGCTGGCCCCCTGACGGTCGATCTCTCCTCGTGCCGGCTCCTGTGGAAGGGCTTGGAGCTGCTGGTGTCGCCGTTACTGCTGGAACTCGCCGCCTATCTCGCCGCACGGGAGGGCAGACTCACGCCCGCTCGGACGCTCCTGCAGGACGTGTGGGGCGAACCCTGGGCTCACCCGAACAAGGTTCATCAGGCCGTGTACCGGCTGCGGCGCCGTCTCGGTGAGCCAGCGGACTCGCCCTTCCTCGTGGCCAGGCGCAGTCACGGGTACGGCTTGTTTCCGCGTGCGGTCGGCTTCGCCCCGGTGGCCAGGAGGCGAGCAGCGGGGGAGCAGCTGTAGTGTCCGTCCCCCCGGGCCGTGGCAAGGAGTTGTTTGGTTCTCAAGGAGGGCTTCGGCGCGAGGGACCGTGCCTGAACACCTCGGCTCTTCCCTAGCCGGCTCTCTCGCGGGGACCGAGCAGTCGATCGACCAATCCCCGGGTCTCAGGATCCGGTTCGACGCTCAGCTGCTCATCGAGGATGGTCTCCAGCTTGCGATATCGAGCCAGGGCAGCCCCCCGCCGACCGAGCGCCGCCTCGACCGCTATGGCCCTTCGAACGAGGTCCTCGCACACGGGGTCGGTCTGGATCGCTCGGTCAAGAACCGAGAGAGCCTGATCGTGCTCCTCGGCGTTCGATAGCAGGTACGCAAGCCGGCCGCACGCCTCGACGAACAGGTTCCGGAAGCGCTCCCGAATGCCCTCCAGCCACGGGTAGTAGGCGTCGTCGCAGAACTCACCTCGGTACAGGGCAACGGCATCGCGGAACTTGGTCACGGCCTCGTCCGCATCATCGGAGCGCTCCGCCTCGCGGATCAGCCGTTCGAACTCCCAGGCATCGACCCCCCAGGCGCTCTCATCCAGCCGGTAGGCGGACTCGCCGACCCTCTCGACGTACATGCGGGAGTCCTCCGTCCCCCTCGCGTTCGCACGAACATAGGTGGCGCACCTGTCGAACCTGGCGACTCCCACTCGGGTCTCGACGTCGGGCCACAGCTCGTCGATGATCCGCCCCTTGGGCGCTCCCGCAGGATGCGCGACGAGGTAGGCGAGGAGTTCGCGACCCTTGGCCCTCCACCCCGTGGGGATAGGCTCGCCCGCTCTGGAGATCTCGAACGGGCCCAGACACCTCATGGCAAGGGTCTGGGCCGGCGGTTCCGGCGGCTCGCCAGGCACCGGCAACGGACGTTCTGGTTTCGCGACAAGTGGAGGCGGAGCGTGAGGAGCCTTTACCGCGGCGGGTGTGGGCACCTCCTCAACGGTTTCGATCGAGTCGCTGAGGACCAGCTCCTCGCCCGGCTCGGACGGGTACGCCTCCCTGATGACCTCGATCGCATCCTGCAGGGCACGGTCGTCAAGAAGGAAAGGCTCAAGGACCTTCGGTAAGGGAAGGTCGGTCTCGAGCTGGACGGACGGACCCACCCGCGCACGCAGCCCGTCGCCGGCGAGCATCCATCCGAGGGCCACGACTGCAGCTCCGAGCGTCGGCGCCTGCTGAGCCAACGCCTCGATCTGGCCCCTCAAAGCTGCCGGCGGCTCCTCGCAGACCATGAGCAGAGCGGGAAGCTGCTCATCGGAGTGCTCCGCCAGATGGCTGTCGATGTCCTCCACGCCCTCCCGGAGGAACAGGCGAGCCCGTCGGATGAGCTCGAGCTCCACTTCTCGAAGCGCGTCGGAGGCCTCCTCCCAGCGCGCGCATGCCCAAGCCTGAGGAAGCCGGCAGAGCTCCTCCAACTCCTCGCTGGGACCGAGGAGTACCAGGCGGAGGTCATCGGGTCCCCCCTGGGTCGCGGCCGCGACCACGAGCTGCCGCACAAGGCCGGTCGCCGCCGGTCCAGCCAGCGAAATCCGCCCCAGTCCCGAAGCCGAC
>Ga0137375_10005099_pt1 | contig 15627 bp, 12 predicted proteins | sample SagtaG_24_FD_104936 | JGI IMG/M metagenome (GOLD analysis project Ga0137375, IMG submission 104936) | Vadose zone soil microbial communities from Sagehorn Ranch, Mendocino, California, USA - Sage1_R_113_16 metaG | ecosystem: Environmental > Terrestrial > Soil > Vadose zone | place: USA...
CCACGACAACGAACCAGCGTCGCGCGGGCTCGGTCTCGGGCTCTACATCGCGGAGCAGATCGTCGCGGCGCACGGCGGCAACATCGACGTCCGTTCGGCAGAAGTGCAGGGTACGACCTTCACGATCGCCCTACCGGTCAAGGTAAACTGACGTCATCGCGTCATGGCGCCGTTCAGTATCGACGAGATCCAACGGCAGCTCCTGGCGCTCGGCGTGCGACCCGGCGAGGTGCTTCTCGTTCACACCTCGTTCCGCCAAGTGAGACCCGTCGAGGGGGGCCCGCTCGGCCTGATCGAAGCGCTGCGCAAGGCGCTCGGAGCGGAGGGCACGCTGGTCATGCCGACGATGACCGACGGCGAGACCCTCTTCGACCCATGCTCGACGCCGACGCACGAGATGGGAATCACCGCGGAGCTGTTCTGGCGACAGAGCGGCGTGTTGCGCAGCACGCACCCTGCTGGGTCGTTTGCCGCGGCCGGCCCACTGGCCGCGCGTATTTGCGCGCCGCAGCCGATCGTTCCTCCTCACGGCGCCGAGAGCCCTCCCGGACGTGTGCACGATCTCGGCGGCCAAGTTCTCCTTCTCGGCGTGACCCATGGCGAAAGCACGATGTTACACGTCGCCGAGAGCATCGTCCGCGTGCCTTACTCGGTCGAGCATCCGTGCGTCGTCGAGATGGACGGCGTTGCGAAGCGGGTCATGATCCCGGAAACCGATCATTGCTGCCGCGGCTTTCGGCGCATGGATGCATGGCTCACCGAGCGCGGTTTGCAGCGAGAAGGAACGATCGGTAACGCCAAAGCGCGGCTCGCCGACGCCGGTGATCTCGTGTCCGTCGCCGTGGAACACCTCGCCCGAGATCCGCTCGTGTTCTTGTGTCCTTCCAGTGAACGCTGCGGCGAGTGCGACGAGGCTCGGGCGAGTGTCTAACGCAGGAGCGGACCGATGGCCGCGTACCAGGTATTCGCCATCACCTGATAGCCGGTGTCGTTGGGATGGAGCCGGTCGACGAGGTAGGCCGTCGAATAATCCGGATTGGCGGTGAACGCGCCGTACATGTCGACCATCACCACGTGCTTGCCTGCGTCGGCGCGCGCCTTCACCAGCGGGGGGATGGCCGCGTTGTAGGCTTGGACCTGGAGGTTCTTCGTGTCGGGCATCGCCTTGCGCTGGGGCACGATCTGGGCGACCACCAAGAGAAGCGAGGGATCGGCGTTCAGCATCGTGTCCATCAGCATCGCGAGCCGCGTCGGAATCTCCGTCTCGCCGCTGTCGACGTCGTTCGTGCCGATCATCAGGAGGATGATGTCAGGCTTGTAGGTCGTCACCTGAGCGGGAAAGAATTGCGAGATCCCTTGGCGCCCCGCCGCGGTATCGATATTGTACCCGGAGTAGCCGCTGTTGGCGCGGGGGAAGGGGAGGCCATCCACCATGGTCGGCCCGCTCATGTTGGCGCCGACGAACGTGATCGACCGCATGTTCGCGCTGGCGAGATGAAAGAGCGGAGCGCGGTAGCTGCCCCCGTTGGTCGATCCCGAACCCCAGGTGATGGAATCGCCCACCGGCAGGATGACGCAAGGCATGCCCTTCGGTGGGCAGGGACTGTAGAGCCCGCCGTCCGGGCGGGATGCTCCGTCCTTTCCTCCATCCTTCGGCTCACCGCCGTCCGTGCCGCCATCTTGCGTATCCCCGCCGAATCCGGCAGACCCGCCTTCGCCGGCGGAACCAGCGGCTCCCGCCGAACCGCCTGCGGCCGAGACGCTGGTGCCCCCCGTACCGCCCATTGGCGTCGATCCACCTCCCGACCCACTGCTGGTGGTTCCTCCCCGTCCAGCGGAGGAGCCGGCCGAGGACTCCGGAGCATCGGTTTCGGCGCAGCCGCCGGCGTTGGCAAGAAGCCAAAGGGGCAAAGCAAGGAAACACGCGTAGGAAAGCTTTCGCATATGGACTCCCAATCTCGTCGACCGCATCGAGCCGGTCAGCGCACTGATCAGCAAACAGGAGAAGACGCTCGATCCTCGATCGTCCACACACAGAGGGGGATCCTCGGGGAGCGCGTCGGCTCAAAATTCCGGCGTCCGATCAAGCGATCGGGTGCTACCGCCCGATTCTCGTGGGATTCCGCACAAAACCTCCCCTGATGGATCAACGGGCCCTTGTGCACCCGGAGTGCCAAGCTCAAGCTAGCTGAAACGAGGTCGAATGAAGCGCCCTACTTCTCGGACGAAGAGCGATGGATCGGCATTGAGCGAGGCCGGGCCCGAAAACGAGAAGCGCGCTCTGACGCATTTCGGTTGCCCCGATTGCAACGGAGTTCTTTCTGTCGTTGACGCCGGTCCCAAAGGCTATCCGGTTTTTCGATGTCGCGTGGGCCATGCTTACGCTGGCGACAGCGTGATCCGAGCCAAAGAGGACCGGCTGGAGGGGCTGCTCTGGGGCTTGGTGGAGACCCTTGAAGAGCTCGCGGAACTCCATCGGATACTGGGTGATCGCGCCGGCGAGGCGGGTGCCGATCCGATCGCTCTTGCCTACGCCGAGCGTGCCGCGCAAGCGGATGCGCACGCGAAGGTCGTGCGCGAGCTGATTTCCCACGACAGGCCCGTCGTCGCCGGCCATCCGGAGGATTAGTCATGTCGCCGGAGCGGAACGTGATCGTGATCGGTGCGTCCGCCGGTGGTGTGGAGATCTTGCTGCAGCTGCTCAAAAAGTTGCCCGCCGATCTCGGGGCTGCGGTCGCGGTGACCATTCATCGCAGCCCGACCCTCACGCGCGGCATGGCTGAAATCTTCGGACGGGTGGCCAAGCTCGACGTCGTCGAACCGAGCGACGGACAGCGATTCGAGGCCGGCCGTGTCTACCTGGCACCGGCCGACTTCCACATGTCACTCGCCGACAGCGTGGTCCGGCTCGACCGCGGGCCGAAGCAACACCACACTCGTCCCGCCGTTGACCCGCTGTTCCAGTCCGCTGCGGAGGTCTACGGATCCCGCGTCATCGGGGTGATCTTCAGCGGCAACCTGTCCGATGGCGTGACCGGGCTGATTCGGATCAAACTTGGCGGCGGACTTACGTTGGCGCAGGATCCCGATGAAGCCGCGTATCCGTCCATGCCCCTGAATGCGCTCATCTACGACGACGTCGACCTCGTCTTTCGGCTTTCCGGTCTCCCCGACGTTCTGCGGATGCTCGTTCGCGGCGATAGCGTGCGCGACGTCGCCGAAGCTTCCGGATCCACGGCGCGCGTTCCGAACGGCATCAGCGAGGTCGTGCGTCGGCACGCTAACTTGCAGCGTCCTCGACCTGAGTGACCACGCCGCTCACGCCGAGGAGCTCGCCTGTCGCGCTCTTCCAAGGCTTGACATAGACGTCGTACATGCTCGGTTTTCCGCCGATCGAGAGGCGGACTCTTTGACGCACCGCTTCGTCGCGCTCCAAGACGGAGCGCTTCAGAACGATCAGCTTCTCGGCGTCCTCTGCCGCCATGAGGTCGCGATCGGTCTTGCCCACCCATTCCGCCGCTGCCGGGCCGAAGAGCGTGCCCGAGAGCCAGCGATACGAGAGCTCCATATCTTGACCGAACACGCTGGTCGGGGACCCTTGCAACGCCCCCCACATCCGTCGCGTCTCCTCTTGCAGTCCTTTGACTGTGGTGATGTCGACGAAGGTGACGACGAGCCCGTCGATCACGTTGTCGGTCGTGCGGTAGGGCAAGATGCGCATCAGGTAGACGTGATCCTCGCTTTTGACTTCCGCTTCTTTGAAGACCAAGGTCTGCATCACTTCTTCGGCGTCCTCCGCCAAACGATGGTAGCGCAGCTTCGACACCAGGTCGCCGATGGGACGGCCGACATCGGAGGGGATCAAGCGAATCACCCTCTTGGCCTGCTCGGTGTAGCGTTTGATGTTGAGGCGATGGTCGAGAAAGATGGTAGCGATGTCCGTTCCATTGAGCAGGTTCTTCATGTCGTCGTTGATGCGCGAGAGCTCCTCCACTTTGCCTTGCAGCTCCGCGTTCACCGTCATGAGCTCTTCGTTCAGCGACTGCATCTCTTCCTTCGATGTTTCGAGCTCCTCGTTGGCGCTCTGCAGCTCTTCATTGGTCGACTGGAGCTCCTCGTTGGTCGATTTCAGCTCCTCGTTCGTCGTCTCCAGCTCTTCGACGGTGCCCTGATGTACCTCTTTGGCGTACTGAAGCTCGCGCTCGAGCTGCGCCAGGCGTTCGGGGCTGCCGCTGGCAGAGCCTTCGAGAGGGGGGGCTTTCCCGTCTTCTTCGGGTGCGAGCGGCATCGCTCCTTCGAACGAAATGAGAAAAGAACCGTTCAACGCTTCCGGGTAGGAGAGTTTTCTCACCCGTAAGTCGACGGTGACCCAAGCGCCGTTCGTTCGGACCCGCACACCGTGCTGGATGACTTCTTCGCCGGTTTTGGTCGCCTGGCGAATGGCCACCGCGACGTCGAGCTGCAGGCCTTCGCGCAGCATGTTGTAGATGTTGCTGTGTGTTGGGGGGCCCTGCGCCGGCTCGAGAAACTGCCCCGTCCGGCCATGGATGTGCACGATGTCGCCCCGTTCGTGGATGATGACTGCAGGGGGGACGAGGTTGGCAAGGAGCGCTCTTTCTGCGGATTGTACGAGCGTCGCGTCGGGGCCCTTGCGCGGCAACTGCGCCGGCGGCGCGTCCCGCTCGACAGCCTGGGGAAGGGAGAGATCTCCGACGAACGTGGTCGCCGCGCCTCCGCGCCGTCGGAACACTTTCCATTTCTTGTCGAGCGGCTCGAACAGGTGGCCGAAGTTGCCGATGGACTCCGACGTGCCGAGAAAGAGAAATCCTCCCGGTTTGAGCGCGTAATGAAACATCGGAATGAGCCGCTGCTGGAGCTTGCCTTCGAGATAGATGAGCAGGTTGCGACAGGAGAGCAGATCGATCTTGGTGAAGGGCGGGTCTTCGATCACATTCTGTTGCGCAAACACGAGCATCTCGCGGATCTCTTTTTTGATGCGATACGTCCCCTCTTCCTTGTCGAAAAAATGCTGGAGGCGCTGGACGCTCACGTCGCCGACGATGCTCTCCGGATAAACCCCATTGCGCGCGCAGTCGATGGCCTCCTCGTCGAGATCGGTGGCGAAGATCTGCACGCTGATGCGCGCCTTGGTCCGCTCGATGGCCTCTCGAAAAAGGATCGCCAGCGAATACGCTTCCTCGCCGGTGGAACAGCCAGTCACCCACACGCGCAGCACGTAATCGTTTGGCTTGTTGGCGAGCAGGTCCGGAATGATCGTCTTGGCCAGGCTGTCGAACGCGTCAGGATCGCGGAAAAAGGAAGTGACCCCGATGAGCAGCTCCTTGAAGAGCTGGTCGACTTCCCCCGGGTTGGCCTGCAAGAAGCGCACGTAGTCCGCGAGCGTGTCGATCTGGTTGACGTTCATACGGCGATCGACGCGGCGCCGGATCGTCGTAGACTTGTAATACGTAAAATCGTGCCCCGTCCGCGTCCGCAGCATCACGAAAATCCGGGCGAGAGCGTCGGCGTCGTCCTCCTCGATCTTCATCTCCACCCCTTCGCGGAGGCGGCGGAGGGCTCCCTTCGCGTAGGCGAGGAGCTGTGCAGGCATGGCCTCAGGCGGAAGTACGTAGTCGACCTGAAGGCTCGCGATCGCGCTGTGCGGCATCCCCGCGTAGCGCGCGGTCGCCTCCTCTTGCGCCATCGTCATGCCCGACGCTCCTTTGATCTCCTTGAGCCCGAGCGTGCCGTCGCTTCCGGTGCCGGACAATACGACTCCGATGGCGCATTGTTTCGCAGCGCCGGCAAGCGACCGGAAGAATTGATCGATGGGGAGGCCTTTCGTCGGCCGGTCCGCAAGCTCGACGGGGTGTAGCCTGCGCCCGTCCATCGCCAAGGTGCCGCCCGGCGCCGAGAGGTAGACGTGGTTCGGCACGATCGTCATCGGCCCCGTCACTTCGTGCACCGGCAGCCTGCAATGGCGCTGCAAGATTTCCGGCATGTAGCTGGTGCGGCCGGGGTGCATGTGCGTCACCACGACGAATGCCATCCCCGTGTCCTCGGGAAGTGGCCTGAAAAATGCTTCGAGTGCCTCGAGACCTCCAGCCGATGCCCCAAGGCCCACAACCAGGCACTCAGCGGTCCGGGTCGCCAGCTCGGGTTCATCGCGGCTCGGATCTTCAGTCATTCCGTCGTTCCCCGTCAGATTCCAAACGGCACCGCACTATATAGCCGGCTGCCCGGGTGACTCAAGGAGGGGGTTTCGGAATGACGTCTGGGGGATTTCGGCCGGCGGGAAGCGGTCCTAAGGGGATCTATGGTCCGGGTGAACGTTTAGGGATTGCCATGCATACCTGGTAGCGGGATGATTGGTTTGAACGCGGCACGTCCGGTGCCGCGGGTAGCAATAAAAGGAGGGTCCGCGACTGGACGGCTGGCCCCCCTGCTCGAACGACGATGCGATAAGGGGTCCAGCAATCGTCTCAGGGCAATCCCATGGCATTGAAAGCGCGGGAGACGAACGGACATAGGCCAACGGCAAGCGAGCAGGAAGCGGAGCACAGCCGAGTTCCGCTGCGAGTCCCTTCCGCCTCGATCGGGCACCCCTGGGCCCTCGATCAGGCCGCCGGAGGATCCGCCGAGGGCCACGACTCGTCGCACCGCCAGGAGCCTGACGCGTCCTCGCCGCGGGCCGGCTCGGCTCGCGCCCGATTCTTGGAGCTCGCGAGAGATTTTCCCGCGCAGGTAGGGCTGCATATCCAGGTGCAGCGAACCGTCGCCGACCTCTACAAGTTGTCGGGATGGGCGCTGCTCACGACGACGGGGTGGGCCTCGGTCGCTGGGGGAAAGCTGCGCCTGACCAACCGCGCCTTTGACCGACTCGACCGAACGGACGAGATCGGAGGCATTTGGGAACCGGTCGGACCGGGGGGCGCGCCGCTTCCGGAAGGCTTGGCACCCAGCTATTCTTCATTGCGGGCGCTCGCGATCGGAGAGGTAGCACGCCTGCAAACGGGTTCGTCAGACCGCACGCGCTATGCGTGCGGCGCCCGGGTCGTCGAGATCGCGGTCGAGCACACCTCCGACGGCGACGACACGAGAATCGTCCTGGTCCGTAACGTGACCGATCTCGCGAACGCCGAGGCGGAGCTCGCCGAGGTGCAAGCTCGGCTCGTGCAGCGAGAGCGGATGCATATCGTGGGCGACCTCGCGCTCGGAATCGCCCACGATCTCGGAAATCTGCTGGGCGCCCTCGGGCTTCGGACGCAGGTGCTCCAGGCGGACCCGAGCTGCCGCGCCGCCCAGGGTACGAACATCGATGCGATGGAGCGGACTTTGGAATCGGCACGCGGTCTGATCACGCGGTTGCAATCGATTGCGCGGCCACGCGATACCACGCCGCGCCCGGTCCAGCTCACCAGCGTGCTGTCGTCGGCTATCGAGATCGCCTCGATGGGGTTCGACAGCACCACGCGCATGCCGCGTCCGATGAACATCGAAACGCACCTTCCGGATCTGCCGCCGGTCATGGGGTCGGAAGAAGAGCTGCGCAACGTCTTCATCAATTTGTTGGTCAACGCGCAGCATGCGATGCCAGACGGCGGAAGGATCGATATCATCGGGACGGTCGAAGACGGGGCGGTCGTCGTGCGCATTGCCGACAATGGGAAAGGGATCCCCGAGGAGGATCTCCCCCGTATTTTCGAGCCGTTCTTCTCGGGAAAGGGCTCGAACGGAACCGGTCTCGGGCTGGCCCTTGCGAAGGACACCCTGAGCCGCATGGGGGGCTCGATCACGGCCCGAAACAGAAGCGAAGGCGGCGCGTGCTTCGAGCTTCGCTTCGGACAGTACCACGCTCCGCTCGTCCGTCTGCGGGGGCCTTTCTGATCGCGGGGAGGGCGGAGGGGGGCGGCCTGAGCCCCGTCGATCCGTAGCGCGGGGATGACGGGGCCCGCGGTGGTGGTTCGGGTCTCCGACGAATAACCCACTTGATTATTGTTAACGATCGGGTAAACTATTCTTAGATATGTCAACTATAGGAGACCCCACGATGAAGAGCACACCTGCTGGTTGGCCCCGCATCAGCCCCACCGTCTATTACGAAGATCCGAGGGCCGCGATCGATTGGCTCTGCCGTGCGTTCGGTTTCGAGGTCCGGCTGAAGGTCGAAGGGGAGAGGGGGCGCATCGAGCACTCCGAGCTCCTTTTCGGCGACGGGCTCATCATGGTCGGCACCGCCGGACCCGGAAAACCGGGGAACGAAGCCTGGCAGCCGTTTCATGCGAGCCCCAAGTCTTTGGAAGGTAAAAACACGCAGGCGCTCGCGATCTTCGTCGACGACGCCGACGCCCACTGCGCGCGGGCGAGAGCGGCCGGGGCCACGATCCTCCGCGAGCCGAAAACCGACGATTACGGCGACGATTATTGGGCCGACCGCAACTACGGCGCCAAGGACCCCGAGGGCCACCACTGGTGGTTCATGCAGCGGGTGCGCGATCCCAAGCCTCATGCAAGGTAGCCTCGACCGCACGCTCGCCGCCCTCGCCGATCCCACCCGGCGCGAGGTCATCGATCTACTTCGCAAGAAGCCTCGTCGAGCGAGCGAGATCGCACGCGCGCTCTCGATGTCCGCGCCGGCGATGAGCCGGCACCTCCGCCTGTTACGCAAAACCGGTCTGGTGACCAAACACGAGCTCGACGACGACGCGCGGGTGCGCGTGTACCGGCTCGAGCGGGGACCTTTCACCGAGCTTCGCGGCTGGCTCGACGAGGTCGAGGGCTTCTGGAAGACGCAACTCGCCGCCTTCAAGGCGCACGCGGAGCGCAAGGGTCGAGCCGATTCATGAGCGCGGAGTCCGGAGACCAGGCGCGAGTCTCGGTGCTCGTCGGCGTTCCGCCGAGCGTGGCGTTTCGCGTATTCACCGAGGAAATCGACGTGTGGTGGCGCACCGGCCTCAAGTATCGGCTCGGCGGCAAACGCCGCAGCGTGATCCGACTCGAACCGGGCGTGGGAGGGCGTCTATTCGAATCCGTCGAAACCCAAACGCAGGCGGGCCGCAGGCCGCGCCGAGTAACACAATCGGGCACCCGCGTGTTCGACACCGGCCGGGTGACGGCTTGGGAGCCCCCGTCGCGTCTGGTATTCGAATGGCGCGCCGTCAACTTCGCGCCATCCGAAAAGACCGAAGTGGAAGTCGTCTTCGAGCCGAGCCCGAGCGGAACGCTGGTCACCGTGACCCACCGCGGTTGGAGCCGCATCCGGCCCGATCATCCGGCGCGGCACGGCCACGAGGTGTCCGGCTTCTTGCGCACGCTGGGCCTCTGGTGGGGTGGTCTCATGAGCTCACTGCGCGAGCACGCCGAGCCAAGCTAACCTTCCAGCGCGGCCAGAAAATCCTTCGCCCAGGTCAGCGCGGTCGTTTTCGAAATCACCGCGAGCAGCTTCTCGTGTCGCTTTTTTCGCTCCGGTTCCGGCATCCGCAAGGCGCGATCGAGATCCCGGGCCACCCCCTCGGGGTACCAGGGATTGGTCAAGATCGCATCGTGGAGCTCTTCGGCCGCGCCGGCAAAACGTGACAGGAGAAGCACGCCGGGCTTCTGGGGATCCTGCGCCGCCACGTATTCTTTGGCTACGAGATTCATCCCGTCGCGAAGAGGCGTCACGTAGCCGACGTCCGCCGCGCGGTAGAGCTGGGAGAGTGTGACGCGCCCATACGACCGATAGAGGTAGCGAATCGGTACCCAATCCGCGTCGCCGAACTCGCCGTTGATTCGCCCCACGATGTTCTCGACGCGCGAGCGCTGCTCGATGTACTCGGGCACGTCCGCTCGCGATGGGACCGAGACCTGAACGAGCGAGACGTTGCGCCTCCATTCCGGAAACAGCGCCAAAAGTCGGCCGAAAGCATCGACACGTTCGGGGATGCCTTTCGTATAATCGAGCCGATCGACACCCAGCACGAGCCGGCTCTGGCCGAGCGTGTTGAAGAGACCAGCGATCTCGTCGCTCGCCTCGATGTCACCGGCATCCTGGAATTGGTCGGGAAGGATTCCGAGGGGAAACACCCCCGTGCGCACGTGCCGCCCGGCGCAAAAAAGCTGATCGCCGTCGAAGCGCACGCCGGGAACGCTCGCCATGCAGTGAAGAAAATTATCGAGATAGCTTCGTGTGTGAAAACCGAGCAGATCGTATTCGGCCATCGCCAGCAGGATCTCCTCCGCCCAAGGCAAGAGAAAAAAGATGTCCGGCCCTGGGAACGGGATGTGTTGGAAGAATCCGACGCGGCCAGTGTGCCCGAGCGACCGGAGAAAATGCCCCAAGAGCAGCAGATGATAATCGTGGGCCCACACCGTCGCTTCGCGACCGATCAGTCGTTCGGCGAGGGACGCGAACTTCGCATTCGCCGATCGGTACGCTTCCCAATCCGGACGAGCCAGAGATATGCGTCCGGGAAAAGAGTGGAGAAGCGGCCAGAGCGCCCGGTTGCAGAATCCATTGTAGTAGTGACGGTGCCATTCCTGCGGGAAATCGACGCGAGCGAGGGGCAGTCCGTCAACGACGTCGACGACGAGGTCGCTGGGTCTTGGGCCGGCGGTCGTCCGTCCGCTCCAACCGAGCCAGATCCCGTTGTGATCGGCAATGACCGGCTCGAGCGCGGAGACCAGTCCTCCCACGTTCTGCTTGCGCGCGGCCGGCGACGCCGGGGCCGATCGGAGCTCCGGCAAGCGGTTGGAGAGAATGAGCAGCCGATAGATGGGACTCGGCGACGTCACCGTAGGAGCGATGCGCGCCGGCACGACCTCCAGCGACCGGGACCTTTCGTGGCGCAGGGCGACGATGCCTCGATAGAACGCTTGCACCTCCTCGGCAGAGTCGAGGCGGAAGTGCGCCGCGGTCACCCGTCCCGGTTCCGGCGCCACGATGACCGAAGCGTCGACATCGCCGGCAGCAGCGAACATGTCTTCGTCGGTCGTGTCGTCGCCGACGAGAAGAAGGCGGTTTTCTGCGCCGAGCACGTCCCTCATCCAGGCGACCGCGTTGGCCTTGTGCGCGACCGACGGCCTTATCTCGACGACCTCGGCCCCCGGGATTTTCTCGAAGTCGGTGTGCGCCTCGAGCCAGGGGTCGACGATCGACGCGATCTGAACCAACAGGCCGCCTTTCATGTACGTCGGAACCATTCGGTAGTGAAAAGCGATCGACCAGGTCTTGCGCTCGACCATCGCCCCGGGATTCATGCCGAGCAGCCGGCGGAGCTCTACGAGGAGGGAGTTGATCGCGCGCTCGTCGAGCGACAGTTGCGACTCCCACCCATCCGCTTTGCTCCTCCAGGCGCCGTGCTCAGCGACGAGCATGGCCCTGTGCGGCCGCGGAAAGTAAGCATCGAGGGCCTCGCGCGGGCGGCCGCTGACGATCGCCAGTGCGACGCCCGGCAAATCCGCCAACTCGTGCACGAGCCCTTGAAGCTCGGGCGTGGGCCGGGCCGCTTCGGGCGTGCTCGCAAACGGCAGAAGCGTGCCATCGAGATCGGTGAGAATGCCGAGGGGCCTATGACGCAGCAGCGACAGCCAGTACTCCTGGTCGGCGTCGAGCTGCCCCCCCGTGGTCGCCTCCCATCCCATCGGTCCCATCGTAACCCAAGTCGCGATTTGCGTCTGCCTTGCGTCCGAGAGAAGCTGATGCAAGATGCGAGATGCGAAGCGCGAATCCACGCCGAGCTGGCTCCTAGCCACGATCGTTGGTGCAGCCGCATGCGCCTCGGGTGCCGCAGAATCACCGCCAGAGCCGCGGCGGTATCCCGAAATTCCGACCGGCGGTGGACCGACGCTCGGCGCGGTGAATGTGGTCAGCGTGGCATTTGCGGGCGACACGCACACCCCGGATTTCAGAGTCTTCCTCGAGTCGCTCGCTCGGTCGGGTTGGCTCACGCGTGTCGCAGCGGAGTACGGCGTTCGCAGTGTGCAATACGCCGCTCACGTGGACCTGCCGACCACCGCACCCGCGGCCGTGAAGGACGATGAGGTACAGGCGCTGCTCAGGTCGTGGCTTCGCGATGGCACGATTCCCAGCGCGCCGACGTCCGAGCCGACTTTCTTGTACGTGCTCTTTTTGCCGGCTGGGACATCGGTCGCGACGCTGTCGGGCGACTCTTGCCGCGCGAATCCGGGAACGGGCTATCACGACATGACCGCCGGACCCGAAGTGCGCGTGCCTTACGTCGTCGTTCCCACTTGCGAGCCGCGCTTTTCGGCGATTCTCTCCGAGGTCGCGGCGATGGAGCTCGACGTGGCGCGCCTTGTCACCAATGCTCTCACCGATCCGTCACCGCGTAACGAACCCGCGTATGCGCTGACCGACGTTTCGAATCCATGGACCTCGTTGGGATGGGAGGTCGGCGATTTTTGCTGGGGGAGGCTCGTCGAACAGAGCGGCTACCGCCTTCAGCGCGTGTGGTCCAACCAGGCCGCGGCGAGTGGAGGCGAGCCCTGCATTCCGGCTCCTGCCGACAGCATTCCTTTCGGCATGATCGCGTCGCCGGGCGGACTGCAAAAGCTCGTCGTCGGCGAACCCTACGCCTTCACGGTGACCGGTTGGTCTCGTGCCCCCATTGCCGATTGGACGATCCAAGCCAGCCCGTGGGTGGGCGATTATCCCATCCGGCCCGAGCTCGACCGCTACACCCTGAACAACGGCCAGAGCGCATCGCTCCAGGTCACGATACCGTACGCGACCCCACCGGGAACCTACGGGGCCGTACTCGTCCAAGCTCTCCATGCCGTCGACTCTCCGGCGTGGCCCGTCGCGTTCGTGGTGCGTTGATGATGCAATCCTGACGCCCGCGCGTTCGCGCAAGAGTCGAAAGCCTCGCCAATGGTCGCGCGCAGCTTTCCGCGCTCGGCTGACCGGGACATCGAGGATCGCGGTCGATTCGGGTGGCCGCCGGCGGATAGGTACTTCGGGAGCGGGACCTCACGCGGCAAATCGCCTCAGGCCGGCGGTGACACTCTTCTATTCATAAAATGCTCGATTCTTACTGCTTACAACGCGACGACGCAAGCGCAATTTCGAGTATTTGTCATGAATCGATTTTCGTACGTATTCATAAAAAATTTCGTCGCACGGGCCGAGTCGTTCGTTACAAGGGCGCGGAGCAGAGCGTTGTTCTGCTTCATCACATTCACTTCGGCAATCACCGAAATAAGGAGCGCTTGCACATGACCCATCACTCTGGGCTTCTCTTGAGAAGACCGCGGCTTTCTCGATTCTCCACCTTTACAGCTGCGGCGACCCTCGTTGCCGCGTGCAGCGGGGCACCCTCCGAAGACGACTCCCACGTCGCGACCAACCGCCAGCTCCTCACGGAAGATGGCCTGGCCGACGCATTCGCGACGTTCAAACAAGTGTTTACGAACCAGGGGTTCGATCAGAGATTCCCTATCGGCTATGCGTTTCACCCCGGTTTGGTGACCGAAAAGCTGGTCACCTCCGGCCGCACTCCCGCGGGCAGCGCCGCGCTGGTCTTCGGCGAGGGGAGAGTCACCGCGAGCCTCAATGACGTACCGTCGGGGGCGAACTTTGACCTCTGGTTCGTGAAGAACATCGCCGGCTCCGGCCGCACGGTCAAGCCGGAGAGCGGCGATACGTTCGTCAAGGTCGGCACTTTCGGGGTCACCAGCCCCACCACCCGGTCGCTCAACGTCGTCGTCGGCGGCAACGTCAACTTCGATCTCGACATGGTGGTGGTCACCCGTCAGGGCCAACATCCGACGGCGTCCCGGATCGCGGTCGGCTCGCGGACGCTGTTCGAGAAGCGGTTCTTTCGCGAGCGGGCCGGAAGGACGCTCGATCCCGTGTCGGGGACCATTGCCAACGACATCGAAACGACCGACCCGCTCGTCGGACGCGGCGCCGAGCTGTTTTTCAACGAGCAGTTCGCTGGCAACGGCCGCACCTGCGGGACCTGCCACCGCGCCGACCGCAGCCTCACGATCGACGCGGCGTTCATCGCCACGCTGCCGCAGAGCGACGCGCTGTTCGTCGCCGAAACGAACCCCGCGCTGGCGGGGCTGGAGAATCCGACGCTCATGCGACAGCGCGGGCTCATCCTCGAGAATGTCGACGGCTTGGAAGATCCGACGCACAAGTTCGTCATGCGCGGTGTGCCCCACACGCTGGCCCTCAACACGACGAACGACGTGACCGTCGCCGGCTTCGGTCCGCCGGATCAGCGGATCGGCTGGGGTGGCGACGGCGCTCCCGGTCGCGCCACCATGAACGAGTTTGCCTTCGGGGCCGTCATTCAGCACTTCACGAAGACGCTCTCGCGCCGCCCGGGCATCGATTTTCGGATTCCCACCCAGGAAGAGCTCGACGCGCTCGAGGCGTTTCAACTCTTCACCGGACGGCAGAAGTTTCTGCGCGGCAACAACCTCCAGTTCCGCGACGCACGCGCGGCGCAAGGCAAGGATCTCTTCAACGGCCAGGGCCAGTGCACGGCCTGCCACTCGGACTTCTTCCAGACGCCGTCGAACTCCAGCTTCAACACCGGCGTCGCGACCCTCACCCCGGACTTGCCGAACGATGACGGCTTTTTGCAGTCCGGTCTGTTCAACGTGCCGCCGCTCATCGAAGCCGCCGATACGCCGCCGCTTTTCCACAACAATGCCGCTGCCGACATCGAAGCAGCGGTCGGGTTCTACGTGAGCCAGAATTTCAGGAACTCGCCGGAGGGGTTTTTCGATATCAACCTCGACTTGACCCAGCAGGCGAACATCGCGGCATTCTTGCGGGTGCTGAATGCCGCCGAAAACGTGCGGCAAGTCAGAAAGCGCGTGAGCTTCGTGCGCAACAACCGCTCGTCGGGCAACACCGACCTCCTCACGGTCGCCATTGCCGATACCCAGGACGCGCTCACCGTTCTCAGCGCCAAGGGTCTCAACCCCACGTCGCAGAACGAGCTCGCCGACGTCAAGCAGACGCTCATCATCGCCAAAGCGAACGCCGATCAGGATCGTCCGGCGTTCATGGATCACGCGCTCGTCTATCTCGATCTGGTCAAAGCCGATCTCTTCTCGGCCAATCCAGACAACGAGTTCTGATCCGAGGGGCTGCCAGTGGGTCGCTCGAGCTGAAATGCTCGCTCGGGCGACCCGCTCAGTTCACGATGATGAAGTAGTTGTATCCAGTCGTGTCTCCGATCTCGGGCAAGTCGATGCTTCCCGAGACCCGAGGCTTGGCGAAGATGCTGAAGACGAGGGAAGGGCGATTCAAGCTTTCCCAGGCGATCATGTTCCACCCGGTGTCGACCCATCCTGCCGTCCAGGCGGGCGGAATGATCCATCGATCGTCGACGGGCATGTAGAGATCCGCGGAGCCACTGATGGTCAGCGTGGCCTCTGGGCCCCCGGTGTATCGCTTGGACTCGGCGGCGACTGCGATCCACTCCTTGCCGAGTAGGAGCATCGCCGGCGGATCGGCGGAGAGGAAGTACGTATTGGGCCAGTCGAGCCAGGGGTGCGCGCCGGTCGACCCGATCTCGAAATCGGTTTGGACCGACCAGAGCGGGGCCCGCGTGGGCTCGGTGTCGTAGACGACCAGCCCGGCGATTTTCGAGGCCGTTCCTCCCA
>Ga0137375_10005102_pt1 | contig 15614 bp, 9 predicted proteins | sample SagtaG_24_FD_104936 | JGI IMG/M metagenome (GOLD analysis project Ga0137375, IMG submission 104936) | Vadose zone soil microbial communities from Sagehorn Ranch, Mendocino, California, USA - Sage1_R_113_16 metaG | ecosystem: Environmental > Terrestrial > Soil > Vadose zone | place: USA...
TTCATCCTCGAGCAGACGAGCCAGCCGCGGGAGTGGCAGGTATCGGTGACGCTGAACAACGCCAGTATGCCAGCGAATATGTGCTCGCCGCAGGAGTTCAAGCTGACGATCAACGGCAGCGCTTCGCCGAGCGGCGCCGAGGTTATCGCCAACCCGACGCACGCGGGGACATACACATGGGACGACGGCCTCCTCAGCCTGGGCGGGTCCCAAGTCGTCTTCATCAGCGACGACCTGGTGATCGGTACGGACGCCGACACGGACGGGCTGGCGAATACTGTCGACAACTGCCCGACGGTGGCGAACCCGGACCAGACGAACACCGACGCGGCGCTGGCGGCGGCCGGAGCCTCCGTCACCGGCGACGGCGACGGCGACGCCTGCGACGCCGACGACGACAACGACTCGGAAGGAGCGTTGACGACCAGGGCATCCGGCCCGTGCGCGGGCACCGGCGTGCCGCTCTTCGACGACTGCATCGAGTCATACATAGGCGCGAACCCAGCCGACAACTGCGTCCTTGGTCCCGGCCCTGGTGGAGACGCTTGGCCAGCGGACCTCGCCGGCCCGGCGGGGCCCAACGGCTTCTCGGATACCGCGGACATCGCCGTTCTCACGGCAGACTTCGGCGATGCTGTACCGTCGTCTCCGGCCCGCGAGGACCTGACCGCCAATGGCTTCATCGACACGGCGGACATCGCGATCCTGACCGGCCGCTTCGGGGACGGGTGCACCTGACCGGCACTGCGTCTACAGTGCTGAGGTTTTTGTGCCCTCAACCCCTGCGGGCAGCGAGAGCGTGTCGACCAAAGGCAGCGACCAGCAGCGAGTACCGGGCACTCCAGTCAAGCCAGCTATCACCGGTATCGACGGAGGCTCCAGCGTCTCATTACTAGAGCGCCCGGCTATCGGTCAACGCCTGCCGTCGTCTACTGAGCGATCACTTGGGGAGCAACGCGGGTCTTGAAGTTGCCCGCAAATCCTGATTCGTCATCGTTCACCAGGCCGTTCGTGCAGTTAACACTCTGAAGCATGCCGGGCCCGCAAACGGCCAGGTCGTCCGCACCGTGATCGGCAACCGCCACCCACGTGTAGCTGCGGCCGTCAGCGGCGGCCGGGTCAGCGCAGCTGTAGTTGACGGGAACGAACACAGTCGTCCTGCGGCCACCAGGGACCGTCACCGTGGTCTCAAGGACCCGTCCGTTGGGCGCGCAGCTGGCCGCAGGGGACGTAATGTCCACATAGACGCCGATCGTATCCGTGTGGCTGCTGTTGTTCACGACTTCGATCGCGGTCGTGTCCGTGATGACCTCGCCCGGCGACAGCCGTATGCTGTTCGGGACACCGCCGATCCGGCGCAGGCTCACGTTGTGGCCTGCCGGCGTCGCCGTCGGCGTAGGTGTGGCCGGCGCAGGTGTGCCGGCCGGGCACTCCGCGTTTACGCAGTCCAGCGGCACGCACGTTGCGCCCTCCCCGTGGTATCCGTCGCCAAGCGCGCTTGACGCAAGGTTGATCGTTTGCACACCACTGCCCGTGAAGATGATGACCGTGCTTCCCGGGTTGATCGGGCTATTATCGTCGATGTTCATGAACAGCGATGGGTTGCCGGCATTCCCGGCCGGAACCTCGAGGTCCAGCGCCGCAAGCACCCCGCCGGCCGGCGCGCTGTAGGAGGCATCGTCGGGCGGCGACTTGGGAGGCGTATCCGGGGAGATGGCGAAGCCTTGAGTACCTACATAGACATTGCCGATGAGCGCGGTCTGGGGCCCAGTTGCCAGCGGAGGGATATTCGCGCCCGGGGTCTGCCCGCGGTGCTCGTTAGTGGCGGAATCAATCGGCAGGTTTAGGAATGAGACGCCCTGGGGGTGGATCGGGTCGGTAGTGTCGGTGAACGGATTGAAGTTGACGCTAGACGGCCTCATCTGGTCGCCCAGGTAGTTCAGCCGCGCTTGCCAGCCCACTAGGTCCTGTACGTCGTGGATAACGACGTGAACGGGGTGAGTATGCGTGCTGTTGTCGCCGGGCGCGGCAGTCGTCAGGCAATTGTCGGTCGTCCCGACCGTCATGCTATTGTCTCCCCCGGCGCCGGGGTCCGAGTAGGTGTTGCCGCTCGCCATGTCGAGACTGATCGTGGGGTTCTGCACAGCCTGTGAACTCAACGCGCCGGCAAAGAGATAAGCTGCGACGGCGCCGATTGCGAGGGGAATTCCCGGCATCAGGAAGCGTCGGAATCGCATTATCCAACCTCCTCGGCCCCCAGAGAAAAACACCGAGCCTAGGACGATGTGATTATACGCCTCCGAGATAGTTTGTCAAGGGGCCCCGGCTCGGTGGCACAATCAAAGCCTTCTGGGTCGTGAGGACGTCGAGCAGGTGTGCGCGAGGCACCGCCGTGGTCAGGCGGCGCCTCGCAATGTCGGTCCAGATCTGGGGCGGATTTAGCAGCGCTTACCGAACACTGAAGTCAGCAGCGCGATGTCGGCGGTATCGACGAAGCTGTCGTAGGTGAGGTCAAGACGGCCCTGATAACCCGGCACTCCGGAATCGCCGACGCCGTCGTTGCCCGGGTTGCCGCCCTGAGAGCCGAAGGCGCTGGTGAGCGGGGCTATGTCGGCGGTGTCCGAGAAGCCGTTAGCGGTTAGGTCTCGCTGGGACTGGGCGAAGCCGGGCGGCGGAGCATTGGCTGCGGTGATGCAGTTGTCAAGCTGATCACCAATCCCATCGTCATCGCAGTCTGTATCGTTGACGCCGCCGGCGCATTCGCCGGCAGGCGGTTCCTGCGCGTTGCAAACGCCGTCACCGTCGCTATCGGCGCCGGGCGGGCCGATGCAGACGTTGCTGAGGATAACGGTGGCGTGGTAATGGCCGTTGGGACCCGTTGGTGTCAGAGTGGAGCACCCCGCGCAGCTATTTGCGGCGATATCGCATTCGGGCCCGATGCCGTCGGCGTGAGGGCCTCCGTCTCCCACAGGCTGGTCGCGCGGGACATCCTGGTCCCACTGTCCAGTGTTCGGCGTTGGCCCGCCGGGACCGCCCACAAAGCCGTTGGGGACGGTTGGACAGTTATCGATGCGGTTCTGCCAACCATCGATGTCCTGGTCACTGTTGGCACCAGGAGCGGTATCACACGGATCCGGCGCGCCGTCGCCATCCGAGTCCTGGCCGGAAAAGAAGTTGAAGGCGTACGGATCCCATGTGGCATTCGGAGTTGTGGCGCAGACGTCGAGGGAGTTCGCAATGCCGTCGTCGTCGTAGTCGCGCTCGCTGGCTGAATAAACCCGCGTTCTTAGAGTCCGCGTCGTGACGGGATTAGTGGCGCGAATGAAGCCGCATTCGTTCGGAATAGTGCTGCCGGGGCAGCCGCCGTCGGCTGCCCTTCGCACCGTGAAGCCACCCCCGGTCGCAGAGCACGAGGCCGGGGCGCCAGCAGGGGGAGTGCAGGCATTGTCGTGAGTCGTGCCGAAAATGGCAGAAGTGGAGGAGAGGTTGCAGAAATCGGTGATCTGCCCGTTGTTGGTGGGCGGGGCAGTAGGGTCTCCGAGGACGATCACCGATGGCGTGCCCCAGACAGGGGTCATCCAGCTCTGGTTAGGAAAGGCAGCAAGGTCGCCGGGCTGCAGCACCAGAACCTGGACGATCACGATGGCAACGTTGAACACGATGTCGACGCCGAAGTAGCGGGCACTGGGGGCGATAGGGGGAAGACCGCCTCCCGCATCGGGATCGAGCAGATCGTTAAGGAAAGCGGGATACGCATCAGCGCCATCGGCGATCCCGTTGTCCGCGAAGGTGGGTTGGTCCACCAAGCCATCCTCATCGAGGTCGCCGTCGTCCTCCGCCAGGTTCCCCTCGGCACCAGAGATGAGAACGGCTGTCGTGGTGGGCGTGGAGGCCTCGACGAGGTTAAAGCTGGATGGGACGTCAGTCATGCACCCATCGTTGAGTATGCCGAGCTTGGCAGTGGTGGAGACGGTACCTATATAGGCCCCTGTTGCTATCTGGGCATCGGCTGCGGTCGTGAGAGCGGGGTCGCCGAAGGTGGGGCCACCGCCGAGGGCAGAGGGTGGCGGAATATCGAAGGAGGTGGTGATGTCAGGGTGGCCGCCAGGGATCGTATCGCTGAAGGTTACCGGCGACGAGAACTGGGGGTTGAAGGTTGTGGCTCTGACTGTCCCGCTCGACTCAACGAGCAGCACGACGATCAGAACAACGGCGATTCCAAAGGTGGCAGCGAGTCGCGTCGCGCGCATGATTCCCTCCCTTGGGCTCGTTATAGACCGGGCGCCGCACCCGGCAGTGATGTTCCGGTGTTCGGTGTTCTCATTCTACGTAGGCAGCCGCGACCTAGCAATCGGCCGAATGTTTATTTTCCCTATAGACTCTCCGCGGCCAATCGCAACCGAAAGTGTATGCTCCCTCGAACTAGCAAGCTCCGGTATCAGCCCTGTCCTTTATGCCTGCAGCTATCTTCGCCGAAGTTGGCATCGGCTACCGAGTTCCAGGACAAAACAACCCGGTAAGACTGTGCGCATGTACCGACGGCCCTTGCGCGCGCCCGAGTGGGACGCGATGCAGCGGCTAGTTAAGCACCACCTCCGGCAGCGGCCGCAGTTTCGTGTTGTTAGCGTCGGAGGTGTCGTCGCTGTTCACAGCGATTGAGCACGTACCGTTGAACACCTCGTCGATAGTGTCGCAAGCGGCAGTGTCATCGCCGTGCACATCGGCTACCGCCAGGACCTGCCAATTGTCACCGTCAACTGCTGCGGGATCGGTGCACGTGAAGGCGACGTCGCTTTGTAGCGTGATTTTCTGGCCGGGGTTGAGCACTACCGATGGGACGAGCTGAACGACGCTCGTCCAGTTGTATACCTGGGCCTGGTTCTCCGCGGCGCTGGCGTCGGGCACGAAGACCGAGCAGCCTCCAGCATTGGTTCCGAAGCCGGTGGGAGGGTTGAAGACGAGGTAGACGCTAACGTTGTCCGGGTGGTCGCTCAAGCTCTGCGCAACCACGGCCATCGTGTTGTTGGAATCCGCCACTCCAGGCGCCAGCCGCACCGAGTGTGGGCCGCGCATCCGCACAATCCGCGCGTCGTGGGCCTGTGGCGGCGTGGGAGTTGGCGTGCTGGTGGCCGCAGCAGTCGGTGTGGTCGTGGGCGTCGCTGTCGGCGTTGGAGTCGGTGTGGGCGTATCGGTCGGCGTGGGTGTCGGAGTCGGTGTAGGCGTCGCCGTCGATGTCGGTGTGGGGGTGGCGGTGGGCGTCGAAGTCCCGTCAGGCGTGGGTGTTAGCGTCGGCGTTTGCGCGCCGGTTGCGGTTGGTGTGGGTGTAACCGTAGTTGTGGGCGAAAGCGTCACGCTGGGCGTAGGCCCTGGGGACGTCGGCGTCGGCGTGATCGTAACCGTGGCCGTCGGGGTGGCAGTCGAGGTCGACGTGGGCGTTGGTGTAGGCGTAGCTGTTGGCGTCGCGCTCGCTGTCGCTGTTGGTGAAGGCGTCAAAGGGGGCAGGGTTACGCAGACAGTGGGTAGGGGCAAGGGAGTGGGCGTGGGAAGGCAGATAGGCGTCTCTGTCGGCATCGGGCTGGGTGTGATCGTCGGCGTGGGCGAGGCCTCTGGCGGTGGGCACTCTGACAGCGTGCAGTTCAGTGGCACGCAGACGGTGCCCTCGCCGTGGTATCCGTCCCCTAGCTGCGTCGGAGCGATCGGGATAGTCGAAGCACCCGTCTCGGTGAAAACGGTGACGTTCGTCTCCGGCGGATTGGGGTTGCCGTCATCCAGGTTCATGAAGAGAGAGGCCTGCCCGGCGTTGCCCGCCAATACCTGTAAGGTAACACTGGCCAGAATTCCGCCACCAGTGGTGTTGTATGACGAGTCGTCCGGTGGAATCTTGTTGGGCGTGTCCGGCGAAATGGCGAAGTCGTCAGCACCGAAGCGATTGAGGCCGATGAGGGCGCTCTGGGGTCCCGGCGCCGCTGGGGGGATTGCCTGCGACGGGCTTATCCCGCGGTGGTCACCGAGCGTCTGGTCGATTGGCAGGTTGAGGAAGCCGACCTGAGCGGTTGTGTTGGTATCTTGAAAAGGGGTAGCGTTGAAGCCCGATACACGCATCTGGTCGCCGAGGTAGTTGAAGCGAGCCTGCCAGGCGACCAGGTCCTCCACGTTCTGGACGATGAGATGGGCAAGGTGAACGTGCTGGGCATTGTTGCCGGGGGCCACCGTAGTCAGACAGTTATCGATCGTGCCCACCGTCATGCTGTTGTCGCCGCCGGCGCCGGGGTCGGAGTAGCTGTTGCCGGTCGTGACCATGTCCAGGCTAATCGAAGGATTTTGGACGGCGCCCGTCCTCAAAACAGCGAAAAGCAAAAAGACGCCCGCCGCCACAGCGACCGGCACCGTAGCGCGCAGCGCCAAAACTCTACCGTATGACATTGTCCCCCCCTTGTTCGGCCCTCAAGGCGTTTCCGGTTAATCCGTCAGGGCGTTTCCGGTTAGTAAAGGAGTATACCCAAATCGAATAGCTTGTCAAGAAGTTATTGAAAACCCCCGCAACTTCGACGGAAACGGTCCGAATACCGGGGGCTTCAGGTAAAATCGGTGTGCTTGCGAGACTTGCTTGACTTGAGGAACCGCCGGACCGGGAGGTTACAGTCGTGGGCGCCGGCGAGTGTAATAGTCGTCATTGCTGTGCTCGTGGCTGCGGGGTGCAAGGAGAATGGAGAGCCTACTCCTTCACCGGCCGCGGTGAGCCGTGCGGCCACATCCACTCCCGCCGGGTCAGCGGTATGCGCATCGGTTTCGCCGAGTTCCCCTACCGAGGATACGATCTTCGACACGCTGCAGGCAGACGCCTCGACACTAGGTGACTTCGACCCAGGTTTCGCCACACACGTCAGTGAAGATAAAGCCGGGGCGCCCTCGGAACTGACCTTTGCTGTGGACTCACGCGAAGGCGACGTGCAACACCTGGCTTTCTATATCACGATACCCAGCGACTGGCCGATCACGCCGGGATGCGCGATCCCCCTTGGGGTGGCCATCGGTTCGCTGAGCTGGAAAGCCACACTCGGCATTTTGAACAGCCCTTGCAACACGGTAATCCCGATCGAGTTCGAGATGCAGAACGCCAGCACCGACCCGTCCGACACGATCGACCTTCTCGACGGTGCCGGCAACCTCGTCGAGAATTTCGAGAAGGACAATGATGGCAGCGGTCTGGCGGACGTCATCGAGAAGTACCCCGTTCAGCTGAAGGACCTGTTTCCGGGACGAACGCCGGGCCGCAGGTCAGTCGGCATCGCCAGTGTTGCCAGAATGCCGGTGATCGCTCAATCGCTCCTCTTTCCTCCGCCGAAGGGCTCGCAGGGACAAACGCTTGTGATCCTATTCCAGGACTTCGCGAACATACGAACGACGGTACCTAACAGTCCGATCTCCGACCAGTGCACTCCGTTCAGTTTGTCCATGACTAACTTTGCGAAGACAGATGGCGGCGCCGTCCTCATTCGAACGCCCCCCGCTGGGACTTACACGTTTGCACTCACTGCGTTTGGGCTGCGGGATGCGGATGACGACGGCCTCGAAAACGCGCTCGACACCTGCCCTTTCGATATGAACGTGGGTGATCCTCGAGTGACTGGAAGCGGTGATGCTGACCAGGACGGCCTGGACGCCGCCTGCGACCCTAACGACCTCGTATTTGACCTGGACGAAGATGGTGACAAACACCAGAACCGCGGAGACCTTTGCGCATTGACCCCCAGCACCGACAGCTCTGGCGCTCAGAAAGATAGCGATACGGACCAGATAGGCGACGAATGCGACATCTTTGGCAATGGCCCTGATGCGCCCGACGGCCCCCTTCCTTTCGCTTCCGAAGCGGCAGATGTCATTATCCAGTAGCGCAGCAGCGCCCAGCCATTCGCCGGGTCAGCAACATGGGTTCCCGTTGGGTGTGACCAACGTCTGCGAGTCAAAGCTGATCTTTGACGCTCGTCCAGGCCGCAGCTTTCTACCTCGAGGCTAGGCTATGCGCCTCCAATCGGAGGGCTCGTTGGAGTCCTCGATTTGACCGCAGCGACCTCCATCCCGTGGCCGCAGACAGCGTTCTTTCCGGTCTGCTTCGCTAGCCTTAGGAACGTGTCGGCGCAGCCGAGAATCGATGGAGGATCGCCCCCGTGTTCATCTGCGAAGGCACAGACTCCGATGCTCACCGTGACCAGAATAGGCCCCGGAGGGATTGCCAGAGACGTGGCTTCAACCAGAGGCGTGGCTTCAACCGAAGAGCGAATACGCTCGGCGGCGGCGCTGGCCTCATCGCACCGGGTCTCCGGCATGATCACGACAAATTCCTCGCCACCGTAACGAGCAACGATGTCCGCCCCGCGCGTCGCGCTCTTGATCGTCGCGGCCACATGTTTGAGAGCAAGATCCCCGGTGAGATGGCCGTAGGTATCGTTGCAGCTCTTGAAGTTGTCCAGGTCCATGATAAGGCAGGACAGATCACGCTCGTACTTGCGCACTCTGAGGCATTCATGCTCGAAGGCGCGGTCCAGGTACCGGCGATTGTAGAGGCCCGTGAGCTCATCTCTGACCGCCAACCACTCAAGCTCCTCGCGCACCATACGATCCCGCAGTTCCGAGCGATGCCGTTGCAGGGCGCGGGCGATGGCCTCAGCAAGCACGTCGGAGGTAAGGGCGCTCTTCGGAAGGTAATCGTAAGCCCCGGCCTGAATGGCCTCCGCCGCGATCCGCGCGTCGCCCCAACCGGTCAAGAGGATCACCGGGGGTAGAGCATCTTGATCCCGACTGCGTCTAAGAAAACTGAGGCCGTCCTCTCCCGGCAGGCTGTGGTCCAGCAAGAGCACATGGAAGGTACCCAACGTCTGCAGAGCTGACTCGCACTCGCTTGCAGAACGTACTCGAAGCAGCTCGAACTGCTGCGAGTGGTGGTTCCTAAGCATGCGCGCCACTATCTCCGCGTCATGGTCGTTATCTTCGACAAGAAGCAGGCGAAGCTCGCCGTTGGCCACGTTTCCCCCGTTTATCGCCAAGAATGCACCCAGACCCATGAATCCACCCAAACCATGAATGCACCCACACCTTGCATTTATAGAGTCCTAGGGGCGGCATTAGTTACATTGGACGCTGTTGACGGGCCACGGTAAGTCCGTTTTCGCACTTGGGCCGCGTTGGGCTTGGTTCGAGCATGACATCTTTGCTTGGCGTCGTCACTGTTTAGTGCCTCAAGAGGGGCCGATCGGGGGCGCAGGCAATCCGATTAACGCGTCCCAGCGATTCAACTTGACATCCCAATTCCGGAGTGGCAGAGTATTCGCTGTATTCGGGGATCGGCGATGGGGCTTGGGCCGGGGCAAGGCAAGTTGCGGCCAAGAGGGAATAAGTAGGATGACCAAAGAGGGGGTCAGTTACTGGGTCATTTCCCGCTAGACGGTCATGCCCCGATTCCTGTCTAAGTCAGGAGTTTAGCCGTTCCGGCGAAGCCAGAGGGGGTAAGCCATGAAAAGAGTAGCCGTATTCGTCGCACTGACAAGTGCGCTGCTGCTGGTCTTAGCCTTGAGCAACGGCAGAGGCTTCGAAGCGCCACAGGCCGAGGCCGCCACAACCACCTGGATCTGGCCGCCCGGTCCGGGAGGATACCCGGTAAACGCGGGCGCCGCGCTGGAGAACACGGAATCCTTTCTGCCCCCGGCATGCACTAACTGCTGGATCACGCGCATCGAGCCCGACCTGATCTATCAGGATGACCCAAACCACACGGACGGGACTTCCGCGAACTTCAACGCCGACAGCACGCTGAACGGCATCTGGCTGCACCACTTCGTCATCGTTGATGGTTGCAACCCAGCCTACCGGGTGATCTCCTCCGGCAACGAGCGGAGCATCGTGCAGTACCCCTCCGGCTACGGATATTTCCAGTCGGGAAGTTGCGGCAATCCCACCTGGTACCTCAACTACCACATCCACAACAGCGGCATCAACACGCGAACGGTCGCGATTAGGCTGAACGTGACCTACCAGACGACGCCGCTCGCGACGGCCACCCCAATTTGGCTGGACATATCGACCGCACCGGACTCTGAGTACATTGTCCCAGCTGGAGATCCGGGCGTGCCTTACTATGATCATAAGCATACTGGAGATGCCGGTATGCACGCCGACTACACGATGTCCATTCAGGGGGAGATCATCGGCATGGGGGGCCACGTCCACGACTACGGTTACGGCGTTTCCGCCTTCAACACCGGGGCGGGCGACCGGCCGGATGACTGGATCTGCACCTCGGTCGCCGGCTACGGCAGCGGGTCGCGCTACCTGCCGACCGGCGGCCCGGGGACACCGGGGCACCCGGCGGCCGCGAATGCCGTGACGCTAAACCATGCCTACCACCAACCCGACACACCCGACGACCGGTACCACATTCAGAGCATGACGCCCTGCAGCGTCACCGAGCGCATGTCTGTGATCTGCCCGGGCGACGTCATCCGACTGCACTCGCAGTACAAGAACCCCGATTTGAATCCGATACCCGATGCCATGGCCATCATGGTCGCCTACGTGGCGACACCGCCGAACGTCCCAGACGCCGATAACGACGGCACCTTCGACGGCTGCGACACCAGCGACTCAGACGGAGACCTGTTCAGCGATCGGGTCGAATACATGTCCGGCAACCAGGCGAACGATGCCTGCCGCGACAACTCCACGGATCCCGCCTGGCCCGCAGACATCACCAATAATGGCTTTGTCGACACCGCGGACATCGCCTTTCTGACCGCCGACTTCAGCCTTTCGGTGCCACCGGAAGAGACCCGGCACAACATTGCTCCCGACCCGCTGCCAAGCATTTTCATAGACACCGCGGACATATCCAGACTGACCAGCAGGTTCGGGGATGGGTGCTAATGAGTAGAGCCCGCCGCGCTGCTCAGCCGGGCGCTCTGGCGCTGGCAGCCGCCATCGCGGCAGTTGCTTCGTTCTCGTTTCCGAGAGAAACAGCACTGGCCGCCTCAAACCTCCAGATCACCGCGATCGATTGTGTGGGCCACCCGAGGCAGATCAGGACCGACAACCTGGGGGACACGCCGCAGGATCTGGCGGGCTGGAAGCTGGTCAGTGACCTGCCAGGGGAAGAGTTTGACCTCAGTCAAGTAGGGACGCTGAATCCGGGTAAGAAGTTCTTTGTAGCCAATGGCCACGGGGCCAAGCCAACGCCTGTGTTCGACGGGCAGTCATGGACGTATCCTTGGAACCCTACGACTGTCTACGATCCGTCCGCCTTTGTCCTGTGGGAAGACGGGAAGGACTTCATCCAGCTCGTGGACGCAGGCGGGAACGTGGTAAGCAATAAGCTATGCCCTATTCCGCCCGCCACCCCAACGCCACAGGCACCGACCCCGGGACCCGAGGCGACGGAGCCGCCGGCGGTTACAGATACCAGCGGCTCGAGCTCACCAGCAGAGAGCCCGTCAGACGGCACGCAGACATCTGATAGTAGCGTCCAGACGGTCACTCGAAACAGGTCCACATCCGGAGAGCAATTCGGGCCGCCTACACAGGGAGAAGAAGCGCCGCTGCCGGCGGGAGGGGGGCCGCCTCTACCAGAGCAGCACCTGCCACTTCCTCTGATGATCATGCTGGCCGGGGCGGCTCTGTGGTTGGGGGGAATTCTCGTGATCAGGCTGGCTCTGGCTCGGCCGAATCAAGGCGCTTAAGCGCGCTCTTTTCTAACAGTCTTCTGACGGCGCTCCTGCACGCTCTCCAACCGCTGTAACAGATTATGTCTGAGGGACCTCTAACCCTTAGAGCCTAACCTAATGCGTCTGTGGAGCAGGAATTGCGCCTATTGCGGCCGGCCTCAGAGAAAATCCCACGCATAAGGCTGCTGGCGGGCATCAAGATCGTCGCCATAGCTCTGATGCTCGTTCTCACAGCCGTGCCGGCAGACCTTTCGGCCAGCGACGGCACACAGCCGGAGCATCCTCCGCGGCTGGATTCGCGGCTGGCGCAAGTGCTCGAGGCGTTTGAGCGGGGCGGCGTGGAGGAAGCGGCCTCGGCCGCGCAGCGATTCGATATCGATGTCAACGCCGACAGGCTACGCTTGATCGTCGAGGCGGCCCCGGCGAGGAGCGAGCAGGCGGCCGCAGTCGCGAGCGGCTTGGGCGCTGTCGTCGAAGCGAGTCACCACGACCTCGTGCAGGTTCTGGTGCCACTTCCGGCCCTGGAGGGGCTTTCCAGGAGCGGCGCGGTTGAGTTCGTGCGTCCACCATTGATCGCCGTGCCATTGGCAACGAGCGAGGGCGTGGCCCTCACCAACGCGGACGACTGGCACACGCAAGGGTTGACGGGCGCGGGCGTCAAGGTTGGCATCCTGGACCTGGGTTTCCAGGGCTACACAGACCTGCTGGGGACAGAGCTGCCGGCAACGGTGATCACCTATTCAGCGCGGCAGGACGGAGACATCACCGGCGGGGGCATCGAGCACGGCACGGGCGTCGCCGAGATCGTGCATGACATGACGCCAAGCGCGCAATTGTACTTCACCAACTTCGACACCGAGGTAGAGCTGGCGAACGCGTCACAGTGGCTGACGGCCCAAGGCGTCCACGTCATCAATGCCTCATGGGGGTACTTCACCTCTGGCCCGGGAGACGGCAGCGGCATCGTTGACGACGTGGTTACGCAATCGACGGCGGCAGGAGCGATGTGGGCGGTGGCGGCGGGGAACCACGCGACCAAGCATTGGTCGGGCCAGTTCAGGGACACTAACAACAATCTCTTCCATGAGTTCGCCAACAGCCCCTTCGACGAAGGCAACCAGCTTTCGGGCTTCTTCGGGTCCTTGTTTGCTGGGGAATCAGTGGCGGGGGAGCTCAAGTGGGACGACCCGTTCGGCGCAGCATGCCGGGATTACGACCTCTACCTGAAAAGGACGGACGACGACACCGGCGAGCCGATCACTGTTGCCTCCTCGGAGAACCGCCAGTATGACGGTGGCTGCGTGCCCGGCGCCGATCCGATAGAAATGATCCAGACCACGGTGCCGGTGACCGACATTTACCACCTCGTGATCCAGAAGCACTTCGCCCCGGTCGACGCTAACCTGGACCTATATTCCGGCTACCATGACATCGAGTATGTCGTCACCGCCAACAGCGTGCTCCAGCCCGCGGACAATCCAAATGCCCTCACTGTGGGTGCCGTCTATTGGAGTAGCCCGAACGCCATTGAGACGTTCAGCTCGCAGGGGCCAACCTCGGACGGCAGGATAAAGCCGGATGTCGTTGGACCGGACGGCGTCAGTACGGTGACCTACGGTCCAGCCGGGTTCTTTGGCGGCTTCTTCGGCACGTCGGCAGCGGCGCCTCACCTGACGGGAGCGGCCGCGCTCGCTCGGCAGCGGCTGCCCTGCTACACTCCGCCACAACTCAAGGCATTGCTGGAAGCGAGCGTTGTAGACTTGGGCGCGGCGGGGAAGGACACCGCCTTCGGCTCCGGCCGCCTCTCGCTGGGGGCCGCGTCGGTGGACACAGACGCGGACGGTACCGCTAACGCCTGCGACGCCGACGACGATAACGACACGTGGAGCGACGTCTCAGAGGGCTTTATCGGAACGGACCCGCTGGACAACTGCGCCGATGTCGCTTCAGACAGCGCCTGGCCACCCGACATCGATAACGACACATTCGTTGACACGGCAGATATTGCGTACTTAAGCAGCTCCTTCGGGCTGAGCGTGCCTTCTCAGGTGCCCGCTCGCTACGACGTTGCCGAGCCGCCGAGTGGGTTCGTGGATACGGGAGATATCGCAAGGCTGACTGCGATATTTGGTGAGGGATGCCCTCCCTGACCGGCAAACTCATCAGGTCCGCTTTTCAGCCAATGTAAGCTACTTTGCAGGCACTGGTAGCCGCCGGTCTCTCCTGCGTACCTCAACCGCGCCGGACTACACCGGCTTATCCCAGCGTGAGGCTCGACTCAGTATAAATTCGGTGAGAAGGCCAGCTTCTCCATAGAATACTCGGTTTTCAGTATGGACTGGGTCACTCAAGCGTGATATCATCCGCCATAACCCGTTAACCGAATCTTAACCGGTGTGCATCCGTCAGAATCTTTGCAGCATCGATATTCAATATCGGAGAGATCCATGTGGAACCCGCGGCTCATTGTGACCGTCGCGCTGTGCAGCGTTTTCCTGCTCGTCGCGATGTTAAATGCTGAAAGTGTGAGCGCCGCCGCGCCCGGAAACAACGATCTGGGACTGGCCACCAACATAACATCTTTGCCTCTGCCCTACTCGAACACACTGGATACCATGGAGGCGACCAGGCAAACCGGCGAGCCCATGTGCGACCTGATCGCGAACACCGTCTGGTACAGGTACACCCCAACGGGCAACGTCACGCTCAACGTCAATACCACGGGCAGTGACTTCGACACGGTACTTGCCGTATTTAAGGGACCCGACTCCTCACCTACCTTCGGCGCTCTCACGCTGATCGGCTGCAATGACGACGTCTCGCCGCCGGGGATTGACTCACAGGTTGTGTTCGCAGCGACCGCTGGGACGACTTACTACTTTCAAGCTGGCGGCGTGGCCGGTGGCTCGGGCAGTCTGACTTTCAATCTCTCTGTCAGCGCGGTTACACCGCCAGCCAATGACAACTTCTTTAGCGCCGTGACCGCCGCGCCACTGCCTTACGCTAATAGCCGGAGCACCGCCGGCGCGGCTTTGGAGCCCGCCGAGCAGCGTCCGTGCGGCGGCCAGCTCGGCGCCACCGTTTGGTACACACACACTCCCTCGGCAAGCGGAACCCTTACGGCGACAACCGCTGGAAGCGGATTCGATACGGTCCTCGCGGTCTACACTGGTTCTTCGCTGGCGACGCTGACCATGCTCAGTTGCGATGACGATGGCGGCCCTGGGAAGACTTCGCAGCTCACGCTAACGCCCAGCGGGACGACGTACTATTTTCAGGTAGGTGGCTTCGACAACGCCACAGGAAGCCTGACATTCAACCTAAGCTTTGTGCCGGACCCAGATAGCGATGGTGACGGCTGGTCGAACACCTCGGAAACGACCATCGGCACCGACCCCCTGGACGCCTGCCGTGACAACGCGGCAGACAACGCCTGGCCGCCGGACATGGACAACGACACAGATGTTGACACCGCCGATATTGCACCCCTGACTGCCGCCTTCGGCAAGCCTGTGCCCAGTGAGGCACCGGTGCGCTACGACATCGGGGAGCCGGCCAGCGGATTCGTGGACACACGAGACATCGCAAGGCTGACGTCGCTGTTCGGGCAGCACTGCACGCCCTGAGGGGCCCCAGCCGCCCGATCCCGCATTCTCGAAAACCCGAAACTCGAGAGCCGAAACGCGTTTGATTGACGTGGTGCTAAGGGTTGATTCTTTTCCGAAAAAAGTTGCGTTTCGTGCCCTTTCTGGTGGCGGGGCGCTGAAGCTTGATTGTTTTGTACTTGATCGTTTCGGTGATTGTATCTGGTGCCGTTGGACGGATGGCGCCGGGCCTGCGGTCGCTCCTCCCGGAGGCGGGCAAGTGTTAAGGTGCGAGGTCATCGCCTTTAGGGTAGCGGAA
>Ga0137375_10005112_pt1 | contig 15599 bp, 10 predicted proteins | sample SagtaG_24_FD_104936 | JGI IMG/M metagenome (GOLD analysis project Ga0137375, IMG submission 104936) | Vadose zone soil microbial communities from Sagehorn Ranch, Mendocino, California, USA - Sage1_R_113_16 metaG | ecosystem: Environmental > Terrestrial > Soil > Vadose zone | place: USA...
CCAGTTCGCGAATCGCCTCCCCGTGCAGCGACAGGCGATGACCTACTGGCAGGAGTACACCGTCTTGCCGGACGTCATAATGTTCGGCAAAGACTCCCAGGTAACGACCATCACCAACCTATCCACGAGCTATCAGGTCGCGAGCGCTACGACGCAGCAAGACAGCGATGGCACTCGTACCGCGCGCGTCTTTTTCCCGCCCAGCACGACCACGACGAATTACACCCCCCCGAACGGCACGCTAGCGGTGCGCGCAACGGAGTTCACTCTATACTCGTCGGGAAAGAACTCGATGCCCGCCGACTTGCCGCCCAACAGCGCCTACACGTACGCGGTCGAGCTCAGCATCGATGGAGTGGACCCGGCCCAGACCGTCAACTTCTCGCAGCCCGTCAATGTCTACGTGGACAATTTCGTTGGCATGCCGGTGGGTCAGACGGTCCCCTCGGCTTACTACGATCGCGCGCGCGGTCTCTGGATCTCGTCAGGCAACGGACGGGTCATCAAGATTCTGAGCACAACCGGTGGATTGGCCCATCTGGACGTAGACGAAAACGCCGGTGAGGACACGGGAGCGACGCTCACAGCACTCGGCATTACGGATCCGGAGCGCGCGCAGCTGGCCCTGACGTACCCGACCGGTACCCCGACCCTGTGGCGAGTCCCCGTCACGCACTTCTCAGCGTGGGACTTCAACTGGGGATTCGGCCCGCCGAACGACGCGGTTGCCCCGAACCCAACGGAGCCGATGGGCGACAACCCAATCGACGACCCCTGCACGCGTTCCGGATCCATCATTGAATGCCAGAACCAGATCCTGGCCGAAGAGGTCCCCATTGTAGGTACGCCTTTTCAGCTTCGCTACCAGAGCGAGCGAGTGCCGGGGCGTCAAGCTGTCGTCGACATCCCGATCACCGGTCTGACGGCCATTCCGAGCAGCTTGCGACGAATCGACACGATCATCACAGTGGCGGGCCGGCGGTTTCAATACTCCACGACCAGCACCCAGGCGAGCCAATCGATACGATGGACGTGGGACAAGAACGACGCCTACGGACGCACCGTCCAGGGGCCGCAAAAGGCGCAGATTGCAATCGGGTACGCCTACAGCGGCTTCTACGCCGAGACAACCCAATTTGGGCAAAACGGCAACGGAACGCCCATCACCGGTAACCGCGCTCTGCGCGAGGTAACCTTGTGGAAATATCGAACCGTCGAGGTGGGAGATGCCAACGCGAAAGGAGTCGGCCTCGGTGGTTGGTCGTTGTCGGCTCACCACATGTACGACAGCGCGACGCAGTCCTTCTTTGGCGGCGATGGAAGGCGACGGTCTGCACGCACCATTCCCCCCATTATTGCAACCGTCGTGGGCGGTGGATCTGCTGGCGCGCCCGGCTACGGCGATGGTGGGCCCGCACTTTCGGCGTCGCTGCCTTCGGTGGGCCACATCTCGGTTGCGGCGGATGGAGCGATATACCTTGTGGACTCGAGCCCGCTTTCTAACCGCATCCGGAAAATCGATCCAGGTGGCACGATTGCGAACTTTGCGGGTTCAGGAAGCCACACGAGTAGTGGAGACGGCGGGCCTGCGGTTCAGGCTGGTATGGATCCCGCTGGGGTGGCAATCGGGCCCGATGGCACGGTCTACATTTCGGACACGGACATGCCTGCCATCCGAAAGATCGATCGGCAAGGAATCATCACGCGATTTGCCGGCACAGGTAGCCCCACGCCGCACAGCTGCAACACGTCACCGGGATGTGGCGACGGGGGGCCGGCCCTCAATGCAGATTTGAACGGTCCGGCCGGCATCGCCGTTGCGCCTGATGGCAGTGTCTACTTCTCGGATCAGGTGAACCACAGGGTCCGCATGATCACTGTGCCTGACGACGCTGGGATTTCGATCATCACGACCGTTGCTGGAGGGGGCAGTAACAATCCAGGCGATGGTGGCCCAGCGACGTCGGCGTCATTGGCTCCTCCCGACGGCCTCGACTTGGGCCCTGACGGGAGCTTGTACATAGCAGAGGTGGGTGAAAATAGAATCAGGAGGGTCACGCCCGACGGAAAGATCACGACCATAGCCGGCCTTTCTAACCAAGGGTACAGCGGTGACGGTGGTCCCGCTACCAGCGCCAGACTGGACTACCCGTGGGATGTCGCCGTTGGTCGCGATGGAACGCTCTACATCACGGATTCGAATGGCTACAACGTCCGCTACATCACTCCGGACGGTATTATTCGAACGCTTGTCGGCCTCTCCAATCAGCCTGCTTCGGGTACAAGCAGCACTGCCATCGGTGATGGCGGACCGGCAGCACAAGCTCACGTGCACCTCCCCAAAGGAATCGCCTTAGGGCCCGACGGAAATATCTACATCGCAGATGACAATCTGAACACTGCCCGGATCCGTCGCGTCAGCTCGCCTTTCGCTGCTTTCATCCCCGACAATATCAGCGACGAAGTCTACATCTTCGACGGCCTGGGTCGACACAGCCAGACCAAAGATTCGCTTCGCGGCGTGTCTTTGCTTACCTTCGCCTACGATGCTTCGGGACGCCTCGCCACCGTGACGAATAGCGCTTCGACAGACGTGAGTCACAACACGACGAGGATCTATCGCGACTCCGCGACGACTACGCGCATCGTTGCACCGTTTGGCCAGACCACCACGCTCACGCTCGACGCCAACGGCTGGCTCCAATCCGTCCGAAACCCGAACAGCGAGTCCATCACGCTCTCGCACGACGCAAGCGGCCTCCTCCTGAGCTTGACCGATCCGAAGCAAAATCAGCACAAGTTCAGTTACACGTCGGAGGGCCGGCTCTCGATGGACGCCGACCCCGTAGGCGGAAGCACGCTGCTCTCGCGCACCAGCCGCAGCAACGGCTGGTCGGTCGATGTCACGACGGCTTTGGGGCTCAAGACGACCTACACGCAGACATTCGACGCGCTTGGCGGCGAATCAAGTACCATCAAAGCGCCGAGCGGCGTCCAGAGCAGCTATTCCCGCAACTCTTCCGAGCTGCGCACGTACAACGCCGCGGACGGCACCGTGAAGACCGCTCAGCGAACCCCCGACCCTCGTTTCGGGATGCTGGCGCCCGCGGAAACGACGACGATAACGACACCCTCGGGCAAGAAGCTCTACCGCGCCGAGACCCGTCTCCCGCCAACGCTTTCCGATCCGGCGAACGCTTTCAGCGTGACCAGCGCTACGCGAACGATTTCGCTCAATCGAGCGGACTGCAGCTCGGGAGCCGCGTGCAGCCCGCTCAACGTGTTCACGAGCACATTCAACGCCGCCGCCAATACCTTCACTACGACAACTCCAGAAGGCCGCCAGGTGGTCGACACACTCGACTCCCGTGACCGACTCACCCAGCGCGCCGTTCCCGGCATGAGCGCCCTCTTCGGCCTTCATTACGACACGATCGGGAGAGTCGACCAGATCACGCACGGCACGCGCATTTTCACGACGAACTACAATACGACCACGGGGTGGATCGACTCGATCACTGACATGCTCGGCCGCACCACCGCGTACGTCTCACGCGACAACGCCGGCAGACCCACGTCGGTCACGCTGCCGGGTGCTTACAGTCTTGGCCTCGGATGGGACCTCGATGGCAACCTCTCCAGCGTGACACCCCCGGGCCGGCCCACGCACGGTTTCAGCTACGACAGTGTGGATCTGCTGGCGAGCTACACACCGCCGAATCTCCCTTCGACCGGCCCCACGTTTTACGCGCACAACGTCGACCGGCAGATGACGGCGATCGTCCAGCCGGATGGACTCGTGTCGCGCGGCTTCGACACCTTCGGGCGGCTCAGCACGATCACGCAGGCTGGCGTGACCGCGACGTACTTCTACGACGGCTCGGACCGCGTTTCGAAGCTCACAACCTCCGACGGCACTCAGATCGACTACGGCTACGACGGACACCTGCTCACCAGCCAGACGTGGAGTGGACCGTGGGGAGCGAGCACGAAGACGGTGGCATTCGGCTACGACAACAATCTCCAGGTTAGCTCCTTGACCGTGGCTGGCGGCACGCCCATCGCGCTCGGGCGTGACAACGACGGACTCCTAACCAGCGCCGGCGCGCTCACGCCGATCGGGCACGACACGCAGAACGGACGGCTGATCGGCTCGACCCTGGACAGCATCACGGATAACCGGGACTACGATCCGACGTTGGGAGATGTAACGGGCTATACGGCGAAATATGGACCCTCCACCGTTCTCTATTCAGCAAGCTACGCGCCCGACAACGGTCGCCCGCGCATCCACACGAAGACCGAAACCATCCAGGGAACTACCGTCACGACCACGTACGAGTACGACGAAGCGGGTCGGCTCTGGAAGGTGACGCGCGGGGCGACGACGACGACGTACGAATACGACGCAAACGGCAATCGCACGAAGATCAATGGAAACACGATCGCGACGTATGACGACCAAGATCGCCTGTTAACGTATACGTACAACACGAGCAACTCGTACACACCGTACTCGAACAGCGGGAACCTGCAGACCAAGACGAACGGCTCCGGCACCACCAACTACACGTACGATCGGCTCGGCAACCTGCGCGCTGTCGCACTGCCGGGAAGCATCAATATCACGTACCTCATCGACGGGGCCAACCGGCGCGTCGGCAAGAAGGTCGGAACGACGCTCAGCCAGGGTTTCCTCTACTACGACGGGTTGCGGATTGCGGCGGAACTCGACGGTGCAGGCACCGTAGTCTCGACCTTCGTGTACGGCACCCGACCGAACGTGCCCGACTACATACTCAAGGCCGACGGGACCAAGTACCGCATCGTCAGCGATCACCTGGGAAGCCCCCGGCTCGTGGTGAAGTCAACCGACGGGACCATCGCCCAGCGGATCGACTACAACGAGTGGGGCAACGCGACGCTCGTGATCGGAACGTGGGGCGTGCAGCCGTTCGGGTTTGCGGGGGGCCTCTATGACCCGGACACGAAGCTCGTCCGGTTTGGGGCACGGGACTACGACGCTGAAACAGGCAGATGGACTGCCAAGGACCCTATCTTGTTTACGGGTGGAGACACGAACCTATACGGGTACGTCGTCAATGACCCGATCAATGGGTTCGATCCGAGTGGACTGCAGACAGAGGACCAATGGATCTGCGGTGTCCCGTTTTATGGGCTTCTGTGCAAGCTATTCCCGTCCTGGCGTCATCCCTCGATTCCACCCGAGACCTGCACCGAGCCTGACTGCATGAACTTCTCCATTGGGGGAGGCGTTCTTCCTGAGCCGATCTCGTCAGAGCTCCCACAGAATCAATGCTTCGATGTGCGCCCGAAGAGTAACGACAAGAAATGTAGAAACTGTCTCTGCAACGGCGACCCTCCCGTCCATTTTAATGTGTCCAGTATGAGTAAGTGCATAGAATACTGCTCGACCAGAGGTGTCCTTAGATGCGATTAGTCGGCGCGTTCCACGCGGCCAGTCCACCATTCACGATAGTCAGCCAGATGGCCAGAGCCTTTCGCGGCATGACTGGATTTGAGTGTTGCTCAATAATGGTAGCAGCCGAGCCACCCAAAAAAAAAGCTGTTGCGAATGGTGGACTAGGCGCTTTGGAGCGGTCGCTGCATCTTTATCCGAACGAGTCATTCGCACTCGTGCAAGTCTGGAGTCCGTCCCACTCTGCATGGAGACGGGGTGTCGAAGAGAATTTTGCCAGGGCGGGATACGAACGCACTTGGAACATGGAGGACGAAGCTGGATTTCGGCGGTGGCTGCACGGTGCACGCCAACGGTCCAGGGAGTTGAGGTTTCTGAAAGATCTTGGGGCGGATGCTACACCGAGTCGATGGCCAAGGCGGGTCGCGACGCGGGCGCCCATCGTCGCGCACAGACGAAGGCCGCGAGGAATGGCGGCGGCCCTTGGAGCTTTAAGGTCGTCCGGAATACGGTGGAATGTTTGCGCAGTCGGGTATTTCCGTCGGGCGGAGCTTCCTCGCCGCGACTCACATCCGCTCATGTTGGCGGTGCACGCGGTGGCGTTCGGCCGTGTGCCAACGGGCTTGTCAAAGGGTGTTAATGTGAGCGTGTCTGTAGAGGCTCTGGAGTCCCAGGAATTCCCTCCCATCATTGAGCGGATTCTCAGTCCCATCCTTCGACAAGCCGGGTACACGTGTGAGGTGGTCAAAGGACGATTCACCGCAGTCAAGAGGACGCGACACCCCGATTCAGCCGCTAGGGAATGCCGTCGGATATTCGATGACTTGATGGAGCGTGCGCATACGTGGAGGAACTCCGTCGCTCGCCGAGCAGGCTAAAGCGTAAAGTACGGTTTGGTCGTCGCCTATGCTTGCTCTATACGCCGGTCGTGAATCGGCTAAGATGAACCATGGCAGGGACGACAATGCGACAACCAGGTCGGTAGAAGCTCATAAGAAACGAACACCAGGTACCGCAAGGGAACGCATGGATTCGTCGGTTCGGTCTTCAGACAGGGTCCTTCGTTTATGGCGATGGGCGTGCGTCCGGGATCTCGATCAACGGAGTCGCGAGGCGCGCTTCCAGTGCACGCAGCTTCGCGGCAATCTCCGATCCGACGAACAGTTGAGGGAGAGACGGCTTGAGGTGTCGTTCCGCCTCACGTCGCGCGATGACCTCGGTCGCCTTGGCGAATGCCCTCTCGAACGAGCGCTCGTGAACCAGCTGCTCGCCAAGGAACGCCTTGCCGAACTCGGTGAACTCCTGACCATTCGCGCAGCCAAATGAGTTCCGATCCGCAGCGGAAGCCGTCGCTATCAACGTAAACGGATTGCGGAGAGGAAACACAAATGCGCCGGATGCGCAGCCCGATACAACCAAGACCCGCCACGTCACGCCCGCGTCATCGAGAAGCGAACGCAGCTGTTGGGGCGTCAATTCATCTTCCTCGAGGGCTTCGGGAAGATCCACGTCGATGCTCAGACCAGTCGACGAGCCATGGCTCGTCAGGAAGAGAAATAGAACGTCCTCTTCACGATTCATGCGCGATGCCATGGCTTTCAGAACATGAGCAAGGTTCTCGCTTGTCGCTAGTGGCAAAGACCCTTGCGCCGCGCGATCGTTGGCGAGCACGAGAGAACGATCTCGGGTGTCGAAGCGCTCGTCAAACAGACGCTGCGCAAATTGCGTTTCCTTGAGAAACACGTCCTGGCGACCCGAACCCGCGAAACCAACAAAATACAGATCTTCGAGCCCCGGGCGTCCAGGCGACAATCTCGTCTCGGCCGCAATCAGTTTGGTCGATTGATCGAACAAGAAATCGTACGTCTTTCTTCTCTCGGTGTCGAAAGACCATGGGCGGGGAAGGAACCAGATCGTCGAGCGAGCGACTAGTTGCGCCGGCAAGGCCCAGATGGCTGTGAAAACTACCGCAGCCGCGAGAGCGCGTGATAGTTCTACACGGCGCGTGAGGTGACGGATGAGAAATAGGCATAACGCGAGCGACCATCCGGCAGTTAAGATCCACGTGAGGGACGCGAGCATGGGATGCGCACTGTTGTCGAGGGCAACTGCGACGAAACCGAGTATCAGCAAAGGGGGCAATGCGCTGGAAAAGGCGCCGGTCAGGCGGACGGAGATGTGACGTGCGCCAGCGATGAGGCCCGCAAGGTAAGAACCAATCGGAAGGAGCAGAACCGGCGCCGCCAGCGCCAACGCGTTGAAACCCACGAAGATGGCGCCTCGCGCATAGTCGGTGCTCCGAAGCAGGGCGATGACGAGAAGGTTGACGAGCAAGAGCGGGACGGTCTGGTCGGACGCATCCGCTGCGCGGTCGAGCGCCGATTTCCTGAAGAAGAGGAGCATGAGCCCCGCCTGGAGATGATCGAGAAGATGCTTCGGTCCGCGTGCGCGTCGTAGTCGTCTTTTGTGCGAAACGACGCGTTTCGTGTTCCCCGCTTCTGGAAAGAACTCCTCGCACATCTGGAAGGCCCACCGCGCAATGAACAAGTCCCTACCTTCGGTGATGATCTGGTCCAGGTAGGAGCGTGCATCCGCCCCGCGCCCCTCTTGGTGGGCCACCGCCGCAAGATAGAACCGTATGATGTGTCTGGCAGGACTGATGAGGATGCCGCTGTCAGCTGCAAGGAGCTCGAGGCGCGTGCGGCTCGAGACCACCGCACCCTCATAGAATTGAAGTATTGCGTCGAGTAGCTCGCCGTCGATACCGGAGTCTTCGATTGGCCGCGCCGTTCGAAGCTCGGCGGAGTGCGCGCTCAGGAGCTGTCTAGCCTCCACGATTCGCTCGGTGAACGTGAGACACGCGATTTTCATCGCAATGGCTTGTCCCGCGACTTGCTCGTTCTGCGCCTCGGTCGTCAGGCTTTCGGCGCGGACCAGCGCCCTCTCGAAAGCTCCTTCCCAAAAAAGGCCGATGGCATCATAAAAGGTCCGCCATTCCGATGGCGGAGGTGTGCAGGCGTGCGCCAGGAACCGAAGAGCTATGCGACTTTGCCGCGGGTCTCCTTCCGAGAGCGCTCGGCGTACGCGACGCTTGCCGATGGAGGCGTGCGCGCGACCGGCCACCCAAAGCAAGATGCCCGCGAATGCAAACACGAGCAGAACGGGAAATGGGCCATTGGTGAGCATCGATAGGCAGAAGATCGAACGACCGTTTTCTTGGAAGTATTATACTGTACGTCTCGGGTGCCATCCGGTACGAACAACAGCTACGGATACACGAACGGACGGGTCACCGGTTACGACCCTGCACCGCGGCCAGCCATGCGCGAAGCTCATTCGCAAGCTTGCTGCCACTTCCCTTGCGATGCTCAGTGAGCATGCGTCAATTCGCGCAGAGCAAGGGAGTCTCGACGCAGCGTATCGGGTACTGGAAGAAGCGTTTGACCAGCGGGGGCCCACGACGTTCGTGGCGGTGCCCTTGCCGGCGGCAGCGCGGTCGGCTGGGCTTGCCGGATCGTCGCAGATCGAGATCGGCTTTGGCGCCATCGCGATTCGCGTTCGAGAAGATTTCGACGTCGAGCAGTTGGCACCACACCCGCGCCGTCGGGTCAAGACGCTCTGCAGACGTCGTTGGCCGATGGGTTACGGTACACCCGCATCCTGAAGTGGACCGAGATTCAGCTCGTGTGGGAGTATCTTCACACGCGATCGGGAATAACGAGAGCGTAGGTCTTAATCGTTTTGGGCATGAAAAAAATACCCGCTGCCGCAAAACAGGGCGGAGAAGTGCAAGCGGGGATCGGAGATCAAGCGAGCATGGGAGTCGAACGCGGGTCTGCCGCGGGCTCGGCGGTCCCGAGACCACTCCGAAGCCGATGGGGCGTGTGACGCGCGCATTTTTCTTCCGTTATTTCAAATTAACACTACTGCCGCAGATTTCCGCTACCAGATCGATCGTCGGAGCGGCCATAATCCCACTTAAACTGACCGAACAGGCGGATTTCTCGATGTTGCGGAGCGAGGCTGGCCGGGGCGTCGCGGCTCGTTTCGTATATCGAGGTGATTCCGACGGCCTCGCCGTAGTTTGCGTTGGGTCGGCGCCGAATCTGCAGATCGTGATCTGCCGATGCCAAGACTGCGGCAGTAATGTTAAAATTACCAGAGAATGTCCTATGGGCAGTCGGGGGTGAATCGGGCCTCTCGCCTCCGAATTTGGCACTTTCAACCTCGCGATCCACGCGTGGGAACGAGCCGGCCGAAACGCTCGTCGCGCTCGCCCCCGCGCAGGACGTGCACCTCGTGATGCCTCGCCTGGGAGAGCCGGTAGAACTTTCGCGCACCGGCGACGTCGAGGCGTGGTGGCGATCGCTGGCGGCTGGAGAGGCGCATCGCGCAGAGCCGGAGGAGCCGCCGTCCCTGCCCCCGAACACCGCGGCCGTCCCGTGGGTCGATGGACTAGCGCTTCTTCGCCAATTTTGGCAGCAGCAAATCGTGACCGGCAATTGCAGCAGATTGCCCGCGAGCATCAACGCCAAGCGGTCGTGGCGCGTACGCGAAACAAGCGGTCTCGGTTGGCAAGGCAGGTCGGCCTCGGGCCCGGTTGCATTCTTGGCGGCGGTGCGGCCGGCGGACGATCGATGCGTGGGGGGCCGTCGATGTCGGCCCTTCTTGCGAGGCCCGGGCAGATCACGATGTAGCGGTCGACACAGTCCGAGACTAGACCACGACACAAAGGATATGCCTCGAACCTCGGATGTGTTTTCGACGATTATCGAAAAGATTGAAAGGTGCGCTGTCTTCGTTGCCGACCGTGCTGAACGTGTAAGCCATTGACTTAGTAAGCCATTGGCTTACACTGTTGCAGTGAAGGTGAACTGGGACCGTGCCAAGAATCTTGCCAACCAGAAGAATCACGGCATTTCGTTCCAGGAGGCGAGCGAGCTCTTCACCTCAGGTGCCGACTACCTAGAACTTTTCGATGATGCCCATTCTGACGACGAGGATCGCTTCATTGCCATCGGCCCAATCCGGCGTGGGCTGGTGCTGGTCGTCTGGACCGAACGGGACGAAGATGTGGTTCGAATCATCCCGCGCGCTGGGCAACACGATCGGAACGAGCTCTCTTTCGTTCCCACAAGAGGAGACTGACATGACGGACATTCCTGAGCTGACCGCACAGCAAATAGCTCGCGCCATACCCGCCCGGGTTCGCAAGCGTCTGGTGCAAGGGCGATTCGAATCCGGTGAGGATGTGGCCGCTCTGCGGCGCTTCGTCGGGTTGACGCAAGCGCGGTTCGCGCTCGCGATGGGCATCAGCGTTCATACCCTTCGTAACTGGGAACAAGGCCGACGGAGCCCGGAGGGGCCTGCGCTTGCTCTGCTGAGAATCGCGGCTCGCCATCCCCGTATCCTGCGAGAGAATCTGCGAACTGCCGCCTGAAGGCCCACGCCAACAGCAAGTGGTAGACGAGGAGCTGCGAGCGACCTCGCAAGAGGTCTGCCAGCGAGCCGGCGGAAAAGTGCAAGCGGGGATCGGAGATCAAGCGAGCATGGGAGTCGAACGCGGGTCTGCCGCGGGCTCGGCGAGTCCCGAGACCATTTCGAAGCTGACGGCGTGTGGCGCGCATTTTTCTTCCGGTATTTCCATAAGTTACCGGAAAATGTCTTCTGCGCAGCCGGGGTGAATCGGGCCTCTCGCCTCCGAATTTGGCACTCGCCGGCGGTCAGGAGAGCTAGGCGCTTCTCCCAGCTCCTAGCATTACCCTGTCAGATCCTCACTACCCGATCGTCGCGTCGGAGCAGCAATAACCCCCATAACGACCTGACCGTGACGAAGTGGACGGAGTCCAGGAACTGGACGGAGTCCACGGAGACCTACGGAGCGAAGTGAAGTGCTTCCACGGAGACCTACGGAGCGAAGCGAAGTGATGTAAGCGGCGCGGCGCCACGACGAGTAACTCCGATTTGTGTTGGCGCGCTCCGTGCGTGGTCGCGCGATACGCTTGGATGGTCACCCGTGAACGCGTCATGACATCGAAGGCGAAGCGGAGAGTGCATGGGCTAAGTGCGGCGGGCCGAGGTGTCCGCGGATGGGCCCAATTGCCTCGCCCGCGTTGCCGCTCCTTTTAGGTGTGGTGCCTCGTTCTCCACAGCGGGCCGCAGGATCGCCGTCGATCCGATGTGGCGTCAATCGTTTGAGGACGTTCATGGAGGCAAATGGACACGAAGTCGTTACTCTATCAAGTCACCGATAAGGGTCTGAAGTTGAAGACTGTTGTAGAATGGATCCCACCCAACCCATGAGTCCTCCAGGCTCCGACACGAAAGAAGAGCTCGAGGCGCACAAGGCGCTGCTAAAAGGAGAGTTCGGACCATTTTTCGATGAGGCACTCGTTATTCTATTCCGACACGATCCCCTGGATCTCGGTATGGGATTCAACGCCGACGAATATCTCCCCGAACTTTTGACGATTCTTTCACGGGTCCGCCAGGCCGACTCGGCTCAGGAACTCCGACGCATCGTCTATGAAGAATTCAAGAAATGGTTCGCAGAAGAAGAAGAAGTCGGTACTGAAGACAAGTATACCGCGATGGCACAGGAATTGTGGAACGCCTTTCAGCAATGGCTAAAATCCGGCAGGCATCAAAGGCCGGGAGAAGCATGATGCGACCTCGCGACAGGCTAGTTCCGCGTACTACGCGGGTGATCTCACACGCAGTTCCTGCGCGGCTGTATCGCTACCGACAATCGCTCGACGAGCAAATTCCGACGGCGCCACGTTCGACCGAGGAGTTCGACGACGGAGATGTCGGCTCATCAGCACCGCCGCACGTCGAGTGAAGCGCCTCGCCTTGAAAATCGCCGCGGTAGGTACCGCAGGGATTCCATCGTGGCCCACCACGAGCCATCGATGGCGAGGCCGCCGACATCTAACAAGTGAGTGCGAAGATCCGCACGAGTCCCCTGGCATGCTGCGTGCTCGGAGCCGTGCTGGATCGATTGTGTGGCACGACCAACACGGTGCGGGCCCCTTCATGACGAGGGTGTTGCCTAATGGCACAATTCGCCACGCGTTTTTGATCTCCCTGCTGGCATGCATGTCTCCGATTTCGTGCTCTTCGGACAACGATTCTGGCCGAGGCGGGGCAATGCGGGTCGTGGCGACCGACGTCCTCAACCAGGGGAGGTGGATCGTATACCCGAATGCTTCCAACACCTATCAGATCGCTTATTCCTGCTTACCGCTCACGGCTGCCCCCAGAAATGCAGAGGGCCGGGCCGATCACCTTCGGCGACCGCGAGCTGACGAAGTGGACGGAGTCCAGGAACTGGACGGAGTCCACGGAGTCCTACGGAGCGAAGCGAAGTGCGTCCATGGAGACCGGGTGCTTGGATTTGGACGGGGTTCGCGCGCTCAACCAGCGGACAACACGACCGTCCAGGAGCTCCGTCTTTCCTTCGGGAGCGCCGAGCAGCCGTTTCCACGGCGAACGCATCGACCGCTCGGTCGAGCGGCCCTGACCATTTCGCGGCGCGGCCAAGGGCCGAAATCACCTCGCGCCGCGGCCCGCGCTCACGGTTCGGCCTGGTCGCCCGCGGGTGGCGGAGGACCGCGTCGCGCGGGGGGGAGCCACCGGCACGGCGGCAGCACCGAGGCCCCGCGATTGGAAGCTGCGCTCTCTGGCCTCGGTCGCGTCCGCACCGAGCTCCCGGTAATGTTGCGCGCTGAAGCGCGACACGGGCGGGCGTCGGTTCGAACGGGCCTTGTTGGGTGTCGTCTTCATACGGCGGTCATTGGGGAATGAAGGATGCCCGGCAACGATCGGAAGATCGGCCGGCAGTGAGCAGATCACGGGATTGCCGTGGCAAATCGAGCACCTATCCATGCGGTGACAAAAACCAGCTGGGAGGTGTCGATTTCGTGCCGCCTGGCTCGTCGTCATCGTAGGCGCTAGGGCTCACACCGAGAAGCCCACCGCTCCGAAAATCGCGTAAAGGTCCAAGCCGTGAGTGACTCCGAGAAAGCCAACGAGCAACGGCAGCTGCGCCCAATCAGCTCGCAACGGGTTCCCAGTTCCGGGGTTCGCCTGGGCAGTTTGCCGGAAAACTCGGACGAGGACCTGCGATTCGTTCAAGACCGGATCGCGCTGCTCGGCAAGGTGACGTTCCTCATCTCGCTCATGTTCTTGGTGACGACGTTGACCGCGGACCTGATCCGCGGCGTCGGCCGTATGTTGCCGGCCGGGCGCGCCAGTCACGTGGTGGGCACGGTGATCGCGCTCGCCCTGTGGCGCATGGCGCAGAGCCGTCGAATCTTCTCGCCGAGGACGCTCGGGTTGCTGGACATGGCTGGAACCCTGGGCGTCTGCTTGTCGTTCTTGTTCATGGGCCATTACTCCCTGCAGCCGTTCGGCTTTTACACCGCGATGCTTGCGGTTACGCACGTGAGCGTGTGCCGGGCCATGATCGTGCCGAGCGTGCCCAGTCGAACGCTGGTCCTCGCCGTCGCGAGCTTCGCAGGGTTCTTGCTTTCGCGCGCAACGTTGCCGCCGGTGCCCGAAATCGGGCAAGTCGCGGGCTTGCGTGCTCGCCAGCTGCTCGAAGCATTTTTGTGGTCGACGGCCGGATCGGCGGTGGCGACGGTGGCCTCGAAGGTGATCTATGGGCTTCAGGCAAGAGCGCTCGAAGCACGCCAGCTCGGGCAATATGCGCTGGAAGAAAAGATCGGCGAAGGCGGAATGGGCGAGATTTATCGCGCGCGACACGCCATGCTGCGCCGACCGACCGCGGTCAAGTTGCTGGCCGGCGACGGGTCCGAACATCAACTGCGCCGCTTCGAACGAGAGGTCCAGCTGACGGCGCGCCTGACGCACCCCAACACGATCTCCATCTACGACTATGGTCGTACCCCCGATGGCATCTTTTACTACGCCATGGAGCTGCTCGACGGGCTGACCCTCGAACAGCTCATCGAACGGCACGGCCCCCAGCCCCCCGGTCGAGTGATTCACATCCTGCTCCAAGTATGCGGGGCGCTCAAGGAGGCGCACGGCATCGGGCTCATCCACCGCGACATCAAACCCGCGAACATCTATTTGTCACGGCGCGGTGACATTCCCGACTTCGTCAAGGTGCTCGACTTCGGACTCGTTCGCGAGATGAAGACCCACGGGGCCCTTACGCAGAGCAACATCGATACGGTGGTCGGCACGCCTCTGTTCCTGGCCCCGGAGGCGATTCTGAAGCCGGATCAAATGGATGCACGCGCGGACATTTATGGTCTCGGGGGTGTCGCCTATTTTCTCACTACGGGAACGACGCCGTTCACTGGTCAGACCACGATTGAACTCTGCGGCCATCACTTGCATACGCCGCCGACGCCGCCTTCTGACCGCCACCCGGTGCCGGACGACATCGAGAGGATCATCCTTTCCTGTTTGGCCAAAGACCCTGCCGAGCGTCCGGCCAGCGCCGAAGCGCTGGGCGAGGCGCTCGCGCGTTGCCGAGAGGCGCGGAGCTGGAGCGAAGCCGATGCCGGCGCGTGGTGGGTGCGCGCCGCGTCTCCGAATGCTCAGCCGAACGTACCGCATCGCAGGGTCGACGAGCCACCGCGCCGCACGGTCTGCTGTGTTGACGTCGCTGCGCGGGATCGTCGACCAGAAAGCTTGAATCGCGGTTACATCCGGATCGTATGAATCCAATGCGGCGCAACCGGTTCATACGATGAGAGCGTGTTCACTTTCTTGTGCGCTGCCGGTCGTTAACCCATTCCTTTTCTTTCGATAAATGAAGTAGGCTGCGCCTCGTCTGCATTCCGAAACATCTGCTTAAAGGAAAACAATAATGCGAACTCTCCGCTCTTCTGTCGGTGCGCTGACTGCTTTGGGTGCTTTGCTCGCGGGCGTCGCGACTTGCTCGCACGACGTCGCGAAGTCGAAAAATGAGTCTCCTGCCGCGCCGGGGCCGGCGCCCGATGATGCGGCGGCGCGCGCCGTGCTCGCTTCTGCGCCGCTCGGGAGCGTCGTGCTACGCGACGCCCAGGGCACCGGTCGCTTCGTCGCCGGCGCCGCGCGAACCGACTTGCCGGCGCTCAGCTTGAGCGCCGAATCGGCGGCGCGCTTGCACCTCGAACGCCACGCGGGATTGCTGGGCGTGAAC
>Ga0137375_10005115_pt1 | contig 15595 bp, 17 predicted proteins | sample SagtaG_24_FD_104936 | JGI IMG/M metagenome (GOLD analysis project Ga0137375, IMG submission 104936) | Vadose zone soil microbial communities from Sagehorn Ranch, Mendocino, California, USA - Sage1_R_113_16 metaG | ecosystem: Environmental > Terrestrial > Soil > Vadose zone | place: USA...
ACTGACCGGACAGGCAGATTCTCGGTTCGGCGAAGCGTGGCTGGCCGGGCCTTGCGGCTGGTTTTTTCGAATGCGAGATTCCGACGGCCTCGCCGTATCTTACGTTGGTTAAAGGCCAAATCTTCTGATCGCGATCTGCCGATGCCAAGACTCAGGCAGTAAAGCTAGGCCGGCGCCGAAGTCCACGGCCGCAGCGGGAGATTCAACCCCTAACGCGGCGCAGGAAGACGGCGCCGCGTTGGTGAAGCCCTCGCCGCCGTCGACTGAATCACCGACTGCAGGTGAACGATTCGGTGAGCGGCGGGCCGGAAAGGCCGGTGGGAAGTTGGGTGAACGCGCTAATCGTTTCGGTCGCCGTTGGATTCGGCTCGAGCGTGATTTCTTCGAGCAGGGCCGAGCTCACGTTGAGATCCGGCGGCGCGACGGCTTCTTCGTATTTGCTAACGCGAACGCCGGTCAGCTCGATCCTCTGGCGAAGGAAGCCGGTAGGCTGAACGAACTCCAAGGTGACCTTCGACATGGTTTCGCCGGTCGCGACCGCGCTCGCGAAAACTGGGCTGGATAGGCCTACTGCTTTCGTAAAACTGATCGAGCTGCACTTGGTGTCACCTTTCGGCGTCTTGCTGACGTTCTGATAAAAGCGAATGGCAGGGATCCAATCCAACCGGCCGAATTGCTCCGACTCGCCGGGAAAGCGCCCGGACGTCGAACCGAGCACTTGGACGAAGAAGTCGACGCGACCGGCCGCTTCCAGAGCATTTTGGTCGGCGGCCGTCGGCCCGGCAGCGTCGGAAGAAGGCGCTTCTCCTCCACAGCCAACCCCTAGCAAGAGCCCCACCGCCGCCAACGAACAAGTAAAACATCGATTCATGAGAACGTCCTTCCGTAATCCGGGCCGGGCACCGGAGCAGAACCCCTGATAGCAACCGAAGTCACCTATTGTCCAGGCCACCGCCTCCGTGAGCCCTCGAAAACACGCATGGATTTCCCCTCGTGCGAGGTGAGGCCGGAACGGTTCTTCAACCAATGCTTCGATGCCATAGAAGAATTCGGGATCAACGGTTTTCGAGGCGAACATACACAATCGAGGGTCCGTGCGTTTCATCTGCATCTGCCTGGGTGCGACCGTAGCCGGGTGCGCCGTCTACGATGTCCCCACCGCGGACGGGCCCGACGCTGAGCTGCCAGGGGATGGAAGCGGCATTCATATCGGCACCGGTGGGTCGAGCGGGGGCGGAGGAACGGCAGCAACCGACGGGGAGGACGACCGGCGCGGCGATGCGGCTACCACGGGGGACGCCGACGAGCGCGGGGCGCGCGAGGATGTCGCGATCGTAGCCGTGCCGCTTCCCTTCGCCGTGGATGCGTATTTCATTCCAACCGGCTACATGGGCGACGGCGTCCATCCGGGAGCGATTGCCCTCGAGACATCGGGGTGCAAGATGCCGCGCCCCGTCGGCGCGCGGGGCAGCTGCTACAAGATTACTTACAAGCCGATTGCACCCGCGATGCCCGGCTACCCGGCATGGGCGGGGGTCTATTGGCTATCGCCGCAAGACAACTGGGGCCAGAAGCCCGGTCGAACGATTCAGGCCGGAGCCAAGACCGTGAGCTTCTATGCGGCGGGCACGGCCGGCAGCGAATCGGTCGCGTTCCGAGCCGGCGGAGTCCAAGACACGACGCAACCGTACCACGACACGTTTCGCGTCGAGCAAACCCAGATGCTCGCGACCAGCTTCACACGCTATTCACTCGATCTCTCCGGACAAGCCTACGACCAGGTCATCGGCGGCTTCGCGTGGATCATGACTACTTTCGATGCCGCGAGCTGGGCCCCCGGCGCGCCGCCGATCGTTTTCTACATCGACGACATCGAGTGGCAGCCGTAACGGTCAGCGGGAGACCTGAGCCGATCGGGTAGCCGCGTGCCATTTTTCTGCAATCTCGACCGAAAGTGCTTGCATGAAGGGGCCGGCCCTGTGACCCACGGTGATTGTCGCCTTGTCGATGGTGCATCTTCGCGTAGGAGGGTAGACACTGATGAAGCTCCACCAGCTTTGCATATTGGGTGCAGTCGTCGCATGCAGCGTGGCTCAGGGTCGTAAGATTGACGCGGCTCGGGTGGAAAACATCCAAGCATGCAAAACCTCGGAAGCAGATCTCCTCGCCTGGTTCGGCGAGCCCTACCAGCGCGGCAATCAGAGTGGCTTCCCCACGATGAACTGGCAATACGCTTCGGCTGGGGGCGGGGGCAGCGAGACACAGTCGCTCGTCGTTTATCTCAATGCCGACAGGAAGGTCATCGAATACCAGCTCAACCCGGCTGCCGTTTTGACGACCGTCAAAGACAAATGCAAAGAATCGGATCCGTCGAAGAAGGCCGAGTCAGCCAAGGGAGCGGACGCGCGATAGCAACTTATTCGAGCTCGCATCATGCGCGCGATGGCGGCACGCTCGCCCTCATGCCAGCAGCGGAAGGGCACGGGAACGGGCCGCACGACGGACGGCGGTGCCGATTTCAGGCATCTCGTCCCAAGTCCGCCCCTCGAGCAGGATTCGGCGACGTCGACGATCAATAGACCACCAAGACACCGTCGAGGGGGGAGCCCTCCCAACCCACTGGAAAGTGACCCTCGCGATACCAGTGTCCCAATTCCGAATAGATGGATGGCGCCACCAACGCACTGTAGTCGGCGTCCATGGCAAGACCGAGGATGTCATAACGAATGACGTCGATCGCGCGCTCGGGCCAGCCACGGTCGATCGCGAAGGGGAGCGCTTTCTCCAAGACGAGCGCGGTCACGATCGGCTTGATCAGGTAGATGCGTTCGTTCCACTCGTCGTAAGCCGCAGGCGATTTCTCCAGAAGGCGTGCGCGACGCCCGGTGGAGGCTTCGATTCGAACGTTCTCCGACGCGGCGCTGTGAAGGTAGCGCTGGCCCTCCTCCCACGACAAAACGCTCCTGGCGTGCTGGGGGCGAGCCGTTCCGACATTTCGAAACCATTCGACGGCATCGAGATCGTCCAGCATCGCGAGCGTCACCGGTTCAATGGTCAGGGTCCTTTTCGAGAAGCGCCTCGATATCGCGCGGCAGGCTGTCATCACACGACCCGGCATCGCCGGACTCCATGCTGCATGGGCGAGCGACGAGAGGATCTCATCGGCTGTGCCACACGAAATCCACGGCGACCGCCTCATGATCGGACAGCGCCTGGCCCGAGCCGTCGACGAACTCGCTCGCGATGCGATAGTTCGATGGTTTCAGATCCAGAGTCATCGAGCTGCGGAACATGATGCGGTCGATCCGCTCGTCCCCGCACGACAGCGCTCGGCACGAGTCCGTCAACTTCGCATTCGTGAGCAACTCGGCCAGCGCTGCCTCGTTCCCGCCCATGTTCGTGTCGCCGGCGACGATGATGGCGCGGCCGACGGACTGCGACGCGATCCGGGCGAGCAGCTGGTCGACTTGCGCAGCGCGCGCCGCCACGTCCTGCGAGGCGCCGCCGGCGTCCATGTGGAGATCGTACACATCGATGGCGACGCCCGGCGCGACCTGCACCTCGACGACTGCGAAGCCCTTGCTCGTCAAGCAATCACTCGCGTTCGAGAACTGCCCGTAGCACCGCTTCCACGGCTCTCGGTAGAGCCTCGTGTCCTCGAAGCAGGGTTCGCTGAAGTAGTTCAGCCCGTCGCCGAGATCCGTTCCACCGGCTGCCGGCTTGGGCGTCGACTTGTACGGATGGTTCGCCGCCGAGCGGAGCTTCTGCGGATAGTCCTGGAAGGTGAAGTTCTCGGCGCGTTCCGCCGAGCGTTCCGGCGCTGGTACGGAATCAGTCCGACCGGCTATCGCGAGCGCAAGGCGCGGGCGAGCGGGAAATAGCCGCTCAGAAGCCGTAGCGCGAGACGAAGTCGACGTTGCCGCGGTCGATGATGTCCGTGCCCGGCCCCGGATCGAAGTCGCCGAGTCCGTTGGTCGCGCCGCCGATCAAAAATTGTCCATCGCGGGCCGCAACGCTCCCCATTACCACGATAGACTTTACCAGCCGCAAGCGACATTCTACCTCACCGGCCGTTCACGGCGGTTTGGACGGGCAAAAGGGCGCAGTGAATGTTCCGGCCACGGCGTCCGAGAAGTCGAGGGTGAGCTCGAAGTGCCCCTGGAGAATGCCGCCCACATGGCTCGTCACCGTGATCGCGCCAGCGGTTACGTCTTCACCCGTCACAATGCCGTAGGCCCCGCTAATCATCATCACCAATCCATCGTCGAATACGATTCGGGTTCCGTCGGCGGCGGTGACCGGCGCACCGTACGGATAGGTTCCCGGTGCGAAGACCACCTCGCCGCCGACATGTGTACCGATGAGTTTCAACGAAGCGAACTCATGGTACACACGGGCGTTGCCGGTGCCTTGGGAGCAGATATCATCCGCACTATCGACGACCAGGGTGAGAGTCTGAACGCCCGCCGTGGTCTCGATACTGAACATCGCGTCGCCCGTCGACGCGTCGGCGAACTCCATCCACCCCGTGAGCGTCGACAATCCGCGCACGGGTCCGTCGGGCTTGCCGGCGTCGACCGGTCCACATTCCAGCGCGCATCCATCGCCTGCTGCGTCGTCCACATCCGGTTGCGCGTCGGGCGCACCGGCGCCACTCCCGGTGATGCCGGACTCCGTACCGTCCGGCGCGAGCGCTCCGTCACTTCCTTCCCCATCCGTTTCCGCTCGGCCGCCTTGTCCACTGAGGCCGCCGGATCCGTCGCTCGTGAGGGCATTCTCCGGCGGCATTCCGTCGGACTTCGCCGCCGTGCATCCCAAGGTCCAGCCGCTGCTGACAGCGATGACCACGAGCCATGCCGTGAACGGTCCCGCCCCGTGCATGCTCGTGGCGGGGCGCCGGCTCATGGAGCGAGGTCCCTCGCGCAGCGAAAGCCGACCGTGGGAGAGGGTGTCTGCGACGGCGCGCCCTTGATTGGACGATCGGTCCTTAGATTGTCACTCAAGCTCTGGTAGTCTCCACCGGAGATCACACGCACTTGTTCGTAGGCTGCCTGGGGCGTCAAGCGAGCGCAGTCGATGCAATCGCCAGGCTGTAATGAGGAGAAGAAGTCGAGATTCCACTCGGCTGCGTTGCCCGACAACTCGAAATGACCCCACCTCCCGGCACCGAACGGTTTGTCGCCCGCGTACGCTAGCCGAGGAAAGAGATCGCAAGCGTTGCGTTCTTTGCAAGCGTAGTTGGCGTACCGATCGTCGATGATAGTCGAACTGGGAGGAACCGACCACGGATAGGCACGTTCCGCGGCCCCCCCCATGGCAGCATGCGCCCATTCCGTTTGTGTCGGCAATCGCCCGCCGTCCCATGCGCAGAAGGCAAACGCAACGTACCAATTGATGCAATTCATGGGAAGAGCCTCGCTGGCGCCCGAACTCGACGTCCAGGTGCTGTCGATCTTGTCGACGCAATAACCAAGATCGCCTGGCAAGGGCAGCTGACCCAGCCACTCGCCGTTCCAGCCCGTATCCTGTGGGATTCGGGGGTGGGCTCCGGCGCCGGGCTCGAGCGAGGAGATGTTCCCATAGGAGAACGTAAACCTGCGAAATCGCCCGACGGTCACCTCGTATTCGTCGAGCGCGAAGCGGCTCACGCTCGCGTGGTACGCCGGGTCGTGGAACCGCCTGAACTCTCCCGCGGGAACGATCAGCGAAGTGCAACAATCTTCATTGCCGCAGGGCCCACAAATCGGATCAAGATGATCGCAGCTCGGCGGGTGATCACATGCGCCGGTCCGACAGATGTCGCCGCGCGGAACTTCGACCATCGCCGGGCACGACGTTCGCCCGCCGAGGTCGTTGGCTGCGTCGGCGGCGTCCTGCTCTGCGTCGAAAGCATCTGCACTCGCATCGATGCCGCCCGTGCCCGATTCGCGGCACCCGTTGGGACCGCGGTCTTCACAAGTGCCCGCGTCACATGCTTCGCAGGCTTGACAAGTCGAGGGAATGCAGCCCTCGCCGGGTGATGAGTCGTCGTCGATGCGGAGGCCTGCGGCGCCATCGCCGAAATGACCCGACGCGCCACCCGCGGAATGATCTGCCGCCGGCGAGCCTCCCGCGGTGAAAGGAGGCACAATGTCACCCGGTGCGGCAGAAGAGCAACCGTCGATTGCGAATGCGAGCGCACAGATAGCAACGATTCCGACTGCCGAGCGGGGCCAGCGCACGCCGCGAAGCATACGATGTAATCCCTCGCCGTCGAGCACTTGCGAACAAGCTTGGAGGCACATGTTGCCGGCACCTCTTGGGGGGCTCGACGGTACTCGATCGGTGTAACAGTTACGCTCGTCCGCGCCGGCCCTGTTGCACTGTTACATCCTTCCGCGTTGGCGTCGCGGAAGTCATCCGTTCGCGCAGCCCATTGCCGCAGACTTCAATCGTAAGATTCGACTACCTCCGCTCGGGCCTCGAACGATATAATTCATGACGGAACGCGCCTTGCCTGGCACGCGAGGCCACTTCTGAACATCTCAAAGACCAAGATGCGAATACCTCGACGACGCGGACCACGACCGCAGGCGGGCCGCAGGCCTCGCCGAGTAACACGAAGTGGGGCGTTCGACCGTGCCCTCGGTTTTGGCCTCGCCCTCCTCGCGTGGAGCTCGGGATGCACGACGGCGAAGCCCGGCGATGGATGGCCGCCGCAATCCGACGACGCTCGCACGGGGGGTGAAATGGGCGATGAGGGCGGCGCCGAAGGTGGCGACGACGGTGCGATCGATTTCGAAGGAGGAGGCGATGCGGGCGGTGGCGGCGCGACCGCCGCAACATCCGATGCCACGAGCGACACGGACGCTGAGGACACCGGAGCACCGGAAGGCGGCCAACGGGTCTGCCAGGGTGCCACCGTTGAGACGCACTGCTACTTCGTTCTTCCGATGGTGACGATGACTTGGGCCGAGGCGTCGATCGCTTGTCTTGCCGAGGGCGCGCATTTGGTCACCATCGCATCGGACGGTGAGAACTGGCTCGTCTGGCAATTGACGGCGGGCGTCGATCGGTGGATTGGGCTGTTCAAGCGCAGCACGGAGCCGTTTCAGTGGGTCGGGGGCGAGCCGGTCGTTTATACGAATTGGGCTTTGGGTCAGCCGAACAATGCCCCCGACACTCGCGCGCGCGTCATGGCCGATAGCGGCACCTGGACCGACTTGTCCAAGGATGATCACCACGGCGCGATGTGCGAACGGGATCGTTGACCGCGTTCGATCTCGAAGACGGTCACGAGGTCGACTTCTTACGAAAGTCCTGCGGATCGAGCGATAGTCGCGTCATCCAGCGGTGCACCTGCATACGTGCCCTGCCCATCGCGCGGGCGACCTGAGCCACGTTGCCGGCGTGTTCCTGGAGTTTGGTGACGAGCTCTTGACGCAGGAGCGCCTCGTCCTGCCAGAAGTTCGGCGTGCTCGGCGGCCGCCAATGGGTGGGCGCTTCGGCGACAGCCGCCGGCAGATGACGGCGCTCGATGACGCCGTTAGGGGCAAGCGCCACGGCCCGCTTCAAACACTGCTCGAGCTCGCGAATGTTCATGGGCCAGTCGTAACAGCAGAGGGCTCGCCCGGCGTCGGGCTTGAACGACACCTTCGCGCCGACAACGACCTTCTCGAGAAGCGCTGCCACGAGAACGCCGAGATCTTCCCTGCGATCGCAGAGGTCGGGGAGCTCGCGGACGAAGCCTTCCAATCGTGCGCGCAGGTCGGGGCGAAAGCGCCCCGCTTGGACGAGCGCCTCGAGAGGTTGGTGGGCCGCCGTGATGACGCGGAGCTCGACCGCCACCGGCCGCGCGGTGCCGACCGGCACGATTTCATTCTCCTGAAGCACACGAAGCAGGGCGGCTTGGGCGGCGGCAGGCAGGTCGCCGACTTCGTCGAGAAGGAGCGTCCCTCCGTTCGCCTCCCGCAGAAAACCGGGCTCATCACGCACGGCTCCTGAAAAGGCGCCTCGCACGTGGCCAAAGAGCTGACTTTCCACCAGATTGGGCGGGAGTGCGCCGCAATTGACGGCGACGAACTTCCCCGCTCGCTTCGACAGCCGGTGCATCATGCGCGCGTGCATCTCTTTGCCGGTGCCCGTCCCGCCAACGAGAACGATCGGAACATTCGAGCTCGCGAGACTCGTGAGCTCTTCGAATTCCCGCGCCAAAAGGGGGAGCAGGGTGATCGCCGAGTGGGTCGGACCCCCGGTCATGTCCCAATCGAGCCCGGTTTCGGGCGGAGTGGGGAGGCCATAACGAAGCGTGAGAATCGTATGACCGACGTCGATGAGGTCCCCATCTCCGACACGAGCCCTCTCGACGAGCGTGCCGTTCAGGAACGTGCCGTTCTTCGAGCTTGCGTCCTCGAGAATCCACTGGTCACCGTCCCGCACGATGCGCGCGTGGGTTGAAGAAAGAGACTTCCCGGGGATCTTGAGAAAAAGGCGTGTTACCCCAGCGGACATTTCTCGGGTCGCTGTCCGTTGCGTCCCACGCCCGATGACGACCTCGTCGATCCCGAGCAGGGCATGCCGTGCACCCCCAGCCATCGGATTGTCACATTCGAGAACGACGAAAAGGTGAGGCAATACGGGACAGAGGCGTCGGGAGCTCGCTGCGCCCTCGTCCTCGAACGTATCTTCGTGCCCGCCGGCCGGGGGCGAGGTTCCCAAAGGACGCTCTTGCTCCACTTTCCGCGCTCGCATTCTATCGACAACTGGCCCAAAAGTAACCGCTTACGACACCTTACTAGCTGGAGGCCGATGCGGTTGACCCGTGGTGTAGGTAGAGGGACACGATGACCGTACAACACGTGATGAGCCAGATCGTACCACCGCAGTTCGGTCGATACCGGTTCGTCCGCGAGATTGGGAGAGGGGGTATGGGCGCCGTGTACGAGGCCATCCACGAGGACCTCGGCAGGCCGGTCGCGCTCAAGCTGATGCATTCGCCCTTCGCTCAACCGGTCACCATCGCTCGGTTTCTCCGGGAGGGGCGTCTGGCCGCCCAGATCCGACATCCCAATGTGGTCGACGTCTTCGACATCGGGCTCGAGGGTGGCGTGCCGTTCATCGTGATGGAGCTACTCGAAGGAGAAACCCTGGCCGGACACCTGGCACGGTGCGCCCCGCTTTCGGCGCGCGCGATTGCCGAGCTGATGCTTCCCATCATGTCTGCCGTAGCTGCGGCCCACGAGATGGGCGTCGTCCATCGAGACCTCAAGCCCGGGAACATCATCCTCGCGCGGCGGGGACGGCGCTTGTCGCCGCCGCAGCCAGTCGTGCTGGACTTCGGGATTTCGAAGACGGCCGACGATGATGACGCTCCCCTGACTCGCTCCGGCTCGATCTTGGGAACCGTGCATTACATGTCGCCCGAGCAGACGCGAGGCGCGAAATTCGCGACCCCGCTGAGCGATCAGTACGCCCTCGGCGTCATGCTCTACGAGTGCGCTACCGGTGCGCTTCCGTTTCAGGGAAACGGCGCTTATCAATTGATGCACGCCATCGTCACTGCCCCGGTGTGCCCCCCTAGCGCGATCAATCCTGCCGTTGGCACCGAGTTCGACGCAATCGTTCTCCGCGCGATGGACCGCAATCCGGACAAGCGTTTTCCCTCGGTCGAAGCGCTCGGCTCAGCCCTCTTGTCGCTCGGCGGAAAGAGCAGCTGGATCATTTGGGGCCGTGAATTCATCGCGGATCGAAATGGCTCGGGGTCGCCAGGCGAGACCCAGGGCGACGACGGTCCGAACACCGATACGTTGGAGAGCGCCGTCCATGGATCTCGGGCAGCCAAGGTCCCCGTTCGAAGGCTAGCGCGCCCGCTCTACGCGGTGCTGGCGGGGACCGCGATCGTGGCATTGTTCGTGGCTCTGGTCGCACGCGTACATTTACGCGGGCCGGCCATTCCCGATGAAACGGGAGCTGTCGTATCGCTCCAAGAAGCTCATGCCGACCCCGGCGCCATCCATGCCGCGGACCCGACGACTGCAGCGACATCGGCGCCGGCGCCCAGCGGCACGATCAACGAGGCGGTCGCAACGACGTCGTTCGGCGGTCTCGGCGAGAATGCCACCGCGTCACCTGCTGGCAAAGGCAAGTCGGGCTCCCGACGCGCAGCCGTAGCCGGAACCAGAGCCGATTCCAACCTCAACACATCGGTAAAGGCGAGCTCCGCCCGCGAGCGCGGCGAACCGTCGCATGATCCCGAAACGGGTAGCAACAACGCACCCATCTTGGAATGACCCAACACACGGTTGCCTTTTTGCTCACGACCGCCGCGTTGGTCTTCGCGCGCGCGGGATGGGCCGAGTCGACGGACGAAGAGCTCATCGAACAAGGCATCGCCCTTCGGCGCGAGCGAAAAGACGATGAAGCGCTCGATCGATTCCGTCGCGCCTACGAGCTTCGACCCTCGGCGCGCGCTCAGGCCCAGATTGGGCTCGCCGAGCAGGCGCTCGGCAGATGGGTCGATGCGGAACGGGACCTCGCCGCCGCGACCAAGATCGACGGCGATCCTTGGATTCAAAAGAACGAAAGGGCGCTTTCGCGAGCGCTCGCGGAAACGGCGCAGCACCTCGCGTGGCTGCGGATCGATACGAACGTCGACCGGGCCGAGCTGTTGATCGATGGAACGCGGGTGACCGCTCTGCCCTCCGAGCCGCTGCGGCTCCCCGCCGGTACCGTTAGGGCAGAGCTCCGGGCCGAAGGCCACGAGAGCGTGCAGCGTACGATCGAGGTGCCCGCAGGTGGCACGGTCGTTTTGCACGTGGTCCTGGCGCCGCGCGCCATGAACCCGGTCGGCATCGATCCACCCGCTTCGGTAGAGAAGCGGGCGGTCGATAACGGCACATCGCTGCGGAGGACGATGGCCTGGGCTTCGCTCGGCGTCGGCGCCGTGTTGGTCGGCGAGGCCGTTGTCGCTCAGATCACGAGAGAAGTGCTCATTGGAAAGTACAATGACGACAGCTTGTGCTTTTACGGCACGCTCACGCGAGATCAGCGCTGTAACCGATACAAGTCCGAAGCTGAAACGGCCCAAACGCTCGCCGTGATCGGATTCGCCGCCGGAGGGGCCGCGCTCGGCGCCTCCGCTTACTTCTTCCTTACCGGTCCCCGAGGCGACAAAGCCGCAGCCCACCCGATCACCGTCGGGGTCGCGCCACGTGGCGCGTTCATCCAGTGGCGTCTCCGCTTCTGACGCAGAGCTCCCGCAGTTGTCGAAATTCGCCGACCAGCCAGCGAGCGGACGGGGCCATTGGACTCGGGATCATCGGCAACTAGACGGTTGCATATCGAACGGCCCGGTGTTACATCGGCAACCAGGAGGTTGCCCATGGAAAATACCGATCGCATCGAGAAGAAAGTCACGCTTCGAGCGTCGCGCTCGCGCGTCTGGCGGGCCATCACCGACGCCAAGGAGTTCGGGGAGTGGTTCCGCGTCAAGCTCGAGGGGCCGTTCGCCGAGGGGACGACCGTTCGCGGCAAGGTCACCTATCCGGGCTACGAGCACCTGAACTTCGAAATGGTCGTCGAGCGAATCGAGCCCGAGCGTTATTTTGCCTACCGGTGGCATCCCTACGCGATTGACCCCAAGGTCGACTACTCGTCAGAGCCCACGACGCTCGTCGAGTTCCGCTTGGCCGAAGCGGAAGGGGGCATCTTGTTGACCATCGTCGAGTCCGGCTTCGACCGCATCCCGCTGGCGCGGCGGGCGGAGGCATTCCGGATGAACGCCGAGGGGTGGACCGAGCAGACGAAGAACATCGATCGCTATGTCTCGCAAGGCTAGCGCCGCGGCTGCGAAGCTGACCGAAGCGGCGCCGGTGTTCGCGGCTCTCGGAGACGCGACCCGGCTCGGTGTCGTCGTCCGTCTCTGCAATGACGGACCCCTCTCGATTTCCCATCTGAGTGACGGTTCCAAGGTCACACGTCAGGCAATCACCAAACACCTGCACGCGCTCGCCGAAGCAGGCCTCGTACGCGACACCCGCCGCGGCCGCGAACGAATATGGAACTTGGAACCAAGGGGCCTCGAACCCGCGCGCCGCTGCCTCGACCAAATCTCCGAACAGTGGAACGTGGCCATCGACCGATTGAGGTCGTTGGTCGAGAGGGAATCGTGAAGGTAGGCCAGCGTGGATTTCAACGCTACCGGCGTGGCGCTCGTTCAGCTACTTCCAGCGAGTACGCTGCCCCGAGCGACCGGCCCGAGCTCCGCGGCGTACCGATTGTCTCCGTGAAAGTGGTCGATCGCGTTACGACGCGGCACACATGACGGTGGGAGCTGGTTTCGAGATCATGCTAGCTAGGATGCTAGCCAGCATGATCTCAACACAACATCGGACTTGAAACCCGATGCTAGGTGACTAGCATCGCCCTCGTGAGCGAGAAGTTCAACGTCTACCTCGAGCCCGCTTTGGTGCGGGCAACGAAAACTGCTTGCATCGAGCGGGAGCAGACGTTGTCGGAATTCGTGGCCGATGCCTTGCGAGTCCATGTCCAGGACACGCCTCGCCAGCACCCATGTTCGCTACCCCCAAAGGCGTCGTACCGTTTCCGATCGTTTTTGTTCGCGATGTCAAGGCTTCGCTTGCGCTCTGCCGGATCTTGGGCCTTCGATTGCGGGCGCGAAGTCGCAACGGACGATGGGCCGAGCTGGAATCACCGAATGGTGCGCTGGCGCTGCACGCGGCCGACTCGAGCGAAGAACAGCGCGTGGAGATGACTTTCGAATCCCTTGGACCACTGGAGCCGCTCGTGGAGGCGCTGACCAAGGCTGGCTTCGCGGTCGAAGAGATCGTCGACGAAGGGTTCGGCCGATCGGTCAACGTGCGCGACCCGAATGGTCTCACCCTCCACATCGACGAGCATATCGCGACGTGAAGCCCAACGCGGAGACCTTCGAAACGTGGTTCGCGGCGCGCCATACGCAGATACCACGCACCGGCGCGGAAGCGGTGATGCGGCTCCACGCCGGGGGCGCCACCGTGCCGTTCATCGCCCGCTACCGAAAGGAACAAACCGGTGGGCTCGACGAGGTGGGCATCCGCGACGTCATCGATGCCAAGGAATCGTGGGACGAGATCGTCAAGCGCCAAGCCTACATCCTCGAGGAGATCGAACGTCAGAAGAAGCTGACGCCATCGCTCGCGGCCCAGATCCGCGGCACGTTCGAGCTCGCGGCCCTCGAAGACCTCTATCTACCGTACAAACAGAAACGAAAGACGAAGGCCGCCACGGCGCGCGAGGCGGGGCTCGAGCCGCTGGCCGATTGGTTGTGGAACGGGGGACACGGTGCCGCCGTGGACGACGGGCCGACGTTGCCGGAAACGCGCGCGATCGCGTTCGTCGACGCGGAAAAAGGGATCGCCGACGTCGATGCGGCGCTGGCCGGCGCTTTGGAGATCGTCACCGAACGTCTTTTCGAGCAGCCGGCGCTGCGACAACGGGTGCGTGCCGCCTTCTTCGAACGAGGCGTCGTCCGAACCAAGAAAAGCGACAAGGCGAAACCCGCCAGCAGGTTCGAAAACTACTTCGCCCACGAGGAGGCCATCGCTTCGCTGCTCAAGCCGGAAAGCTCGCATCGTTACCTGGCGATACGGCGCGGGTGGACGGAGGAAGAGTTGCTCCTCTCGGTCGGCGGCTCTCTTCCGGATGGAACGCCTTCGTCGAAGGACCCGCTGATCGAAGATCTGCTGCGCTCGTTCGAGACGGCCGCTTGCACCGTGCCGGCGTTCGCAGGTGCTCCTCTGCTCCAACGAGCGGCACGCATGGCGCTGCGCGCGCACGTCGTTCCATCCATCGAGACCGAGGTGCACAAGGCGCTTCGCGAAGTCGCTGACACCGCCGCCATCGCCGTCTTCGCCGAGAACGTGAAGAAGCTGCTCTTGTCGTCTCCGTTCGGCCCGAAGGCGGTGCTGGGCGTGGATCCGGGCATTCGCACCGGGTGCAAGCTCGCGCTCGTGGACGGCTCGGGAAAATTCATCGGGAGCGGCGTCGTGCATCTAGAATCGGCGTCGGGCCGTGCCGGCGCGAGCCGCGTGCTGGCCGATCTGGTCGCCGAAGCCGACGTGCGCGCGGTCGCCGTCGGCAACGGGACCGCCGGTCGCGAAACCGAGACCTTCGTCCGGACCGCGCTCGAGGAAGCCGGGATCGGCATCCCGGTGGTGATGGTCAGCGAAGCCGGTGCGAGCGTCTACAGCGCGAGCGAGGTTGCCCGCGAGGAGTTCCCCGAGCTCGACGTGACGGTGCGCGGCGCCATTTCGATCGCGAGACGTCTTCAGGATCCGCTCGCCGAGCTCGTCAAGATCGACCCGAAAAGCATCGGCGTCGGGCAGTACCAGCACGACGTGTCGCCCACCCTCCTGAAGAGGAGCCTCGACGGTGTGGTCGACTCTTGCGTCAACCAGGTCGGCATCAACGTCAATACGGCTTCGTATCATCTCTTGAGCCACGTGTCGGGCGTGGGACCGGGGCTCGCGCGCGCCGTCGTCGAATACCGCTCGGAGCGCGGGCTCTTTCGGTCACGCGTCGACCTGATGAAGGTTCCGCGCTTTTCGAAGAAGGTGTTCGAGCAGGCGGCCGGGTTTTTGCGCATTCCCGAAGCCTCGCACCCGCTCGACAACACCGGCGTGCATCCCGAACGCTACCCGGCGCTCGAGAAACTCGCCGAACGTCTCGGCATACCCGTTTCGGGCTTGCTGGGAGCGGGCGTGCAGAAGGTCAAAGCGGCGCGCGATCTCGAGGACGAGCTCGGCGCGTTCACGTTCGACGATGTGGTGAAGGAGCTCGAAAAGCCCGGACGCGATCCCCGCGAGACGTTCGTCCCGTTCTCGTACCGGCAAGACATTCACAAGCTCGAGGACCTGAGGGCGGGCATGGTGTGCCCGGGGATCGTCACCAACGTGACCAACTTCGGAGCGTTCGTCGATATCGGCGTCCACCAGGACGGCCTTTGCCACATCTCGCAGCTGGCCGATCGGTTCGTCAAAGATCCGAAAGAGGTCGTCAGCACAGGCGATCGCGTCACCATTCGCATCCTGGAAATAAAAATGGATCGCCGCCAAATCGCGCTGACGATGCGCTCCGAACGTCCGGCGAATGCGGGGCGTCCAGGCAACGCCGCGGCTCAGTCGTCCAAACCTTCCTCCCCATTCAACAACCCCTTCGGCGGACTCAAGGGCAAGCTGCCCCGCAGTTGAGTCGACGTTAAACCGAGCCACCAAAAGGAGAGACCTAGATGAGCCATCCGGACTTCGACCCAGAGTACGTATTCTCGCATCATCACGCGACGCCCCAGCAAATCGCGCACTACGACGCAATCCACGAGGGAGCGAAGCGCTTTGCGGCGGTCCTCCTCGCGCACACCCCGACGTCGACCGATCAGATGACCGCCCTGCAGCTCCTGCGCGAAACATCGATGATCGCATGCGCTGCCGTGGCTCTCGAAGGACGGCTAACTCTGAGCGATTCGCCGGCGACGCCAGGGTGTAGGGGCGGTCTTGACTCGCGGTGACCGGCGTCCGCCGGTGAATCGCGGCGTTGAACAAGCCCGAAGCGGCGGGCGTGA
>Ga0137375_10005122_pt1 | contig 15586 bp, 15 predicted proteins | sample SagtaG_24_FD_104936 | JGI IMG/M metagenome (GOLD analysis project Ga0137375, IMG submission 104936) | Vadose zone soil microbial communities from Sagehorn Ranch, Mendocino, California, USA - Sage1_R_113_16 metaG | ecosystem: Environmental > Terrestrial > Soil > Vadose zone | place: USA...
GATTCCGAGAGGATGCCGACCCAGCCGAACGGATATTCCCGATCATATTCGGTGAGCACGCCGGAGGGGATGCTCGGCCGGCAGATGCCGTGGAAGCCGTCGCAGCCGCCGATGAAATCGCAGCCGACTTGCCGCAGCCTGCCGTCGTGGCGGAACCGGATTGTTGGCGCCGTGCCGGCGAAGTCGTGGATGCTGACGTCCTCGACCTCGAACAGGATCTGGCCGCCGTCGGCGAGGCGCTTTTTCACCAGGTCCTTCACCACCTCCTGCTGGCCGTAGATGGTGATGCCCTGCCCGACCAGGTCGCGGAAGTTGATGTAGTGCAGCGCGCCGTTGAAGCAGAAGTGGATGCCGTTGTGGAACATGGCCTCGCGCTGCATGCGCTCGCCGACGCCGGTGGCGATCAGGAGATCGGTGGTCCACTGCTCGAGGAGCCCGGCGCGGATGCGGCTTTCGATGTAGTCGCGGCTGCGGTTCTCCAGGATGACGGACTCGATGCCTTCGAGATGCAGGAGGTGCGAGAGCATGAGCCCGGCGGGGCCCGCGCCGACAATTCCGACCTGCGTGCGCATGTGCCTTTATCCTAGTGAACCGCCCCGCCCTATACGGGCTGCAGGCGGCCGGCGCCAAGGGACGCCGCCGGGATTGGCTGGACCACCGGCCGCGCGCGGCGCGTCAGCCGAGCGCCGACGCGAGGTCGGCGATGAGATCGTCCGGGTCCTCGATCCCGACCGAAAGCCGCACCAGGGTATCGCCGATGCCGAGCGTCGCGCGCACCTCGGGCGGCACCGAGCCATGGGTCATCAGCGCCGGATGCTCGATCAGGCTCTCGACCCCGCCCAGGCTTTCGGCGAGCGCGAACAGCCGGCAGCGCTCCAGAAAGCGCTTGGCGTCGTCGAGGGTGCCGGCGAGGTCGGCCGAGATCATGCCGCCGAAGGCGCGCATCTGCTTCTTCGCCAGCGCGTGCTGGGGATGGCTCGGCAGCCCCGGATAGTAGACGCGCCTTACCTTGGGATGGCGTTCAAGCCATTGCGCGATCTTGAGCGCCGAGGCGCAGTGGCGTTCCATCCGCAGCGCCAAGGTCTTGAGGCCGCGCAACGCGAGGAAGGAGTCGAACGGCCCCTGGATCGCGCCGACCGCGTTTTGCAGGAAGGTCAGGCGCTCGCGCAGCTCGGTGTTGTCGCCGACCACCGCCACGCCGCCGACCATGTCGGAATGGCCGTTGAGGTATTTGGTGGTCGAATGCACGACTAGATCGAAGCCGTGTTCGAGCGGCCGCTGCACATAGGGACTGGCGAAGGTGTTGTCGGCGCCGGTGAAGATGCCGCGCTTGCGGGCGATGGCGGCGATGGCTGTGAGATCGACGAGCTTGAGCGTCGGATTGGTCGGGGTCTCGACCCAGATAAGCCGCGTGTTCGGCCGGATCGCGGCTTCGAGCCGGCCGGCATCGGTGAGATCGAGATAGCTCATCTCGATCCCGGCCGAGCGCTTGCGTACGCGCTCGAACAGGCGGCGCGAACCGCCGTAAAGGTCGTCGACCGCGATGATGTGGGAGCCATGATCGAAGCAATCGAGCGTGGTCGCGATCGCCGAAAGTCCGGAGGCGAAGGCGAAGGCCGCGCTCCCGCTCTCGAGATCGGCGACGCAGCGCTCGAACGCCATGCGGGTCGGGTTCTTGGTGCGGGCGTAGTCGTAGCCCTTGTGCACGCCCGGGCTCTGCTGGACGTAGGTCGAGGTCGCGTAGATCGGCATCATCACCGCGCCGGTGGTCGGATCGGGTTCCTGCCCGGCATGCACGCAACGGGTGGCGAAGTCGAGATTCTGGTTGCTGGTCATCAGGTGGTGATCCGGAAATAGTTGATGAGGTCGAGTCGGGTCGCCACGCCCAGGAACTGGCCGCGGTCCATGACGATGGCGGTGTAGTCCTTGCGAAAGAGCGGCACGAGGTCGGCGATCGGCGCGTCCGCCGAGATGGTTTCGAGCCGAGTCGTCATTACGTCCTTCACCGGCAGCTCGAACGCCCGGTTGGCGCCGCCGGCGTCGGTGATCAGCGCCGCGAGCACGTCGCTCTCGTCGATCAGGCCGACCACGTGGCCGGCCTCGTCGATCACCGGGAGCTGCGAGACGCCGCTCGAGCGCATGCGGGAGAACACGGCGCGCAGATTGTCCTGTGGCCGCACCACGATCGCGGTGCCTTCGCTGATACGCCCGATCACGACGTCGCGCACGGTGCCGTGTCGATCGGGGTGGGTCCAACCTTCCTGCGCCAGGAACGCCGGGTTGAACACCTTCGAGAGATACTTGGCGCCGGAATCGCACACCAGCGTCACCACGCGCTTGGGCCTGTCCTGCGCGCGGCAATGGCGCAACGCCGCGGCGAGCAGCGTGCCCGAAGACGAGCCAGCCAGAATGCCCTCGCAGCGCAGGAGCTCGCGCGAGGTGGCGAAGCTTTCCTGGTCGGGGATCGCGTAGGCTTTCTTGACCAGGGACAGATCGCAGATCGGCGGGATGAAGTCCTCGCCGATGCCTTCGACCGCCCAGCTCCCGGCTTTGACCGTCTGTCCGGTTTCGACCAGCGGCGCGAGGATCGAGCCCTGTGGATCGGCGAGAATCATCTCAGTCTTGGGCGAGGCCTGCCGCATCGCGCGCCCGATGCCGGTAAGCATGCCGCCGGAGCCGACGCCGACCACCACGGCGTCGATGTCGCCGTCCATCTGCCGCAGCATTTCCGGGCCGGTCGTGGTCTCGTGCGCGCGCGGATTGTCGGGATTGGCGAACTGGTTGACGTAGAAGGCGCCAGGCGTGCGCTGCGCGATCGCCTCGGCCACGTCCTGGTAATAGTCCGGATGGCCCTTGCCGACGTCGGAGCGGGTCGAGACCACCTCGGCGCCCATGGCCTGCGCGTGCAGCACCTTCTCGCGCGCCATCTTGTCAGGCACGACCAGCACGGTGCGGTAGCCCTTGCGTCCGCCCACGAGGGCAAGACCCACGCCGGTATTGCCGGCGGTCGCTTCGACGATGGTGCCGCCGGGCTTGAGCCGGCCATCGGCTTCGGCCGCTTCGACCATGGCGCGCGCCGGGCGATCTTTGAGCGAGCCCGACGGGTTGGCGCTCTCAAGCTTGAGAAACAGGCGGCAGATCCCGCGCTCGATGCGCGTGACCTCCACCAGCGGCGTTTCGCCGATCAGATCGAGCACCGTGGCCATGGCTATCCATAGCACTGCGCGGTCCAAGCTGGAACCGATCCGGCCAGTGGCCCGATTCCGAAGTTCGCCAGCACTTGCGGCACACTCTCACGCGAACTTCGGGATCAAGGGCCACTAGCAACTCTATGATTCTAGTGCCCCTTTTTGAACCCGAAGTTCGCGATCGGATTCGCGGCACTGGCGCGCGAACTTCGGGTTCGGGGCACTAGCCGAATCATCAGGCCGCGATCCAATCAATGAGTGCCTGGTTGACGGCGTCCGGCCGCTCGAGCGTCGAGAGGTGGCCACAATCGGGCACCACCACGAAACGCGCGCCGGCAATGCCGGCGGCGATCTCCTGGGAGAGCACCGGCGGCGTCAGCTCGTCGCCGTCGCCGACCAGCACAAGCGTCGGACACGTAATCGAACCGAGCAGCGGCCGGCAATCGGGCCGCGTCATGATTGCCTTCTGCTGGCGCACGAAAGCTTCGGGGCCATTCTCTGCGGCCATCACGCGCACGGTCTGCCGCAGCGCCTCGTCGCCGTGCCGGCTGCGATGCACGAACACCGGAAACAGGAGGTCCGCCACCTCGGTAAACCGGCCGCTTTCGGCGAGCGCGATCAGCACGTGGCGCTGGTCCGCGCGCTCGGGCGCGTCGGCTCGCGCCGCGGTGTCGAGGAGCGCCAACCGCGCGACTCGCTCAGGCGCCAGTCTCTGCATCGCAAGCGCGATGTAACCGCCCATCGACAGCCCGGCGAGCGAAAAGCGAGGCGGCGCGGAGGCGAGGATGCGCGCGGCGATGGCGGCCATGCTGTCGTCGTGGCGGTGGTCCGCGACGGTCACCGGCCCGAATCGCCACAGTGCCGGAACCTGCTCGGCATAGAGCCGCGCCGAGCAGTTCAACCCGGGGACGAGGACGATCGGCAGCGGCTCGGGCATGGCCCCTCCATTTTCTTTCCAGCGCAGGAAAAATTAGGCATTATTGGTAGTTATTGCGTTGCAGCAGGATTGACTTTCAGCCACTTCCGCCTATGTTCCGCGCAACATGGTTCGATTGTCCATTCGACCGTTTCCCTCCGCGCACCTCCAGTTGTTATCTTGTCACCCGGCGCGGATAGGCTCGGGACGGTTCTGATTCGAGGATACATGCCCTTTTCGAAGCTCGGCTTGTCCGACAAAGTTCTCGCCGCAGTCAAGGCGGCAGGCTACACGATCCCCACCCCGATCCAGGAACAGGCGATCCCACACGTGCTCACGCGGCGCGATGTGCTCGGCATCGCCCAGACCGGCACCGGCAAGACCGCCGCCTTCACGCTGCCGATGCTCACGATGCTCGAGAGCGGCCGCGCCCGCGCCCGGATGCCGCGCACGCTGATCCTCGAACCCACCCGCGAGCTCGCGGCGCAAGTCGAGGAGAGCTTCACCAAATACGGCGCCGGCCAGAAGCTCAACGTCGCGCTCATCATCGGCGGCGTGTCGTTCGACGATCAGGACAACAAGCTGATGCGCGGCGTCGATGTGCTGATCGCGACGCCGGGGCGCCTGCTCGATCACTTCGAGCGCGGCCGGCTTCTGCTCACCGGAGTCGAACTCCTGGTGATCGACGAAGCCGACCGCATGCTCGACATGGGCTTCATCCCGGACATCGAGCGCATCTGCAAGCTGGTGCCGTTCACCCGCCAGACCCTGTTCTTCACCGCGACGATGCCGCCCGAGATCCGGCGCATCACCGAGCAGTTCCTCCACAATCCGGTGAAGGTCGAGGTGTCGCGGCCGGCCACGACGGTTGCCAACACGACCCAACTCCTGGTCAAGACCGGACGCGAACCGCACGACAAGCGCGACACGCTGCGCCGCCTGATCCGCGCCGACGAGAATTTCAAGAACGCCATCATCTTCTGCAACCGCAAGCGCGAGGTTGCCCAGCTCCACCGGTCGCTGGTCCGTCACGGCTTCAACGCGGCGCCGTTGCACGGCGACATGAGCCAGCCCGAGCGCACGGCGGCGCTCGACTCGTTCCGCAAGGGCGACGTCAAGCTGCTGATTGCCTCCGATGTCGCCGCCCGCGGCCTCGACATTCCGGACGTGAGTCACATTTTCAACTTCGACGTGCCGTTCCACGCCGACGACTATGTCCACCGCATCGGCCGGACCGGCCGCGCCGGCCGCAGCGGCACCGCCATCACCATCGTCTCGCCGGCCGACAGCAAGTCTGTCGCCGCGATCGAAAAGCTGATCGGCCAGAACATCCCCTGGATGGGCGAACTGCCGCGCGCCGACGAGGCCCCGGCCCGATCGGACGCGCGTCGTCGCGACCACCAGGAGAAGCGAGGCGAGAAGCGCGGGGACCATCGCAGCCGCAAATCGGGCGCTCGACACGAGCAGCCACTGGCGCCGGTCGCACGGCTCGAGGACGCCCGGCCGCGCCGCCCTGCGCCACGCGACGAGGCACCCGGCGACGCACATCTGCCGGCCTTTCTGCTGCGGCCGGTCCGGCTGAAGGCCTGAAAGCCCGCTCTCGTCTCCCCGCAATAATCGGCATTTCTTGCCAATAACGATCGGCGTTTACATACCGTTCATCGCCGTAGAATAACGTCGATTCGTCGGGGCACTACACCGCCCGGATGCATTTCGATCGGGGTAGGCCGGCGGCTTTTTTGGCGTGCCGGCGGAGTCAATATGACCATTCCTGCTGACGAACACGAACGCACCATCGCGTTCGCGGAAATCGCCCTCGGCCAGATCAGGGCATTGCGGCTGCCTGCCTCGCCCCGCCATTTCGAGATCTGGTACACCTACGCCACCGGCTATAGTCCTTCGCTCAATCAGACGATCAACGAAACGCTGGCGCGCAACGGCACGCTCAGCGAGAACGACATCAACCATCTCTACGAAACCTACATCTCCTCCAGCCGCTTCACCGATCGCATCGATCGCGTCGGCTCCCAGGTCAAGGACGAGATCGAGCAGGTGATGGCCATGATCGGTGCCGCCGCCGGTACGGCATCGAGCTACTCCGAGAATCTGGCCAACGTCACGCAGAAGCTCGGCGTTGCCGCGGACGAGTCCGCGGTGCGGACAATCGTCGAAAGCCTGGTCCATGCCACCAAGGAGATGGAGAAGGACAATCAGGCGCTGGAAGCGCGGCTTAAAGCCTCCACGAACGAGATCACGCAACTCCAGGAAAATCTCGAAGTGGTCCGTAACGAAAGCCTGACCGACCCGCTCACCACGCTGGCCAACCGGAAATATTTCGACACCTCGCTGGCCAAGGCGATTACCGAGTCACGCGCCAGCAGCCAACAACTCTCACTGCTGATGACGGACATCGACCATTTCAAGAAGTTCAATGACAGCTACGGCCATCTGACCGGCGACCAAGTGCTGCGTCTGGTCGCCATGTCGGTCAAACAGAACGTCAAGGGCATGGACACCGCCGCGCGCTATGGCGGCGAGGAATTCGCCGTGGTGCTGCCCAACACGGTGCTGCGCGACGCCATGATCGTCGCCGAGCACATCCGCTGCGCAGTGATGGGCAAGGACTTGATCAAGCGATCGACCGGCGAGCGCCTTGGACGCGTCACCATCTCGGTCGGCGTGGCGACGCTGCGCCCGACGGACACGGCGCAGACCTTGATCGAGCGCGCCGACACCTGCCTCTATGCCGCCAAGCGCGGCGGACGCAACAAGGTCATCGGCGAGGCCGACCCGGAGTTTTCCGGCAGCGCCGCGCCCAAAGTGGCGTGAGCGCGGGAGTTCGTCCGGCGCGCTATTTCTGCTTCTTCCCCCTCTTTGCTCCGGCCTGCCCCACCGCCTTGCGCGAGCCTGACCGCCGTGCCGCGGCGAGCGCGTCGCGCGCCCAGGTCGCGAGCTTCTCGGGATCGTCGTAGAGCCGGTCCGGCATGCGCCGGTATGACATCACGGCACGCTTGCCGTCTTTGGTGGCATAGGTGAACGGCGGCAGGTTTTCGCGCTCGAATGCGGGAACGTTCTGCTCGTCGGCCTTGAGATAGATGACGCCGTCGGCAACGAGCGCAAACATCATCCCATCAGCATAGATGCCGGCGCCGCCGAACATGTGGCGCACCGTGACCGGCCCGAAGGCGAAAAACAGATCGCGGATGTCGTCCGGCGCCACGCCGCCAGCGGGCCTAGTGCGCGTCGGCGGCGGTATCGGCCGCGGGCCGCAACTGGACCGACTCGCCGCAGCCGCAGGCCGAGGTCTGGTTCGGGTTGTTGAACACAAACTGCGCGGCGAGCTTGTCGGTCTTGTAGTCCATCTCGGTGCCGAGCAGGAACAGGATCGCCTTGGGGTCGATCAGCACGCGCACGCCCTTGTCCTCAACCACCTCGTCGGCGGGGGCGACTGCTTCGGCGTATTCCATGGTGTAGGCCATGCCGGCGCAGCCGCCGTTCTTGACGCCGACGCGCACGCCCACGACCGGCTTCGCGGCGTTCGCCATTACGTATTTGATACGGTCGGCAGCGGCGTCGGTAAGCCTGATCACCTGTGGTCTCGGCCTGGCCATTCTCACTCCTTTTCCGGGTTCAAGGCCCGGGCGGAATCCTTAGACCTAACATAGCAACGAACGCCCGATTGTGAAGGCCGCGGCGACGGCATTGGACCTATTCCATGCGGCGGCATTGGACCTATTCCACATAAAGGACGCTCAATAGATCGCCCACAGGCCCGGAGTGGCGAGCTCAAGGAGGTGCCCGTCCGGGTCACGGAAGTAGATGCTCACCCCACCCCGGCTCCATTTCGTGCGGCCCTCGATCGCGACCCGGTGCTCGCCGAGCCGCTTTTCCCAGTCCGCCAGTTCGTCGGCGCCGACCGCAAAGGCGATGTGCAGCGGCCCGTGACCGTCATGCGGCGGGATCGTGCCGCCCGGCATCCGCACGGTCTCGAGCGTGAAGCCGCGCCGGAAGATCAGCAGCACGCTCTTGCCGCCGACGTCGTAGGCCCGAAACCGCGCGTCGCTGGTCAGCGCCGTAAGCCCAAGCACATCCTCGTAGAACTGCGCGGCGCGATCGAGATCGTCGACATAGAGCGAGGTCTCGATCACGCGGTCGAGCTTCGTCATGACTGGCGCGTGTCCTTTTCGGAATGCCGATCACCACTCCGCCGGGACCTGCACACGCACGCTCACCACATGTTGAGCGTGGCGCGGGCCTCGTCCGACATCCGGGTCTGATCCCAGGGCGGATCCCAGACGATGTTGACCTTGACGTCGCCCACGCCGGCCACGCTCGCCACCGCGTTCTCGACCATGGTCGGCAGCTCCTGCGCCGAGGGGCAGTTGGGCGTGGTGAGCGTCATATCGACCGTCACCGCGCGGTCGTCGGCGATGTCGATCCGGTAGATCAGGCCGAGCTCGTAAATGTCGGCCGGGATTTCCGGGTCATAGACGGTCTTGAGCGCACCGACGATGTCGTCGGTCATGCGCGAAAGCTCCTCTTGCGGCAGCGCCGAAGTCTTGGCGGCGTCCGCAGGCGCCTTGCTGTCGTGCGTCTGGTCGGTCATGCGAAAAACTCCTGCGCCTTGATCAGGGCCTCCGCCAGGCGGTCGACCTCCGATTTCGTGTTGTAGAGCGCGAACGACGCCCGGCAGGTGGCGGTGACGCCGAAACGCGAGAGCAGCGGCATCACGCAGTGGGTGCCGGCGCGCACCGCGACGCCCGAGCGGTCGATGATGGTCGCAACGTCGTGCGGATGGGTGCCCTTGATCTCGAAGGAGACGATCGCTCCCTTTTCCCGCGCGGTGCCGAAGATGCGCAGCGAATTGATCTCGCGCAGCCGCTCATGGGCATATCTGCCGAGCTCCTGCTCGTGGGCGCGGATGCGCGCCTTGCCGATCGAAGAGACATAGTCGATCGCCGCGCCGAGCCCGATCGCCTGCACGATCGAGGGCGTGCCGGCCTCGAACTTGTGCGGCGGCTCGCCATACGTGATGCGATCCTCGAACACTTCGCGGATCATCTCGCCGCCGCCGTTGAACGGCGGCATCGCGGCAAGATGCGCGTGCTTGCCGTAGAGCACGCCGATGCCGGTCGGCCCATAGAGCTTGTGGCCGGTGAAGACGTAGAAGTCGCAATCGATGTCCTGCACGTCGACGTCGAGATGCACGGCGCCCTGCGCGCCGTCGATCAGCACCGGGATGCCGCGCGCGTGCGCGAGCCGCACCACCTCCTTCACCGGCACGATGGTGCCCAGCATGTTGGACATATGGGTGATCGCGACCATCCTGGTGCGCGGGGTGAGGAGCTTCTCGAACTCGTCGATCAGGAAATTGCCGTCGTCGTCGACCGGCGCCCATTTGATGACGGCGCCCTGGCGCTCGCGCAGGAAGTGCCACGGGACGATGTTGGAGTGGTGCTCCATGATCGAGAGCACGATCTCGTCGCCGGCCTTGATGCGCTCGCGGCCGAACGTATAGGCGACGAGGTTGACGGCCTCGGTGGCGTTGCGGGTGAAGATGATCTCCTCGGGCCGGCTGGCATTGAGAAACGCACGCACCTTCTCGCGCGCGCCTTCGTAGGCCTCGGTCGCAGCATTGGCGAGATAGTGCAGGCCGCGATGCACGTTGGCGTATTCGGCGGTGTAGGCGTGATGCAGCCGGTCGAGCACCGCCTTCGGCTTCTGCGCCGAGGCGGCGTTGTCGAGATAGACGAGCGGCTTGCCATAGACCGTCATCGCCAGGATCGGAAAATCCTCGCGCAGGCGCTCGACGTCATAGATGGGGCGCATCTCGTTCAAGGCTTTGCCCTTCTTGTTTTTCTGGCTTCCGCCTCCTGCATCTTCCGGATGAAGCCCGGCCCGCAGGACAGCTTCTTGCCGAGCGCGCTGTCGGCATCGATGAGCCGCCAGAACGGCGCCACATCGGCCTCGCTCTTTCCTTCGCCCATGTCCTCGAGCGCGGCCTCGGCGGCAATGCGCGCGAACAGGGAAGGCGTCAGCGGACAGGTCGCCCTGGCCTTGTGCCGGGCCGCCATCTCCTGGCGCATCTCGGCGATCGTGCGTTGCTCGCCGCGGGGGATCGCGCGCATGTAGTCGCGGACCAGCATCGGCGACGGAACGAACAACGTGGCGCCCGCCGGCACGCCGACAAACCCCTTCGTGAGAACCGAGACGTGCGGCCGATGCCCGCCGGCAAGCTTCTCGTTCCAGGTTTTGTTCGACGTGTTGTTCGAAGCCTTTTTCGCGGTCATTTTCAGAGTCTTCGCCACGACCGTCACCCCGCGCGCGCGTCGAGCCACGCGACCACCTGGTCCATCAGCGCGTCGCGCAGCCCCGCGTGCTCGATCCCTTCGATCGCCTCGCCGACGAAGGCCTGGATCAGGAGCGCTTCGGCTTCCTTTGCCGGAATGCCACGGGCCCTGAGATAGAACAGCAAATCGTCGTCGAGCGCGCCGGTGGTTGCGCCGTGCCCGCACTGCACGTCGTCGGCGAAAATTTCGAGCTCCGGCTTGTTGTCGGCCTCGGCGCGCTCGGAGAGCAGCAGCGCGTGGGTCGCCATCTTGGCGTCGGTGCGCTGCGCCTGCGGCCGCACCGTGATCCGGCCCTGGAACACGCCGCGGCTGTCGCCGTCGAGCACCGACTTGAACAATTCGCGGCTGGTGCAGGCGCCGGCCACATGGTCGGCTACCACGGTGGTGTCGGTGTGCTGGCGGCCGCGCAGCAGGCTCGCGCCGCGGATGCCGGCGACGGTGCCCTCGCCCTCGAAGCGCACGAACAACTGGTTGCGCACGACGGCGGCCCCGGTCGTGAACAGGAATTCGTTGAACCGCGCCCGCGCGCCCACCGCCGCCATCAGCGTCGAGACGTGCAGGGACCCCGCACCCTCGCCGGTGATCTTCACGTGGTCGACGTGGGCGTCGTCCCCGACCCGCAGCTCCAGCGCGGTGTTGACCTGATCCTCGGCGCCGGGCGCGCCCTCGTGGCTCTCGACCAGCATCACCCGCGCGCCGTTCTCGATGAGCACGAGCGAGCGCGTGAACACGGAAGCTGGCCGTTCGCCGGAATTGAAAAACACGAGCTCGATCGGCCGCGCCAGCGCCACGCCGGCCGCGACTCGGATCACCGCGCCATCGCCCATGAAGGCGGTGTTGAGCGCGACCGCGACGTCGTCCGTCGGCACGACCTTGCCGAGATGGGCCGTAGCCTCGTCATCGCCCTCCGCCAGCGCCTGCGCCAGCGAGGTGATGGTGAGGCCGGTCTCGAGCCCGGCGAGGTCGGACAACTCCGGCACGAACGCGCCATCGACGAGCACGATGCGGCGCGCCTCGAGCGACTCGATCGGCTTGCCGGCCGCGCGGGCCTTCGCCTTGGCGGCGGTGCCCGGCGCGCCCGCCAACGGCTTGGCGTCGCGCATCAGCGCGCGCAGATCGGTATATTTCCATTCCTCGACCCGCCGGTGCGGCAGCCCCGCGGCGGCGAAGCGCTCGAAGGCGGTCGCGCGCAGCAATCTCGGGCCGGGCAAGCGGCTCTTCGCCTCCTGCCAGCCGGCCGCGAGCTGCTGTTCGGCAGCGGTCTTGATGACGGCAACCTCGGCCATCTCAGACGGCCTCTTCCTGATACTGCGCGTAGCCCTTGGCCTCGAGCTCGAGCGCCAGTTCCTTGCCGCCGGTGCGCGCGATGCGTCCGCGCGACAGCACGTGTACGACGTCCGGCATGATGTAGTTCAGGAGCCGCTGATAGTGCGTGATCACGACGAAGGCGCGCTCGCTCGAGCGCAGCCGGTTGACGCCCTCGGACACGACCTTGAGCGCGTCGATGTCGAGTCCGGAATCGGTCTCGTCAAGCACGCAGAGCTGCGGCTCGAGCAGCGCCATCTGCAGGATCTCGTTGCGCTTCTTCTCCCCGCCGGAGAACCCGACGTTGACGCCGCGCCGCAGCATGTCCTGCTCGATGCCGAGCTTGCCGGCCGCTTCGCGCACGCGCTTCATGACGTCGGGCACCGAGAACTCGACTTCGCCGCGCTTCTTGCGCTGGGCGTTGATAGCGGTGCGCAGGAAGTTGAAGCTGGCGACGCCCGGAATCTCCATCGGATACTGGAAGGCGAGAAAAAGCCCGCGGGCGGCGCGCTCGTCCGGCGGCAGCGCCAGGATGTCCTCGCCGTCGAGCAGGACCTGGCCGTCGGTTACCACGTAGGCGGGCTTGCCGGCGAGCACGTGGGCAAGCGTCGACTTGCCCGAGCCGTTCGGGCCCATGATCGCATGCACGGACCCCTTCTCGACCACGAGATCGAGGCCATTGAGGATTTTCTTGCCGTCGACTTCGACGTGCAAATTCTTGATTTCAAGCATCGGACGCATTGTCGTTGAGCACCATTATTCCTGCTGAGCGAATACTTCTTTTTTGACTTGGGCGATCATCTCGTCGAGCTTCATGTCGTCGGCCACCCATATGTTGGGCCAGACGACTGATCCATCCTCGCGAACATGCGCCGGATAGACGTGGTAGGCGTCGGCCCCAAGACACTCGACTGTCCACATCGCTCCCGTCTTCAGCTCGATTTCCACGTTGAAGGCCCAGAGATACAGATCGACGATCGGGGCCTTGAGCCGGTCACGGTCTGCCGCGAGGTGTTCATACAATCGGCTCGCGATCTGCTTGCCGTCGAGGCTGGCGTTCTCCTGCATGTCGCGGCGAAAGCCGTCGAGAAAGCCCTCGCCCATCGCGGTCGTTCCATGGCCTCGCCGGTCAGCCGACCGATCCTTCGAGCGAGATCGAAATCAGCTTCTGTGCCTCGACCGCGAACTCCATCGGGAGCTGCTGCAGCACATCCTTGACGAAGCCGTTGACCACCAGCGCCACCGCATCCTCCGGTGAGAGGCCGCGCTGCATGCAGTAGAACAGCATGTCCTCGGAGATCTTCGAGGTGGTCGCCTCGTGCTCGAACACGGCCGAGGAATTCTTCGCCTCGATGTAGGGCACCGTGTGGGCGCCGCACTTGTCGCCGATGAGCAGCGAGTCGCAGTTGGTGAAGTTGCGCGCGCCGGTCGCCCGGCGGTGCGCCATCACCTGGCCGCGATAGGTGTTGCTGGAATGGCCGGCCGAGATGCCCTTCGAGATGATGCGGCTGGTCGTGTTCTTGCCGAGATGCAGCATCTTGGTGCCGGAATCGACCTGCTGATGCCCGTTCGAAATCGCGATCGAGTAGAACTCGCCGCGCGAATTGTCGCCGCGCAGGATGCAGCTCGGGTATTTCCAGGTGATGGCCGAGCCGGTCTCGAGCTGGGTCCAGGAAATCTTCGAGCGCGCCCCGCGGCAGTCGCCGCGCTTGGTGACGAAGTTGTAGACGCCGCCACGGCCCTGCGCGTCGCCCGGATACCAGTTCTGGATGGTCGAATATTTGATCTCGGCGTCGTCGAGCGCGATCAGCTCGACCACGGCGGCGTGGAGCTGGTTCTCGTCGCGCATCGGCGCGGTGCAGCCTTCGAGATAGCTCACATAGGAGCCCTTGTCGGCGATGATCAGCGTGCGCTCGAACTGGCCGGTGTTGCGCTCGTTGATGCGGAAATAGGTCGACAGCTCCATCGGGCAGCGCACGCCCGGCGGCACGTAGACGAACGAGCCATCCGAGAACACCGCGGCGTTGAGCGCGGCAAAGAAGTTGTCGCCGGCCGGCACCACGGTGCCGAGGTACTTCTTCACCAGCTCGGGATGCTTCTGCAGCGCCTCCGAGATCGGCATGAACAGCACGCCGGCCTTGGCGAGCTCGGCCTGGAAGGTAGTCGCGACCGAGACCGAATCGAACACGGCGTCGACGGCGACCTTGCGGTAGCCGTTGCCCTCCCGCCCCTCTTCGTCCGTGCCGTCCGCGCCGTTGGCGGTCTGCACGCCCTCCAGCACGGCGACCTCGCGCAGCGGGATGCCGAGCTTCTCATAGGTCTTGAGAATCTCGGGATCGATCTCGTCGAGCGACTTCGGCCCCTCCTTCTTCTTCGGCGCCGAGTAGTAGTAGAGGTTCTGGTAGTCGATCGGGCCGTACTTGACGCGCGCCCAGGTCGGCTCGCTCATGGTGAGCCAGTGGCGATAGGCGGCAAGCCGCCACGCGAGCATCCACTCGGGCTCGTTCTTTTTCGCCGAGATGAAACGGACGATGTCCTCGGAAAGGCCCTTGGGGGCCTTGTCGGATTCGATCAGCGTCTCGAACCCATACTTGTACTGATCGACATCGATACGGCGGACCTGTTCCACCGTCTCTTGCACTGCCGGCATTCTTCCCTCCGCTGCGGTTTCAAGGACCGCGGGTTGGATCGGTCGGTTTTATGGTCGTTTCTGGTGCGGGTCACCCTTGCGCGTAGCCGCTCACGCGGCGATGCCCTTTGACTTATTAAGTAGTGCTCCAGACACGTTATTCCAAGCTCGTAGGAACCGTTCGACATCGGTTTCGGTGGTGGCGGCCCCCAGACTCACCCGCACCGCGCCGCGCACGAGCTGCGGCGAAACCCCCATGGCGCCAAGCACATGGGAGGGTTGTACCTTGCCGGAGGAGCAGGCGGCGCCCGAGGAGACCGCCGCCCCTTCGAGGTCGAAGGCGATGACCGCGGTTTCGGCCTTCATGCCGGGCACCGCAAACAGGGTCGTATTGGGCAGCCGCGCGGCCGCCGCACCGAAGATGACCACCTCCGGGGAAGCCTGCTGCAGGCCGGCCTCCAGGTGTCCGCGCAAGGCCAGCATGCGCGCTCCATCCGCCGCCAGGCTTGCTTGCGCGGCCGCTGCGGCGGCTCCGAAGCCCGCGATGCCGGCGACGTTCTCAGTGCCGGCGCGGACGCCGCGCTCCTGGCCGCCGCCGGTGACGAGCGGGTCGAGGTGGATGGCCTCGTCGCGCCTGATGAGCGCGCCAACCCCCTTGGGGCCGCCGATCTTATGCGCCGACACGCTCAGAAGATCAGCCCCGATCACCTTAATATCGCAAGAAATCCGGCCCACGGCCTGGACTGCGTCGACGTGCAGGAGGCCGCCGGCCGCGTGCACCAGGCGAGCCGCCTCGGCGACCGGCTGGATCACCCCGGTCTCGTTGTTGGCGAGCATCAGCGAGACCAGCGGCCGCACGCCGGCGGCGGCGAGCGCCATCATCTCGCGCTCCAACGCGGCCAGATTTATCTCGCCCGATGGCGTGACGACAGCCGTCTCGACGAGGGCGCTCGGGAACCTCCCGCCGGAGCGCACCGATGGATGCTCGATCGCCGACACCACCAGCCGCCCACAGGGCCCGCCCGTCCGGGGCGACAGCGCCAGGGCATTGGCCTCGGTTCCGCCGGCGGTGAACACGACGTTGCGCGGCTCGGCTCCAACCAGAGCCGCGACCTGCTCGCGCGCACCTTCAATGATCTGGCGGGCGGCCCGGCCCTCGGCATGGACCGAAGACGGGTTCCCGATTACATCCAGCGCC
>Ga0137375_10005135_pt1 | contig 15573 bp, 13 predicted proteins | sample SagtaG_24_FD_104936 | JGI IMG/M metagenome (GOLD analysis project Ga0137375, IMG submission 104936) | Vadose zone soil microbial communities from Sagehorn Ranch, Mendocino, California, USA - Sage1_R_113_16 metaG | ecosystem: Environmental > Terrestrial > Soil > Vadose zone | place: USA...
GGGGGGCAGGTCGGCCGGCACGGCTCCCTCGACGATGATGAGATCGAACAGCTGGGACCCGTCGCGCTTGTCGATGAACGTCGACGCAAGGACGTCCGCCGGCTTCACGCCGTACAGCTCGGTGTTGGGCAGGTAGGTCAGGGCAGCCTGGAGGTATGGATCGCCGGGACTGATGAGCAGGATCCGGCGAACGCCGTCGGGTGGCACGATCGCCCAGGCGCGGTCGTCTACGGACAGCTCGTCCGGTGGCCCGCCGGCGGCGTCATCGTCCGCCGACACCAGCCGGACCTCCACGACGGCAACGTCGCGTGGCACGTCGTCGACGTTCACATCGGCCCGCGCCAGCGGGTCCAGGTAGACGTCGCGGGCCTCGAGCAGGCGGCCGTCGCCGTACAGCTCGATCCGACGCTCGGCTTTCTCGATGTCGAGGTTCGCGACGCTGACGAAGACGGAGCGGGTGACGGCGGACGGCGCGGTCCGAACGGCGAGCGCGACGATGGCCTGGTTCCGTCGTTCCCGCCCGACCACGATGACGCTGACCGGCGCGTCGACCCGGACCGTGGGCGGCCGGGTGAACGCCGCATCCGTCACGACCAGGACCTGCGCGTCGCCGGCCCGAGCGGCGAGGGCATCCGCCAGCGTCAGCGCGTCTGCCATGTCGCCCGGCGCCGGCTCGGCCGCGATCGACCCGATCGCCGCCCGGACCCGGGCCATGTCGTCCGTGCCGTTGGCCACGACCTTGGCCGTGCGACCGGCGGCGATCACGCTGACCCGGCCACCCGCGGGCAGGTCGCGGAGAGCCTCGATCGCGCGGGTCTTGGCCACCGACAGGCGGTCCGGCGCGACGTCGGAGGCGCCCATGCTCGCCGAAGCGTCGATGACGAGCACAAGGTCGCGAGCCAGGCCGGCCGGTCGCTCGATGAACGGCCGGGCCGCCAGGAAGACCAGGACCAGGACGAGAAGCAGTTGGAGCAGCAGGAGCAGGCTTCGCCGCAGGCGCTGCCAGGGGGCGTTGGCTTCGACGTCCGCCACCAGGCGCTGCCAGAGCAGGGTGGAGGAGACCGGCCGCTCGTCCCGCCGGAGCTTGAGGAGGTAGAACGCGACGACCAGCGGGACGAAGAGGAGCCCGGCGAGCGCGAGGGGAGCGACGAACGGCATGCCGGCCGGTCCGCTGGCCGCGCCTTAGCCGAGGACCCGCCGGCGCCGCAGCTCGGCGAAGACGAGGTCGGCGAGGGGCACGTCGGTGGTGAGCTCCACGTACGTCGCGCGGCGGCGGGCGGCGAGGTCTGCCAGGCTCGCCCGCCACTCGGCCAGCCGCTGGCGGTAGGCGTCCAGCGTGGCCATGTCGAGGGTCACGTCGACGCCGTCGCCGGTCTCGGAGTCGACGAGCCGGAGGTCGCCCTCCAATGGCGGATCGACCTCCTCGGGACTCAGGACGTGGAGGACGATGAGCTCCGAGCCGGTGGCGGCCAGCTCCCGGATGACCTTGTCGGCCGCCGGATCCAGCAGGTCGCTGATGAGAATCACCAGGCCGCGTCCGGACAGCTGGGCCGCGGCGTGTCGAGCGGCCGCCAGGAGGTCGGTCGGGCCATCGGCGGGGGCGATCCCGGACAGCGTCGAGAGCAGGCGGAAGACGCGGCCGGAGCCGCGGAGGGCGACCTGGCGCCGAGCCCCGCGGCCGCCGAGCGACGACACGGCGATCCGGTCCTCGGACGCCAGCCCGATGTAGCCCAGGGCGGCGGCCGCCCGCTTGGCGAACAGCAGCTTCTCCGGCCGTCCGGCGGCCATGGACGCGCTGGCGTCGATCAGGAGGCTGACGGTCACGTCCTCCTCCTCCACGAACAGCTTGACGAAGAGCCGCTCGAGTCGGGCGTAGACGTTCCAGTCGAGCTGGCGAAGGTCGTCGCCCATCGTGTAGTCCCGGTAGTCGGCGAACTCGACCGACTGCCCGCGCTTGACGCTCCGCCGCCCTCCCTTGAGGCCGCCCCGGACGGGCGCATGCATGACGAGCAACAGGCGCTCCAGCTGGCGCAGGAACGCCTCGTCGAAGACGGTCGGATCGAGCTCGTTGGGCAGGAAGGCCGGCCGGGTGCCGCGGCCGGCCACCGCCGGTGCCGACGCTGCCGGTGGACCCGCCGCCCTTGCCTCCGTTCGCGTCGCGGCCGGTCGAGTGGCGCCGGGTCGGTCCAACATCGCCCGAGCTCCGGCCGGGCCGGTTACTCGACCGCCGGTGGCTGAACGGCGTCGAGGATCGAGCGAATGACCGCCTCGGGCGTGATCCCCTCGGCCTCACCCTCGAAGTTCAGGATGACCCGGTGGCGGAGGGACGGCAGGGCAACCGCCCGGATGTCGTCAACGCTGACGTTGAAACGGCCGTCCATGAGGGCGCCGATCTTGGCCGTGGCCACGAGGGCCTGGGCGCCACGCGGGGAGCCCCCATAGCGGACGTACTGGCGGACGAGCTCCGGGGCCCGCGGCTGGTCCGGATGCGTGGCCGCCAGGATGCCGACCGCATATGCGGTGACGTGGGGGGCGATCGGGACCGAGCGAGCCAGGCGTTGCATCTCGATGATCTGCGCCGCGGTCGTGACGCGCCCGGCGATCGCCGTCTCCGAGCCGGTCGTCCGGTCGACGATCGCGACGAGATCGTCCTCGGACGGGAAGGGCACCATGACCTTGAAGATGAAGCGGTCGAGCTGGGCCTCCGGCAGGGGATACGTGCCCTCCATCTCGAGCGGGTTCTGGGTCGCCAGGACGAAGAACGGCTCGTCGAGCGGATAGCGCTGGCGGGCGACGGTGACCTGGTGCTCCTGCATCGCCTCGAGCAGGCTCGACTGGGTCTTGGGCGTCGCGCGATTGATCTCGTCGGCCAGGACCAGGTTGGCGAACACGGGCCCGGGCTGGAACCGGAACAGCCGGCTGCCGCCCTCCTCGATGAGGATGTTGGTGCCGGTGATGTCGGCGGGCATGAGGTCCGGGGTGAACTGGATCCGGTTGAAGCTGCAGTCGATGACGTCGGCGATCGTGCGGACGAGCAACGTCTTGCCCAGGCCGGGGACGCCCTCCAGGAGCGCGTGGCCGTTGGCGAGGAGGCATGTCAGCGCCTGGCGGACCAGATCCCGCTGGCCGACGATGACGCGCCCCACCTCTGCCTCGATCGTCCGGGCGCGCTCGGCGAACTGCTCCGGCGAGAGCTCCTGTGCGGCGGGCGCGCTCTTCGTCGTCATTGGTGCTCCTCCGTCACTGCCTGGGATCGAGCGAGCTGAAGTAGTCGCGGACGTAGTCCTTGACCGACAGCGGAACGTAACTTCGGTCCAGGCTGGTCAGCGCGTACTGGTAGAAATCGCCGTAGACGTTCTGATAGGGCACGATCGAGCCGTTGTTCGAGCCCTGCCCGGTCTGGTTGCCCTGCTGGGTCTGCCCGTCGCCGCCGGTGCCGGCGACGTAGCTCGGGTCGCCCGGCTTGCCCAGGCGGTCGAACGGGGCGTAGATGCCGCTCAAGTCGGGTCCCAGTTGGGCCGGTTTGTTGCCCTGGCTCGGGCCGGCGAACCCGCTCTGGCCGCCGACCGCGCTGCCCAGGTAGCTCGCGTTCGAGCCGCCGCCGCTGATCGAGCCCTGGAACCCGGTGCTGTTCTGGCCGCCCTGACCTTGCCCTGAGCCCTGGCCCTGCCCCTGACCCTGGCCCTGGCCTTGGCCCTGACCCTGCCCCTGACCCTGGCCCTGACCTTGCCCCTGACCCTGACCTTGCCCCTGACCCTGACCTTGCCCCTGACCCTGGCCGGTGCCCGGGCTGCCGTTCGGGTTCGGGCTGCCGCCTTGTCCCTGGCCCGAGCCGGGTGAGGCGCCCGGCTGACCCTGGCCGGTCTGCGCCTGCCCGGGCTGCGCCTGGCTGCCCGGGCGGCCCGCCTCGGCGAGGTCATGGCGGCTGTCCTGGAGCTGCGACGCTGCCGACGCCAGGTCGCGGTTGACCTCGATGCGCCGCTGGGCGGCATCGAGCGCCGAGCCCAGTCGATCGAGTGCCGCCCGGGCCGAAGCGATGTCGCCCTGGGCCAGGCTCTGAGCCGCATCCTGCAGCGCGGAGCTTGCCGCGCCATCGGCGCCCGCCGCGGTCTGCTGCAGCTGAGCGAGCTGCCTGGCCAGCTCCTCGCGTTGCTCGGGCGAGAGCTTGTCGAGGGCGGCGCCGAGCTTGCTCAGGTCTTCCTTGGCCTCCTTCGGGTCGCCGTCCCGGTTGGCGGCCTGCTCGCCGGTGGCGGCCTGGGAGAGCGAGCGGCTGAGCGCGGTCAGCGCAGACGCCCGCTGTTCGGTCGAGGGATCGAGCGAGGTCCGGATGGCGTCCTCGACGCTGCCCAGGCGAGCCAGGTTCGCGTCGAGGTCATCGGGTCGCGTGCGCAGCTGGAGGGCGAGGTCGCGGAGGTCCTTCGCGAGGCGCGTCCGCGGATCGTTGGGATCCTGCGTCTTGGCGCCCAGCCGGTCCGCGATCTGCTGCACGGCCTGGGCCTGGCGGGCGGCTTCTTCGCGGATCTGCCGCTGCTGGGCGATCGCCGCGTCCTGCGGGTTTGGGAGGGCCAGGAGCGGGACGAGGAGCAGCGCGGCGGCTGCTGCGGCCAGGCCAGGCGAGCGCGACAGCCGCGGCCGGAACAGGTCGTGTCGAGTCGCCCGGATGGCCCACAGGGCATCGTGACGCTGGCGCCGAATCAGGCGATCGGTCTGCGCTTCCTCCGCATCGAGCTGCGGCGGCTCTTCGGGCGCCGGGATCGCGGAGTGGGGATGGGCCGCGGCCAGCGCCAGAGCGCTCGCGACCCGATCGTTCAGGCCGCCTTCTGCGTCCACCGCCAGCGCGGTCTCACCCAGCGACGGCCGGATCCAGATCGCGTTGCCGAGGAGCAACGCGGCCACCACGATCGGGATTGCGGCGGCCACCAACGGCGCCTGCTCGAGAGGGAGCAGTCGCGCCGCCGCCCACAGCACGGCCTCGGCGATGAGCGCCAGGGCGAGGGCTCGCCAGGCACGACGCACGGAGCGGCGAAGCCACAGCCGGCGGCGGAAGGGCGCCAGGGAGGCGCCGATGGCGCTCAGCTCGGGATCGAGGGGCGGCGCCAACAGGCGCGAGGGATCGCTCGGGACGAGGGGCCGAGCGTCGCGACGGCCGACATCCCGCTGGCCGCCAATCCGTCCCCGGACGGCGGGCCGGCGGACGCCCGCCGCCCAGGCAGGCCGGTGGAGGATGCTCGCCCAGGCAGGCCGAGCCATCAGCCGGCATCCCGCCGGGTACGGCGCAGGCGCGACAGGTTGGGTCGCCAGCGGCGGGTCGGGCTCACCAGGTTGGCAGACGCGAGCACAAGGATGATCGAAAGCACGATCCAGGCCGCCGCGCTTCGCGGCCAGTAGAGGTCTCGAGGCGGCGCGATCGGGGCGTCCGGCGCGAGCAGGCCGATGGCCGGTTCGACGTCGACGATGACGTTCGGCCCCGGTGCCCCGTCCTGAACCGGGATGGGCTTGCCCACCCCTCCAATGACCTGACGCGGTCCTCCGAAGTTCTGGTTGATCTGTTGCGTGTTCCCGGTCACCTCGCTGACGAGCGAGCAGAAGCCGTTGGAGCCCGTGCCGGTCGGACAGAGCACGTCCGCGTCGGCGACGAACGGGTTGAACCACATGATCGCCTCGGGCGGCGGGTGACGCGTCACGCTGAACGAGCCATCCAGGTTCGAACGGTCCACCTGCGCACTCGTGGCATACAGGAAGGCCCAGACGAACGTGGCGCCCAGGGTGAGGACCAGCACGATGAAGTAGCTCGCGACAGTCGCCGCCAGTGTCCGCTTCAGCAGCGCCGAGAAGAACAGCCCGATGGTGCCCAGTCCGATCGCATCGATGATGAGGACCACGTAGCCGCGAACGAGGTCCTCCGGAGCGACGCCGCCGAAGACGAACACGATCGACGTCAGGGGGATCGACGCGATGACCAGGATGAACACCCAGGCAAGCGCGCTGAACAGCTTGCCGACCACGATCGAGAACGACGAGATGGGCGTGGCGACGAGGAGGTCCAGGGTCTGCTTCTCGCGTTCCTGGCTGATGGCACCGGTGGTGAAGGCCGGGGCGAGGAAGACGACCAGCAGCGTCTCCAGGAGGAGCAGTCCCGTGAAGACGGTGGTGCCGGTCTGCGCCGCTTCGAATGCCCCGCCCCGGGCGCTCTGGGATACGAGCGACTCGAGCATCCAGACGAAGCCCGAGAGCACCGTCAGGTAGAAGGTCAGGAACGCGAAGGCCCGGCGACTGCGCATCCGGCCCCGGAGCTCCTTCGCGCCGATCGCCGAAATGCCCGAGAACGCGATTCCCAGCTGGCCGCCGGCCAACCCCGCCCGCAGGCGGCCGGCCCGCAATCGTCCGGCAAACAGTCGCACGGTGCTCACGCCGCTGTCCTCCCGTCCGCCGGCGGCGGTGCGGCCGGCTCCTCCCTCGCGGTGACCTGGAGGAACAGCTCCTCCAGGTCGCTGGCGGCCCGGGCGAAGGTGACGATCGGCAGCCCCGCGGCCACGGCATCTCGCAGCAGCCGAGCCGACGCCGCGTCGTCGCCACGGAAGCCGAGCTCGATCGTGCCGTCCGGAAGGATCGCCGCGGAAGCCACCTCCGGATCGGCCGCGAATTGGGTCCTGGCGGCATCGATCGACTCGCCGTCGCCCATCACGCGGATCCGGAGCACGGCGCCGGAGCGCAGCCGCCCCTCGATGTCGGAGACGCGGCCCTGGGCCAGGACCTGACCCCGATCGACGATCGCGACGCTCGTGCACAGCTCCTCGAGCTCGGGCAGGATGTGGCTGCTGATGAGGATCGTCTTGCCCAGGCTCCGCAGCTCGCGGAGGAGCTCACGCAACTCCACGCGCGCTCGGGGGTCCAGGCCTGAGGCGGGCTCGTCGAGCAGCAGCACCTGGGGGTCGTGGACGAGCGCATGGGCCAGGCAGAGCCGCTGCTGCATGCCCCTGGACAGGCCCTGCACGAAGCTATCCCGCTTGTCCGACAGGTCGACCAGGTCCAGAAGATCGCCGATCATCTGGCGCCGCCGGGGGGCGCTGAGCCCGTAGCAGCGGGCGAAGAAGTCCAGGTACTCCCAGACCTTCATGTCGTCGTAGACGCCGAACACGTCCGGCATGAAGCCAAGGACGCGGCGCGCCGCGTTGGGGTTGCGACGGATCGATTCGCCGGCGATCTCCGCGTCCCCGGCGGTGGGCACGAGCAGCGTCGCCAGCATCCGCAGGATGGTCGTCTTGCCCGCGCCGTTGGGTCCGACCAGGCCGAATATCTCGCCCTCGTCGACTTCCAGCTCAAGGCCGGCAACCGCGACCGTCCGGTCGTAGCGCTTGACGAGGCCGCGGGCGGCCACCACGACCGTCACGGTACGACGCCCTCCAGCTGGACCTGGAACTGGAAGCCGACACCCTCCGGCCGGTCCGCCCGGAAGCGGACCAGGACGGTCCCGGAGGCCGGGTCCACCCATCGCTCCGGGTCTGCGATCTTGATCGACGTTCCCGCGGCGATGTGCGGAAAGCGCATCCACTGCCCGGCGACCCGGTCGTACAGCTCCACGATCGGGATGCTGTCCTGCTGGGCATCGATCTCGGCCTTGGTCGGCGCCACGTCCGCTCGGCCCGTGGGGCGGACCGCATCGCGGCCAACGATGGAGGGCCCGCCGCCGCTGTTCATCTGGAGGACCAGCTGCGTCGGTGCGATCCCGCCGCCGAACGCAACCGGGCGGTAGGCCTGGGTGACGGTGCCCTGGCTGAAGTTCATCATGAACTGGTCGCCCTTGGAGAACGGCGGGGTGTCCGAGCCGATCGTCGTCGGCTGCATGAGGTCCCCGGTGAACATCACGGTACCGTGCACGGAAAGGTCGAGGGGCACGAAGTACAGGACGTTGCCGGTCGCCCTGGCCGGCTCGCCGTCGATCCTGGCGTCGAGGATCGGGCCGCTGCCGAAGGCAAGCAGGACCGGCCCGTCCACTCCGATCCCCGTGATGCGGCCGTTCATCGGATCCATCGTCAGCTGATTGAGCATCGCCTGGCGGACCTGGGCGCGCTGCGCCTCCTCACCGATGAGGGACGGGTCGCCGCCAAAGAACGAGGGTCCCAGGACGCGCTCGGTGATCCCCTGGCCGAACGGATTGCTGGTGATCTCGGCATCCACCGTGGCGCTCGCGCCGGGCGGCAGGTCGGACAACGGGGCCACGGTTCCGCCGAGGACGACCGCCGGTCGTTCCAGGGTGACGGTCGACTCGTTGCGGACCGTGCCGCGCAGCCGGCCGCCGTCAAGCCGAACCGATGCGGTGATCTTGGGAGCCGCCACCGGAGCCTCGGCCCGGACGGCCCGCAGCGTGTTGTAGCCGACCGCGAGGTCCCGCACGCGAGCCGTCTCGCCCTGCAGGATGTCGAGGGAGCCGGTGTTGGTGGATCCGTCGAAGCCGCCGAACATGTCGCTGTTGGATGGTGAAGACAGCAGCGCACCGCCGGGAACGTCCAGCTGATAGGTCGTCCGGGAAGGCGAAAAGACCCCGATGTAGACCTGGGCGACGCCGTCGGTCGTGCCCGGTGCGCCGCGGACGATCGACAGCTCGTTGAGGATGACCTGGCCGCCTCGCAGGGTGTTGCCATAGACGAACGCCGCGACCGTGAAGGCGACCACCAGCCCCGGCATCGTCAGCCAGGCCCACTCCCGCCGGTCCATCCGTTTCAGCACGAAGTAATTCACCGGCCCGACGAGGATGATGTAGCCGACCAGCAGACCCAGCAGCCCGCCGACTGGCGGCAACGCCAGGTTGGGCAGGTTCATCAGCGCCCCGATCAGCTGGCTGTCGTCCCCCACGACCAGAGGCCCGCCACCGCCGGCCGTCGCCCGGAGCGGGATCAGCCGAGCCCACATGGCGTCGGATGCGGGGGTCCGCGCGAGCCAGTCGCCGGTTGGGTCCAGTCCGATGAGGGTCACCGTGCCACGCCCGTAGCGAACCTCGCCGGCGATGACCCGGTCGCCCGATTTGGCCAGGACCCGGCCACGGGCCGCGGCCGCGTCTCCGGCCAGGGCGGGCACCGTCGGCAGATTGCCCTTCAGCGAGCCGGTCAACCCTGCCAGAGCCGCCGGATCGACGTCCAGGACCGCGAGGGGCCGGTACGGCAGGAGATCGTCCGGCAGGCCCGAAAGTGAGGCGGGTCCGGCCGTGCCTCCGACGATCGTCAGCCGGCCGCCGCCCGCCAGCCAGCCGCGCAGCGATGCCAGCTGGTCGGGCCGCAGCGACGCCGTGTCGGTGTCCTGCCAGACCAGCCTGTCGATGGGATCCCAGGCCTCCACCCGACCCGGCAGGTCGGCCACCCGGAGGGGAACGATCGACGGCTCCGCGCCGTTCACGTTGGCGGGGAGGCGGATCGCCGAGACGATCGCCTGGGGCTTCTCGGCGATGACGCCGATGACCGTCCGGTTGGGATCGGGCGCGACGTAGGTCACCTTGCGGGTGGCCACGATCCCGGACGGGCCCACGAGCGTCACCTCGAGCGCCTGGCCGAAGGCCGGCGGCTGGGCATAGAGCGCAACCGACTTCCGGGAATTGGTCGGCAGATCGACCGGCAGGCCGAACTTCGTGCGGCCCTGGGCGCCGCCCACGATCCGGAGCTCGCCGGTCACGGGCGGGCCGTCATTCGCGAGGTTGACCTCGATGGCCATCCACGATCCGACCCGGGCATGCCCGTCGAGCAGGACTCTGGCATCCATCGTCACCTGGCCGGCCGCGGCGGTCGTGACGGCCGCCGGCCCCAGGAGCGTTGCCACAAGCAGGATCGGCCACAGGATGGCAGCCATGCGCACGACGCGGTGCAAGGTGGAGTCGCGCGCCACGGCGTCGATGGCGGCCGGGCCTCGTCGGGGCACAGGGGCTCCTCTGTCACGACACGACGGTGTAGTCGAACCCATCGACGTTGCGGGCCCCCGAAAAGTTGCGTCCCCGCTCAGATGACGCGCAGCTTGGAGTCGCAAGTGCGTGACCGCCGACCGTTAACGGTGGGTGGTGGCCGGGTCGGTCGCCGCTATCGTACGATGGCGCGGGCGTGACGCCGTCTGGAACGGCCGGCATCGCCGAGCGCTGGTCCCTGTCACCGCGACCACCGTTGCCTGGCGCCACCGCTCTCGCCGCCCGCCACCGTCCCTGCCATCTCCGCCCGCCGCCACCGCCCGAGGAGCCAGTGCCGACGATCAAGCCTTTCCGCGCCCTCCGGTATGAGCGCGAGACCATCGGTGACTTGGCGCAGGTGACGAGCCCGCCGTACGACGTCATCCTTCCCGACGAGCATCGGGCGCTCCTGGCTCGCCATCCCAGGAACGTCGTTCGCCTGGACCTGCCGGCGGAGGAGGCCGGCGACGAACCGGATGAGCGCTATCGACGGGCGGCACACACCTTCGCCGCCTGGCGCTCCGACGGCACGTTCCACAGGGATCCGCGGCCTTCGCTATATGTGTACGAACAGGACTACGTGGTACCGGGCACGAACGTGTCGCGGACGCAGCGCGGCTTCCTGGCCAGGCTCCGGCTGGAATCCTTCGGGCCGGGAAGCAATGTCCTGCCCCATGAGCGGACGCTGTCGGCCCCGCGCGAGGATCGCTACAAGCTCATCCGGGCAACTGGCGCAAACATGAGCCCGGTGGTCGGTCTGTACGAGGACCCGTCCGGGCGTGCGGCCGCCATCCTGGCAGAGATGGCCGGCGGCGCAGGTGCCGCCGCCGATATCACCGACGCCGACCGGGTGCGCCACCGGCTGTGGGTGGTGCCGGCAGACAAGGCCGCGGGCGAATCCGCGCGGCTGGTTGGCGAGCTCATCGACCTTGCCGCGGCCGGCCCGATCACCATCGCGGATGGCCACCATCGCTACGAGACCGCGCTGCGCTATCGCGACGAGCGGCGGATGACCCGGTCATGTGACGAGGACCCGGCGTATGACTACCTGCTCACCCTGTTCCTGGAGAGCACCGCCGAGCCACTCACCGTCCTGCCGACCCATCGCGTCGTGAACGGCCTCGGCTCCCAGGCGGGCGCCCGACTGCTCGCGGCCGCCGGAGAGCTGTTCGACGTCCGGCGCTTCGATGACCGTTCGTCGCTGAGCGCGACGTTCGGGCCGGCGGCACAGATGGCCGATCCGGGTGCCGGCCGGCGAGGTCGCTTCGGGCTGTGGACTCGCGACGGCGGGGCGATCCTCACGGCGCGCCGCTCGACGTTCGAATCAGGGCTGCCGGAGGGCGGTGCGGCCCTTCGCCGGCTGGACGTGACGCTCCTGCAGGTCGCGCTGGAGAGACTGCTCGGGATCGATCCGGCTGCCACCGCCGCCGGCGGGAGCGTGCGTTACACGAAGTCGGTCGACGAGGCGCTGGATTGGGTCGAGGATAGCCTGGACGGCGCCGACGCGGCCTTCCTCCTCGAGGCCACGCCCGTCGCCGACATCGTGGCGGTCGCCCGCGACGGCGACGTGATGCCCCAGAAGTCGACGTACTTCTTTCCCAAGCCCCTGAGCGGGCTCGTGATCAACCCCCACGAGTGGTGAGCCAGATGGTGAACGAGATGGTCCGATGCCAGACGTGACGCCCGGCACGATGCCGCTGACGCCACAGGCACACGGTGGCCGGCCGATCCGCAAGGACGAGATCGAGCTGCACGATCGGGGCCTGTACATCGAGAGCTGGCTGCCCGAGCGACGCTCGCGCCGCAAGCCACTCCTGTTCGTCCATGGCGAGCTGGCCGGCTCCTGGCTGTGGGAGCGATACCTGGGCTATTTCGCCTCGCGTGGCTGGGAGGGCCACGCCCTGAATCTGCGCAACCATTTCTGGTCGCAGACCGCGGATCCGGCCACTCTGTCGTTCGACAGCTACACAGACGACGTCCTTGCGGCGATGGACCGGCTGGGCGACGCCACGGTCGCCATCGGCCACGGCATGGGCGCGTTGCTGGTCCTCAAGGCGTCCGAGCGACATGCCCTGGCGGGCATGATCCTCATCAGCCCCGAGCTGCCCCGCGAGCTGCGGGTGCCGGCCCGCCTGTACGAGCTTCGCGAGATCGACGATGTGTACGGCAAGGAAGGCATCGGCTGGGCGACCCTGCCGGAGAAGCTCCAGCGGGACAACAGCGACCTGAGCCTGGATGACGTCCTGAGGATCCAGCATCTCCTCGGCCAGAAGCCGCACGAGACCGGAGCGGCCCGGCGTCAGGTGATGCAGGGCGTGGCGGTCGACCGAACGGCGGCCTCCCAGCTGCCGACTCTGGTGATCGGCGGGGGGCTCGACCGGCTCGTGCCGGAGCCCGGCTCGGAGCGGCTCGCCGACTGGTTGGGCGCGACGTACGAGCCGTTCGGAGCGCACTCGCATTTCGGACTCGTGCTCGGCGAGCACAGCCACGTCCAGGTCGCCGACGCGATCCGCGCGTTCCTGGACGCGAACCGCCTGTAGGCTGGCGGGCCGGCATGCCGGCGCCCCACGGTGGCGTGGTCGGGCGACCGGCTGGTATCATGCCGCCCGGTCCGACCGCTCGCGCCGTGTCGCCGCGCCGCATTCGTCTAGAGGCCCAGGACACCGCCCTCTCAAGGCGGAGATCACCGGTTCGAATCCGGTATGCGGTACCAATCTCGCCATCATCGGCCCGATCTGAGTTCGGATCGGGCCTCTTCCTTGTCCGCCGAGCGGCGTTCGGTCCCTTATCTGGACCCTTATCGCCGGCCGATCCGGTGAGCGATCGTGCGATCGACCGGGCGGGCACTGCTCGTCGCGTCGAGCCTAGGTACGCAAACTGCGTTGGGGCCGGTCTTGGGGACCCCATCTGGACCCTTGTGGATCCCGCTTCTTGTGTCTCATGCGTCGCCTCAGGCCATTCAATACGATCGTCTTGACAGTCCGTAACGGGGAGGCCGAATGAGCGAGCAGGGATGGCAGGCATTCCTCGCCGCGGATGGCGTGGACGACTGGGTCGTCTTGCACGGTGGGGCAACGGCCTCGCCGGCGACGTAGCGGCGGGCCAACTCGGGCACTGCAAACGGCCAGCGCACGAGCCCGAGCGATTGAACGAGCGCCGCCGCCGAACCGGGCGACAGCGCGGCGGTGACCGCGTTCGTCGACACCAACGTCCTGGTCCGGCATCTCACCGGTGACCCGCCGGCCCAGGCGGCCCGGGCAACGCGGTATCTGCAACAAGCCGACGAGCTACTGCTGCCCGACCTCATCCTCGCCGAGGTCGCGTGCGTGCTCGAGTCGTTCTACGAGGCGCCCCGGGCGCAGGTTGCCGAGACGCTCCGGGCAGTCCTGGCATTCCCGGCGATCCGAGTTGTCGACGATCAGCTGCTCCTGCGGATGGTCGAGGTCTACGAGGTCCATCGCGTCGCCTTCGCCGACGCGTACCTGGTCGCCAGCGCCGAGCGGACCGACGTCGGCGAGGTTGTCTCGTTCGATCGCGCGATCGACCGGGTGGGGACTGTTCGCCGGGTCGAGCCCACGTGAGCGATCGGCAGGTAGCCCGGTCCAGGAGCCCTCATTGGGCTCGCCGCGGGCCTCGCCCTGGCGCCCTGGACATGCCCCAGTAACATCGGGGCGTGGCTCGCACCGATGCCGCGTCACGCGTAGTCGTCGCCCCGCCCGAGAGCGTTTACAGCGCCCTCGTCGATCCGGTGGCGCTCATGGCATGGTTACCACCCGCGGGGATGAGCGGCAGGTTCGAGCGATTCGATCCGCGTCCGGGCGGGTCCTATCGTATGGTCTTGACCTACGCCGAAGGATCGTCTTCCCGTGGCAAGGCCACTCCGGACACATATCGTCGAGGGGCATTTCGTCGAACTCGTTCCCGGTGTCCGGGTCGTGCAGGCCGTGGAATTCGAAGCTGCTGATCCCGCCTACGCCGGCACCATGGTCATGATCTGGGGTCTCACCCAAGTCGATGGCGGAACCCGCGTCGACATCACTGCTGATCACGTTCCGGATGGCATTTCAGTGGAGGACCACGCCGCCGGGCTGGCCTCCTCGCTGGCGAGCCTCGCCGAATACGTCGAGTAATAGAGACCGGTTTCCCATCGATCATCGCAGGGGTCGGCGGTCAGGCCGGTCCGATCACCCGGAGACCTCGGCCGGCGGCCGCGGCTGCAAGGCGTTCGTCGTAGGTCCCGAAGCCCCGCAGGTCCGAGCCGAGCTGCTCAGCGCTGGCGAGGTGAATGGCGGCGAGCGATCGGAGGTCGGACGGCGCCAGCAGCCCCGCCGCGTCGAGGACGCGATCGTTGATCCGCAACAGGTCCACCCGCGCGAGCCTCCCGGCCTCGACGAACGGCCTTTGGTTCCTGTGTTTTGCGTCTTCATCCATATCTTGGGTAGGTGGTTCCGAACCGGGCCTGCTCGCGATGCTAGAAAGGGCGCTGGGCCGTGTGGAATGAGCACGCTGGAGTCCTTATCGGCGGCGCTGCTTGGCGCCGTTCGCAGTGGACTCGTTCGCGTATCCGCTCAGATCGCTCAACGGCGCACCCGATAGCGCAGGTGAAGCACCCGGTTGCCCGGAATCACCACCTCAGGATCCTCCAACAGGTGTTGCGCATCGACCGACCCGAAGTAGCGCTTGCCGGACCCGAAGACAACAGGTACGACGTCCATGCGCACCTCGTCGACCAGACCCGCGGCAAGCACCTGGCCACCGACGTCGCCAGCGGCGACCTCGACGATGCGGTCACCCGCGAGCTCCTGCGCCTTGGCCACGGCTGCCTCGACGCCGTCGACGAAGTGAAACGGCGCCTCGGGGTCCCAGCCCTCGGGCCTGCCCCGGTGCGTCACGACGACCGCGTGGTCGACCCCGCTCGGAGGTTTCCCGTCCCAGCCGTCCGTGATGTCGAAGACGTGGCGCCCGGCGATCGTCGCCCCGACTTGGTCCCAGTACGGCCGGGTGTAATCGTAGGACGCCTGCGACACCATCAACACGCCGCTCTCGTCCAACGGGACGTCACCGCTGACCAACCAGTCGAACAGCGGTCCGGGATCGTCGCTCTCGTCCGCGATGAAACCGTCGACCGACACCGAGGCGTTCATGACTACCTTGCCCACGACGCGCTCCTCTGCTTTGGGTGCCCCAACGTAGCGCCTCGTGAGCTCTCGCTCTTGTACAAAATCAATCGGCCGGCAGTGGCCAGCCGTCCAGCACGTGGCCCGGGTGTTCACGCAGGAACCGCCGCCGGACTTCGACGTACCGGGTCGGCGTGAGCCCGGTGAACGCCCGGAACTCGTGGTCGAAGTGGGCCTGGTCGAAGTAGCCCGCGCCATAGGCGAGGTCGCCCCAGTCGATCGGTCCGGCGGGGTCGATCGCGAGCACGGTGGTGGTGAAACGATAGGAGCGGGCCAGCCGCTTCGGCGTGACCCCGATGAGCTCCTTGAACCGCTGTGCCAGATGCGTACTGCTGACGCCGGCTGCGACGCTCAGATCGCCGATCGCCACCGCCCCGCTGGTCGCCGCGATGACACTGCTCGTATGGCGGACCAGCCCCAGGCCGGCGATCTCGCGCAGCCGTCGCATCAGCTCCTCCTCGAGCAGCGTCA
>Ga0137375_10005142_pt1 | contig 15562 bp, 6 predicted proteins | sample SagtaG_24_FD_104936 | JGI IMG/M metagenome (GOLD analysis project Ga0137375, IMG submission 104936) | Vadose zone soil microbial communities from Sagehorn Ranch, Mendocino, California, USA - Sage1_R_113_16 metaG | ecosystem: Environmental > Terrestrial > Soil > Vadose zone | place: USA...
CGGTGGCTGACGACGATCTCGAGGTGGCGGCTGCCACCCCATCGGCTGCCACCTACCGGATTGGGCATCCCACCGTGACCACACGTGAGTGTCACGGTCGCGGATCCACCACGCTCCGGCGCGCCAGGTCGGTTTCGTCCACCTCATCGCAGGAAGCTATCGGTACGTGGCCGCACGAGTCTGAGCCTCCGCCGAGTGTCCTCAACCGTCGACGGCTGATTCCTCAACGGGGGTCCAGCGTGCTTGAGCGCACTCGCCTCCTAGCGTTGGCGAGAGCCTGCACTACGGTGCCGACCTTGGGCAGGTCTCTACCGACGCGTCCGCGCCGAACCGATTATGATCGTCGCGGCGACCCCGACGACGCCGTTCTGTTGCGCGTCACGTGGTCAGTCGCACCACTATAAGGAGACCGGTCGATTGCCAATCGACATTCTGTGAAGGGAACGGGCGAGCCAATGGCGATGTATTACATGCAGCCGAACAAGGACGGAAGGACGATGAGAGCACGGGTCCTGTTCGCTGGACTGGTGGCGATATCGACGGTGGTCATCGCTCGACCGGCATCGGCCAAGGCCGACATCGCCGAGGCGAACATCACGGGCCCGGGACTCGGAGGTGGGATACAGATCGAAGCCTCCGACACGGAGGGCCTATGGAAGTCCGGGATCGATGTGATGGGCGGTCTGGACGACACCCGGGCCGACTCGTTCGAGGAGTTGGGACTGAGTCCAGCGGATCTGGGGCCCAGGTACCTCGTCACCTACCGCTTCTACGGCGATGACCTCATCCGACAGGAGCTTTATCCGTACGCGAAGGACGGTCCGGTCACGTATACCCCGCCGGGCCAGGAGGTGACAGCCGGAATCAGCATGCAGATCACTCCAGGTTGGTACGAGAGCTCCCTCGGCTTCCTCCAGTACCTCGTGGACCAGGGCATGCCGGAAAGGAATCCCGTCGCCTCGGTGGCAACCGGCGAAGCTGCCCCAGGTACGGCACCAGTGGCCCAGACACCGTGGACGAGGATCGTGGTGGTTCTCGGGGGGTTGGCCGCCCTTTCGCTGGCAACTCTGGCGGTGCGCCGCCGGGTACTCGCGGTGCGCCGAATGAATCGCTGAGCGTCGCCGCTACTTCTCCTTGCAGCACTCGCTGGGAGGGGTCCCGTGGGGTTCCGTCAACGACTGGGAAACCACGCGACATGACGGGGCTGAATGCGAACGAAAACGCCCTGCCTACGAGCAGATCGGACTGTGCTCGCACGGCTCCCGTTGCCCTCACGAACGTGAGGCGTCGTTCGCCGTCTCCGATTCCAGGAGGCATACGGCGTTGAGGTACGAGAACGGATCGACGGCGGCGCCGTTCCCCGGATGCCACTCGAAGTGGTCGTGCGGAGCGCTGTTGATCGCGTCACCGGTGTTGCCGACGTATCCGATGATCGTGCCGGTCGTCACCTCGCCGAGCGTCCCGTAGGCCGACAGGTGCGCGTTGTACACGTACCCGGCCTCTCCGTACACGGTCACCGCCAGCCCGCCGAGCGTGTTCGGCGTCTGGACGGCGAGCCCGTCGAACGGGGCGCGGATCGCGGTTCCCTCCGGCGCGAAGATGTCGTTGCCCTCGTGCGGGTGGTACCCGCCGGCCCATCGCGGCGCCCCGAAGTCGTCGATGTACGAGTGGGGTTGGTCGACCGGACAGACCTGCAGGACCCCGAGGACGGACGTCGCCGCGGTCAGCGCGAGCCCCGGGAATGTGCGGCCGACTAAGGCCTCCACGTTGGCCATCCCCTGTTGCAGGACCTGGCCGGTCGCGTCGGCCCGCTTCAGCTGCTCGAGCAGCCTCTCCTCGCGGGTCGACAGCTGGATCGACGCCATCCGAAGATCGACGTCGGCGCGCTCGGCGAGCCCGAGAAGCTGCTGCCCCCGCCCAATCTCCAGTCGAACCGACCCCAGGGGCGACGAGGCGCCGTCCTCCCCGTCGCCGGTGGCCCGCGTCGCATCCGACAGCAGCCGCTCGAGCTCGATCATCCGAAGCTCGAGCTCCCAGCGTAGGAGCCGGGCCGAATCGGCGAGAGCGCCGAGCGTGACCTCCTGCCGGTGTGCGCCGGCGAGCGCCCGCAGGAGCGCCGCGACGTAGGCGTCCTTGGACCGCATCGCGCCGCTCACCGTCTCAAGCGGCTGGATCAGCGCCCAGGCCGTCGAAGAGGAGGCGGCGGCGGCGAGCGAGGAGGGGAGCGCCGCCTCCTTCGCGTCGCCGGCCCGTCGGCCGAGCTCGTGCTCAGCGCGCTGGACGTCGGGATCCGCCACCCGCACGGAGTCGGCGACGGCGCGCGCGGCCGCCGAAACGTCGGCGAGCTCGGCATCGATCCGATCGAGCTCACGCCGCAGGGCCTCGAGCCGCGCATCGAGGGGCATCGAGACCTCGGTCGCCACGGGGGAGGCGGCGATCGGTCCCGGGGCCCGGCCGGCGGGCGTCTGGGACCTGGGCGCGGCGACAAGCTGCACGGAGGCGGCCACCGTCAGGCCGACGATCAGCAGTCCGGCGCCGAGGGCGATCCGACCCCGGCCGGCCATCAGGTCATGTCGTCGACTCGCAGCACGCCGCCCGTGCCGTCGACCTGGGCGCTGCAGTCAAAGCCCCAGCTCTGTCCGGGCGCCCACGAGGCCTTGTTCACCATCTCGTTGGCCAGCAGGCGTCCGTCGGCGTCCACGAACGTGCAACCGAGCTGCGCGTAGGAGATCGTCTCGCCGCTGCGATTGATCGCGATGCCGATGAGGTGGCTGTAGCCGTAGGCCTTCGTGAGCTGAACGTCATGGATCTCGATCCGGCCCTCGAAGCCGGTCGTGTCCACCTCGACCCCCGTGCCGCTTGGCACCCAGCGAGGCACCTGTTTGGTCACGACCTTGGTCTTCACGACGGTGCGAACCCTCGAGGCCCTGACCTCGGTCACCCGGTCCTCCATCTCGCTCAGCCGGGCTCGAAGCTGCGAGATGAGCGACAGTTGTTCCGCGCTCTCGGCGACGAGCTCGTCGACCCGGGTCGTCGCCGCATCGAGCCGCTGCTTGTGCCCGTCGGCACGATCGGCCGCGGAGATGGCCCAATGCCCGAGGACGAGCGACGACGTGGTGGCGAGGACGAGCGCCACGGCGACCGCAACGACCTTCGGCCGGAGGCGTGGGCGGACGCCTCGCGGCCTTGTGTCGACGCCGACGGATCCTCCGTCGAGGTAGCTTCCGTCGGCCGGCGCTTCGACGGCTAGTACCGGTCGCCTGGCGTATGGCGCGGCGGCACGGCTCGCGTTCGAGGGGAACGCGCGCGCGCGCAACGGCCGGCCATGTCGTCCCGACGCACGGCGTCTGTCGAACGCGCCATCGTCGTCGAACGGGCTTTGTGCGAACGCCGATGCTGGAAACATGCTCGACCCTCCTCGACCCCCTCCTATCTCAGGACCGCGACGCGAAATCCCCTGGGCCGGACCGTCGCCGGCTCGACGAGGAAAGTCGCCTCGACGTCGGCGAACCGATGTCCCGTCGACGAGGGGCCTCGCCTCCAAACATCGCCGGGAAGGATCAATATCGGGATTCGGAACTGGCCGTCCGCGTCGGCGGTGACCTCGACCTCCCCGATCCCTGGATCCCACGCCATGGTCACTTCGGCATGCCTCGGGATCGCTCTTCGGCGATGGTGAAGAAGCCCGGCGGACCGACCGGCGGGAGCAACTCGAGGGTCGGCTCGCCGAAAGCGCCAGAGCTCGCCTTCAGGGCATCCCATAGAGGCCCTCGTATGTGCACGGTCCATCCTTCGTTCGCTCGAGTCGAACCCGCAATGGGCCGTTGGATCTAGAAGGGATCTACGGGAGCGATCTACATCTAGATCCCTGCGGGTGATGGCGCTGCGTACGGTGATCCAGAGGCGGTGCCATCAATCCCGAGACGCGGTGCCGTTCGCGAGCGGTGTGGAAACCTCGCTGCGGCGTCAGCACGTCGGTGAACCTGGTGCTTCGCGAGGATGTTGTGTACATGGTTCTTTACCGTCGACACGGATATGTGAAGCGCCCGCGCAATCTCCTTGTTTGACAGATACTGATCGATCAGGTCCAAGATCTGACGTTCGCGGGATGTCAGTCGAATGCCGGCATCACCGCTCATTCCTGGTCCTCGTCTCGCCATCTCGCGGAAGAGCGATGCGACGATTCGCGGCGAACAGAGGACTTCCCCCCGTGCAACGCTCTCTATCGTTCGGACGAGATCATGGAGCGATGCGTCTTTGGAGACGTAGCCGTCGATGCCCGCATTGATGCAGGAGAGCACGTTCTGCTCGGTTTCCGCCACGCCAAGCGCCACCACCACGCCGTCGGGTGCGGCTTCGTGGATGGTGCGGACCGCCGAGTAGCTACCGGGCATGGCCATGTCCAGCAAGACGACGTTCGGTCGTACTTCGTCGGCCCGCGATACCAGGTCGCCGACACTGTCGACCGCGTCCTGTATATCCAGTTTCTCCACGCGACTCAGGGTGTCGAGCAGACCTTCCCGGTAAAGGCGGATATCACAGCCGATGAGGACGCGAACCATCACGAGCCATTCGCAGTCGCCCGCCTACTGCGGGCGGACCAGCGTAAGGGGTGAGCGTCGTGCCGGCAGGGGGGACGGATCTGCCCCCTTCGCGATTCAGCGAGCGGTCCGCTTCACGTGCCTCGCCCGGTAAAGACGTCTCCAGAATTGAGATTGCTTCGTCTTCATAAGACGAAGTGGAATGACGCATTCAGAGACTCCTGGGCGACGGGGCTCGGCTGAGGGGCGGACTCGCGAACCCTATTTGGCTCGTAGTGGTCACGGAAACGCGTGTCATCGCCCGCGCAGAGTGTAAGTTTCCCCACCGATGTGGTGATGGTGAACGGGCTGGCACCTGCCCCTCCCCAACCGGCCATCCCCCGAGTGTATCCGCATCTATTAACTACGCTGTAGGTGGACTGGCAAGTCCGTCGTGCTATCTACAGCATTTGCAGTGGGGTCTCCTCGTTGCTCGCTTCGCCTGCTTCGGACCCTTCAGCGGACCCGCCGGCTGGCGCGCCCGACTGGGATCGCGCTTCCGTCCGCTGCGCGAGGGGTCAATCCGGATACGCGCGTCGGTGGGTCGGCCTGTCGCAGAAATCGGACGGCGAACGTGGTCGGTCGCGATGACGTCCGGCACCCGCACCTCGCGGTCTGCGGTCCTACCCGGGCGGCGCATCGGCTCGCTCGACCGAACGGTCCGACGACGTCGCGACCCGACGCCGACGTCGGATGAGCCCGGCCCAGGTCGTCGGATAGTGGAGCCGGGTACCGTGCAAGACTCAAAGATCCTGACCGCGAGTAAGCCGGCCGGTACACACCCACCTCAGACGGCGTCCGCGTCGGCGAGGTTGCCACGGTCTCTGCACGACCCTACATGGCGCAAGCCCCCGGCGGATCTAGATCGCTCCCTAGATCGCTTCTGAATCCGTCGGTCCATTGCGGCTCGACCCGGATCGAACGAAGGATGGGCCCGCGCACACGCAAGGGCCTCAGTGAATGCGGGGGCAACGGGTATGGGTGCAAGGCGAGGCCGACGGTATGGCGGCTATCGGGCCTCCTCCTCCTCCTCCCACTGGCACCGTCTGGCCCGCGGGAAGGTTGCCGCTCCCTTCCTGGATCCACGCTCACACAAATCAGCCGAGCGCCGCGGCTTCGCAAGGGGAGGTCCGACATGAGTCCTGGTCGTGGCGCCATCCGCCGCTGGTCCGCCATCGTCATCTCCGGAGCCGTGGTCGCATGGCTTCTGCCGGCGATCCCCTTCATTGAGGCAGCCGGAGCACAGACCGGCTCAATCACGCTCAACGCGCCATCGGTCCTCCACTCCACAGGAGCCGAGCTGTCCTGGTCCAAGCTGGGCGGCGCGATCTACGAGGTCCATCGCTCGACGTCGGGGACGTTCACCCCGTCGGCTGCCACGCGGATCGCCACGATCGGCGACGCAGATATGACTTCGTACATCGATCGGACCGCGGCGGCGGCCCAGACCTTCACGTACAAGATCGCCTCCGGTCCCACGATCTCCAACGGTCAGACGGTGACGTTGCCGGCCGCCGGCAAGACCACCATGACCCTGCAACCCGATGGGCCGGAGGGGCAGGATGCGTGGATCAGCTTCTCCAACGGGTCGACGGTGTGCACGAACTACGGCGCGAACACGGAACTGCGTGTGGGGTACACGACCTCCGATCGTTTCCGCTCGCTGTTGAAGTTCGACCTCAGGGCAATCCCCGTCGACGCGACCATCGATTCGGCCACCCTGTCCCTATACCACGACGCGCTCGGCGTGACCCCCGGGACCGTCGATGTCCACCGGGTGACGGGATCATGGGTCGAGGGGAGCGGAGGATGCGGCGACGGGGTCAACTGGTATCAGAGCCACGCTGGGACGTCGTGGACCTCTGAGGGCGGTGACTTCGACGCCTCAGTAATCGCATCGAAGGTTCCCTCGACCGACGCGGGGTGGGACGCGTTCACCGTCACCTCGCAGATCGCGAAGGTGGCCGGCGCCTCGCAGGTCAACCACGGCTTCGAGATCAAGTACACGACCGAATCGATCGGATCGTCCTCCAACTACGTCGCCTACTACTCGTCGGACAACGCGACCGCGGCGAACCGCCCCAAGCTCCTCATCACGTACACGGATGGTGCCAAACCGTCGGGGCCCTTGGTGGCCATCGGGTCCCCGGCACCGCAGACCAGGGTCACCGGAACGGTGACCGTCAACGCCGGGGCCTCGGACGACTCGCGGACGACGAAGGTCGAGTTCTACCTCGACGGGGCGGCTACCCCGATGGGGACGGACACGTCCGCCCCGTACTCGTTCGCCTGGAGCACCGGGGGCTCGAGCAACGGGAGCCATAACCTGACGGCCAAGGCCTACGACGACGCGGGAAACGTCACTACGTCCTCCGGCGTCCCCGTCACCGTCGACAACTCGGCCGGGCCGACCGCCTCCCTGACCTCGCCGGCCGCAGGCGCCACCGTGTCGGGGACGGTCACGGTCTCGGCCAGCGCCGCACCACCCACCGGCGAGACGATTGGCCGGGTGGAGTTCTACTTCGACGGCATCCTGTTTGCCACCGACACCTCCTCGCCGTATTCGGGTTCCTGGAACACCCTGGACATGCTGAACACGGCCTTCGACGGATCACACGCCCTGTACGCGAAGTCCTACGACAGCTCCGGGAACGTCTCGACGTCGGCCTCCCGAACGGTGACGGTGGCTAACACCCGCCTGACCCAGTATCAGGCTTCGTTCAAGCTGGCCACCGACGGGAGCGACCTGACCACGAACACCGCCGTGTTCCCGGTCAAGCTGAAGGAGAACAAGGATCCGGCGGCACCCCAGGAAGACCCGTACAACCCCGACTCGCCCAAGCGGGATCTCGGCTCCGGACCGAAGAATTCGACGGGCGGGTTGTCCGCCTCCAGCCCGACGCTTCAGACGGCGGCGACCGGCGGCAACAACAGCTGTCCCGCCGCTGCGTTCTGCCTAACCACCACGGTCACCAACACATCGTTGGTCGCGTGGAAGGGAGGCGATCTCCAGGTCTGGTACCGCTGGTACACACCCGACGGGATCATCCTGTTCGAGGGGCCGGGGAACGACTACTTCCCCCAGACGGTTCAGCCCGGTCAATCGAAGGACATCCCCCTCACCGTCTACCCGCCGGTCCTCCCGCCGGGCGTGGTGGTCGGCCAGTACCGGCTGCGGTTCGACATCTACGACACCGCCACCGGCAAGTGGTTCGGGGGCAAGGGGAACAAACCCGTCGACAACCCGGTGATCATCGACAAGGAGCTCAACGACGCCCTCGGCCTGGAGCGGTACTTCCAGTTCGAGGGAGAGGACGTCGGGGCCGGCATGTCGACACTGACCAACGTGGCCAACGGCAACATGCTCCTCCACATCCAGCCGTTCTCCTCGCCCGGCCGGGGCCTTTCGACCGTGGTCGACGTCACGTACAACAGCCTGGAAGACCATTCCGAGTCGCCCCTCGGCAACAACTTCTCGCTCAACATATCCACCCTCAGCCGGTGGGGAAATCCCATCGACATCCATCCAAACAAGGCCGACGAAGTCTCCGGCCACACGAACCGGTACATCACGTTCACCGATGGCGACGGGACGACCCACACCTTCGACGGTCAGGTCGCTCCCGACGGGACCGTGTACTGGACCGAGCCGGCCGGCGTCCACCTGTATCTTCGCCACTTCTCCGACACCGATCCCGCCAAGGCCTGGGCCTTCACCAGGCCCGACCGGGTCACCTTCTTCTACGACGCCGCCGGGTTCCCGAGGTCGGTGGTGGACAAGAACGGCAACGCCATCACCTTCACGTACTGCCACCTCGACCCGCCCGTCGACTCCACTTCCTGCATGGACGGCACCAAACCGGACGAGGATCCTGGCGGGCCCAAGAAACGCATCATCTCGGTGACCGATCCGGGCGGCCGGTCGTTCCTGATCGACTACTACTTGAAGTCCGAGGCCAAGAAGCCGCAGATCCGCGGGAACATCGAGACCATCACCGACCACGAGGGGCACCGGCTGCGATTCGACTACTACGACGACGGCAACCTGCTCCGGATGACCCAGGTGGGTGGGACGAACGCGGATGGAAGCTTCCTGGCCGATCGGTCCTGGGTCTTCACCTACACCGTCGAGGGCGACGACACACCCGCGGCCAGCGACCTCCTGAATCCCGACCCTCACACCCCCAACCAGTCGGGGCGCATCTACAGCATCGCCGACCCCAGGGAGAACCTGACCAAGTTCGACTACTACGTGGCGAACGAGGGAAACGCCAAGGACCGGGAGAAGCAGCAGGCCAGGATCACCCGGACGAACGACACGACCACGTACTCGTACAACTACCTCACCCAGATCACCGCGGCGTCTCACCCCCTGGGTCGAACCTACAAGTACCTCTACGACTTCGACGGCAAGGTGACGAAGATCACCGACCCCCTGAACCGCGACACGGTGCTCACGTGGAGTCCGGACTTCAACGTGACGAGGGTCGACGAGCCGGGAACCCCTGCCCGATCCACCAGATACACCTACAACGACAACGGCTACTTGACGTCCTTTAGCGATGAGGTCGGAAGCAAGACCGTCCTGATCTACCAGAACGTCGCCGTGGACGCGAAGGACCGGAGCCCCTACTGGAAGGCCTGGAGGACGATCCCCCACATCAGCCAGCTCTCCACCAAGACCAACGCCCGAGGGGTCCTCACCACGGGCGATCCGGACGATTTCCAGTGGAACTTCAGGTACGACTCGAAGGGCAACCTCACCCAGGTCATCCAGCCGGAACCGGAGTCCAAGCCCGTCGACAGCCGTTACAAGACCATCGTGGTGTACAACGCCAACGGAACCGTCTCGGCGGTCCGCGACCCCGACTACGACCCGGCCAACATGTCGAACCCGAACAACCACACCATCCGGTACACCACCTACGACGCCAACGGCCTGCCCACCACGATGATCGACGGAGCGGGCGCGACGACACGGTTCGGGTACGACCAGGACGGCCTGCTGATCTGGATCCAGGATCCGAACCACGCGAACGACACCGGGAGCGACGAGGCCTCCTACAAGAACTTCCTCTACTACGACGACTTCCACCGACTTGGCATGCAGAGCGCCCCCAAGTCCACGAAGTACGAGCGAGGGTCGCTCATCTGGGGCGCCGCATCCTACGACGCCAACGACAACGTGACGGGCAAGTTCGATCCCGTCTACGGGGGTCTTGAGTACCCTGGCCCCGGGCCCGCCACGACGAGCCGGTTCGATGCCATGGACCGGCTGAGCCAGCTGACCAACCAGGACCAGGAGGTCAGCACTTACACCTACGACGCGGCGGGCCGGCTGACCAAGCTGGTCCTTCCGAAGGGCCAGTCGACGTCGAACCCGGACGACTTCTCCGTGCAGTACGTGTACGACGCCCTCGACCGGCCCACCAAGCAGATCCGGTACGGGGAGGTCCAGCAGGGTGGAGCCGTGGAGGCCCGCCACATGCACTTCTGCTACGACTCCGCTGGGGATCTGGCCTCCGTCACCCAGCCAAATGCGGGGATCACCGGAACGTTGACCTGCCCGGCCTCCGGCGTCCCGTTCACCTGGACCTACGGCTACGACCTCGACCACCGGGTGGTCACCTCGAGCGACCCCCTCGGCAACACCCGGAAGCAGCACTTCGATCCCGACGACAATACGGACTGGGTGCAGAACGAAAACGGGGACAGGACGACCTTCGAGTACGACGGCCGCGGGCTGCGGACCAAAATTGTCGAGCCCTTCGACCCGGCCGCGGGCCGCTCGGTCGTCACGTTCATGCAGTACGACGGCGTCGGCAACGCGATCACGGTGGTGAGCCCCCGGGGGTGGGACGCGTCGCCGGATAAGGCCACGTTCACCAACTTCACCACCCGCCTCACCTACGACGACGCCAACCGGATGGTCAAGGTCCGTCTCCCGGTCGGCCCGGACGACCCCACCCTTCCGGGCAACGAGGCCGAACAGTCGTACATCCACCGGTCCTTCGACGCCAACGGGAACCTCTTGTGGGCATCCCTGCCGACGACCGTCTCCTCCCCCGACAACGTCTCCGCGACCGCCAAGACCCAGATGACGTACTTCGACTCGGGATGGGTGAGGACCCAGGACGAGGGGCCCAACCCGAAGATCCACTTCGACTACTCGGCCCGGGGCCAGCAGGTCAAGCGCGTGCCAGAGAAGAAGGGTTCGCCGGGCACTCTGGACCAGAGCCTCGAGATGGTCTGGGAATACCACCCGGACGGGATGCTTAGGGCCCGCAAGGACCACGGCGGGAACCCCAGCAAGTACCTGTACGACGCGAACAACAACCTGATCTACGCGCTGGATGCGGCCGGCGTGGTGGACCCCGGGGAGGCCCCGGTCGAGACCCAGGCGGACTGGACGGGGTTCGACCAAGTGAAGGAGGTGCGGCACCATAAGGTCAGCGACACCCAGAGCCAGAACAACTGGACGTTCACCGACTACTCATACGACGGCAACTCCAACGTCACCCGGCGGCAGGAAGACGGGACCAAGGATCCCAACTTGGTTCAGACGCAGGCGCCGAAGGACATCCGCCTGACCTACGACCAGGCCGACCGCCTGAACCAGCAGAAGAACCTGGGGCGGGACAACACCTGCACGGGCGACGAGAAGGTCGACACCGCGTACGTCGCCACTGGATGGGAGAAGAGCCGGGACATCTCCGAACCCCTGGCCGGGACCTGCACCCAGGACGTCGACTGGGTCCTCAGGCAGACCATCACGTGGGACTACTTCGCCAACGGCAAGCTGAAGCACACCGAGACCAAGGCCCGGCAGAGCGGGTCGATGGTCCTGACCCAACTCCACACCGTGGGCTACGTCGACGACGCGAACCGCTACGTCAACGGCAACCGGGTCACCGATGACTACATGCTGAAGGGCCCGGGCCGCACGACCTGCACGGACCCGCAAGCCCTGTGCCGCGCGAAGAACTTCTACGACCCCAGGGACAGGCTGGTGAAGTACCTGGACGGGCACGGCGGCACGAACACGTTCACCCTCGACGAGCCCGCCCACCTGCTCCAGGACAACACGATCCGGGCCGGGAACATCACCACCCAGGTCGATGCGGACGGGACCAGGACGCGCGACTACACCGGCAACCAGCTCACCACGCAGACCGTGGGGTCGCTGACCGCGAGCTACTGGTACGACGCCCTCGGGAACCTCGACTGCGTGACCGGGGCCGGAGGGACGGGAGCCGATTGCTCGCCTTCGGACCAGGGTACCCCGTCCGCCAACCTCATCGCCGACTACGGATACGACTACCTGGGCCGTCTGGAGTCCTATCGGTCCTATGCGGGAGGAACGAAGACAGACTCCACGAACTATGCGTGGGACGCGCTGGATCGCCTGGTGAAGGAGACCGAGTCACACGACGAGTGGGGAGGCCAGAACAGGAGCTCCACCTTCGGCTACCAGGGACTCACCCCGTTCGTGACTCAGGAGCGAATCACGGGCCGGGACCCCACCACGAAGTCGTACTCCTACGATTCGTTCGGGCACCTTATCTCCATGACGGACGACCCCGACGATCCCGGACAGCCCACGAAGAACTACACCTACGCGTACGACGTGCACGGCTCGATCTCACAGCTCATCGACGAGACCGGACAGGTCCAGGCGTCGTACGGGTACACGCCGTACGGGTCTCCCGACAAGGGGTTGACGGCGGGGGACACAGCCGACGACGTCGGCCAGGACGCGCTGAACCCGTACCGGTACGCCCAGCGCCGGATGGACACCGGGATGGATGCGGGCACGACGGCCAAGAGCGCCCGCTTCGGGATCGACATGGGGGCTCGGCGGTTTGGTCCCGACACCACGCGGTTCATCCAGCAGGACTTCCTGTTCTCGGCCCTGGGAGGCCTGTCGCTCAGCCTCGATCCGCTAACTCAGAACCGCTACGGGCTGGCGGGTGGGAACCCCGTCAGCTTCGTCGAGTGGGACGGCCACATGGTTATCGCGGACGGCGGAGGTGGCTCATCCATATCGTCCAACCCGACCGCGGAGTCAATGACATCGGGTGAGACCCAGCTCGTGGGCGGGACCGGGACGAGCAGCGACGCGGGAACGTATCTCCGTCCCATGGCTCCGGAGGAGCAGGAACGCTTCGAACTGATCCTGCGTCTCCAACGGATCCGAGAGACCTACGAGCCCGTCGAGAAACCCCTCGAGTACACCGAAATCGGCCTAGGAGCTGCCGCGGACCTTGCCTCGCGCGCATCGAATGCAGGACGGACGCTCGCCACGGCATCCGATGCGGGGGAGCTTTCCATCGCGGGCAGGACCCTCTCGGAGTTCCGGAACTCCGAGATGGCCACGAACATCGCCCGGACCTTCGAGTCCCCCGTGGTCAAGTGGGCCGGGAGGGGGCTCCTCGTCGCGGGATTCGGCATGTCCGTCGTCGGCCATATGGCCGAAGGTGAAACGCTGGGACGGGCGGTGACGGAGGCTGGTGTAGAGACCGGGTTTGGCTATTTGGGCGGATACGCCGGTTTCGCGCTCGGGTGTGTCGTCTTGCCCGGGATCGGCTGCGTCGTAGGGGGTATCGCAGGAGGAATCATCGGCGGAATCGTGGGAGATGCCGTCGCGGAGCCCGTCGCGGATGCTCTCGGCGTCGTGGGCGGGGGCATTGCGGCGGCCGCTGATGCGGTGGGAGACTTCTTCAGCGGCTTGTTCTAGATTGCTTGATCAATCCTCGCACGTCGGAGGAGGAGGCACTGATCGGATTCGCCGCGTCTGAGCTGACGGCGGGCTCCAAGGTTGCCATCGTGCTCTTCGGAGCTCTCGTGCTGGGAGCCGCATTCGTCATGCCCAGATTTTGGCGCGGGGAAATGAAGGACGTGATGGATCGCGGCACGGCCAGTTGGTGGCTGTTTGGCGAGCCGCTGAGGAAGGGCCTCATCCGAGGGGTCCTTGTCGGGGAGATGGGCGCGGCGACCGCCTTTCTCACGGCCGTCTGCGTGTGGGTGCGGCAAGAATCGACCCCGCCCCTTCGTGCTCTCGCCGATCGTGGCGTCACGCTCTTCTCTCTGCTGTTCCTTATCGCCTTGCTCGTTTCGGCTACCGTCGTTCTATTCAATCGCCCGAGATTCCTGATGCCGCCGATCCATCGGGACGAGCCCGGCGCCGTCCGGTACTGGGTCGAGGCGTGGAGACGAGGGGGCGATCCCACGGGGCCGCTCGTGCCGCGGTCGCGCCGCCGGCATACGGACGCCCTTGGCACGGCCGGCGCGATGCTGATCGGCCTCGCGTTGGTCTTTCTCGTCACGTACGCCGGGTATTTCGGTGGCTACGGGCGGAGGGAAACACCGTGGCTGGGGTGGGGGATCGCCCTGTTGCTTATCGGGGTACCGGCCTTCGTGGTCGCCTATCGACGGACCAAGCGGCCAGGCAAGGGTGGCAGCAGCCGACAAGGCCGGCCGTAGTCGTCCGTGCTTCCCCGGCAGCCTGAGTGGACGCTACAAAGCGTGGCGCTGCGAGGTCGTGAGGTGCTTCCGAGGAGTGCTTGGCGTCGCCTGACGACGTGGACAAACGCCTGGACGACGTCGCGCCGACTTCGACGCCATCGCGTTCGGGTCCATGTGTCTAGTGCATTACGTTGAGCGGTGAGCGTGGAAAGGTGCGTCAATGGGTCTTCAAGACCACTTGCAGCCGCCTCGCCCTGAACGCCCGAAGCGGACTAGCGTCATCTCGGGAAGACACCGCGCTACCCATGACGGGCGGATGGCATCTTCGACGCGTAACGACCACGCATCGCCCGGCGATCGGGGGGCCGCCACGGCCGATGGCTCCTGGATGGCGTGGACCGCGATCGGGATCGTCGGTATCTGGATCGCCGTCGTCCTTATCACTCTGTTCGCGCCCGACTTCGTCTCGGGGTCCACAGGAGCACATGCCGCTCGCCGCGTTCACGACGTGGTTCTGGCGTCGTCGGCACGCTCATCTTCCTGCGAGCGATCGGCAAGCTCCGCGGGAAGGCGACGTGGCGAACCACTTGGATCGGGCTGTCGGTCGTCACGCTTGCCGGTCGTCGAGACCGGCAGCGATCCGAAGCGGATCGCGTTCGGTGCCTTCTTCGCGCCTGTTCCCGCGGCGATGCTCATCGCGCTCGCGGGCGTCGTCACGAACGTGTTCCGGCGCGGCCCGGTCCAAGGGTAGGTTTCGGCGCTGCTCGCGCTGCAACAAACGGCCCGCGCGTGCGAGCCGGGACCCGCGGAATCCTAACGGGCTGACCACCAACGGAATCACCACGAAATGGGTCGACTCCAGCGATCTGATGAGACGGATGAGACAAGAGCGACAAGAACGGGCAGCTCACAGGCACTGGTGAGGGCAGTATTGCGTTAGCCGAAGCCAGGCCGAGGTGAAGCAATCCTCTTGGGCCTGGTGTCAGATCACGAGGGCAAGTTCGTGAAGGGTTCGGCAAGTCGAGCGGCCGGCGGAACGTCGATTCCGAGATCGTAGAAGCCTCTGCGGAGGTTCTGGATGAAGGCGTGCGCGGCGACGATGAGCGTGGCGGTGCGGTCGCGCTTTAGCCCTCGCATGGGTCGAAGCCGGGCCTTCAGGCGTCCGTGGTCAGTCTCGATGCGGTTGTTCGCATTCACCTCCGTGTCATGGAAGGCCGCCGGCAGCAGCTCACCCAGGACGCGGGGATAGACCCGGTACCGGTCGGTGGTGACCTCCACTGGTGAGACCCGGGTCCGGTCGATCGCTCGCTCGAAGAAGCGGCGGGCTGCCTTGGCGTCCCGGCGAGGTGAGAGGAAGACGTCGATGATCTGGCCGAACTGGTCGATAGCCCGGAACAGGTAGCGCCAAACCCCTCCGACCTTGACGTAGGTCTCATCGACGTGCCAGCGATCCCCGATGACGTGCTGACGGGCCCGAGCCGCCTCCGCGAACTCGGGCGCGAACCGCTGGACCCAGC
>Ga0137375_10005149_pt1 | contig 15556 bp, 10 predicted proteins | sample SagtaG_24_FD_104936 | JGI IMG/M metagenome (GOLD analysis project Ga0137375, IMG submission 104936) | Vadose zone soil microbial communities from Sagehorn Ranch, Mendocino, California, USA - Sage1_R_113_16 metaG | ecosystem: Environmental > Terrestrial > Soil > Vadose zone | place: USA...
CGCTGAACAAGCAGATGCTGACGTGCTGCCGCGACCACCAGCTGAACGACGGCCCCATCAACCAGCCGATCGTGGGCACGCAGCCGGCGTGGTCACCGGACAGCAAGACGATCGCGTACGTGGCCCCCGACCCGCAAAACCCCACCGTGAACGGCATCTGGCTGGCCGCCTACGATCGCAACCGGCTCCCGGTCTTCCTCACGGACGGCGAGCAGCCGAACTGGTCCCCGCTCGGCGACATGCTCGTGTACACGCTCGGTGGCAACCTCATGGTGGCCCGTCCCGACCCCACGAACCCCCGGCCCACGCTCATCACCCGCGAGCCGAAGGGCGTGATCGACACCGCGCCCGCGTGGACCCCCGACAGCACCCATCTGCCGTCGTACCAGGAGTCGCCGGGGAGCGTCCTGTTCGAACGGGACGGGCGCGTGTACATCGTCGGCGCGTCGCCCGTGAACGGCTCGAAGCAGCCCCACGCGGTGTCGCCGGCCGGGATCGACGCCGGTGCCCCCGACTGGCAGCCCCGCTGCATGAACGACAAGGTCCACGACGGCGTGGTGATCCGGGGGACGGCCGGACCCGACCTCCTGTGCGGCGGGCGCGGGAACGACACGATCTACGGCTACGGCGGCTGGGACCACATCTACGCGGGCCAGGGACACGACCACGTGTACGCGGGCCCGGGGAACGACTTCGTCCTCGGCGGCGTGGGGACCGACGGCGACGTCATCGACGGCGGCCCGGGCGACGACCACCTCGAGGGCGGGCTCGGCCCCGACGTCATCACCGACTACGGCAAGGACTCCGGCTCGGACTTCATCACCGCCGGCGGGGCGAACGACCGGATCGAGGCCTGGGACGGCGTCCTCGGCAACGACCGGATCGACGGCGGCGACCAGACCGACACCTGTGTGGTGGACAACACGGACCTCGGCCACAGCCAGGGCGTGGACTTCATCTGGCAGTGCGAGCACGCCACCCTCCCGAAGCAGGTCGGGTAGGCCGGGACCGAAATGTCCTCGCCGTGGGCCTGTTCAAAGCGCGCGACACGGCCTAGGCTGGCCCCGTTGTGAATCGAGCGCCCCGCCCCGCCCGCCGGCTTGCCGCCGTCCTGGCACTCTCCGGTCTCGCCGTGACCGTGCTCGGGCCCCAGCCCGCCGGCGCCGCATGGCTCGGGAAGGCCCGCAAGACCGGGTCCCCGGCCAGGCTCGTCGCCGCCGTGACGAAGCCGGGAGCGAGCACGTCCGACATCTGGTCGTTCGAGTTCGACACCGACGGGACCACGCAGCTCCTCACGAACTACTCGTCGACCGACGGCCGGAACCACGTCTCCCCCACGTTCTCCCCCGAGGGCGGCCCGAACATCGCCTTCATCGGGATCTCGAAGGGCGTCGGGGACCTGTTCGTCGTCCAGCGCGCACCCGGGGGCGGCGCGAAGCCGGTCCCCGTGAACATCACCACGAAGCTCGACGGGAACGTGGCCCATCCCGCGTTCGCCCCGTCCGGCGGCAAGCTCGCGTTCGACTACACGCACGGCGGCGTCACCGAGCTGTGGGTCACGAACCTCGTCGGGACCAGCCAGAAGGTCGTGGACTGCTGTATCGGCAGGGACCTCACGCTGGCGAACGTGAAGGGCTCCCGGCCGGTCTGGTCGCCGGACAACGACTGGCTGGCGTACGTCGTGCCCGATCAGACGTTCGGCTCGCAGGTCTGGGCGGTGTCCGTCGGCGGGAAGGTCCCGCTCGGGTCGACCGCCATCCCGCCGATGTTCCCGGTGACCCGCGACGGCGGCACGGACCCGAACTGGTCGCCGCTCGGCGACCGGATCGCGTACACCCAGAAGGGCGTGCTCAAGGTGGTCCGGTTCGACCCGAACGGGTCCCTCGTCCCGGGGAAGGTCGTGGACACACCGCCCGACGGCTCGGTGGACGAGAATCCCGCGTGGTCCCCGGACTCGTACGACACGTCCCACGGCGTGATCGTGTTCGACCGGAAGGTCGTCCGGACGGGCGCGACCTCGCTGTGGTGGGTGAACCCGAACGCCGCCACGCCGAAGGCCAAGAAGATCACCACGGGCTTCAAAGCCGAGAACCCCGACTGGTGGCCCCAGTGCACGAACGACAAGAACCAGGAGGGCGGGACCATCAAGGGCACGAGCGCCCCCGACCTCCTGTGTGGCGGCGGCGGCAAGGAGACGATCTACGGGTTCGGTGGCGCCGACCGGATCTTCGCCGGGGGTGGGCACGACGTCGTGAACGCCGGGGCCGGCGACGACTTCGTCCTCGGCGGGATCGGGACCGACGGCGACCGGCTGGTGGGCGGTCCGGGGGACGACTTCCTCGAGGGCGGCACGGGCGACGACGTGATCTGGGACACGGGCACGAACAGTGGCAGCGACATCATCGAGGCGGGGTCCGGGGCGGATGAGGTCCACGCGAACGACGGCACGCCGGGGAACGACGAGGTCTCCGGGGGTGGCGGCAACGACTTTTGCTATGTGGACAAGGGCGACATCGTCTGGGACTGCCTCCACGTGATCATGTGACGCTCGTCATGCGGCGCCGGATCGGCCGAACGTCCACGGCCATTCGGGTCTAGCCGGAGCGCCACCCCCGCTGCTAGGGTGGGCCCGCGGTGCCGCTCGAGAGCTCGGCCGCCCGCCGGCATCGTCGTCCCAGGCTCCGCAGGGGGGGTACCCGTGATTCTCGTTCGTCGTGTCGCTCGTTCGATGCTGCCCGTCGTGGTGGTGGCCGCGCTCATGATCGTGGTCGCCGGCCCGACCGCCCACGCCGCGTGGCTGGGCAAGGCCCGGAAGGCCGGGTCGCCGGCGCTCCTCATCGCGTCGGTCCACCGTCGCGCCGACGAGGCCGACCACTTCGACATCCGGTCCTTCACGTGGGACACGGACGGGACCGTGACGCTCGAGGACGACTACTCCCCCAACGCGCGCGCGTTCAACGACGACCCGGCCTTCTCGCCCGAGGGCGGCCCGCACATCGTGTACATGGGGAAGTCCGGGCCGAACTCGATGGACGGCGACCTGTTCGTGGTGGACCGCCAGCCGCCCGGCAGCGGCCTCCCCAAGCCGGAGAACCTGACGAACTCCGCCCAGCTCTCCGGCGACGCCGAGCATCCCTCGTTCTCGCCCTCGGGCGGCAAGATCGTGTTCGACTACACCAAACGCGGCCAGCTGCCCCAGATCTGGATCACGAACCTGGCGGGCTCGCTCCAGATGCCGCTCGACTGCTGCGCGGGCGACCCTTCCCCGGGCATCGTGAAGGGCACGGACCCGGTGTGGTCGCCGAACAGCAACTGGATCGCGTACACGAAGGCCGTCACGGCCGACATCAACCAGGTGTGGGTGACCTCGATCAGCGGCGACGTGCCCCTCGACAAGGGCGCCGTCAGCGCCACCTTCCCGGTGACGCCCCGCGGCGACGAGCAGCCGAACTGGTCGCCGGTGGGCGACCGCATCGCGTACATCAACGCCGGAGCCCTGTTCGTCGTGGACTTCAACGCGTCCGGCGTCATCGGGACGCCGACCCTGGTCGATGCGCCACCCGCGGGTTCGAAGGACGCCGACCCGTCGTGGTCGCCCGACTCCTACACGGTGAGCGACCGGACCACCGGCGTCATCGTGTTCGAACGGACCGACTCCAACGGCAACCGGACGCTGTGGTCCGTGAACCCGAACGCCCAGAACCCCCAGGCGAACCGGATCGACACGCTCGACGCCGGGTTCCAGGCCGGCAGTCCCGACTGGTGGCCGCAGTGCACGAACGACCGCGCCTCGTCGGACGGGGCGGTCGTGGAAGGGACGCCGGGGCCGGACCTGCTGTGCGGCAACGACGGGAGCAGCACGATCTACGGCTACGGCGGGTTCGACCACATCTACGCCGGGGCCGGCCGCGACCGCGTCTACGCCGGGCCGGGGAACGACTTCGTCCTGGGCGGCGTGGGCGACGACCCCGACTACGTGAACGGCGGCTCGGGCGACGACCACCTCGAGGGGAGCCTCGGTAACGACATGTTCGTCGACACCGGCTCGAAGAGCGGCCGCGACGACATCAAGGGCCTGATCGGCAACGACACGATCAAGGCGAACGACGGCACGAAGGGGAACGACCGGATCGACGGCGGTGACGGCACGGACACGTGCTACACGGACAACCGTCCGGGCGGCTCGCCTCCGGTGGCCGACCTCATCTTCGGCTGCGAGAAGTTCCCGCTCCAGGCAACGGTGCAGACCGAGGCGCGGCAGTCGGCCCACCGGTACTGGGTCGAATGGAGGAGCAGCTAGATTCAGCCGCCGCCGGCCGCTCGCATCTCGTAGCCGACCAGCGCGTTCCAGGCCTCCTGCCACCCCTGCTCGGTCCTGGCGAACCGGGCCATGGGTGGGCCGGGGTTGGCCTTGTCCCACACGCCGAAGTACTCGTTGCTGTAGCCGAGGATGTACCGAGGCCCCTCGTGCGAGAACGTCAGGGCGGGGGACGGTGACTGGGTCCTGGCCGGCTCGATGGCCGGGGGCTGCGCCTGGGGCTGAGGCTGCGGCTGCGGCTGGGGATACCCGCCGGGCTGTGGCTGGACCTGCTGGCCGTACGCGCCGGCCCCGGGGGCCTGCTGGCCGTAGCCGGGCTGCTGGGACTGCTGCCCGTAGCCGGGAGGCTGGGCCTGGGGCTGCTGCCCGTATCCGCCGGCCGGAGGACCCTGCTGCCCGGGGCCGGGCGGCTGCCCGTACCCGGCACCCGCGGCCGTCCCTGGACCGGTCGTGCCAGAACCTCCGGTCCCGGCACCCGCGCCGATGTTCGGGGGCAGCGGCATGATCCGGGTGGCCTCCACGCGAGGGGTCTCCTGGGCGGGCGGGGTCGAGGGCGCGGCCGGCTCGGCAGGAGGTCCGGCGGCCGGAGCTTCGGCAGCCGGAGGCTCGGGGGCCGGCGGTTCCATCTCCGGCTCGCCTTCGGGTTCCGCGGGGGCCTCGGGGGCCGCCGCGGGCTCCTGTTCCGAGGTGGGCGCGCCGAGCGGGCCCGACACGGCCTCCACGGGCTCGACGCCGATGACAGGAGCCGCGCCCGCGTCCTCCTCTTCCGCAGCCGACGGCGGATGCGCCACCACCTGCTCGGGGGGGAGCGTGAGGTCGCTCCCGCACCAACGGCACTTGATGGCCTCGTCCCGGATCTCTTCCGCGCAGTATGGGCAACGCTTCATGAGCGGCATTCAAACACAACGGCGCCGTGCGCGAAACCGGGACGTCGGCCGGATCGGCTACGCACCCCGCCCGGCCAGGAAGCCTGCCCCCACCATGAGCACCGGGAGCACCACCAGTGAGGCCACGAACAGGCTGAGCCGCCGGTTGTTCGCCACCACGTAGTCGTCCAGCGCGAGCACCCCCCTGCACACCATGCGGTACGCCAGCAGCAGGAACGCGGCCGTGACCAGGGCCACCCCGATGAACTCGGCCAGCACGATCTGGACCCCCACCGCGTTGTTGTAGACGATCGCCACCAGCAGGGTGTCGGCCAGCGTGGCCACGTTGGCCCCCATGATGTACGGCACCGCCTCGCGGCGGTTCACGTGTCCCTTCGCGGCCAGGGGGACCAGCACGGTCAGCGCCACCGAGACCGACAGCGTGACCAGCGTGATCACGAATCCCATGGCGAACATGGCCCACTCGCTCCGGGCCCGGCGCCCCCCCGACTCCAGGCGGTGCCCTTCGACCTCGGGGAGCAGCCGGTCGATCAGCTTGATGGCCACCACGATCACGGCGCCGCCCAGCGGCAGGAGCACGGCGTCCGGGAGATGGACGGCCGACAGGGCGTTCGAGATGGCGTGGACGATCGGGTCGAACACGACGCCCACCGCGCCCTCGACCCGGGCCGAGGTGAGGTTCACGCCGTCGAGGAGACCGGACTTCAGGATGCCGTAGCCCACCAGCATCCCCGGGATGTACACCAGGGCGGTGAGGGACAGCGCGAGCACCCCGACCCCGATCGACTCCCGGCGGTTCCGGCCCCGCACCGCGTACAGGAACCCCACCAGGAGCACGATGAACGCCGCCCCCAGCCGGCCTCCGGAGAGCATGGTGAACGCCTGGAGCCGGGTCAGCCCGCCCGCGGCGAACAGCGAGAGGGCGAACGCCGCCACCGGCTTGCCCGACAGGAACAGGTACGCCAGGAGCACCCCCAGGCCGAGCGTGGCCACCGCGTTCCACCGCGCCAGCTCGAGGCTGGGGGCCAGCGAGCCGGCCCCGTCCTTCATCATCTGGATGGCCAGGACGAACAGGAACAACGCCAGGGTGAACTGCCCCACTCGGAGCGGGACCGTCCATCGGGACCGGGTCGGCACGCGGCCTTCCCCGGGTTCATCGGGGACGACGACATCCGCCCGAGAGGGTGCGCTGGTGTCTTCTCTCATGGGCGAGCGAAGCTCCGGGCCAGGATACCGGCGCCCCCTCGCCCGGACAAAGGCCGGGATCGAATCGACGCGGGCGGCGTACCGGCGCCGGTATCCTTCCTCGAACCGCAGGTCGTGGCCGGGGCGGGCGCGCACCCGGCCACAGGGCGACCCGGGCAGGAGCGTATGGCGAGCAGCAGGTACGACCCGAGCGAGATCGAGCCGAGGTGGGTGGCCAGGTGGGCCGACGAGGGCCTGTACAAGGCCTCGGACGACGACGCCGACCCCCGGCCCCGGTTCTATGCGCTCGACATGTTCTCGTACCCGTCGGGCGACCTCCACATGGGCCACGCCGAAGCGTTCTCCGGCGGGGACACCATCGCCCGGTTCCGGGCCATGCAGGGCCACAACGTGCTGCACCCCATCGGGTGGGACGCGTTCGGCCTCCCCGCGGAGAACGCGGCGATCAAGCGCGGCATCCACCCCAAGGACTGGACCTACGCGAACATCGACCAGCAGCGGTCGTCGTTCAGCCGGATGGGGATGTCGTTCGACTGGAACCGGCAGCTCAACACGTGCGATCCGGAGTACTACCGGTGGACCCAGTGGCTGTTCCTGCAGCTGTTCGACCGCGGGCTGGCCTACCGGAAGCTGGCCCCGACCAACTGGTGCCCGCACGACCAGACCGTGTTGGCCAACGAGCAGGTCATCAACGGGCTGTGCGAGCGGTGTGACACCCCCGTGGTCCGCAAGGACCTCACACAGTGGTTCTTCCGGATCACCGATTTCGCCCAGCGGCTGCTCGACGACCTCGAGCCGCTGGAGGACACGTGGCCGGAGCGCGTGGTCACCATGCAGCGCAACTGGATCGGTCGGTCCGAGGGGGCCTCGATCGAATTCGAGATCGCCGAGACCGGCGACCGGCTGGAGGTGTTCACCACCCGGCCGGACACCCTGTGGGGCGTCACCTTCTTCGTGTTCGCGCTGGAGCACCCGCTGGTGACGAAGCTGGCGGCGGCCGGCGGGCCGGAGGTCGAGGCCGCCACCCGGGAGATGCTGGACCGCCTGCAGGCCACTCCGCTGACGAACCGGGAGCAGGCCGAGTCGCGGGAGGGCGTGGCGCTGGGGGCGCACGCAGTGAACCCGGTGACGGGGGAGCAGGTCCCCTGCTTCGTGGCGCCCTACGTGCTGATGGAGTACGGGACGGGCGCGGTCATGGGCGTCCCCGCGCACGACCAGCGCGACTTCGAGTTCGCCCGGGAGCACGACCTGCCGATCCGGGTGGTCATCCAGCCCGAGGAGGGTGCCACCCGGGACCCCGACCGGATGTCCGAGGCGCACGACCACGAGGGCGTGATGGTGAACTCGGGTCCGTTCAACGGCGTGCGCTCGCCGGAGAGCATCGGGCGGGTCATCGAGTGGCTGGAGGAGGAGGGGAAGGGCCGGGCCGCGATCACGTACCGGCTCCGGGACTGGCTGATCTCCCGCCAGCGGTACTGGGGGGCGCCGATCCCGGTGATCCACTGCCCGTCGTGCGGCGAGGTCGGCGTCCCGGTCCAGGACCTGCCCGTCGTGCTTCCCGAGGACGTCGACTTCCAACCCGGGGGTGAGTCGCCACTGGCCCGGGATCCGGAGTTCGTGAACGTGGTCTGTCCCCGGTGCGGCGGCGCCGCCCGGCGCGACACCGACACCATGGACACGTTCGTCGACTCCTCGTGGTACTTCCTGCGGTACTGCTCGCCGGGGCGGGACGACGTCGCGTTCGACCCCGCCGACGTGGCTCGGTGGATGCCGGTGGACCAGTACACGGGCGGGGTGGAGCACGCGATCCTGCACCTGCTGTACTCGCGGTTCGTCACGAAGGCGCTGCACGACCTGGGGCTGGTGGAGTTCGTCGAGCCGTTCTCCCGGATGATGAACCAGGGCCAGGTCATCTTCGGCGGAGCCGCCATGAGCAAGAGCAAGGGCAACATCGTCCTGCCGATGCCGCTGGTGGAGCGGTGGGGGGCCGACACCATGCGGCTGACCATGCTGTTCGCCGGGCCGTTCGAGGACGACATCGACTGGAAGCTCATCGCACCCGACGCCACCCGGCCTCCCGGGGTGTACGGGTGGCTGAACCGCACGTGGCGGGCCGTGACTGCGGCGGCCGGGGCGGGCGACGGCGGCGGACGACCGCAGCCCCAGGAGCTCACCCGGCTGGCCCACCGGACGGTCCAGGGCGTCACCGAGGACATGGACCGGTACCGGTTCAACACGGCGATCTCCAAGCTCATGGTCCTGACGAACGAGATCCGCCGGGCCATCGACGCCGGCGAGGAGACCCGGGACGCCGCCGAGGTGCTGGTGCTGATGCTGGCCCCGCTGGCCCCGTTCCTGGCCGAGGAGCTGTGGCGCGAGGTGCTGGGCAACGTCGGGAGCGTGCACGGGGCCCAGTGGCCGTCGTTCGACCCCGCGCTGGCCCGCGAGGACACGGTCACGATGGTGGTGATGGTGGACGGGAAGGTCCGCGACCGCGTGGAGGTCCCGTCCGACGCCGACGAGGTGGCGTGCCGGGAGGCCGCCCTCGCGAGCGAGCGGGTCCGCCAGGCCCTGGAGGGCCGAGAGGTGTCCCGAACCATCGTTCGCCCCCCCAAGCTGGTCAGCCTGGTCACCGCGGCCGCGTAGCCCCGTCGTCGTTCCCGGGACCCGCCCGGCCTCCGCCTGGGGTGTGATCGAGCTCACTGCGCTCGCGGTTCCGGTGGGCTAGGTTCGTGGTCCCTTCCCCTCACGGTCCGGTCGTTCGATGGACTGGGGGAGATGCAGGAACGGATCTCGGTTCGGGACCGCCTGGCGGCGCTGTCCCGGCGCGAGCTGGCGGTGCTCGCGGTCCTCGCGGTGGTGGTCGTGGCCGGGGCGGGACTGTGGTACGTGCGGTCGCTGCCCAGGCCCGTGGAGGTGGCGGCGCCGCGTGCTCCCCGCCCGCTTCCCCCGGCCGCGACCGATGGCGCTTCACCCGCCGCGTCCCCGACTCCCTCGGTGCTGTTCGTGCACGTGGCCGGCGAGGTGAGGCACCCCGGCGTGTACCGGTTCCGGCCGGGGCAGCGGGTGATCGACGCCGTGCAGGCCGCGGGCGGGCCCCGGAAGCGCGCCGACCTCGACGCGCTGAACCTCGCGGCGCTCCTGGTGGATTCCGAACAGATCCTGGTCCCTCGGCGGGGGGCGGGCGTGGTTCCGTTGCCTCCGGTGCCGGGGACCGGTTCGTCTCCCGGGTCCACCGGGGCGCTGGTGAACGTCAACACGGCGACCTCGGAGGAGCTCGAGGCCCTCCCGGGGATCGGCCCGGTCCTGGCCCAGCAGATCATCGACTACCGCACCGCGCACGGGCCGTTTCCCACCGTGGACGCCCTCGACGACGTCAGCGGGATCGGACCGACCACGCTCGAGGAGATCCGGCCGCTGGTGACGGTGTGAGCCGGCGAAGGGTGAGGGGGCGCCGGACGTGACCGCGTGGGCCGAGCCGGGGGAGCACGTGCCGTGACGGCCTGGCTCGTGCCGGTCCTGGCGTCGGCGTTCTGGGTCGGGATCGTGGCCTGGCCGGTGGCCCGGTCGCTCGGTCCGCCGTGGCCGCTGCTCGCGGCGGGCCTCCTGGCCCTGGGGTGGGCCGCGCAGGCCGCGCCGGGGCGCGTGGAGGAGTCCGCGCTCATCCGGGCGGGCGCGGTTCCGCAGGGCGTTCCCGCCCCTGTCGGGGCCTTGGGCGAGTCGCGGCCCGGGGTGGCCCGGGCCCCCCCGGGCGCGATCGCGTTCGCGGCGGCCATCGCCTTCGTCCTGCTCGGCGCGGGGTGGGCGGGGCTGCACGAGCTGCGGGTCCATGGCGCGGCCCTGGCCGCCGTCACGCCCCGCGAGGTGACCGTGTGGGGCTCGCTGGACACCGATCCCGGGCGCTCCGGGCGCGGGTGGACGGCCGTGCTCGGCGTGGGGCGGGTTCGCGTCGTCCTGCAGCCGGAACGGGTCGAGGACCTCTCCACCTCCGAGACCGTGTGGCTCGAGGGGTACGGGCCGCCGCCCGGGGCCCGGCGCGGGGACCGCGTGGAGGTGTCCGGACCGGCCGAGCCACCCGAGGACGGGCCGTTCGCCGGCTACCTCGAGCGCCGGGGCATCGCCGTGGTGCTCCGGAGTCGGGAGCTCGTCCGGCTGGGGCCGTCGGCGAACCCGCTGGTCCGCGCGGCCCAGGGCGTCCGGGCGGCGCTCCTCGGGCGCATGGAGACGATGTTCCCGGCGCGCCAGGCCGGGTTGCTGATGGGCCTCGCCCTGGGCGACACATCCCGCCTCGACCCCGGGGACGAGGAGCACTTCCGGGCCACGGGGCTCGGGCACCTCCTCGCCGTGTCGGGGGAGAACGTGGCCATGGTCCTGGCTCCGGTGCTCGGGTTGGCGCTGCTCCTCCGGCTGTCGGCGCGGGGCCGGTTCGTACTGGGCCTGGCCACGGTGGCGTTCTTCGTGGTGCTCACCGGCGCCGAGCCGTCGGTGCTCCGGGCGGGGGTGATGGCCGCGTTCGCGCTGGCCGGCATGGTGCTGGGCCGGCCCCGGACCACCGCGACCCTGCTCGGCGCCGCCGTCCTGGCCCTTCTCGTGGCGAACCCGACGCTGGTGTGGTCGGTGGGGTTCCAGCTCTCGGTGGCCGCCACCGTGGGCATGGTGGCGCTTGCCGCGCCCATCGCCGCCCGCCTGGGGTGGCTCCCCAAGCCGGTGGCCCTGGCCGCCGCGACCACGATGTCGGCGCAGCTGGGGGTGTCGCCGCTCCTCCTCGCGTACTTCCACCAGGTCCCGGCGGTGACGATCGTGGCGAACCTCCTAGCGTTCCCGGCGGTGTCCCCGGCGCTGCTGCTCGGCCTCGCGGCGAGCGCGATGGTCGGCCCCGCGGAGCCGCTGGCCCGGCCGGTGGCCCGACTGGCCGGGGTGTTCGTCTCCTATCTCCAGGCCCTCGCCGACCGGCTGGCCGTGGCGCCCCTTCCGTCGATCACGTCGCCCGGGGGAGTGGTGCCGGTCGTGGCGGGGTTCGCCCTGTTCGCCGCGCTCACCTGGTGGATGCGCCGAGGGAGCCGCCTGCCGCGGCCGGCGGTGATGGCGCTCGCCGCGCTCCTGCCGCTGTTCGTGTGGTCCTCGGCCATCCGGGCCGGACCCCCGGCGGGTCTCCAGGTCCGGTTCCTCGACGTGGGCCAGGGCGACGCGGCGCTCGTCACCACCCCCGAGGGGGGAACGGTGCTGGTTGACGGCGGCCCGGATCCCGAGCAGGTCGCGACCGACCTGGCGGCGTTGGGCGTGAGGCGCCTCGACGTCGTGGTGGCCACCCACCCACACCTCGACCACTTCACCGGCCTGCCGGCGGTGCTGGCCCGCTTTCCCACAAGCCTGGTCCTGGACTCCGGGTGCCGGCCGCCGGAGGGCCGCTCGCTGCCGTACCGGGCGTTCCTCACCTCGGTCCGCTCCGAGGGGGTACCCGAGCGCCGCCCGGTCCGGGGCGACCGGTTCTTCGTGGGCCGCCTGCGGATCGACGTGCTGAGCCCCGACCGGTGCTGGGAGGGGACGAACTCGGACGCGAACAACGACTCCCTGGTCCTGCTGCTGTGCTACGGGGAGGACCGGGTCCTGTTCGCGAACGAGCCGGAGGCCTCCGCCCAGCAGGTGCTGCTCGACGACCACCAGCCGATCATGGCGGAGGTCCTCAACGTCCCCCACCACGGCGCCGGCACCTCCATCGCACCCTTCCTCGACGCCGTGCAGGAGACCGTCGCGGTCGTCAGCGTCGGCCCGAACGACTACGGCCACCCGGTCCCCTGGGTCCTCGACGAGCTCCGCCGAACGGGAGCCCGGGTCTTCCGCACCGACCGCTCCGGCGACGTCACGGTGACCTTCGCCGACCCCGGCCTGGTGGTCCGCACCGCCCACGGCCGGACCTTCGAGTTCAGGTAACGGTGGACCCGTCTCCGTCCCGATCGCGGACCGCGGCCGGGGAGGACGCGGACTCGAGGCCGTTCCAGCCCCAGTGGGGCACCGGCAGGCCGGCCGCCACCCGGGCTTCCGGCGACGAGTAGGAGAGGACCTCGGCGACCGCCCACTCCATGTAGGCGCGGAGGCCGGCGCGGAGGTCGAGGTCGTCCGGGAGGCCGGCGTCGTCGGCCGCCTGCACGAAGCAGGCGACGAACCGGGCCCCGAGGTCCTCGCCGGCTCCCTGGCGGGCGTGGATCTCGAGCATCGCCGAATGACCGCCGAACGACTCCGAGTAGCGAGTGGGACCCCCGAACACCTCCGCCCAGTAGTCGGCCAGCCGCTCGACGTGCTGGGGATTGCCGAGGTGGGAGAAGGGGTGGTTGAGCTCCGGGTCCTCGAGGCAGCGCCGGTGGTGTGCGGCGGCGAGCGCCAGGAAGGCCGGCTCGCCGCCGGCGAACTCGAACATCGAGTGTCGCGCCACGGTCAGAGTTTCGCGCATCCCCGCCGCACATTTCCAACCGCTCACACGCAACGCGAGGAGATCAGGTTCGAGCGATCACCGAGAGCCACGCGGGGATGCCGTTCGGCGTGAAGGTCACGTCCATCGTCGTCCCCTCGATGGACCGAACGTCCCATCCATCCTCGAAGCTGCTCCGGATCTCGGCCTGGCTCACCCGCCTCGGGCCGAACTCGCCGGGGACCCGGTCACTGAAGCAGAGCATCAGGTACATGCCGCCGGGGCTCACGGCGTCTCGCAGGCCGTCCACGTACCTCGTTCGATCGTCGTCGTCGAACACGTGGAACAGCCCGGAGTCGAGGACGGTGTCGAACCGCGGGCCGAGAGCGGGAAGATCGAGCGCATCCCAGACCAGGAACCGGGCGTCGAGGTCGCGGCCCTCGGCCTTGCGCCGGGCGAGTTCGATCGCGGTTCGTGACGCGTCGATCCCGGTGGCCTCGAGCCCCAGCTCCGCGGCCATGAGGGCGTGCTCGCCGGTGCCGCATCCCGCATCCAGGACGCTGCCCCGCACCGCTCCGGACTCCGCGAGCCGGAGGAACGCGGGTTGGGGGCGCCCGATGTCCCAGGGAGGCGTCCCCGAGTAGGCGGCGTCGAAGTTCACTCCAGGCATGGTCCGTCGAGTCTCTCAGGTGCGCGGAGCGGACCGGGCCGAGGCTGCGACGAGGTGAATGCGGATCCCTACCATGCGAGGTCGTGGGAACCGGGTTCAGCTTCGAGGACGTCGACGCCCGGGACTACGACGCCCTCCGGCCGGGCTACGCGCCTGAGGCCGTGGCCTGGGTGGCGGAGCGAGGTGGCCTCGGCGAGGGCTCGCTCGTCGTCGATCTCGCGGCGGGCACGGGACAGCTGTCGAGACGTTTCGCCCCGCTGGGTGTCGAGCTCGTCGCGGTGGAGCCGGCGCGGAACATGCGCGCGACGATCGGGGAGCAGCTGCCGGCGGTGCGCGTCCTCGCCGGGTCGGCGGAGGCGATCCCGCTCGACGACGGTGGGGCCGATGCCGTCGTCATCGGCAACGCGTTCCATCACTTCGACGCGGATCGGGCGTTCGGCGAGATCCGGCGTGTGCTGCGCCCGGACGGCACCCTCGCGCTGTTCTGGGCCCGGTCGGCCGACGACCGGCCGGCCCGATATCCGGGGCTTCGGGAGGTCGAGGAAGCCGTGGAGGAGGTTCCCGCGGCCACGACGCTCGTGACCGCGTACCGGAGCTGGACGGAAACGCCGACCAGGGTCCGGGGCTTCACGGCGTTCGAGCGGCGGGAGTTCCCGACCGCCCACGTGGTCCCCTCGGCGCGGCTCGCCGACCTGTACGCCACCTCGAGCGACGTCGCTTCGCTGCCCTCCGGGATTCGCGCGGAGCTGCTCGGGCGCATCCGGGAGATCAGCCGGGACCTCCCCGAGGTCCTCGAGCTCCCCGCCCGCAGCGTCGTGGACCTGTGCTTCCGGGAATCGACGCCGGCCCTGACTCGGCCGTGAGAGCCGATGAGCTCACTCAGGGAGCTCCCCACGTTTGCCTGCGGATCACGCGAAGGCGCTGAGCCCGGTGATGGCCCGGCCCACGATCAGGGTGTTCATCTCCCGCGTCCCCTCGTAGGAGTAGATGGCCTCGGCGTCGGCCACGAAACGGCCGACGTGGTGTTCGAGCAGGATGCCGTTGCCGCCCAGCAGCTCACGCGCGTAGCCGACCGTCTCCCGCATGCGCACGGTACAGAAGGCCTTCGCCAGCGACGCGTGCTCGTCCCCGGCCAGTCCCGCGGCCTGGAGCTGGGAGAGACGAGCGCAGAGGGCGGCCGACGCCGTGATGTTCCCCAGCATGCGCACCAGCAGGTCCTGCACCAGCTGGAACCCTCCGATCGGCCGGCCGAACTGCTCGCGCTCGAGGGCGTAGGCGAGGGCGTGCTCGTAGGCCCCGCGGGCGCATCCGACGGCCATCCACGCGACGCCGGCCCGGGTCAGCCGCAGTACCTCCGCGGTCGCCCGGAACGAGGTGGCGTGTTCCAGGCGGTTCGCCTCGGGGACCCGGACGCCGTCGAGCGTGATCAGGGCGTTCTGGACCACCCGGAGCGCGATCTTGTCCTCGAGGTTCTCGGTGGTGAACCCCGGCGTCCCGGCCTCGACCACGAAGCCCTTGACCTGGTCGTCCTCGACGTCCCTGGCCCACACCACGCAGAGGTCGGCGAAGCTGGCGTTGCCGATCCACTTCTTGCGCCCGTCGAGCACCCAGGTGTCGCCGTGGCGCCGGGCGGTGGTCGTCAGGCCACGCGCGGCGCCGGAGCCGACCTCTGGCTCCGTCAGGGCGAACGCGCCGATCTTCGCCAGCGTGGCCATGTCGGGAAGCCACCGCCACTTCTGTTCCTCCGAGCCGCACAGGAAGATCGAGCCCATCGCCAGGCCGCTGTGGACGCCGTGGAACGTGGCGATCGAGGGGTCGGTGCGCGCGAGCTCCATCGAGACCATCCCGTCCAGCAGGGGGCTCTTGCCCGCACAGCCGTACCCCTCGTACGGCAGCCCGGTGATCCCGAGCTCCCTCAGGCCCGGGAGGATCTCGAACGGGAACTGGGCCCGGGTCCAGTACCGGTTGATGATCGGCTGGACCTCCTTCTCCATGAACGCGCGGATGTCGTGGAGCAGGTCGCGGTCCTCGTCGTCGAGCAGCAGCTCCAGTGCGTAGAAGTCGGCATC
>Ga0137375_10005153_pt1 | contig 15547 bp, 11 predicted proteins | sample SagtaG_24_FD_104936 | JGI IMG/M metagenome (GOLD analysis project Ga0137375, IMG submission 104936) | Vadose zone soil microbial communities from Sagehorn Ranch, Mendocino, California, USA - Sage1_R_113_16 metaG | ecosystem: Environmental > Terrestrial > Soil > Vadose zone | place: USA...
CGGCGGCGGCACGGGTGGCGCGGGCACGGGCGGCGTGCCGGAGGGTGGTTTGACGGACGTGGCAATTACAGATGCTCCGAAAGCCGATGCGGCCCTGATCGGTAACGCGGAGTGCACCAGCGACGCTTCGAAATCGTTCGAGTATAACTGCATGAAGTACTGCTCTGCCACCACGGGCTTCATGGCGATATGTAATGGTCTCATCGGCGACAGTGGTGGCTTTTACGCCAACGAAGGCGCGTGCTTGAATACGTGCAAATCGTTTACGGTGAGCGATTTCTGTACTTGCTATGCCGTGCACCTGGTCAATGCGCTCGGGTACGATGCTGGCACTACCGAAAGGTACAACCACTGCACGCACGCTGCCGGTGCGCCGGGGAACGGCGTGTGTCCGGTAGTGACGAAGTAAACGCAACAAGCTCAATCTATTCGCGAACGCCCGCACGACTCCCGTGCGGGCGTTTTCTTTGTACACTCGTGTGGACAGCTGATCAAAATGTCTGGGGTGAGCTGGTTGGGCCGGGACACTATTTCGCGACTTTCATGATCGCGTCTCCAGCTCCCCAATACACAAGGTTGGCGTCGACGACGACCCTGGCCACCAGCGGACTCTTTTGTCCTTCCGCAAGGGAACGAACATGGCTTCCATCCTTCAGTGCAGTTGTTACCGTACCGGGCCCCGTGAGATCAGCGGCCCACCAGTAAAGAGCTGAATCGTCGATTGTGAGTCCCTGAGGACCGGTCAAGCCGGAAGCGAGAACGGTCGGTGAGTCGTTGCAACCGGCAATCGAGCATGTTTTCACGGATCCATCGCTCGCATAGGAGTTTGTCGCCAAGACATAGCTGCTTCCATGGATCCAATAGATACTCTCGCCATCACTGCGTACGCTGCCGGCCCGGTCGTGAACTATTGTCGAAGGTGCGTTGCTACATCCGGCAATGGCGCACTTCTTCAGCGCGCCGCCGTCGTCGTAATACACATTGAGCTGATCGGCGAAAATTGAATCGAGGCTCATCGCGCCCGTAACAAGGGGAGTACGCGTCGCTGCGCAGCTCGAGCTTGCGCAACGAACCACTTCGCCGGACACGTTTATCCACGAGAGGATAGGACCCGACACGGCAGCGCTGAAGATGATTTCGTTTGAGATCAACACAGACGGGACGTGATTGCAGCCGCTCAGGCCGCAGCTCAGCAGCGTCTTGTCTTCCCTGCTGGTCCAATAGAGGAACTGCGCGTCGACTGCGAACCTTCGGTCGTTTACCGTGGTCCCGGGGCCCGTCCAGAGTTCGGTTGGAGAGCTATTTCCACATCCACTGATGGGGCATTTGGAGATGCCGCGCTGTTTTACGTCCCAGGTCTCCCACAGCCAATAGATGTTCGAGCTGTCGACGGCGAGGTCGGTCACGTTCGTGTTCGGAAGTGAGCCAAGCTTGACTGGCTGGCACCTCCCATCCACGCAAGGTCCCCCGCGACAGTCACGGTCACAGCTGGTGGATGCATCTCTTTCTACCGTCGCGTCTCGGGCCCCCGTGGTGCCGTCAGGCCGAATCGCGTCATCCGTTGGTCCACCTGCGTCGGCTCCGTCGGTCGGCCCGCGATCGGCGCCAGGACCCGTGTCGAAGTGACCGTCCTCAGATACGAATGCGTCATTCGTGCGCTCGGCATCCCGATCCAGTGGGCAATTTCTGAGATCGTGACACGTTGGTTCGGCGGCGCAGCCGGCCGATAGTGGAACGATGAGCGCGAGTGGATAGAGATGAAGAAGCGATTGGACGAGATGTGACCGATACATGGGCGTATTCCTTGCCTCGAGCAGAGGCGTTGAGACTTTGTAGTGGGAATCATCGACAGAGATCAACTGGCGCGGCCCCTAGTCGACGTACTTACCGTTTCCTTCGGCCAAACGGGGATGACAGTTGCGGCAAATTTCGGTTAGGCGGCGCTAAGATTGTTGTTCTGCGGTCACGGTTGCCGCGATTTGTTGATATTTTCTTGTTGACACTTTTTAACCGACGAGGCGCTTGATGACCGTCGATCATCGCAGCGGACGCCAACCCTGCGGCGGAGCGACACGCCGTGCGCTTTCTTCCAGCCGAATGGCGTCGACCTCGTGCGCCCTCGTGATCGGCGCGCTACGGGCGAATACGGGCGATGAAAATCACCGTGCTACGAACGCAGGATGATTCACGAAGGTCTATCCGAAAACGAGATGTCGCCCGAATGGCACAACCAACAAACCAGATTCGATTCCGATGCCGAGCCACCTGCGCTCGATTGGCGGCGTGTGCACGAGCAGCTGTCCCGATTGGCGAAGTGCCGCGCCAAACTGGATTGGGAGGAGGGTCGCGCGCTGCTCGATGCGGTTCGAGCGGGCGCGCACCTGCACCTTGGGTTCGGGAGCTTCAATGAGTACATCGGACGGATGTTCGGATACAAACCGCGCTGGGTTGACGAACGCTTACGCGTGGCCGAGGCGCTCGAGGGGCTGCCGGAGCTGGCCCAGGCGCTTCGAGATGGAACCGTCAGCTGGTCGGCCGTGCGCGAGCTCACGCGGGTGGCGAGGCCGGAGAACGAACGGGCGTGGCTGCAAGTCGCGCGGGGACGCACGCTGCGACAGATCGAGGAGCTCGTGGAGGGACATCGACCAGGCGACAAGCCGGATGACCCCTGCGATGCTTCGCTACGTCGGCACGTGCTGCGCTTTGAAGTTTCGGCCGAAGCGTATGCCACTTATCGAGAGGCGATGGCGAAGATCCGTCGAGATGCCGGTACCGCGCTCGATGACGATGCCTCCTTGCTGCTCTTGGCGCGCCAAGTCCTCGGCGGTCCGACGGAAGAAGGAAGGGCCAACTATCAAATCGCGCTGACCGTTTGCGAGGCGTGCGGCCGCGGATGGCAACACGGGTGCGGCGAGTTGGTCGAGGTCGGTTCCGAGATCGTCGAGATGGCCCGCTGTGACGCGCAGCAGCTCGGTCGGGTCGATCGGGAGCCAATGGTCGTGGGCGAGTCGGGCGAATGCAAGGTCGACGGCACGATGCACGCGCGGGCATGCCGAAACGGCGGCAGCGTGAACGTCGAGGACGCCGGTGAGCACAGCGCCGTTACCCACGTGGGTGCGCGATCAACCCGGGCTCGTCAGGATGTACCCCCCTCCGTTCGGCGTAGGGTCATGCGGCGGGATGGCGGACGGTGTGTCGTCCCAGGCTGTCGGCATGGATCGTTTCTTGACGTCCACCACGTCGTGCTTCGCTCTGACGGGGGCGACCACGATCCCGACAACCTGGCCGTCCTCTGCGGGGCACATCACAGAGCCCTGCACCGAGGTCAGCTCATCGTCGAGGGTCGGATCTCGACCGAGCTTGTGTTTCGGCACGCCGACGGCACAACCTACGGCCATCGCGTCGATCCCCGCACCGTGGCGGCGTACGAACAGGCGTTTCACGCGCTCCGCTCACTCGGGTTTCGCGAAGGCGAGGCACGAGGCGCGCTCGAGCGTGTTCGGGCATGCGCCCACGTGGGGGAAGCGAGCGTCGAAGGCATCTTGCGGCAGGCGCTTGTGTTGCTGGCTACTGACAGAGAGGCACGCGCGCCGCAAGCGAGCGGACGTCAGAGTAGGCATGCATAGAAAGGCAATTGCGATTCGACGGTCGCAATTCCCCGACGCTACTCTGCGCGCGCGCAGCGGACGCTGTGCACGTAGTCGCCGGCGAGGGGCGGGTAGTTGATGCGCCACGACGTCGTGTAGTCCCCTCCTTGCCCGCCGCCGACTTCGACTTTGAATCCGCCGCCGCTCAGATTCGCGCAGTCGGAGCAGGGATTGAGCAGGGTGCCGCTATACGTGTCGAGCGACCATTCGTTCACGCTCCCGGCGAGATCGGAGTGGCCCCAGCGCCCATCTCCGCGCGGTTTCGAACCAACTCGCATGTAGCTGTCGGCCTGGCCGGTGAGCTCGACGATGTAGCTAGTGTCGATCGTCGTCGAATTGGGAGGGTTCGACCAGGCGTAAACCCGCTGTTCGGCTCCTCCGGCGGCGGCGTAGTTCCACTCGGCTTCGGTCGGCAGACGTCCGCCGTCCCAAGCACAGAAAGCAAAGGACTGATACCAATTCGTACAAGCAATGGGTAAGTCTTCGTTGGCGCCCGGCGTATCCGTCCAGGTTCCGGGGCGGGCGTATGCGCAGGGGCGCGACGCGATCAAGGCACCCTGATCGGCGGGAAGATTCGAGTCCCACGCGCTTTGCCAGCCGGATCCCGCGATCTTCGGGTGAGCGCCGGCACCCGCCGCCGGTTTGCTTCCGGGATAGGCTTTCACGAAGGCGCGGAATCGTCCGACGGTGACTTCGAATTTGTCGAGGCGAAACGTGCTGACGGTGGCCGGATTGTTGACGTCCTTGTTGCTGACGCCGTCATAAAGCCGCTTGAATGTACCACCGGGGACCACGATGCTCTCACAGCAGTTGCGCGTTCCATCGCCGCACGTTGCGAGAAGACCCGCGCAGCTGGAAGGCGTGACGCACGATCCCCCAGCGCATGCCGGAGTGGCGCTGGGACATGGATTGGCGACCAGCGTCACCAAGTCGGGTCCGCATGCGTAGCGAGATGTCCCCTGACAGACGCTATCTCCCGGCGCATGTCCGACGCAGTCTTGGATTGGATCCTGGCAGGTACCGGTTCTGCTGCCGACCTGGGAATCACAAAGCTGGCTCCCTGAACAAGTTCCATTGCTGGCCCAGTGCAAGGTGGCATCGCAGAGCAGCGTCAGCTTCTGCGCGTGGCCGGCACACGCGAGCAGCGCTCTCGTCGGACAGGGATCGCCGAGTACGCCGATGCCCGTGTAAGGAGATGTCGCGTCGCCGTCGTCGCGCGATGCCGCGTCGGGATTCCCATCCGGCGCACCGAGAGATCGATCCGCGGTCGACGCATCCGACGCCGAACCGCTGTCGGAATATGTGAGGGCGCGGTCATCCACACCGCAAGCCGTTGCCCAGAGCAGCGCAGAAAGGACCAGGGCAACGGTCGCACCACCCGGGACATCGGCGCGCCCCCGCCTAACGGCGTCGAGCCTGTAGCATGCAAGGGAGTCCAACATCCCGCCCATCGAGGATTCGTGAGAAACACTACCGCAGGCCAACGCACCTGTCGACGCGACCTCGCTCACGATAGGCACAAACGAGAAACGCCCGGCGGAGGACCGCGCGGGCGTTCTCGTTGCAGGGGTCCGATCGGATTACTTCTTCTCTTCTTTCTTCTCGGCGCCCTTCTTCTCGCCCTTCTCTTCCTTCGGCTTACCCTTTTCGTCCTTTTTCTCGGGTGCAGCGGCGGGCGCCATGGGAGGATCTTCCGGCGCGTCGCGGTTGATCGTGATCGTTCGCGTCGTGGAGTTCCAGGCGCCGGGCGCGGGCTTGCCGTCTTTGTCTTGGAGCTCCATCGAGAGCTTGTAATCGCCGTTGCGCAGGTTATCGAGAGCGTACGGTTTCCACTCGGTGATCTTGACGCTGCGGCCCTCCCCCTCGAGACCGGGTCCGGCCACGCTGGCTTTGATGCTGAATTTGCCGTCGCCGAGCTCGGCGTTGGCGAGGTACCAATCGAGCAGCACGTGATCGGCCTTGGACGCGTTGTAGGTCCCCTTGGGACGGCTATAGATGAGGAGCGGATCCTTGGCTTTCCACTCCGACTTGCCCTTCTTGCCCACCCAGAAGTGCACCATCGCGAGCGCGCCCTTGCCTTTCACCGACTCGTGGTTCATGCGGCTCGGGAACGCGACGAGCAGGTGCTCACCCTCGGGGATGCTGTCGCCGGCGGGAACCAGATCCGATAGCTTCACCGGGGCTTTGGGATCGTAGACAGGCTTGTACGGCTTGTTGTCCAAGATAAGGTGGATGTGCGGCCCGCCGGTCTGGGTCTCCCAGTCCCTGACGTCGACCTTCACGTCGAAGTCCTTTGCCTTTTCCGGTGCGATTTGCTGCTCGGGCGTGGGCGAGCGGAGGCTCACTTTCGGCAATTTCTTCGGCGTATCCGACGGCGTTGCGGGACCAAACGCGATGTCGGGAAGGGCGGGCTTCTCGGCGGCAGGTGGCGGCGCCTCGGAAGGCGGTGCGGGAGGAGGGGCTGGCTCCGCGGCGGCGGGAGGGGGCGGCGGCGGCGGAACCGGAGCCGGCTCCGAACCACCGCACGCGGCGGCACCAATGATCAGCGCCAGGGTAACAGGGGCCAAGTAACTACGTCGACGTTGCATCATGGTTTTCGGGTCTCCGTTTCGGGTTCATGCGAAGTTTTTCACGTAAATCGTGCGGATCACAAGGGGTTTCGTCGCGATGTGCCACCGGGCTGAAGACGCTTTGGCCGAGAGCCAGACGGGCGCCGCGGGGGCCCGCGTTGGTTGGCCGAACGCCCCGCCTTTCACAAAGCTCCCCTTGGAACTCGAGCACGTTACCTCAGCGTTTGTCGGAAGCGGAGAAGAATTGGCGGAGGCTGAAGGAGGATCCCGGATGAGCGCTTGACCTTGTCGCGTCGCCCCGCCAGGCTTGCCGCGATGGGGCAGCGGCATCGTTATGTTTTCGTGTGCACGAATCGGCGGTCCGACGACAATCCAAAAGGGTCGTGCGCGGCCAAGGGGTCCGAGGCGGTGCACCAGGCCCTGAAGTTGCAGCTTTTCGAGCGAGGGCTCGCCAAGCTGGAGGCGCGGGTTTGTACCGCGAGCTGCCTCGACCAGTGTGCGACGGGCGTATCGGTATTGGTCGAGCCCGATCATTTCTTTTATGGTCACGTCACGGTCGAGGATGTTCCCTCGATCGTCGAAGCACTCGAAAAAGGTGAACGGGTCGAGCGACTCGTCTTGACCGGCGGGGAACTCGACAGGGGTTAGATCGCGCCCGCGAAGGGAGGTCATGTGCAACGTCTCGTACCATCGCAGAGCCTCGTCGCCGTGATCGACATTCAGGAGAGACTCGCTGCGGCCATGCCGCCGGAGCGGATGTCAGGCGTGACGCACAACGTCGATGTGCTTCTCGCGGCTGCGCACCTCCTCGGTGTGCCTGTGATCGCGACCGAGCAGTACCCGAAGGGCCTCGGGTCCACGATTCCCGGCGTGGCGCAAAAGCTCGGCGCCGTCGGTGCGCCTACGCTCGAAAAGACCGCGTTTTCGGCATCCGATGTGCCCGAGTTCGTCGGCAAGCTCGAGACCGCCGGGCCGAAAGCGATCATCGTCGTGGGAATGGAGGCGCACGTGTGCGTGTATCAGACGGTGCGCGATCTGGTGAATCGCGGCTTCGAGGTGCACGTTCCCATCGACGCCGTCGTTTCACGGCGCGAAGAAGACCGATTGACCGGCATCGCGCTGTGCGAGAGGTCGGGAGCCGTACGCACCACCACCGAAACGGTCGTCTTCGATTGGCTGCAGCGGGCGGGCACCGACACTTTTCGGGCGATCTCGAAGCTCGTCCGCTGACCGTGGCTGCTCACCTGGCGCACTTGTCGCGAAGCACCTCGAACCGTGCCATCTTGTCAGTCCCATCTTGCGATGTGGTGACCCCGGAGCTTTTGCGCCGCTCGCGAGAAGTGCGGCAAATCGCCCATCAACGAAGCGCCGGCGGCGGCGCGGAACGGGTTGGCTGTGAGCCCCGCGCTTGGCATGCGCTATGCTGAGGAAGCCAGCCATGACTTTCCGATTCCTTGCCCCGCGCACGCTTGCTCTCCTCGGCGCCTCGCTCGCTTTCGCGGCGACCGCACCCGCATGGGCGGCCACCGTGACGGTCCGAGAGGCCAACATCTCGCGCGATCCTAAGGCCACGCATCTCGATCAGACCACAGCGTATTGGATCAGCCGAGCGGATTGCTTGGCCGATCAAATCATGAACTTCCCGCTCCTGATAGCGGATTACCTTGCGACGCCGCAGCTCGAAGTCTGGGTCGCTCAAGGATCCAGCACCGACTGTCGCGATCCGGCCATGCGTAGCGGCACGACGGCAAGATGTTGGCAGGTCTACACCGGCGCGCAGTCGACGACCGACCCGACGATCTCGATCCGAGTGCAGGACATCGTCTCCACCACGAAGATCCCAAGCGCCATCAATATGGGCACCGACGCTTCGTGCACCAACACGACGACGGGCGCGCAAGATCTCTCGATCTATTTCATGTTCATCGCGTCGTCGGAGAACAAAGGGGGTGCGGTCTGGGCCACTAAGATGGATTTGCGGGCACCCGATGCCCCCACGGGTGTGACGCTCGGTATTGGCAATACGCTGCTCAAGCCGGAATGGACGGTGAATTCCGATCCCGACGTCTACGGCTATCGCTTCTTCTGTGATCCGCCCCCAGGAACGGCCCCGACGATGTCCCAAACTTTCGACGCAGGAGCGCCCACCACGACGACGGGATCGTCCGGCGGGGGCGGCGCCCCCGTCGCGCTGATCGAGGCAGACGCAGCTACCGACGATGCGGCAGCGGATGCCGGTGGCGGCGATGGAACGGGCGGCGCCGGCGGTAGCGGCGGAACCGGCAGCAGCAGCTCGTGCGTCTCGATCAACCTCATCGCCGGTCTGGAACCTACCGAAGACTTCATCAACAAGTTCAAGTGTGGTGACACGGCCGGTCCCAAAGCCTCGAGCGGCATTATCACCGGCGTGGCGAACGGAACGCTGACCAACGTGGCCGTGGCTTCGTTCGATCTCGTTGGCAACGTCGGACCGTTGTCGTCGGTTACCTGCGCCGCTGCGCAAGAGGTGAATGGCTTCGACGAGCTCTACCACAAGGCGGGCGGCACGGCGGGAGGGGGGTTCTGCTCGATCGGCCCTCGGCGCGGGGCTCAGAGGGAAGCTTGGCTCGGAGGACTGTCGTTGATGGGGATCGCCCTCGCGCTGCGCCGGCGACGTTCGACGTCGAACTGTCAACCTTTTTGACAGCGAGTCGCGCAAGTGACAAATTGTCCCAATGCTTGACGAATCGTCGCCGGAGTCGGCTGTCGCGGCGCCGGTCGCCGCCAACGCCACGACGTTGCTCATCGTCGACGACGAGCCATCCAACGTTGCATCGCTCGAGAAGATCTTTCTGCGCGAAGGGATGCGGGTACTCACCGCAGATGGCGCGAAAACCGCTCTGGAGATTGCCCGCACGCATCGTGTGCACGTGGTGCTCACCGATTTGATGATGCCGGGGACGAGCGGCGTCGACCTTCTTCGCGCCCTCAAGCAGGTCGCGCCCGATACCGAGGTCGTCGTGATGACGGCGTACGGGACGGTCGAGACCGCCGTGCAGGCGATGCGCGACGGGGCTTACGATTTCGTGGAGAAGCCGCTGAAGCGCATGGCGATCGTGAAGAGCGTGCGCAAAGCGGCCGAGCGCCAGTCGCTCGTCGAGGAAAACCGCACGCTGCGCCAAGAGATCAAGCTGCTCACGCGTCGCGAGATCGTCGGGACGAGTCCGGCCCTGCGTCGAGTCCTCGACGTGGCCACACAAGCGGCCCCCTCGTCGGCGACGGTGCTCGTTCTCGGCGAGAGCGGCACCGGCAAGGAGCTCTTGGCTCGCTACATCCACGAGCGGAGCGCGCGCGCGCGTCGAGCCTTCATTGCCGTCAACTGCGCGGCGATCCCGGAGACGATTCTCGAGGCCGAGCTTTTCGGCCACGAGCGAGGTGCCTTCACCGGAGCCGTCGGGCGGCGCGAGGGTAGGTTTGCCAAGGCGGCGGGAGGCACGCTTTTTCTCGACGAGATCGGCGAGCTCTCGCCGTCGGTGCAGGTGAAGCTCTTGCGGGTTCTGCAGGAAGGCGAGTACGAGCCGGTCGGCGGTGACACCGTCAAATCTGACGTACGTATCGTGGCCGCGACCAACCGTGACCTGCGCGCCCAAGTCGGGGCCGGACGATTTCGCGAAGATCTGTTCTATCGTCTCAACGTGATCGCCGTCACCGCGCCCCCCTTGCGCGCACGCCGCGAGGACATTCCTCTCCTGGTCGATCATTTCTTGGGCATCTACTGCGCCAAGAACAATCGACCGCGGCTCTCAGTGGCACGTTCGGTGATCCAGCTGCTGACCGACTACAGCTGGCCCGGCAACGTTCGCGAGCTCGAAAACGTCATCGAACGGGCGGTCGTGCTCTGTCGCGGGGACACGCTGACCGGCGACGATCTGCCGGACGTCATCGTTCAGGCATCTTCGCCTCTCCCGAGTGCGCTTCACGTCACGATCGGCACGCCGCTCGAGGAAGTCGAGGCCCGCCTCATCCGCGAGACCCTGCGCCACACCAAAGGTGACAAGCCGCTCGCGGCGCAGCTGCTCGGCATCTCCACGCGCACCATCTACCGCAAGCTCGGTGAATCGGAAGAACCCGATTAACCCTTCTCACCCCTCTCACCCTCTCGAGATCGGCCTTCTCCGTCGTTGCGCGCTTCTCACAGGGAGGCGGGGAGGCGAGGAGGTTTTTTTTCTGGTGCGGCGGTGCACACGACGCTGCTCGTGTGGGGGGTCCGCCCAACCAACCGAAAAAAACTCCCCGCTTCCCCGCCTCCCCGTTGAACCCACCCTTGCAGCCAGCGAGGCGGTGCGATCCAGATCCCTCCTGACAAATTGTCACGGGGTGGGGGGGTAGGGGGAGCCCCGGGGTCAGAATGGCGAACGGCAGGGAGGGGAGGCGGCGAAATCTGCTGAAAATTCGAGCATGAGCGCTGGCACGCCGCTCGCTAGAGGAGTTCGGACCCATGGGTTTCGACACGGTGCTCAAGCGGTATTTCTGGGGCGTGATTTTGGCGCTGCTCGCCCTGGCCGCTTACTTTCAAGCCTGGGGCATCACCCAGCTCGCCGGATCCGCTCTGAGTCCCGATGAGAAAGCACTTGCCGGGCAGGGGGCCGACAAATCGCGCGCGCCAGCGACGGCACCCACCGCGCCCGACGACCACGCCACGAGTGCGCGCTGGATCCTCGAGCGCAATCCGTTCGACTCGGTGACACCGCGCCCCCTCGATGCGCCTCCGTCGACCGGCGACGCGACAGGGGCGGCCGTCGTCGATCTCGAGCACTACGAGAACGCTCCTCCGTGCGAGGGGTTCAAGGCGCTCATCATCGTCGCGTCGGCCGAGCCAGCATGGTCGATGGCCGCACTGTCCGGCGGCGGTTCGTCGCAAACGAAGCTCGTGCGTGTTGGGGAAGAAATCGGCGGCAAGACGGTTCAAATCGTCGAGTGGAACCGCGTCGTCCTCTCGAGCGGCTCGTCGCTGTGCCAGATCCAAATGTTCCGACCGTCCAAAGCGGCGTCCGCTCCGGCGGTTGCGGCGGCACCTTCGGCAACAGCCGGGCCGCCAGCGGGCGCTGCGGCCGTGGTCGGCGGGGCTACGGCCGTACCTCCCGACATCGCATCGAAGATTCAGCGCGTCAGCGCCAACGAGTTCAACGTCGACCGTCAAGTCGTCGACAAGATCCTGGAGAATCAGGCCGAGCTGATGCGATCGGCTCGCATCGTACCGGAGCAGGAGAACGGCAAGGTGGTGGGCATCCGGCTCTTCGGGATTCGGCCGGACACGTTGCTCGGAACGCTCGGGCTCGAAAACGGTGACCGACTGCAATCGATCAACGGCTTCGATATGGCCAGCCCCGAAAAAGCGCTGGAAGCCTACGCGAAGCTGCGAACGGCCGACCATCTCACGGTGCAGGTGAATCGGCGGGGCCAGAACTCCAACATCGACTTCAATATCAAATGAGGTGGCCTTCGGCCCGCCTCCGGAGGAAACGACGATGAACGAACCATCCATCCTCAAACAGTCGGTCACGCTCACCGGCAAACTCGTCGGCATCTTCACGCTCTGGATTGCTCTCCTCAGCGTCGTCGTCGTGACTGTCACCGGTCGAGCCGTACAGGCGTTGAGCGGGGGATCGAACGACAAGGGGGTAACGGCGGAACCGGACACGAACGGCGGTTCCAAGCAAGGTAGCCAACCTGCAGCGAACACTTCGAAACCCAACGGACGAATTTGAAACGATCCACTTTTGTCTCTCTGTTCGCGCTCACCGCTTCGCTTTTGACGGGCGCTCACGATGGCTCTGCGCAGGCGCCTCCTGCGCCGGCCCCCGCCCCGGCTCCGCCTCCAGCGGCTCCGGCCCGGCGCAAGCCACCGATCGTCGCTCCCACGCCCGCCCCGCCGGCCGCTCTGCCGGGAGCCCCGGCGGCGCCCGCTGCGCCGACGGAGCCGGTCAAGACGCCGCCGGGGACGATGACGTTGCAGGACGTTCAGCAACATCCCGAGATGACGACGCTCCCCAAGGGGCTCGTCAACTTCACGATCGAAGACGGCGATCTGGCCGAGCTCATCACGACGATCAGCACGATCACCGGCAAGCGATTCATTTACGGCGGCAAAGTCCGCAATATCAAGGTCAACGTCTACGCGCCGAAAAATCAGAAGGTCACACCGGCCGAGGCCTACCAAACGTTTTTGTCCGTTCTCGAAACGAACGGGCTCACGGTGATTCCGCACGGCAAGTTTCTCAAAATCGTCGAGTCGGCGGGCGTCGCTACGCAGACCACGCCGCTCTACAACACCGGGCAGCCCGTTCCTCCCGACGACCGGTTCGTGACCCGCTTGTACCGCCTGGGGCATGTCTCGGCCGACGAGGTCAACGCGCTTTTGACGAAGTTCAAGAGCAAGGATGGCGACGTCTCGGTATATGCGCCGGGCAACTTGCTCATCATCACCGACACGGCCGCCAACATCCGCCGCATGCTGCAGCTGGTGGAAGAGATCGACGTGGGAGGTGCGGGCGATCAAGTTTGGGTCGAGCCGATCCACTACACGACCGCCAGCGAGATGGCTCAGCGGATCAACGAAATTTTCGACGTCAAGGCGGCCGCGGCCGCGCCGGGCGCTCCCGGTAAGGCCGCCGGTGCGGCATCGGCCGGCGACACGCGAATCAGCAAGATCATTCCGGAGGATCGAACCAATTCGCTCATCATCGTCGCGACCGAGCGGGCCTATCTGCGTATTCTCGAGCTGATTCGCCGGCTCGATGTCCCGAATACCGGCGAAGGTGAAGTGCACGTGCTGCCCCTGCAGCATGCGATGGCCGAGGAGCTCGCCACGACCCTCAACGCCATTTTGGGCGGCGGCGGCGGCGCCGCGCCGGCGGGCGGCAGACCGGGCGGCCAACCACCTCCGGCGGCTGGAGGAGGGGGCGGCGCCCCCACGGGGATCTTCGAGGGTACCGTGAAGATCACCGCCGACAAGGCGACCAACTCTCTGGTCATCACGTCGTCGCTGCGCGACTACGGGGCGCTTCGGTCGGTCATCGATCGCCTCGACATGCCGCGCCGGCAGGTGTTCATCGAGGCGGTGATCATGGATCTCTCGGTCGAGCACACGACCAAGCTCGGCCTCAACTATCACGCCGGCGCACAGGCCAACATTTTCAGCGCCGAACCGAGCCTCATCTACGGCGGCCTCAACCCGCTCAACTCGATCCTCTTTCCGAGCGCCGACAACCTGCAGGGATTGGCGCTCGGCGTGCGCGGGCCGGAGCTCGGAAACGTGCTCGGCACCGGGTTCTCGATTCCCGCATTCGGCGTCGTGCTCAACGCACTCGCAACCAGCGGAGACGCCAACGTTCTCGCGACCCCGCACATCATCGCCACCGACAACGTTGCTGCGGAGATCAACGTCGGAGAAAATATCCCGCTGCAGACCAACGTGGGCGGTGCTCTGCCGGGACTCGGCGCGCTGGGTGGTGCTGCGGGCGCGGCGGGTGCGGCGGGCGCGCTGCCGGCACTCGCCGGGCTCGGTTTCGGCGGTGGATTTTCGGCGCCTCGGCAGGACGTGGGCACCAAGATCAAAGTCGTTCCGCACATCAACGATTCCAACGAAGTGCGGCTCGAGCTCACCGAAGAAATCTCCGAGCGCGGAGCTGCGGCCGGGGCGCTCGGCGCCGTGTCCATCACCAAGCGCAACGCGAACACGACCGTCGTCGTGCAGGACCAGCAGACGGTCGTCATCGGCGGTTTGATGCGCGACGCGGTCACGACGAGCGAACGCAAGATCCCCATCCTCGGCGACATTCCCGTTCTCGGCTTTCTCTTCCGCAGCTCGGAGAAAGGAACGCGAAAGACCAACCTCCTGCTCATTCTCACGCCGTACGTGGTCCGCGATCAGAACGATCTTCGAACGGTGTTCGAAAGAAAGATGCAAGAGCGCCAGGAGTTTCTCGATCGGTACTTCGTTTTCAGCGATCAGAAGCACTACGAGCCTCCGCGCGACTACGCGCGGAGCAACGGTCTCATCGAGGACATTCGACAGTCGTATCTCGGCCTGACCGACCGCCAGCGCCTCGAGGAAGAGACGAAACCGAGGGCCCTGCGCACGCACGAGGCGCAGCAACCCATCGAGCTTCCACTTGTGCCGGCCCCCGGTGCCGTTCATCCCGCGCGTCCGGGCGTTCCGGCGCCGCAGGCACCGGGTGCACCTCCGGCCGCGCCTGGAACGCAGACAGCTCCGCCCGCTCCACCGCCCGGCGGCGGCGCGCCACCGCCGCCCGGCCAGCCTGTTCCGGCGCCAGCCCCGGCGCCCGCACAACCGGCACCCGCCCCCTCGCCGGCGCCGGCTCCGGGCACACCTCCCCCCGCCGCGCCGCAGGGCATCCTACCCGGGCGACCAGGCGTCCCCGCCGACGCCGCCCTCGTTCCCCCGCTCGGTTCGCGCATGTCTCACGATCTGGCGCGAGCCGAGCTAACGTTCGAGCGTAGGGACTGACGGCAGGAGGTCACATGCTCGAAAGCTATCTCGGCGAAATCCTCATACGGCGCGGCGTTGTCACCGAAGAGCGGCTCAAGCCACTCTTCACGCAGCAGCGCGAAAAAGGGCCGAGCCTGATGGATCTGCTGCTCGCCGGCAACGTCGCCGACGGCGCCGCCGTGGGACAGGCGCTCGCCGCCGAGTGCGGACTTCCGTACTTGGCACGCATCGACGTGGAGGCGATCCAGACACCGATCGCCTCGAAGGTCCCCATCTCTTACGCCAAATCGCGCAAGATCCTGGTGACGGCGGAGGACGACGAGCGGGTGTACGTCGTGTGCGCCGATCCGCTGGACACTGCCGGCCTCGACGACATCCGTGCCCTTTTCCAAAAGCCGGTCGAAGCGTCGGTGTCGAGCGCAGAAAACGTGGTCGATGCGATCAACCGTGTCTACGAACGGGGCGAGCAGGGGGGCGGCGAGCTCGAAACCAACGACGATATCAGCGCCGAAGAAGAGCTCGAGGACATTCTCGATTCCGACGACGAGGCGCCGATCATCCGCTGGGTGAACGCGCTTTTCTTTCAAGGCGTCAAAGAGCGAGCGAGCGACATTCACATCGAACCGGAGGAAAAGGAGGTCCTCGTTCGTTATCGGATCGATGGCGAGCTCTACGTTGCGAAGAAAGCCAATAAGCAGTTCATGAGCTCGATCATCGCGCGCGTGAAGATCATGGCCGGGCTCAACATCGCCGAGAAGCGCCTGCCCCAGGACGGGCGCATCCGCCGCAAGATCGCCGGCAAGGACATCGACATGCGCGTCGCCACCGCGCCCACCGCC
>Ga0137375_10005157_pt1 | contig 15541 bp, 6 predicted proteins | sample SagtaG_24_FD_104936 | JGI IMG/M metagenome (GOLD analysis project Ga0137375, IMG submission 104936) | Vadose zone soil microbial communities from Sagehorn Ranch, Mendocino, California, USA - Sage1_R_113_16 metaG | ecosystem: Environmental > Terrestrial > Soil > Vadose zone | place: USA...
GTAAGAATTTTCTTTGTTGCGCCACGGTATCAAGTCGATCCGTCGATCCGGGATGGCCAGAAGTGAAGGTCAGGTCGCCGGGTTGCGCGTCGGTCTTGGCGTAACGAAGAAAATTCTTGCCGGTGTCGAGCGGGCGTCCGTCACTGTAGACCCGCAGATAGGAGAGATCGAGATCGTAGCGCGGGAATTCGAAATTATCGGGATCACCGCCAAAAAAGGCAATCGCCCCTTCAGGCGCAAAGACCAGCCGCACATCCTGGTAACGGCGATACTTGTAGAGGTTATAGACACCACCGCTATAGAGCGAGATGACGTCGCAGCGGAGATTGTCGTCCTTGCCTGCGCATTCGCTGGAAATATTGGCCCGCTCGGCGCGTAGCGCAGCCGCAAAAGCCGGCCCATCCTTACCGGCAAGGGCTTTGGTCACACGATCGGTCACATCGCTGATGTCGATGAGCTGGTTGACCTCCAGGCCGGGACACCTCGTTTCATCCTTTTCCTCGTGCGCGTAGAAGCCGGCAGAGGCCAAATCGCTTTTTGAGGTCGAAAGATCCTGGATGCATCGGCGAGCACAATGGTGGTTGGTCTGCACGAGGCCGCGCGGCGAAACGAATGCCGCAGAACATCCGCTCGTACCTGTGAGGCGGACCGACGACAGGCGCACGTGATCGAGCCAGGCCTGGTCGGGCCGAAAGCCATAGGCCTTCTCGACCTTGTCGGACGGGAAATTGTTGAAGGTCCACATGCCCTCGTCTGCATGGCTTGTCGTGGTCCACGGGGCCAGGAGCAACACGCCAAGAGCAGTTCGAGCGAAAAACATGCCATTCACCATTGTACTGTGAAGACGCCTACTCCGCCGGCGCTCCCGGCGCCGCGGGCGCCGTTCGCCGTGCTTCGAACCGCGTCGCCAGCCATCGGCACACCACATAGAACGCGGGCGTAAAGACGAGGCCGAAGACGGTGACCCCGATCATGCCGGAGAACACGGCGGTGCCCAGCGTCTGGCGCAGCTCGGCGCCGGCGCCAACCGCCCATACCAGCGGCACCACGCCGAAGATGAAGGCGAGCGAGGTCATCAGGATCGGGCGCAGCCGCAGGCGCGCCGCCTCGACCGCGGCCGCGAACCGGTCCGCGCCGCGGTCCTCGAGCTGCTTGGCGAACTCGACGATCAGGATCGCGTTCTTGGCCGCCAGCGCAATCAGCACCACGAAGCCGACCTGCGTCAGGATGTTATTGTCCTGTCCGCGCAGCACCACGCCGACAATCGAGGCGACGAGACACATCGGCACGATCAGGATGACCGCGAGCGGCAGCGTGAGGCTCTCGTATTGCGCGGCCAGCACCAGGAACACGAACACAACCGCCAGCACGAAGGCGAACGCCGCCGTGTCGCCGGCCTTGATCTGCTGATAGGCGAGCGTGGTCCACTCGAACGCGAAACCGTCCGGCAGTGTCTCGGCGGCGAGTTTCTCCATCGCGGTGATCGCCTGCCCGAGCGAATAGCCGGGCGGCGCAGCGCCGTCGAGCTCGGCGGCCGGATAGAGATTGTAGCGCGGCACGCGATAGGGGCCGGAGACATCCTGCACGGTGGTGAAGGAGCCGAGCGGCACGGTGTCGCCGTTGGTGTTGCGCACCCGGATGTTGAGCACGTCCTTGGGCTCGACCCGGAAGCCGCTCTCGGCCTGCGCAGTGACGCGGAAGGTGCGACCGAACAGGTTGAAGTCGTTGACGTAGGACGAGCCGATATAGATCTGCAGCGCGCTGAATACGTCCTGCACATTGACGCCGAGCAGCTGCGCCTTGGTGCGGTCGATGTCGAGATAGAGCTGCGGGGTCGACGTCTCGAAGAACGAGAACACCTGCGTGAGGCCAGGCGTCTGCGCAGCGCGTCCCATCATGGCGAAGACCGCGGCTTGCAGCGCCTGAGTGCCGCGGCCGGCACGATCCTCGACCATCATGCGGAAACCGCCGGCATTGCCGATGCCCTGTACCGGCGGCGGGGCGACCACGAAGATCTGCGCCTCCTGGATCACGCCAAGCCTGCGGTAGAGCTCGCCGATGATGGCGTTTGAATCCTTGCGCTTGTCTTTCGCCCGTTCCGCGAACGGCTCCATTACCACGAAGATCGCACCTGCATTGGGTGCAAGCGTGAAGGTCGCGCCGGAGAAGCCCACAATATTGACCGCGCTGGAAATGCCCGGCGTCTTGAGCGCGATGTCGACGGCGCGCATGTTGACGTCGTCGGTGCGCGCGAGCGACGCGCCGGGCGGCAGCTGGGTGACGATGATCAGGAAGCCGCGGTCGAGCGCCGGAATGAAGCCGACCGGCGTCTTGCGAAACTCGTTGAGGCCAAACGCCAGAATACCGGCATAGACCACGAGCATCAGCACCGCAAAGCGCACCACCCGCCCTGCCAGCCAGCGATAGCCGCTCGCAAGCGCCTCAAAGCTCGCATTGAACAGGCCAAAGAACTTCTTGATCGGCCACTCCCAGAACCGTGGCGGCCGCTCGCCGTGCGGCCGCAGCAGCAGCGCGCAGAGCGCCGGCGACAGCGTCAGCGACACGATCAGGGAGATGACGGTCGCGCCCGCGATGGTGAGCGCGAACTGCCGATAGAACTGGCCCGAGATGCCGGTGATGAAGCCGGAGGGCACGAACACGGCGCACAGAACGAGCGCGATCGCGATCAGCGCCGAGCCGACCTCGTCCATGCTGCGGACCGCGGCGTCGCGCGGCGACAGCCCCGCCGCAATATTGCGCTCGACGTTCTCCACCACGACGATCGCGTCGTCGACCACGATGCCGACCGCGAGCACCAGGCCGAACAGCGACAGATTATTGAGCGAGAAGCCGAACAGCGCCATGAAGAAGAAGGTGCCGACCAGCGATACCGGGATCGCGACCAGCGGGATGACCGCGGCGCGCCAAGTCTGCAGGAACAGCACGATGACGACGATCACCAGCAGGATCGCCTCGAGGATCGTTTCCTGTACCGCATCGACCGACTGCTGAATGAACTGGGTCGGGTCGTAGACGATCGTGTACTTGACGCCGGGCGGAAACCGCGGCGCCAGCGACTCCATGGTCGCGCGAATCGTCTTGGCGGTCGCGAGCGCATTCGAGCCCGGCCGCTGAAACACCGCGAGCGCGACCGCCGGATCGCGATCGAGATACGAGTTCGACCCATAGTCGAGCGCCGCGAGATCGACCTTGGCCACATCCTTGAGGCGCACCACCGCGGTCGCGGTGCGCTTGACCGTGATGTTGCCGAACTCCTCCGGGTCGGCGAGCCGCCCCAGCGTCTTGACCGCGACCTGATAGGCGCCCGGCTGGTCGACCGGGGGCTGGTTCAGGACGCCGGAGGCGACCTGCACGTTTTGCGCCTGCAGCGCCAGGGTGACGTCGCTCGCGGTCAGGCCGAGCGAGTGCAGCCGCTCCGGATCGAGCCAGATCCGCATGGAATAGTCGCGGCTGCCGAACGCCGTGATCGAGCCGACGCCATCGATGCGGGTCAGCGAATCCTTGATTTCGAGCGTTGCAAAATTCGAGATGAACAGCGTGTCGCGCGACTTGTCGGGAGAGTAGAGATGCACGACCATCATCAGGTCGGGCGAGCTCTTGACGACGGTTACGCCGATGTTGCGCACCTCGGCCGGCAGTCGCGGCTGCGCGATGCTGAGCCGGTTCTGCACTTGCACCTGCGCGATATCGAGATTGGTGCCGAGGTCGAACGTAACCGCGATGGTGAAGCGTCCGTCAGCGGTGGCGTTCGAGGACAAGTACAGCATGTTCTCGACGCCGTTGATCTGCTCCTCGATCGGCGCCACCACGGTCGAGGCCACCACCTCCGCGCTCGCGCCCGGATACTGGCCGGTCACGTTGATGATCGGCGGCGCGATCTCGGGATACTGCGCGATCGGCAGCCGCGCGAACGCGACCGCACCGAGGATCACGAAAACGATCGAGACCACCGAGGCAAAGATCGGCCGGTCGATGAAGAAGTGCGAGAAACGCATGGCGGCCCTACTAGTGCCCGCTTCCGAAGTTCGTGAGTTCGTCGCAGCACCCCCTGACTCGAACTTCGGAAGCAAAGGGCACTAGCAAGGCTATGGTCCTAGTGCCGCTTTCGAATTGAAGTTCCTAACCGAGATTGCTGCATGCGTTGTAGGAACTTCAAATCGGTGGCACCAGCCCTACTGGGTCGTCGATTGCGATGCCGCCGTGGGCGGCGAGGCCTGCTCCTGCGCGTTCACTTTCACCCCTGGCCGCGCCCGCATCAGGCCGTTGACGATAAGGCGATCGTCGGGCGCAAGCCCCTCCTTGATCACGCGCTGGCCTTCGACCAGCTCGCCGAGCGTCACATAGCGCTGGCGCGCGACGCTCTCTCCGTCGACGACGAGCACGTATTTGCGCGCCTGCTCGCTTAAGATAGCGCCATCCGGCACCAGCAGCGCCGCATAGGCGGGTGAGCCCGGCACGCGCACGCGCGCGAACATGCCGGGCGTGAACACACTATCTGAATTGGAGAACTGCGCGCGGGCGCGAATGGTGCCGGAGGCGCGATCGATCACATTGTCGACGAAATCCATGTAGCCACGGTGGGCAAAATCGCGCTCGTCGATGAGCTTGAGCCCCACAATCACGCTCGCTTCACGACTGGTCACGTCCTTGCCGCCGCTGGAAAGGCGCTCATAGCGCAGATAGGCCGACTCATCGAGGCTGAACTCGAGGCGGATCGGATCCATCGACACCACAGTGGCAAGCAGCGTGGTGTTGCCGGCAGTGCCGCCGGTCACCAGGTTACCTTCGGTGACCCGGCGATCGCCGATGCGGCCGCTGATCGGTGCGCGCAGCTCGGTGAACTCGAGATCGAGCTCGGCCTGCCTCACCAACGCCTCGTTGGCGGTCACTGAGGCTTGCGCGTTGCGATTGGCCTGCGCGCGCTGATCGAAGACCTGCTCGCTGATGGTGCGATCGCGCAGCAACTGCTGCGCGCGCGCGTAGTCCGCCTCGGTGAATGTGACGTTGGACTTCGCGAGCGCCAGATTGGCCTTGGCCTGCGCGAAGGCGTTCTGGAACGGCCGCTTGTCGATCGAGAACAGGAGGTCGCCTTGCTTGATGGTCTGACCGTCCCGGAAATGCACCTTTTCCAGATAGCCGGACACGCGGGCGCGGACCTCGACCATGTCCACCGCCACGAAGCGGCCCACATACTCGTCCTGGTCGACGATCGTCCGCTGCGCCGGCTTGGCGACCGTCACCACCGGCGGCGGCGGGGCGGCCGACTGCTTCGGCGCCTCCCCGCAACCGGCCAAAGCCAAGAACGGACAGAGCAGCAGCAATCGCGCAAAGGCCGGCATCGGAAGCCCTTCTGGTCGGCGGTGATGGCTTGCTCTCATATAGCGCCCTTCCGATACACCCGAATAGGATTACCCGCGCCCGACGGCTCGCGCGCTTGTGATACCTTGCCCTTTGATACCTTGCCCTTTCGGACGGCAAACCCCGACACCATATCGGTAGTCACGCTGCAACTGCTCAAGCCCGCTGTTGCGCGATGCTGCTATGCAGCATCGCCGGGGACGGTTGCGGCCGCAAGGGACCTCACGATGCTTGACAGACAAAATGTTGCCGAGCCGGGCTCAATCCCGGTCGATGACCAGGCTCTGCTGGACGCCTATTCCCGCGCTGTGATCGATGTGGTCGATCGGGTCGGCTCGACCGTGGTTCGGCTCGACGTCAAGGCAAGCGACGGTCAGCGCCAGCGAGGCGGAACCGGTTCGGGCGTTATTGTGGCGCCGGACGGGCTGGTGCTCACCAACAGCCACGTGGTCGGGGGCGCGACCCGCGTCAATGTCACGACCGTCGATGGGCGCAGTCTCTCGGCTCGTGTGGTGGGCGACGATCCCGACACCGACCTCGCGCTCGTGCGTATCGACAGCCCGGACACGCTGCCGGCCGCAACTCTCGGCGATTCCAAGCGGCTCAAGCGCGGCCAGCTGGTGATCGCCATCGGCAACCCGCTCGGTTTCGAGTCGACGGTCACCACCGGCGTGATCTCGGCGCTGGGCCGCTCGCTGCGCGCCCAGTCCGGGCGACTGATCGATGACGTGATCCAGACTGACGCCGCGCTCAACCCGGGCAATTCCGGCGGCCCGCTGGTGTCCTCGCACGGCGAGGTTGTGGGCATCAATACGGCTGTCATCATGGGTGCGCAGGGCATTTGCTTTGCGGTGGCATCCAATACGGCGAATTTCGTGCTCGGAGAGCTGGTGCGTCATGGTCATGTCCGGCGCGCCTATATCGGGGTCGCGGCGCAGCAGACCGTCATCCCCCGCCGGCTGCGGCATGCCGCGGGCGTGACGCAGGCGAGTGGCGTGGTCGCGGTCGGAGTCGAGCCCGGAAGCCCGGCCGAGCTGGCCGGTATCATAGTAGGAGACATCATCCTTGCGCTCGATGGTGTTGCGATCAGCGGCGCTGACGACCTCATTCGCGTTTTGGACGGCGACAAGATCGGGCGGTCGGTGTCACTCGAGATGCTGCGCCGGGGTGAGCGGCGCGGCGCAGCCATTACGCCCACCCAGCGGGCGCAGCGCCGCTGATCGACGCAGGGTTGCCCTTAGCTTGATGGACGGTATTTTGATACAGCTATGATCCATTGTTGAAGCCGGCTTTTGCCGGCGGGTAAGCTTGTGTGCTGAATCCGGCACACAGGCAGAAATCTACCGGCGCCTCGCCAGGTAATACATTGCTTTCCGACACAGTCCGGCCATAAAGTCCCAAAGTTACTTGGGAACTCTGTAGCTTCGGGGCGTTGAGCATGAGCCGGGGCGGGTGTTGCGTTTTGGCCCTGGCAGCAGCGATGCTGACTGCATCGTCGGCGTTCGCTCAGATTCCGTCGAGCGAGCTGCCCGGCCGCGAGCGCGAACGCTTCGAGCAGCCAACACCCGCGCTGGCGAAACCCGGCGGCCCAGCCATTACGCTGCCGGGCTCGGTCGCGCCTCCTGGAGCCGACAAGGTCACGCTGGTGCTGCGCGGCGTGCGCATCATCGGCGGCACCATCTATCGCTCCGATCAGCTTTCAGCACTCTATCAAGACCTCATCGGCCAGCCGGTCACGCTCGCCGCGGTCTACGATATTGCGGCGCGCATCACGGCCCGATATGGCAGCGATGGTTATGTCCTCTCGCGCGCGATCATTCCGCCGCAGGAACTCTCGCCAAACGGCGCCACCGTCACGATTCAAATCGTGGAAGGCTATGTCGACCGGGTGGAATGGCCGGCATCGCTGTCGAAGTACCGCGACTTCTTCGCCGACTACACTGCCAAGATCATCGCCGATCGGCCGGCCAACGTCCGCACCATCGAGCGCTATCTGCTGCTCGCGGGCGACCTGCCTGGGCTGAAGTTCAAGAACAGCCTCAAGGCTTCGAGCACCCATCAAGGCGCGGCGACGCTCGTGGTCGAGGTGGCGGAGAAGCCACTCGACACGTTCGCCCGCATCGACAATCGCGGCACCAAGGCGCGCGGGCCTTACCAATTCAACGCCAGCACCACCTTCAACAATTTCTTCCGTGGCCACGAAGCCTTCACGTTGACGTACGCCGGCGCCTTCGACCTGAGCGAGCTGCAATACCTGGGCGGCAGCTACCGCCAGGTGCTCAACAGCGAAGGCCTCAGCTTCTTTGCGAGCGCCAGCAACAGCCGCGGGCGGCCGGGCACGCCTGAGCTGCGGCTGTTGGAATATAAGACCAACAGCTATTTCCTCGAGAGCGGCTTCAGCTACCCGCTCATCCGCCTGCGCGAGAAGAATCTGATCTTCTCAGGACTGTTCTTCGCCACCGACGACAGAAGCGATATCCTCGGCACGCTCAATTCGCATGACAAGCTGCGCGGCGCGCGCCTCAAGGTCGATGCCGACCTCGCCGAGTCATCGGGTGCCATCAACCAGCTCAACGTGGTCGCAAGCCGGGGCTTCGATGGCCTCGGCTCGAGCCACAATGGCGACCTCATCCTCTCGACCGCCAACGGCCGCGTCGACTTCACCAAGGTCGAGGCGACCTATTCGCGCGTGCAGCCCTTGTTCGAGCGCCTGTCGCTGCTCGTCGCCGCGCACGGCCAATATGCCGCCAACCCGCTGCTGTCGCCCGAGCTCTGCGGCTATGGCGGCCGCGCGTTCGGCCGCGCCTTCGATCCGTCAGCGCTCGTCGCTGATGAATGCATCAATGTGCTCGGCGAGCTGCGGCTCGACCTGCCCCATAACATCAAGCAGCTGACCCAGGCGCAGCTCTACGCTTTTGCCGACCGCGGCTGGCTGCACAATCTTGCTCCAGCCGCTGGAACGCCCGCGAACCTCGATGCGGCGTCGGTCGGCGGCGGCATTCGTTTCGGCTGGCAGCCGCCGTTCGCGCCTTATGGCGGCTTCTCGACCGATCTGTCGGTCGCCAAGGGGATCGACGGGCCACGCGATGACTGGCGTTTCTTTTTTGTTATGACTGGACGGCTGTAGGAGATCAGACGATGCGCTTCCGCAACGTGCTCCTGGCTTCGACGGCGTTGCTCGCGCTTGGCGCCGGGGCCGTCTACGCCGGTCCCGACGGTCCAGTGGTGGTGGGCGGCTCGGCGACCGTTTCGGGCGCCGGCACCAGCTCGACCGTCATCAACCAGAGCACCAATCGCGCCATCATCAACTGGAACACCTTCAATATTGGCGCCGGCGACACCACGACCTTCGTGCAGCCAAACTCGTCATCGGTCGCGCTCAATCGGGTCACCGGCGGGCTCGGGCCCTCGCTGATCTACGGCACGCTCAACGCCAACGGCTATGTGTTCGTGATCAACCGCGACGGCGTGCTGGTCGGCCCGTCCGGCGTGATCAACACCGCAGGCTTCCTGGCCTCGACCGCCGACATCACCAACGCCAACTTCATGGCGGGCCGCTACAACTTCAACATCGCGGGACAGCCCAACGCCTCGATCATCAACCAGGGCAGCATCACCGCAACGAGCGGCGGCTTCGCCGCGTTGGTCGCGCCTGGAGTGCGCAACACCGGCACCATCACGGCGACGCTCGGCACTGTGGCGCTTGCCTCCGGCAACACCTTCACGCTCGATCTCTACGGCGACAAGCTGATCCAGCTCTCGCCGTCCGACCAGATCGCCAATCAGGTCATCGACGTCTCGACCGGCAAGCCGCTCACCTCGCTTGTCACCAACGAGGGCAAGCTTTCGGCCAATGGCGGCCGGGTCGAGCTCACCGCGGCGGCAGCCCGCGCGGTCGTCGATTCGGTGATCAACACCTCGGGTGTGATCGAGGCCAATTCGGTCGGCACCCGCAATGGCCTGATCGTGCTCGGCGCCGCGACCGCCGACAGCAAGGGCGCGGGCGCGCCCACCCAGACCGTCAAGGTGTCCGGAACGATCTCGGCCGCCGGCAAGCAGAAGGGTACCAAAGGCGGCAGCGTCGTGGTGACCGGCGAGGCTGTCCAGGTCACGGGCGCCAAGATCGACGTGTCGGGCGATGCCGGCGGCGGCAAGGTGATGCTCGGCGGCGACTGGGGCGGTGGCAATCCGAACAAAGCGCTCGTCAACAACCAGAGCGCCGCGCTTGAGAGCTACAAGATCGCCAACGCGACGACGCTGTCGGTCGATGCCGCGACCACGATCGACGCCTCGGCAAAGAGCAGCGGCAATGGCGGCAAGGTCGTTCTGTGGTCGGACACTCAGACCACCTTCGCGGGCACGATCTTCGCGCGTGGCGGCGACAGCAACGGCAATGGCGGCTTTGTGGAAGTGTCGAGCAAGGGCGGGCTCAGCTTCGCCGGCAGCGTCGACACGCGCGCGCCGAACGGGCTTGCGGGCACGCTGCTGCTCGATCCCGAGGACATCGTGATCGGCACCGGCGGCACGATGACAGTCGCGGCACTGCAGTCCGCGCTCGCGAGCAGCAACGTCGTGCTCTCGACCGGCGCCGGCACTGGCAGCGGCGACATCACGGTTGCGAACGCGGTGAGCTGGAGCAGCAGCAACTCGCTGACGCTGATCGCCTATCGCAACATCGCGATCAACGACACCCTCACCAACGCGGGCGGCGCGGCGGTGACGCTGCGCGCCGACAGCACCGGCACCGGTGTGGGCACCGTGAGCTTCGGGGCCGGCATCAAGATATCGACTGCCGGCACGGTGTCGATCTTCTACAATCCGGTCACGCCGACGAATTGCGTATGCGGCAACAAATACGAGAACCCGAAAGACTATTCGAATAACGTCACCGGTGGCGGCACGCTCACCGCCTACATGCTGGTGAACACGTTCACCGATCTGCAGCTGATCGGAAGCAACACCAACACGCTCGGCGGCACCTACGCGCTCGGCAAGGACATCAACGCCGACAACATGGCGCCGATCGGAAGCGCCGGGTCGCCGTTCACCGGCCTGCTCGACGGCCAGGGCCACACCATCAGCAATGGCGTGATCGCACCGACCGCTGCGGGCGTGAACAATATCGGCCTGTTCGGCGCCATCGGCGCAACCGGGACGGTCCGCAATCTCAACCTCACCGATTTCTGGATCAAGGCGAACCGGAACGCGGGCGGGCCTGGCCAGTTCATCGGCGTGCTTGCCGGCCAGAATGCCGGCACCATCAGCAACGTCAACGTCAGCAACAGCAAGGTCGATGGTGGCAATCTCGGCGGCGTGATCGCGGGCGGGCTCGTCGGCCAGAACGGCATGTTCGGCCCCAACAATCAGCAGATCGCCGGATCGATCAGCAATTCAAGCGCAACCGGGATGACGGTGACGGTCGGCGATGGCTGCATCGACAACTGTGCCGGCGGCTTCAACATCGCGGGCGGCCTGGTCGGCTCGAACGCCGCGGGCTCGACCATCACCAATTCGCGCGCGACCGGCACCGTCAGCGGCGGCGGCGCGAGCTTCGTCGGCGGGCTTGTCGGCCAGAACGGAATTCTCGACTTCGGCACGGCGTCGATCACCGGGTCCTATGCCGACGTCGCGGTCTCGATCTCGGGACCGTTTTCGGCGGCGGGCGGTCTCGTGGGCTCGAATGCAGCGGGCTCGACCATCCGCAACTCGCAGGCGTTCGGCAACGTGACCAGCAAAGCCAACGACCTTGCCTTTACAGGCGGTCTCGTCGGTCTCAACAGTGGCACCATCACCAGCACGACGTCACCCGTGCTGAGCTCGGTGTGCGCTATTGGCGCGTCGTTCTCCTGCGCCACCGGCAATGTCACCGGTGGGAAGTCCGGCTCGTCGGGCGGGCTCGTCGGCAGCAATGAGGGCACGATCGAGAAGAGCTTCGCGACCGGCGCGGTCACCAGCGGCAATGGAGGCGTTTCGACTGTCGGGGGACTCGCCGGCGACAATCAAGGCACCATCAGGGATTCGTTCGCAACCGGCAATGTCGGCTCGACCGTCACAGGGCTTATTGCCGGCGGCCTTGTTGGCGACAACATCGGCAGGATCGAGCGCTCATTCGCGACCGGCAACGTCGTGACCGGCAACAATGGCACCGCGGGTGGCCTCGTCGGGATCAATATCGGTTGCGCCGACTGCAACAATTCGGGCACCGGCGCCGACGGCAGCGGCACCATCGTCAATTCGTCAGCGTCCGGCAACGTGACGGTCGGCACGTCAAGCACGGCCGGCGGCTTCGTCGGTATCAATGAGGGCACGATCACTTCGCTCGGCACCGGCCCGATCACATTTGCCAGCGGCAACGTGACCGGCGGCAACGCGAGTGTGCTCGGCGGCTTCAGCGGCACCAATCTCGGGACGATCTCGCTCGCCTATGCGACCGGCAATGTGACCGGCGATACGAACGTGGTCGCCGGCGGCTTTGTCGGTCTCAACACCGGCCGCATCAACCAGACCTATGCGCGCGGCGCGGTCACTGGCGGCAACAGCAGCTTCGTCGGTGGCTTTGTCGGCGCCAATATCGCAGTCGACGCCAAGACGATGCCGGGCTCGATCACGCAGTCCTATGCGCTGGGGCCGGTCACCGGCGCCAATGAAGCGGTCGCCGCCGCGTTCGCGGCACTCAACCGCGGCACCATCGACCAGGCTTACGCGGTTGGACTCGTCACCGCGGGAGCCGGCAGCACTACGGGCGGCCTCGTTGCGGCCAACGACCTCAACGCGCCAGGCTTTACAGGCGCCCCCGGCTCGGCGCCGGTCGGCACTGTCACCAACTCCTACTGGGACCGCCAGACCACCGGCCAGGAGACGAGCACCGGCGGAAAGGCGCTTGATACGGCGGTGCTGGCGGGAGGGCTGCCGGCCGGTTTTGATACGACCATCTGGTCGCACGGCTCCTATCCGCAACTGTTCAACCTCGGCACGCAGAACACCAATCCGGGCTCGCCGGTGCTGCCGCCGACGAACCCGGTGCCAGTGCCGGTGCTGGTGTCGCTGCCGCAGTCGTCGCTGCTGCTGCTCGCGAACAACAATCCGATCAATCCGCCGGTGCCGCCGCCCGATCTCCTCAACATGCAGCTCCTGAACCAGCAGGCGCAACAGCAGCAGCAGGGTCCGGCCGCTCCGGCGGTTGCAAGCATCAACAATCCGACCCGGCTCGACGTCGGCGCCGGCCGCTACTTCTACCTGCCGCCGCCCGAGGAGACCCGCCTGGTGCAGGACGAGGTGGTGATCCAGTTGCCGTGCAATACGCCACAGCAGACATTGAACGACACGCTGACGCGCCTGCAGCTCTCCGTGCTCGGCTCGCAATGCCTCACCAGCATCAATACCGCGATCCACCGCCTGCACATTGAAGGCGGTCAGAGCATCGCCAACGCCATTCGCTCGCTCGCCAGCAACCGCATCATCGTCGCCGGTCAGGCGAACTACATCTACACACTCGGGCAAGACCTCGCCGGCGACCGCATGCAGGGCGATGCCGGGCAATACGTGCTGCAGAAGCTCAAGATGGGCGAGATCCTTCGTCGCGTGCGCGCAACCGACATTCCGGTGGCAGTGATCGATTCCGAGATCGATGCCACCCATCCCGATCTCGAAGGCACGGTGATCGACCGTTTCGACGCGACCGGCGTTGAGGAGAAGCCACACTCGCACGGAACCGGAATGGCGGGCGCAATCGCCTCGCATCGCCGCCTGCTCGGCACCGCGCCCGGCGCCCGGCTGCTTGCGATCCGCGCCTTCTCCACCCAGGCGGCGAGCACGCAGAGCACCACCTTCACCATCCTCAAGGGGCTCGACCACGCCGTGAACAACGGCGTGCGCATCGTCAACATGAGCTTCGCCGGCCCGCGCGATCCGACCATCGAGCGCGCACTCGCCGCCGCCTATGACCGCGGCGTGGTCCTGATCGCTGCCGCCGGCAATGCCGGACCCAAGTCACCGCCGCTGTTCCCGGCCGCCGACAAGCACGTCATCGCGGTGACCGCGACCGACATCGACGACAAGCTGTTCACCGGCGCAAACCGCGGCAGCTACATCGCGGTCGCAGCGCCCGGCGTCGACATCCTGGTGCCGGCGCCGGAAGGCACCTACCAGATGACGACCGGCACGTCGGTCGCGACCGCGCATGTGAGCGGCATCGTCGCCCTGATGCTGGAGCGCAATCCAAGCCTCACGCCGGCCGACGTTCGCCGCATCCTGACGGCGAGCGCCAAACGGCTCGGTCCGAATGACCAGTTCGGCTCCGGCCTGATCGATCCGGGCCCGGCGTTGCAGCTCGCAACGCCGCGTCAGGTGGAAGTGCCAGAGACCGCGACCGGGACGGTGCGTCGACGTTGATCTGATTCAATTGAATCGAAATCAAAGTCTCGATAGCGAAGAATTTAGGTTTGCACCGCCGTTGAGCCAATCTCTGTTCATTCCCGCGAAAGCGGGAATCCAGGGGCCGAGAACTCGGCCAAGAGCTGGGTCCCCGCTTCCGCGGGGACGAACGGAAGTAAGAGGCGATTCAAACTCATCTCATCTCGCTCTAACCGCGATCCGCCGGGCTTGTCGCGCGGCGGCGAAACAATGCGCTCCATTCGCGCCCGAACAACGCCAGCACCGTCCCCATGTAAACGCAAGCACCCAGCACGCCTAACGTGGCAAGCATCGCCTCGTAACGCAGCGTCATCCACTGCGAGAACAGCGTCGCGACCGGTCCCTGCGCGAGCCAGAGCACAAGAGCCAGCACGATCGCCGCGACCGCAAGCCGCCATATCGCGCGCACCAGCCGGGCATCGAGCACGATCAGCCGCTGGCGCGACGCAAACCATACGAGCAGGCTCAGATTGACCCAGGCCCCGACCGCGGTCGCCAGCGCCAAACCGACCTGTGCAAGCGGCCCCATCAGGGCGACCTTGAGCGCGACGTTGACGGCGACCGATACGGCCAGCGCCTTCACGGGCGTTACGGTGTCGCCGCGGGCGAGAAACGTGATGGACGCGTTGCGCAGGAGCACAAACGGGAGAAGTCCGAGCGCATAGGCCGCAAGCGTCGCGGCCGCTGCCTGCGCATCCGCCGTGGTGAAGGCGCCACGCGTGAACAGCGCGCGCATGATCAGGTCCGGCACCATCAGGAATGCAACCACGCACGGCACCGAGAGCAGCAGAGTGAGCTCGACCGCGCGGTTTTGCGAATGGTGCGCGCCGGCCTCGTCGCCGGCCGCGAGCCGTTTCGACATCTCCGGCAGCAGCACGGTCCCGACCGCAATCCCGATCACACCGATCGGCAGCTGGTTGAGCCGGTCGGCATAGTAGAGCGCCGAGAGCGCGCCGGTCGTGAGAAAGCTTGCGATGATGGTGTCGGCGAAAAGCGCGACCTGCGTGCCGGCGGACCCGAGCGTCGCCGGCCCGAACCTCTTGAGAAAGAGCGTGAGCTCCTCGTCGAGCCGCGGCCAGCGGAACGCCGGGCGCGCGCCCTGCCGCGTCACGTCGGCGGCGAGCAGCAGCACTTCGAGGAACCCGGCGATCAGCACGCCCCAGGCCGCCGCATGCCCGGCGGTCGGAAAGAACCACGCCAGCGTGAGCGCCGCCATGATCGACAGGTTGAACAGGATCGGCGCCGCTGCCGCGCTCGCAAAGCGGCCGATGGCATTGAGGATGCCGCCGTAAAGCGTCACCACCGAAATGAGCAGCAGATACGGAAAGGTGATGCGCGTGAGATCGACCGCGAGCGCGAAGCGGCCGGGATCACCGGCAAAGCCTGGCGCCAGCAGCCCGATCACCCCCGGCGTGAAAGCGAGCGCGATCACGAGCAGCACGACCTGGCTCAGCATCATGAGCGTGAACACGCGATCCGCAAACAGGCCCGACGTGTCAGCACCGCGCTGCTCGCGGATGCGCGCATAGGCCGGCACGAAGGCCGCGTTGAAGGCGCCTTCCGCAAAGATCGCACGAAAATGATTGGGCAGGCGCAGCGCCACGAAGAAGGCATCGGCGATTGGCCCGGCGCCCAGCACAGCAGCAAGCGCGATGTCGCGCGCAAAGCCGGTGATGCGAGACAAAAGCGTAAAGCCGCCGACCGTGAAGATGCGTCCGATCATCGACCCGCCTTGCACGTCGCGTGCGGA
>Ga0137375_10005165_pt1 | contig 15533 bp, 7 predicted proteins | sample SagtaG_24_FD_104936 | JGI IMG/M metagenome (GOLD analysis project Ga0137375, IMG submission 104936) | Vadose zone soil microbial communities from Sagehorn Ranch, Mendocino, California, USA - Sage1_R_113_16 metaG | ecosystem: Environmental > Terrestrial > Soil > Vadose zone | place: USA...
CAGCATCACCGGCGCCGCGACCTGGCGGCAGTACTCCAACGGCTGGCGGACCAGCGGTGACGTCGAGTGCTACTGCGGCCCGGGCCCGAACGGCAGCGGGTTCCCGCTCACCGACTGGGCGCATATCCAGTCGCGGTTCAACCAGGTCGCGAACTGGCAGCCGTACGGCGGCCCCGGCGGGTTCAACGACTACGACTCCATCGAGGTCGGTAACGGCGCGGGCACCGGCCTGACCCCGGACGAGCGCAAGACCCAGATGAGCCTGTGGGCGATGGGCGCCTCGCCGTTCATCCTGGGCACCGACCTGACCAACCTCGACCCGCTCGACCTGACCTACCTGAAGAACAGCGAGGTCCTCGCGGTCGACCAGGACGCCATCGACGCATCGCGGATCGTCAACACCGGCACCCAACAGGTGTTCGCCAAGACCGAGCCCAACGGAGACGTCATCGTCGCGCTGTTCAACCTGAGCACCCAACCTCAGGTCGTGTCCACGACGACGGCCGTCCTCGGCCTGCCCGCCGGCACCGACTATGCCCTGAGGGACCTGTGGACCCACCAGACGACCGAAACGGCCGGCGCGATCAGCCCGAACGTGCCCCCACACGGCGTTGCGCTGTACCGGGTGCGCCCGGTCGACAACCCGACCGTGGCGCCGCCGCACACGACCCTGGCGCTGGCCGGTCCGACGACGGTGACGGGGGGCCAGCCGGTCACGGCGACCGTGTCCTTCACCGACAACGGCGATCTGCCCGCGAAGAACGTCACCCTCGGCCTGCAGGCGCCGGCCACCTGGTCGGTGACCGCGACCTCGCCGACGTCGTTCCCGGCCGTCGAGACCGGGCAGACGGTGCAGGCCACCTTCCAGGTCGTGGCACCGCAGCCGACGGAACTGTTCGCCACAGCGGCCTTGACCGCCACGGCCCGCTACACGTGGCCCGGCAAGACATGGCTGGACGCCTCCGTGACCTCGACGGTGACGATGAGCACGCCGGTGCAGCCGCCCTACCTGACCTTCGCGTCGACAACCGCGTCGTTCGGCCAGCTCGGCACCACGCTCGGCATCCGGGGCGACGGCGCGGACGTCTACGGCGGCACCAACCAGTACGGCACCATCTACCTACCCGGCGCGGCGACCGACGGCACGGTGGCCACCGTCCAGGTGCGCTCGCAAAGCAACACGAACGCGTGGGCCAAGGCCGGCATCATGGTGCGCAACACCATCACCGATGCCAACCTCTCGCCCGGGTTCCTCATCGTCGCGGTCACGCCCGGCCATGGGTACGTCGTCCAATGGGACGCCAACGGCGACGGCCGGCTCGAATCCAACAGCGCGCCACCCGGCGAAGGAACCGGAACCGCGTCATACCCGTCATGGCTGAAGCTGGTCCGTAGCGGCACCACGTACTCCGGCTACTACTCCACCGACGGCACCACCTGGATCCTGCTCGCCACCGTCTCGGTGCCGAGCGCAACAGCAACACAGGACATCGGGGTATTCATGACCTCACACAGCTCAGGCACGATCGGGGAGGTCATCTACGACCACTTCACCCTCGGCTCCTGACGGACAGATGCGTGAAACCTCTACCCGTGAAGCGCAGCAGCCGGTGCAGGCCCCAGCCCGCATGGACGTCGGCGTGCAGCCGGTTCCCGGTAGCGGTGCTACGCCGCGATCGCGGCGTAGCACCCCGCCGTCAAGATCTGGTGGACGGGCCTGCGGGCGGGACTGCGCTGTCAGTCGGGCACATCGAACGGGTCGACGTGCTCGGCGGGCTCGTCCACGAGTACCGCCGCGCCGCCTGACCAACGCCGGTCCCGCAACGCCATGAAGGCACTACGAGCCACGCAACGCCTGTGCAACCAACGCCGAACGGGCCGACGGTCGCCGGCACAACGAGAAATCCTCAGCGCTCACGCGAACAACGCGGCGCACCAAACGCCTTCCGGCCAACGGATACGACCCTCACCGACCCCAGCCTGCCGCCGCAGCATCACTGAGGAACACCGATTCGCCAAGTTGAACCCTTCACCGTCGCGCAGGTCAGTGAGCAGCAGCCGGTGCAGCTGGTACACATGCGTACGACGTGGAAGGCCAACGCCGCGGTGGTGTTCGCGCCGACGATGGCGTGCTCATCTCGGGTGCGTCAGGTGCTCAGCCCCCAGCGTTGATCACGCAGAACAGGTTGCCCTCGGTGTCAGCGAGCACCACGAAGTCCGCGCCATCTGGATAGACCCAGTCCACGCGCCTGGCACCAAGGGACACGAGCCGTTCGACCTCGGCTCGCTGTTCTTCCTCGTTCGCCGCCCACAAATCGAGGTGCATCTTGTCGTCCTCGTCCAAGTGGAGGCGCGGACCCTCGCCATGTTCAGGGATGAGGAACGCTGGATTGCCAGGCGCCGGAACGTATCCAAGCGCCCGCCCCCAGAACTCGGCTGCCCTACGAATGTTAGTCACGTTCATTACGACCGATCCGATACGTACCATCGCTGCAGCATCGCATGACCCGTCGCGGTATGGGCCACCTGGTCGGCGCGTCGTGATGAAGCCCGTCATCGCTGGAGTGGTTCCCGAAGGTCGGCGAGGAGTCCGTCGAGCAGGCGTTCCTCCATTACTGCCCGGCCCGCCTGTCGCATCGCCTCGGAAAGCTGCGGGTCCCATGGCGTATCCGCTGGCGTACCGAGCAGGACGGGGCCTCGGCTGGCCTCGGGTAGGTACTCCTCGCGGGACATTCGCCACGGTACGGCGTTCGGGTAGCGGGCCAAGGCGGCGGCGGTGAGCCGTACGCCGGTCCAGTCGAAATCGTTGCGCCACCGGATCACGGCCGCTTGTGCGCCGCGCAGCAGCGCGTGCGCGGCTGCCGACGGTACGCCCTCGGCGCACACCAAGGGACGCGTCGGTGCGCCCAGGTTGGTGGCGGCGCGCAGGACGGCGGGGTTCTCGCAGACGAAGATCTCTTCACAGTCCACTGTGAACGGAGCCAGCCGGAGCTGGTGCAGGGTGATCCGCATCGGTACGCCGGCGCGTCGTCCCTGCGCGAGCCAGGATCCAACCAGTCCGCCGGACGCGGGCACGTTCAACACGAGTACCTGGCTGGCCAGGTCGTCGGGGACGACGCCGACGGACTCCCACAGTGCGCGCTCCTGCTCGGTGTTGGCCGGCGCGGGCCAGTCCTGCCACGACGCGACGGCCCTCAGGACGAGCCCGCGAAGCACGCCGTCGACGAGCGCCTTCGTGTCGTGCAGCACGCGCTCGGCGAAGACCGCAATCGGCTCGTCGGCTGCCGGGAGCGCGCCGAGCACGCGGACAACATCCACAAAGGACAGTCCACTACGGACGATGCGGGTGAGGGTCCCGTCCCGGCGCATCCCGTCGAGCCACTCGGCGTACCACGCGGTGCTGGCGTGCCGGCTGGCGAGCGCCAGCGACATGATCGCGTCGCGGGCCAGCGCCTCCCGCTTGGCGTCGGCCGGCCGGTTCCGAAGCGGGGCACTCGCCTCGATCAGCTCGGCCAGCCCGGTGCCGTACGCCTCCCGCAGGTGGGTGTCGACGTCGGCCAGGCGTACCGTCAGCCGGCCCGACGCCGCGGAGCGGTACGAGCCGGTCACACCGATCACGACCAGCCGCTCGGCCTCGGTCGGCGCGGCGAGCGCGACGGTACCGTCGATCGAGCCACCGGTGCGCTCCAGGCTGCGCCGGGCAGCGGCGAGCAACCGGACCCAGCCGGGTTCGTCCACAAGAGACAGTCGTCCGGTCACTCGTCGGCCAGATCGAATGCCAGGTCGGCGTCGGGGAGCCCGGCGGAGACGGTGGCGCCTGGTGCGTACCGGGTCTCCGGGGACCCGAGGGCGCGGGCCAGCGAGCCGTCGAAGTCAACCACGTTGGCGGTACCGTCCCAGACCAGTAGTACCGTCGAGACCGTGTTATCCACCGCGGAGTGCGACAGGTCGTAGTGCGCCGCGCCACTCACCGACGGATGGGTCGCCCACAGGTCATAGCCGGTCATGAACAGGTCCAGGTCGAACTGCTTGGCCAGCGACATCAGCTCGCCCCGACCGTTGTCATCGACGCCAGCGAACGCCTCGTCCAGGCCGAGCAGCCGCGGTGCGGCCGGCCGCGCGGACCCGAACAGGGCGTTCGCGGCCGCGAAGAGCGGCAGGTGCAGCGAGACCGACTGCTCACCGCCGGAGAGCTGGCTGTGCCGGGCGCGGGTCAGCGCCTCAGCCGCACCGCCGGGGCGGTGCAGGGCGAAGGCGAAGACGCGCCACTGCCGGTAGTCGAGCACCTCGGCCAGCAACTCGCGGTACGGTCGCTCGGGCGCGTTCGCGCGGGCGGCCTTGATCCTGGTCGCGAAATGCCGACGCAGTGTGCTGAGCTGGGCCGGCCCGAGCCGGGCGGGATCGCGCTCCAGCAGCTTGCAGACCTCGCGCTGGTCCGGGTCGAGGTCGTCGGCCAGCCGCCAGCCGACGCCGACGGTCATGCCGGAGGACATCCGCCGCGCCCGCATCTGGGCGTCCATGCGCTCGACCAGGTCGCGGGCCTCGATCGTCCGGTGGTGGATCTGGCGGGCGAGTTGTCCCAACAACGCGTCCTCCAGGATGCGCTGTTCGGCGTCGGTGAGCAGCTGTTCCTGGTCGCGGCGTTCCCGGCCGATCCGCTCGGCGAAGTTCGCCACCGGGGTGAGGCCCTGCTCGTCGGCGACCCGCACCACGATCACGCCGTCGTCGGTGTCCCATTCCGGGCGGTGGTCCAGTCCCGCCGCCGGCAACTGGCCCTGCAGCTCGGTCAGCGCGGTCGTCAACCGGGTCGCGCTCTGCTTGAGCGATGTCTCGGTCGGGCTCAGCTCCCGGGTCGCGGCGAGGATCGCGTCGTGCAGGGCCACGGTCTGCGGATCAAGGGACGCCTCGCCGGCGTGTGCGGGCCAGCGCAGGTCGGTCGGGCAGCGCAACAGTCCCAGCAGGTCCGGATGCGCGTATGGGCGCAGCCGCAGCGCGTCGTGATGCGCCTCCAGTACCGCGTCGGCCAGTGCCCGCTCGCCCAGCTCGACGTGGGCGCGCGCCGTGGCGCAACCTTCCCGGGCGGCGCTGCGCTCCTCGTTGGCCCGTTTCAGGCTGGCCTCGGCAGTGGAGATCTCGCCCTCGACCCGGGCGACGTCGGCCAGCACCACCTCGACATCGGCGCCGGCGGTCGCCCGCAGCGTCCGGTACGCCTCGTCCTTTTCCTGGTGCCGCAGGGCAGCTTCATGGGCGGCGCCTTCGGCATGGGCGAGCCGGTCGGCCGCCTCGTCGTGGCGCGCCTGTGCGTCCTCGGCCGCGTCGGCGGCCCGCGCGGCAGCCAGGTACGCGCCGTCGAGGCGTACCCCCAGCTTTTCGAACCGCGCCACCGCATCGGCCACCTCGTCGACCCGATCGGTGGCCAGCGACCGCTCGGCCACGACGCGCCGGAGCGCGGCGCCGGCGGCCGCTTGCTCGGCGAGGGCCTGGTCGAGGCGGGACGCGGCGGCCGACAACGCTTCCTGCCGGGCGCGCAGTGTGGCGGCGGCCCGGTCCAGCTCGCGCAATGCGGCGTGGATGGGTGCCGGCGTCGGCAACGCCGCCGCTGCGGCGTCCACTGTGGACAAAAGCTGCGTGATGGCCTCCCGCGCGCGGTCGACCCCGGCGATCTCGGCGTCGAGCGTGGCCAGCAGGCGATCGCACTCGTCGATCCGGGCGGCGCGGCGGGCGGCCCGGGCCGTCGCGCCGATGTACTCCGGTGCCGCCTTGGCGTACCCACCGACGCCGATCCCCTGCGCGTAGTGGCCGCGAGGCGCCACCGCCGTGCCGGCGGTGGCGGGCGTGACCACGTCGACCAGCGCGACCGAGGCTAGCACCGCGGCGATCCCGGTGTGGGGAACCTCGTCCTGGTCCTCAGGTACCAGGACGTCGGCGAGCGACGGGCGGCAAGCGGCCGCCCGCGGCACCAGGTAGCCGTCCTGCTCGCCGGCCGCCAGGGCGTCCGCCGTGCCCTCCAGTTCCGGGTGTACCCAGGCGTCGAGCAGGCCGGCGGCTTGCAGCGCCGCCTCGATCCCGGCGGCGTCGGTGGCGCTCACGCCGTCGGCGAACCGGACCAGCCTCCACAGTGGAGCGCCGGGCCGCCCGTCCCGCGAGGCGGGCCGGGTGACCGGCGCGGGCGGTGCGTCGTCGCGTTCGGCGGCGATGTCGGCGCGTTCGGCAGCGACCTCGGCGCGGCGGTCGAGCAGGCCGCGGTGGTGCGACCGCAGCGCCGCGAGCTCCTCCCGCCGGCTGGTAACGCCGGCCGCGACTGCGGCCGCGTACACCTCCTTCAGGGTCTGCGCATCGGGGTCGCCGCTACGGTCGACGGCGGCGCCCAAGGCGGCGGCGAGGTCGGGCAGGCCCAACTCGGCGAGCAGAAGGTCGTGCTCGCCTGCCCAGGCATCGACCGCGGCGCGCGTGCGCAGGCGGGCCGCGCCGGCCGCCGCCTCGGCCTGCCGCTCGGCCTGCTCGGCATCCGCGGCCGCGGCGCCCGCCGTGGCCGCTTCCTCCGCCGCCCGGACATGGTCGCGCTCGGCCTGAGCCAGCCGGGTCGCGCGTTCGCGGACCGCGCGCACGTCGTCGCGGCGGGCCGCGACCCGGGCGGCGATTCGAGCATTCAGACCGTCGTCTTCGGCGTCGGTAGTCGTCCACCCGATCCCCGCTGCCTCGGCGTCCAGCGCAAGCTCGGTTGCCAGGCGGTTCGCGGCTGACCGGGCGTCGCGGGCCGCTCCGAGTGCCCGCTCAGACTCGGCGCGCCGTCGCTGCACAGTGGACTGTTCGGTCGTAACCGCCGTCGCCGCCCGAGCCGCCACGGCGGCAAGGTCGTGAACGTGGCGTTCCAGGTCGGCGAGCTGCTCATGGGACTGGTAAGCCGCCGAGCTCTTCAGACCGTCCAGGTGGGCGCGCAAACGGCCCGGCTCGCCTTCGGCTGCCTGCAGCCGGATCCGGGCGGACTCCTCCGCTTCGCTGGCCGCCGCGAGCGACCGGCGGGCCTCGTCCAGCGTCGCTCGCCGATCGCCGACCGCGGTGCGTCGCGCGGTCAGCGCGTCGGCCGCCGCCCGCGCGTGGGTTCGTAGGTAGGTGGAGTACACCGCCAGGAAGCCGGTGGTGGCGGCGTCCGCCGCGACCAGGCCCTCGAGGGTACGGGCGACCGCCTCCATGTTGTCGAAGGAGCCCGCCGCCTCGATCAACAGAAGATCGTCGATGGGGCGCAGGCCACGCTGCAGGGTACGGGACAGCTCAACCGGGTTGAGATCCTTGGCTAGCTGCGGCTTGCGTAGGGTCAGCACCAGGTCGAGCATCTGTTCGTACCGGGCGGGCCCGAGCCCGAAGAGCCGGGCGTCGACCATTTTCCGGTACTCCTCGGGCGAGTCACGCACGGCTTCGGCGCCGAGCTGGGCCAGCAGGTCCCGCCGATTGAGTGGACGGTCATCGGAGTCGAGCAACGAGAAGTCCACGCCGACCCTGCCGTCGACCACGAAATGCCAGCGCGTCACCCGGTCCACGTGCCGATGCGAGCGCAACCCGATGCCGATCGTGACGTAGCTGTCGGCGTCGCTGAACTCCATCCAGGCGTACGCGTGGGCCACCTCCTGCCCCCGGTAGAGCAGGTTGGATTTCATGGTCCGGTCTTCGCTGGCGAACGGGTTGAGCCGGCGTGGTTCGATGCGACCGTCCAGAACGAAGGGAAAGAGTACCTCCAGCGCCTTGGTCTTGCCGGAGCCGTTCGGTCCCCGCAGCACCAGCCAGCCATCGACGAAGACGAACTCCTCGTCGCGGTAGTCCCACAGGTTAATGATCCCGGCCCGGGTCGGAGAGAACCGCCGGAGGGCGTGTTGCTCGATCATGCGCGTTCCTAGAAGAGCGTGGCTGGCGTGGCGCGCTTCTTGACGGCGGCCACTGTGTTCCGGTACCGGCCCACCAGCGGTCGGACCAGCACCCCGCCCGGTACGCCGGTCACCGCGCCGAAGCGCTCCAGCAGCGCGACCGCCTCGACCCGTAGCCGGTCGGGGTCGGCGTGCCACTGCGCTCCGAACGCCGTGGCGTACCGCTGCAGGATGTCGCCGACGGCCGTGCGCAGGAAGCTGTCGGTGATGAACGGCAGCCGGGCGGGATCATCCTCGCCCCCTTCCCCCTCTTCGCGCGGCGGCTCGTCGTCGGTCCCGCCCAGCGGGACCAACGTGGCGGTCGGCAGTCCCGCGTCTATCTCGGCGATCAGCGTCCGCTGGCCCTCGCGCGGGTCGGGCGGCGTGAGCCGCCGGACCCGACGCCCGTCCGGGTCGACCACCCGGTCGGCCATCTCCACCGCGAGCAGTACCCCCACCTGGGCGACCGAACCGGTGCCGGGGAACCGTTCGCTGGAGAAGGTAGTGGTGTCGACCAGCACGACGCCCTCGGCTCGCCGCTCCACCCGTAGCCCGGTCAGCCGTTGCAGGTCGCTAGCCAGAGCGGAGCCGCGCAGGTGGTTGGCGACCGGCTCCTCGACGTCGGTGAAGTACACCACCGGGCGCTCCACCACCGCGCGGCGGGCGGCCTGCGCGGCCGCCCGCCGCGCGGCGTTGCCGCTGCTTGCCGTCGACCGGTCGAGCAACGCGGCCACCGACTCGACGTGCTGGAGTACGCGCGACGGCCGGAACAGCGCGAACACGACGTCCCGCGCCACGTCGTAGAGCGCCTCACCGGCACCGGGATCGCTGGCCCAGGCCGCGCTGGAGCCGTCGGCCATCCGCAGTGCGCCGCGCTCCTCTAGCCAGCCGACTGCGTCGACGAACGCGCGCCGGTCGGCGCCCCGATCCGGGTCCAGGCCCAGCCCCGTGATCCGGTTGGCGTCGGAGGCCACCGACTCGGCAAGCTCGCTCAGCGTGATCTGCACCCCCGCACGTCCGAGCACCGCGAGGCACAGTGCCAGGTAGGCGTACCGCTGCCGGTCGAACGCCCGGCCGGTGCGGGATAACGCAGGCTGATTGGCGTCAACGAGGTCCTTGGTACGCACCAGGCGCGCGGTCGAACCGTGCAGCTCCAAGCGGTACCCGAACGCCTCGGCCAGATCCTGGCGCAATGCCGACGCGAACCGGCGTACCCGCAGCAGAGCCCTGTCGTCCGGCCAGCTCGTGGTGATCAGCGGGTGGCGCAGGATGAGGCGGACCGCCCGCTGGAAGTCGGCCAGCTCCAGGTCGCTGACCTCGGTGGCGAACCGGTGCCCGCTCACGCCGCCTCCGCGCGTCCCACGCGGAGCCGCCGCTCGCGCACGCTGCTAAGCCTGCTGGTTCGCTCGCTCCGCCCGCTCACGCCGGTACCAGTTCCCTCCAGCGCGCAGTCGTGTGCTCCGCCGCGGTCACCGAGAGCGCGAAGCCGTCCAGGTGCAGTGCCCCGTCGGCGGTCGCTACGGTGCAGAACCGGCCTGGGGCAGGCGTGAGCGTGAGCCGGATCCCGTACGCCGACGCGACCAGCGGGACCCAGCGGGAGCCGGCAACCCGGGCGGCGAGCGCGATGCCGAGCAACCTCAGCAGTACCTCGGTCTGCGCCTTGTCCAGCGGCTGCTCCCCCACCTCGACCTCGGCCAAGCCGGCGGCGGCCGAGGCGAACCGCCGCTCCTCGGCGAGCTGAAGCTGCCGCAGCTGCGCCCGGCGGCCGTCACCGCGATCCAGCCGGGCGGGCCGGCCGTTGCCCTGCCCCGGCAGTCGGCCGGCCTCGACCAGGGTGCGTGAGAGCTCGACCGCGGGCGCCTCCCACCACGAGTGACGGGTGGGGATCGCCTCCGGATCGGGGTGTCCAACACTGACATGCCGTGGCGCGCCGAGCCCGAGGGCGGCATCGAAAAGTGCATGCGCGGCATCCTGCGTGCCCACCGCGGTGAACCAGGCGGCGAGATGGCGGAGCTGGGACTCCCGGCTCACCCCGCCCCGGCGGCTCTCGGTCACCCGGCGCAGCAGCGCGAGCACGTCACCAATGGCCGAGATCGTGGCGTCAGCGAGCCGATCGGCTTCGCTGAGCTGTTCTGCCGCGGGCGGCGCGAGCCACGAACGCAGGCCACTCCAGCGGCGGCGCCAGTCGTCCAGCCGCTCCACCGGGGTACGGAAGAGGCGTTCGTCGGCCTCGGCGGCGGCCTCGATCATCCGATCCAGGCCCGTTTCCTCGACCGCGTGGACCGCCTCGCGCAAGCGCGGCGTGTACCGCTGCAGTTCGTCATGGAAGTCGCGCAGATGGGCCAGCAGGGCATCCTTGTGTGCGAGGAACGTCTCGGGGCGGACGTCGTTGGTTCGGCTCAGGTCGCCCAGCATGTGATAGAAACGGGCGGCGCGCTCGGCGATGTCGGCCAGCGCACGGTCGAGCCGGTTGAGCTTGCGGTAAACCTCCTCCGCGTCGCCGGCCGCGTTGGCCGAGGCCAGCGCGGTCAGATCGGCGAGCAGGTCGGCGAAGACCAGCCGCGACAGCGTCGCATCGTCCATGCTCGCCGACAGCACACTCTCGACCGCGCGGTGGGCGCGATAACCCGCCTCGGTGAACTGATAGACCGAGTGACGGTTGCGGTACTCGGCCAGGGTCGCCGCACGGGTGCCGTCCTGGCTGCGATCGAGCACACCCCAGTCCACGAGGGCGTCGAGCAGGCGGGCAAGCTCCAGGTCGGACGGGTCAGGGCAATCGGGCTGGATGGCGTGCAGTCCGGCCAGAGCCGCCGTCACCTCCGAGGTGTGCAGCAGGACGTGGTAGTTGGCCCGCGCCGCGTCGAACGCCCGCAACACCCACAGGTACGCCAGCCGGTTGTCGGCCGTGACGTAGCCGAACAGCCGCATCCGGTCGTCCAGCCCGAAGACATCGAGGCCGAACGTCACCCTCCTCGCCTGGCCCGCCATCAGCCCTCCCCTGACCGCACGCCACCTTACCGGAAGCAGGCGCGGCCGCCGACCGCGACATGCCGTGGCCGACGCCGACCCAGTCAACCGCGGATGACGGTGGGCTGGTTGGACCATGCGCAGCACTGCGGCGTCGTCATCGATCGGGCCCGGGTTCTGCAGGCAATGGACAAACTCAGAGCGGAGCAGACCGTCCACTATGTACGTTCGAACCTGTGGACTGGGAACAGTTCGTGGATCTGGCCGAGGCGTAAGCCCACGCCCGGCCGTGACGTCGCTGCTGCTGTGGCGACGGGGCCCGGATCGTGTTGTGGATAGCCGAGGGTCGCAGGCGTAAGGACGTAGTTCGTCGGCGACAGTGGGCCGGCGTGGGATGGTGCGCGATAGTGAAGAGCGGCTCCCATTGGGTGGTTCGCTTCGATACGTCATACTGGGCGCCGATGGCGTCCGACAGCGTTGAGCCTTCGAATCTCGACCCTACGGGTGCGTTCGTGCTCGCGAGGCTGGCGCGGGCGTGGCGTGAGCGGGCCTTGCTGACGCAGGAGCAGTTGGCTCGGCGCAGCGGTTTGGGCGTGCGGACTATTGTTCGCTTGGAGTCCGGTGGGCTGCGTCGGCCTCGGCTCGACTCGGTGCGGCTGCTGGCGGATGCGCTTGGACTTAGCGATGCCGAGCGGGCGCGGTTGGTTTCGGCTGCGCGGGGCGATGTGGCCATTTCGGTTGTGCCGCGCCAGCTGCCGGCCGAGGTGGCGGGCTTCACCGGGCGGGTCGATCAGTTGCGGGTTCTGGACGGACTACGGGCGGGCGTGACGGTGGCCATCACCGGTACGGCCGGCGTGGGCAAGACCGCGCTCGGCAGGCCCGCGCACGGGTCGACAAGATCGGCCACGGCGGCCGGTTCGGCCGCCGTCCGATCATGGCCGAGACTCAGCCAGGCCCGCGACTGGGCGTTGTCCGAGACGCGCCCGGCGGTGGCGCTCTGAAGATGATCATTAACCGTCGGGTGATGCCGCCCGCCCTGCCCACCGATCCGCAAACGCAACACCGCCCTCGAGCCAGGTCACCGTGCGGCTCGCGAGGCTGCCCGCCTGGGCGCGAAATGGCGCATATCCGCATGGGCCCAGTATCGGCGACATTGGCCCGCCCGATCAGCACCATCCGCCGACAACGGGCGACGCCCAAGCCGGACAGCCTCCAGCCGAGCCGCAACAGCAAGTCGGCCAAGCCGGTGGACCCTGCGGGCCTGGACCGCTGCTGCCCGGGCCCGCAGGTCAACTCGCGTTCTAGGCGCCCAGTGCCACGTGCAGGATTCTGGTGTTGCTGTTGTTGGCTGTGCTGTCCTTGTCGCCGTTGCTCGTGGTAAGCCAGATGCCGCCGTCGGGTGCCGGCTCGACGGTGCGCAGCCGACCGAAGGTGCCCTGGAAGAAGGTCTGCACGTTGACCAGGCTGCTACCGCTGATGACCTCGCGGTACATCCGGGTGCCGCGCAGGCAGGCGACGTAGAGCACATCGCGGACGATGGCGATGCCGCTGCAGGAGCCCGAGGCGACCGAGTAGGTGTGCTTCGGCGCGATGAACCCGGAGCAGCTACCCGAGGTGCCCTCGCAGGCGGGCCAGCCGTAGTTGCCGCCCTTCACGATGAGGTTGGTCTCGTCCATGATGCTGTTGCCGAACTCCTGCTCCCACAGCCGGCCCTGCGAGTCGAACGCCAGGCCCTGCGGGTTGCGGTGGCCATAGCTCCACACGTAGTTGCCGAACGGGTTGTCCGACGGCACGGTGCCGTCCGGGTTGAGCCGCAGGATCTTGCCGTTGAGGCTGTTGCGGTTCTGGGCGCGGTCACCGCTCTGCCCGTCACCCGTGGACGCGTACAGCTTGCCGTCGCGTGGGCCCCAGCGCAGCCGGCCACCGTTATGGAACTTGTTGCGCACGATGCCGCTGACGAGTACCTGCTCGGTTGCGTTGTCCAGCGTGATGCTGGCGGTCAGCTTGATGCGCACGATCCGGTTGTCGCTGGGCGAGGTGTGCATGATGTACAGCCAGCGGTCGTTGGTGAAGTTCGGCGAGATCTCCAGGCCCATCAGGCCGCCCTCGCCGTCGGTGCTCTGCACATTGGGTACCGTGCCGACGTTGGTCTTCGCGCCCGTTCTCGGGTTGAGCCGCGTGATGTTGTGCGCGTCGCGGCGGGCGTACAGGATCGTCCCGTCCGGCAGGGTGACCAGGCCCCACGGCAGGTCGGTGTCGGTGGTCACCGTGGTCGGCGTGCACACCGGCTGGCCGCAGATCTGGCCGGTCGTCACCGAGATCTGGTTGCTGTGCGGCGAGACGTTGTTCTGCGCGTCACGCGCCACCACGAAGTACGAATAGTTGGTGGCCGGGATCAAGCCGGCGTCGTTGAACGTGGTCGGCGGCGGGTTACCGGTCACCGTGCCAGCCAGGGTGCCGCCGCGGAAGATGTCGTACGCGGTGACGCCGACGTTGTCGGTGGCGGCGCCCCAGTTCAGGGTCACGGTGGTACCGGAGGCGCTTCCCGTCAGGTTGGTCGGAGCTGTGGGTGGCTGGTTGTCGACCTCGCACGGTGGCGGCGTGATCTCGACCGTGTCGCTGGCCTGCGACACGTTGCCCGCGGCGTCGCGCGCCTGGACGTACAGGCCCCAGGTCACGTTCGCGAACACCGTGAAGCTGGTGGACAGGGTGCTGCCACTGACCGACTTGATGGACTGGCCGTCGTGGAACACGTCATAGGCGACCACGCCCACATTGTCGGTCGAGGCGTCCCAGCTGAACGTCACCGAGTTGCAGGTCAGGTTGCTCGTACGCGGGTTCGCTGGCGTGGTCGGCGGGTCGATGTCACCCGGGACTCCGGCGCTCAACCGGTCGACGTTGGGCCCGCCGTTCACCGTGGTCGCGGTCGCCCGGATGGTGTTGGCGCCGGCATTCAGCGCCACCGCGATGGTCACCGTCTGCCAGGTGTCCCAGGAGCCAGTGCCGGGGAAGGCCAGGCCGGCGCGGGCCACCGTACCGTTGACCCGGATGTCCATCGGCCGGTTGGTGGTGGTGCCGTTGGCGTAGCGGAACCCCGTACTCACGGTGCCGGCCGACGCCGCGCTGACCGTCCATTCGACGTAGCTGCCGACCTCGTTGGCGTAGTTGACGAACCCGGTCCCGGTGAACCCGGTGTGGTCGGTGTCCACCGTGCCGTGGAAGATCGTGGTGTCCTCGGCCTGGTAGTCCGTACTGGGCGCGGCGACATCGAAGTCCAGAGCGTCGACGTTGGGCCCGCCGTTGGCGGTGGTGGCGGTGGCCCGGATGGTGTTGTCACCGGCATTGACCTGCACCATGGTGGTCACCGTCTGCCACGAGGTCCAGGAACCATTGCCGGGGAAGGCCAGACCGGCGCGGGTCACCGTGCCGTTGACCCGGATGTCCATCGGCCGGTTGGTGGTCGTGCCGTTGGCAAACCGGAACGTCAACGTCGCCGTACCCGCCGACGACGCGGTCACCGACCACTGCACGAAGCTGCTCACGACGTTGTCGTAGTTGACAAACCCGGTCCCGGAAAAGCCCGCATGGTTGGACTCGACAACGCCTTGCGAGATCGTGGCGCTCTCCGCCTCGTACCTGACGGCCGCCGCCGAGCTCGGCGTAGCAAGCAGCGAACCGGTGGCTACCAGCACTACCGACAGCACGGCCGCGAGCACCGCGACCAGTCGTGCTCGGGTTCGTCGCATCGTGTCTCCCCTCAGGGGCCGGCCGCGGCGCCGGCTGGTTCTGGGCTAGGTACATGTATTGACCAAGGCTGCTCAGACCCCGGGTTTACCCCGGTGTCCGACCCAGCCCGCGGCGTACCTGGCGGGAGGGCACGACGATCGAGCCGCGACCGATGCCCGGCGGGCGGGCGGTCAGACGATCAGCTCGTACCCAAAGATTAGTGATGGCAATAAATGTCGGCAACCATATGAGCGCGGTCGATGCCGGGCTTCCGCCCAGCGGGAAGACCTGCCGTCTGGGAGAGCCTCCGATCGACAAAGGCGGCCTGCGGGAGGTGCCCGGCGCCGCGCTCGCCGACCGCCCCGGAGAACGGGTGCTGATCGTCGCCGGCGCGCTCGCCACGGCTGTCGGCATGACCTGGATGGCATTCGTCGCCGCGCCCGACGTCGCGTACACCTGGCTTCTCGCGCCGATGACGCTCGCCGGCGTGGGTATCGCGCCCGCCATTCGGCCGACCACCCAGGCGGTCGTCAGCCGGGTCGCGCCGGCGGACCTGGCGAAGGCGTCAGGCACGTTCAGCACCCTCCGAGGCAGCCTCCTGCCCCGCCGCCACGCGGCCGTCTCCCGGCCCAAGCGCCCACCCGACCGCCACCTGGGTCGTCCAGGCCGCGAGGAACCTCGCCATGGACCTGGAGGACGCCGGCTGTCGAGCCGAGTACCTCATCCGCGACCGAGACGGCAAGTTCCCGCCGCTGTTCGACACAATCCTCGCCAGCGCCGGCATCACCGTCGTGCTCACCGGTGTCCAGATACCACGCATGAACGCCATCATGGAACGGTGGGTGCAAACCTGCCGCCGCGAACTGCTCGACCACTGCCGCCCGTTATCTGCACCGGTCACGGACTTCGGCGCGCAACACCAGCCCCACGAGGTGGCTGGAG
>Ga0137375_10005167_pt1 | contig 15529 bp, 10 predicted proteins | sample SagtaG_24_FD_104936 | JGI IMG/M metagenome (GOLD analysis project Ga0137375, IMG submission 104936) | Vadose zone soil microbial communities from Sagehorn Ranch, Mendocino, California, USA - Sage1_R_113_16 metaG | ecosystem: Environmental > Terrestrial > Soil > Vadose zone | place: USA...
CAGGAATGGCACCCGCAGCTCCAGCGACGTCGCCATCGTCATCTTGTCGGCCTTGACGAGCAGTTCATCCGGCAGCCAGACCTTCAAGTCGAAGTACAGCATCCGTTTCAGCGGGTCGAGGTCCGCGGTTCGGTCGAAATATGGCGCGCCGAAGTCGTCGAGCTTCGCTCCGCCGGAACCCTGGGCCAGCAGCCGGTCGACTTCTGCCTGGGAAAATACCGAGGAGACTCCTCGGTAGCGGCGCTCCAGCGGCATCTTCGCCCACTCGAGGTACCGGCGGAGTTTCCGCCCTGCGAAAGGCAAGTGCAGCAGAGACAGCCCCGGGAGGCGACGCACCCGCTCGATCCAAAGCATCCTCCGATAGATGGAATAGCCGGCGAGGATCTCGTCCGCCCCCTCGCCTGACAGGGCCACCGTGACGAACTGCCGGGCGAACTTCGAGAGGAAGTAGAGCGGCACCGCGGCCGGGTCCGCGACCGGCTCATCCAGGTACCACACGAGCCGCGGCAGGAAGTCCCAGAAGCTCTGCGCGCCCAGCACCGCTTCGTGGTGCACCGTGCGAGAGCGCCCGGCGGCGATCCTGGCAAACGGCCTCTCATCCACCGCCGCCCCCTGCCCGTAACCCACCGAGAAGCTCTGAACGGGATCCGCGAGCATGCCGGCCATCAGGCCCGTCACGACGGTCGAGTCGATCCCGCCACTCAGGAAGACGCCGAGCGGCACGTCGCTCATGAGATGGTTCCCGACACACTCCTCCAGACGATCCCGCAGGGAGCGGGCCGCCTCCTCTTCCGAAGCCGGCTCCCCATCCAGCGGGAGATCCCAATAGGGCCGGACCTTCAGCTCGCCATCACGCAAGACCAGGAGGTGACCGGGCTGCAGCTTGAGGATGCCCTCGAACATCGTCCGGGGTCCCGGCACGTAGCGACAGCTGAGGTACTGCCAGAGAGCCACGGGATCGACCGCCCGCGGGGTGCCGGGCCACTCGAGAATTGCCTTGATCTCCGAGGCGAACAGGAGGGTGCCATCGTGGAGCGCGTAGTAGAGCGGCTTGATCCCGAGCCGATCACGCGCGAGGAGAAGCTGCTCCTTCCGCCCATCCCAGATCGCGAACGCGAACATGCCGCGGAGATGCTCCAGACATGCCTCGCCGAACGCCTCGTAGGCCCGCAGGATCACTTCCGTGTCCGACTTCGACCGGAAGACGTATCCTTTCGACTCCAGGACAGTGCGCAGCGCGCGGAAGTTGTACAGCTCGCCGTTGTACGTGATCCACACGGTGTCGTCATCGTTCGCCATCGGCTGATGTCCGCCGGCCAAGTCGATGATCGACAGACGGCGGAAGCCAAGGCCAACGGCGCCCGCGGTAAACAGCCCCTCATCATCAGGGCCCCGATGGACCATCGTGTCCCGCATCCGCACGAGTAGCTCCTGGTCCACGGGCCCCGGCGAGCGGACTCTCACTGCCCCACAGATCCCGCACACTCGACCGTCACCCCCCCTTCTCGTTTGGCAATCGAAGCCGAGTCCAGTTCTTGGTCGTCACGAACAGCGTGTAGATTTCGATCCGATCAGCCCAGGAGAGGTTCCTCGGCGCCCATCGCGAAGCCTGCTCGCTCAGCACCGGGTCTTCCGTCAAGCACCCAAGCACGGACAAGAGTTGCGTGTTCAGCGCGTGGTAATGGGGAGGGCACAGGTACACGCGACGCCCGTACCAGCTCCATTTCCCGCGATAGTCCCAGAAGGACAGGCAGCGCCGGAGTCCCTCGATTCCATCGCTGAAGAGGCGACCAACGCCGGAATCCCCGGTCTCAACGTACAGGTCGTAGAGCCCGAGAAGGCTGAAGAGAAAGCCGTCCAGGACACGCGGCAACGGGTACCCAGGATACTCCTCATAGAGGACGCCCCCGTTTTCGAGTGTCCTCACCCCTCCGTCCTCGACGCTCTTCTCGAACACGCGCGTGCCCCGGCGGGCGAGCGACAGCAGGCGCTCGTCGCCCGTGACGCGATACCCACGGACGAGCGTGCTGATGACCACCGCCTGAAACATCGCCGAAATCCAGGGCGCCCTGAGGTGGCAAGCGCCCTCGTGCCAGTCGAAGTAACACGGCCAGACCGCCCCTCCATCATCGCGCTCGCGGGCCGCCTCCCTCAGCCACTCGACCTGGAGCAAGAACCGATCCATACCCCGCTGATCGGCATGCCGGACGCAGCGGTGGAGGTTCACGAGACCCCACCACGCAACGAACAGCGGATTGTACTGAAGCCCGAGCAGCCGATAGCGCTTCCTTGGAATGCCCTGGCGGTCCATCTCGAGGTCGTTCAGGAAGAGACGGTCACTGTAAACATAGTAATGACGTGCTCCCTTGCGGCCCGCCTCCGGGGATACCTCGAGGGGGTAGTGGGTGCGAAAGCCTATGACCTCCGTCCAGAGCGCGCGGATCGCCCGCCGCATCCCGTACCCCATCACAGCCCCTGGTACTCTTCAAGCAACCCTTGATACAGAGCATGAAACTCGCCCACCATCCGCTCAATCGTGAACTCACACTCGACCTTTGCTCGGCCCCGCTCGCCCATGGAGCGGGCAAGGGAAGGATCTTTGAGGAGACGCAGCACCCGCTCGCTTATCGCCGACGGCAATCCAGGCGGCACGAGGAACCCGGTCACCCCGTCCTCGATGACCTCGACGGCTCCCCCGACCGACGTGGCGACGACCGGAAGCCCCGCCGCCATCGATTCGAGCACCGCATTGGGTAGCCCCTCGTTGTCCTTCGACGTGAGCACAGAAACGCTGAAGCGCCTGACAGCCGTCCGTAGCGTCTCTCCCTCCAGGTGCCCGAGAAATGACACATGTGGCGCGACGCCCAACTCAACAGCGCACTGACGGACAGCCTCCTCCAGGACGCCCGATCCCACCAACCAGAAGCGAACCGAGGGGGTAACTCTGAGAATCTCCTGGGCCGCCTTAAGAAACGTGACGTGGTCCTTCTGATGACGGAAGTGAGCGACCATCCCCACTACCGCGTCCTCAGTGTCGCCGACATCGTGGTGAGCATCTTTCCAGGCGCTGAGGTTGAGACCATTCCGGATCACGACCACTTTGGAAGGAGGCACGCGCTCCTGTTCGATCAGCTGCGACCGGACCGCCTCCGAGTTCGCCACGACACGATGAGCGAACCTCCACGCCACGCGATCCACCCGGTGCTGCGCGGCGCGCAGGTATGCCCCTAGCTCCCGACGGCTGGCGACGCGGACGGGAACTCCAGCAAGGGTTGCCGCCAGAAGTCCCTGCAGATTGCTGTAGAATCCATATGTCTGGACGACGGCCGGCGCCCACCTCCGCATCGCAAGCGCCAGCCTGATCAATTGATGCGGAAAGCGTATTGATAGAACGCTTCCGACCGCTATCTCGCGGGCGTCGATCGTGGATGGCTCCAGCTTCGCGAGCAACCGACCTGTTCTAAAGTAGATTAGGCCATTTCGCACCCCGAGGCGCGAAAGGCCTTGCGCAAGCGCGAGGCATTGACGCTCGGTCCCACCGGGGTCGAGGCTATCGATCACGTGGAGGACTCGCATTACATTCGGAGGGGTGAAACCAGTTCTCGCCAAATGCACCGCTCCTACCCTTGCTCACTCACCCGGCGGTAGACCCGAATCCCCACAGGCCCGTGCTCGACCCACCAGGTGCGCCCGCTCAGTGAATCCGAACGAGCCTCCAGCCCCAGCACGATGGGTCGCTTGCGGAACTCTTTGACCAGAACATACCCGTCTTCGCGGACGATACGTGAGAGCGTGTCCAGGTCCTCGGCGGACGGGCTATACGGCCACCAGTCGTCGGCCCCGTACACATATCCTTGTCGAGTGGCCTCCAGGTACTGCTTCACTATCGCGTGCACGCCGTCTGGGAGGAGCACGTAGTCGGACTCGTCCGAGTAGTCGACAAGGCGGTAGCCAGCCAGGAACCCTGTCCCCGGAAGCAGCTCCGGTGACCCGTTCAGTAACAACGCTGATTTCACCCCTAGCGAGGCGCCGCGGGGGATGGTGTTGTCCAGCCACCAACCTGCTTCCTTCCGAATATCGCCTCTGGGGCTCGCGAACTCGGCCCATGCGAGCGAATACGCCAGGGAATAAACCACAGTTGCAATGACCATCGAAATCCCCGCGAGTCGCCATACCCGGAACCTCTTCTCACAGAGGTCCCCTAGCCACACGGCCGCAAGAACACACCAAACCGGCATCAGGTCCAGAGCGTAACGGTTCACCTTCACGCGGCTGAGCTCGAGAAGCACATAGGCCGGGATCGCGCTAGCAATTATGATAGCGGCTCTCATGTCTCTCCGAACCGCCGCATAGATGAGTCCCACCAGACCGGCTATGAACAACGCGCGGCCCGTATTCTCAGGAATGAAGCCGAACATGTAGGACACCGCCGGTCGGCCCGCAGGAAAGAACCCGCTATCACCCGTCGCACTCGCCTTTGCGACGAACACGAAGTGTCGGGCAAAGTCTTGTAGATTCAGCGCGACAGGCAGGCCCAGGATGACCGCCACGGTCAGAATCAAAGTGGCGCACGGTACGATCCACAGTCGGTTGCGCGTATAGACTAACCGTGCCCACCGCCAGGCGGGGATGTGCAGCAGCCATGGAATCAACAACGCGAGCGCTCCGGCCATCCCCACGATACCAACCGTGGCGAGGCCGGCACGGTACAACCGATTGATCCACTCCAGGTGATGCTCGAACGCGTTCTCGTGGGCCCGCTGCTCGTAGAGTCGCCGAAGCAGCGCGTATGTCCCCTCCCGTTCCACGGTACCCGCCCACACGACGGCCGCCGCGAGCGCTACCAGCAGCCAGAGGCTCCCTGTCCAAATCCGCGCGGCTGCCTCCCCGCCTTCGGCGTAGGCGGCCTCAGCCCCCCGGTCTCCGACCGCGGATCCTGTCCTCAGCCAGCCGAGCACGTACGGCGCGAAGAGCATTCCCGCGAAGAAGATGGGCACGTACTTCGACGCCACGCCGAGGCCAAGCCATACCCCGGCGAAGGCCAGCGAACCGATTCTGCCCTCTGCGTCGGCCCGCAACACGCTGTACAGCGCCAGCGACACGAAAAACGCGGAGTACACTTGGACATTGCCCTGGACCACCACGGCAATCATCGTGACCGCGTACAGCATCATCGCGATAAACGCATGCGACCGGCCCCAAAACCGGCCCAGCATGTATACGATGCCCACGGTGGCGACTGAGAACGCCAGCGTTACCACTCTGCAGTGCACCGCCACGTCTCCGCCACCCACTATTGTCCACAGGCCTGTTACGGCCGCCACGATGATTGCAGGTGCCGGCGGGTAGAAGAACACTTCCAGATGCAACGGATTGCCGCTTCGCAGGATCGATTCGATCTCCTGCACAAACGGCTCGCCGCAGGCTCCCACGCTCCAGGCCCCGCCCTCGCGTGCCGTCACCGCGAACAGTCGCAGTGCAAGAGCGAGCACGAGGATGCCCATTACCCAGAGTAGTTCTCTCCGCCGCTTCATGTCTTCGTATCATGTCTCCAGGTATGCCTGATGCCAAACCTCGAAGACGAGGAGGCCCCATAGCCGGTCGAGCGCGTCCATCCTTCTATTCGTGACATAACTGTTCCAGAGGGTCTCGACATACGAACGATTGAAAAACCCGTGTCGCAGCGCACCGGGGCTCAATAGACGTTCGCGCAGATAGTCCCGCGACTTTCCGCGAAACCAGTGGTCCAGCGGAACTCCAAACCCCTGCTTTCTGCGAAACAGAATCTCGCGCGGCACGAGCTCCTCGATCGCGCGTTTGAAAAGGTACTTGGTCGCGCCTTCACGGAGCTTGTAGTGGGCGGGCATCGCCGCTACATACTCCACCAGTTCGTGGTCCAGCAGGGGCACCCGCGCCTCAATCGAATGCGCCATGCTCATTCGGTCGACCTTTGTCAAGATGTCGCCCGGGAGGTACGTTTTCATGTCGAGGTACTGCAAGCGCGACGGAAAGTCGAGAGCGGCGCCGCGCGCCACATGTGGCGCGAACACGTGCGAGCCGGTATCATGGAGCTGGGCAACAAGGTCGCCCGACAAGAGCTGTCGCAGGCTATGGGGCGGGTAGTGAGAGACACCATCGATGTACCGCTCCATCCTCGGCAGCGAGATGTTGAAGAGATAGTTCTTACCTCTAGCGCCTTCGGGAAGCGCCCTGCTCACCGAGCGGAACACACCCGACATGCCCAACCGAGAGATCACGTCACCGTGACGCCGCCGATGGTCCACCACGTATCGGTCATAGCCCGCGAAGAGCTCGTCGCCGCCATCGCCGGACAGGACGACTTTCACGTGTCCGCTCGCGAGCATCGACACGAGATAGGTGGGAATCGCCGAGGCATCAGCGAAAGGCTCGTCGAAATGCCCGATGATACGCTCGATGAGGTCCACGCTCTCCGGCGACACGACCAGCTCGTGATGCTCGGCGCCGAGCCGCTGGGCGACCACCCGCGCGTACGGAAGCTCGTTAAACTCCCTCTCCTTGAACCCTATCGAGAACGTCTTGACCCGGCCACCGACCTCCGCTGCCATCAACGCCGCGACCGTGCTGGAGTCGATGCCACCCGAAAGGAAGGCGCCTAGTGGGACATCGCTGACAAGGTGAAGCCTGACGGCCTCGCCCAGGCGCCGGCGCAGCTCTTCGAGCACCCCTTGCTCCGAGTCCAGCGCGCCTGCTCGCTCGAAGAACGGAGCCGGATCCCAGTATGGCTTGACCTCCACCGTGCCATCAGGCCGACGCTCAAGCCAGTGTCCCGGAAGGAGCTTGAAGACCCCACGCAGGATCGATAGGGGATCCGGGACGTAGCCGAGTTGCAGATATCCCAGGAGTCCCGCGGGGTCAACCTCACGGCGCAACCCGGGAAACCGCACGAGGGATTTCAGCTCTGAGGCGAAGACCAACCCGCCGGGGGTTTCCGCGTAGTACAGGGGCTTGATTCCGAGCCGATCGCGGGCAATGAACAAAGTCCGAGCCTTCGCGTCCCACAGAGCGAAGGCGAACATGCCGCGCAGCCGGTGGACGCACTCTTTCCCGAGCTCCTCGTACAGGTGAACGATGACTTCCGTGTCCGAGTTGCTGTAGAACGTGTGGCCACGCTCGAGCAACTCCTGCGTGAGCGCGCGGTAGTTGTAGATCTCCCCGTTGAGGACAACCTGAAGGGATTCGTCTTCATTGTGGATCGGCTGCTGGCCGGTCTTGAGATCGATGATGCTGAGCCGTCGCATGCCGAGGCCCACGCGTCCGTCGAGAAAGAACCCCTCGTCGTCGGGGCCGCGGTGTCGAACGGCGTCGCCCATGGACCGGAGAACCTCCAGATCCACTGCTGCCGGTGAACCCCTGTCGTAGAAGCCGAAAATTCCGCACATGCTCCTAGCCCCCGACCTCCACCGCACCGACCTTCGTCTTTGGGCCCCACGAATGCCCGCCGAGGACACGCCGCTCCCCTTCTCGCCGGCCAGTGCTCGGCGCACGGACGCGTCTCGCCATCTCGGAAAACGCCACGGCCAGCCCGGCGATATAGAAGAAGTGGAAGTGATACGCGACGGGATGGAAAAACGCCGCGACACAAAAGGCGGCAAGAGCGGTCCTAATGCCGCTCCCGAGTGCCACGAGCTCTTGGGTGCCGGATACTCCCCGAAGGCCTCTCATCGAGCCCCGGATCCCCTTGAATAGCTGCCAGACGGCGAGCAAGTAGAGAGCCAACGCCGGCAAACCGAGATCTGCGCCGATCTCGAGGTACACGTTGTGGGCCCCCGTCCACTGCCAGTGTCCAGCCTGGTCCACGATATCAAGGATATGCATCTTCAAACCAACACCGAGAATCGGATGGTGACGGATCGTATTCCACGCGAGGGCCATGGCCTCCCAACGAGCCTCCGCCGATCCGGTGACATCGGCCTTTGTGTCGACAATCGTGTACACTCGCGCGAAGTATCCCTGCGGCAACAACGGCAGGGACACTAGGAGCACCACAAGCGCCAAGCCAAGCACGGCAGGGCCCCGCTCTCTGATTCGCTTGATCAGGACCATGACGGCAATCGCGAGGAGCGTCAGGAATCCGCCTCGCGAAAACGTGACGACGACCGAAGCAGCCGAGAGCGCTATCGCTGTCAGCACAACCCATTTCAAGGCGCCTCTGGGCTTTGCATAATACAACCCGATCAGGAGTGCCAAAACCAGGTTGAGGATCAGGGCGAGGTCATTCGGATTTGCCGCCAGCGGCGAGTCGTAGCCGTGGATTCTGACGCCTCCCAGCGCCAAGTTTCCCTGAGAAAAATCTCGGAGCGCCGTCCGGGACATGAGAATGCTCCACACGGCCATCGACCCGATCAGGAGCCTCATTCGCCGGAGCGTATTCACCGTGTTGGCGACGAGAACGAAGATGAGGAAGGACTTGAGGAGCAGGTTGAAGAAGGCATTGAAGGATCCACCCGGCCAAAGAGAGAATGGAATCGACACTCCGGCAAGCGCCACGAACCAGAAAAGCGATCGGACTGCGGGAACGCCTACACTCAGGGGCCGTCTGCTGGACACGCGGTCAAGCACATACACCACAAGCGCTAGGCCGGCGCTGACCATGGCGATGCGGAGCGTCCCGAGGATCGGCAAGAACGTCTGAGGCGCGATGAAGAGGATAAACGTGAAGAACATCAGACCCCAGAATGGAACGCTGCTCTCCTGACCCTGAGCGCTACGCGCCCGCATGACAGGGGCAGTTGGGAACTCTCTCAGGTTAGTGGGCACGGAGCTACTTGGCATGGATCTTCCACGAATCATCGACCATCGCCGGCCGGTTCAGGTATGGGGCGATGAGGAAGTTTCGAAACTCTCCCGGATCGCCTTCGGCGCCACCTTCAGCCGCCTTCACGATATTGTACAGTTCCCGCGCCGTAACATAGTGGAGACGATACCCGGTGCAATCTCGGAATCTGCGTTCCAAGCACGTGTAGAGACCATCGGCTGTTCCCCCCAGCAGGGCGTCAAGGTTCCTCGGTTCGGCACCGTGGCAAGAGACCTTCACGACCACCCACTCCGGCCGTCCCTTTACATGGATGTGTTGTCTGACCCAGCGCTCTATACGCTCCGGCGTGGCCGGGTAGCTCTCCACGATCTCGGCGTTGTCGATCCTCGGGAGCACCCCGAATTTTCTCCGCCTCCAGTCGAGGGCCAGAGGTCCCTGGATGATAAGCAGGCCCTCTCGCTGTCTTCCGCCGACCGTGACATCCGCCCCGGTGTCATGTGACTTCGGCGCCCCTGGGTCGTCGATCGCGTAATACATGCTATTGATCTTCCGCGTCTGACTGCGCGATGGCGCGGTCGGCATGCTGAAGTCTGCGTAGCAACCTGTGGCTTGCAAGATCTCGAGCTCATTGTTGACCCCGCAAAGCCGGGGGTCACTCATCGAGTTGTCGAGCGCGAGGTTTCCGTGGATGAACGCGTATGCCCGCGTCGGAGCCGTGCCCCCGACGACCAATGCTCCATACCGCTCGTACTCTCGTAAGCACTGCTCCAGGCGCGCCCGTAAGCTTTCGGCCGTATCGTAGCCGTGATGGAGATGCAGCTCGATTTCTCCGAGTCCCTGTCGCGCGAGATCTGACAGGGCGTCCAAGTATTCGGGCTGGTACTGTTCTCCCGGGTAGAACCAGGTGTGCTGGGGAGGAACACCGTCAGAATCCCAGTGCCGAGCAGCGAGTCGTGGATACTTGGTCTGCCACGCCTCCATCTGCGCGGAACTGGCTGGCTCGAAGTGGTCGACGAAGCAAAACAGGATATGAATCGGTCGATCCCCATCCCCTCGAATGAGCGCGCGCCTGACGGTCTGGAGCAGATAGCCCCCGATCCAAATGAACACGTTCTTGCGCTTTGCCGCCCAATACGCGCACCCGAGCGCAACAAGCAGAGATCCCGCGCCAACCGACAGAAGTGCGCTCCTCACGACGCCTGACCTTTCACTCCTCGAACACAGACAGGGAAGTCGAGGATGTCTTCACGGTGCCTCCCCCTGCTCTTTCGAGACCCACCACTCGCTGAGCGGCGTGACCGGCCAGCCCTGCCCCAGCGCCTACGCATGGCGTCTCCCGCTCCGGTGAGTAGCGAGAATCTCCACGATGCGGGCCGCCGCATGGCCGTCCCAGAGCGGCGGCTGCCCGTTCGGGCTAGGCGGCTCTTCCAGGGTCCTGAGCGCATGATCGACGATCCGCCGCGGGTCGCTCCCGATCACCTGGTTGGTGCCATGGGTCACGGTGATCGGACGCTCGGTCGAGTCGCGCGCGGTCAGGCAGGGAACCCCGAGGATAGTGGTTTCCTCCTGGATCCCTCCCGAATCCGTGAGGACGAGCCGCGCGCGGCTCAGAAGAGCGACGAAATCGAGATAGCCGAGCGGGTCGAGGTAAACAACTCCCTTCTGGGAGACCCGGGCGTCGGACCCTGAATCAGGCCACAACAGACCTCGTTGCAGTTTTTGCTTCACCCGAGGGTGAACCGGAAAGATGATCGGGAGGTGACGGGCCACCTCTTGGACCGCATCCAGGAAGTGCATCAGGATCACCGGATCATCCACGTTGGAGGGGCGATGAAGCGTGAGCACGGCGTACGGCTCATCGCCAGCCAGCCCCAACCGGTCGAATACCGACGAGCGCTCCCAACGGGGCCTGAACATCTCCAGGGCATCAATCATGACGTTTCCGACGAAATGGATCTTCTTCGCCGGAATCCCTTCCCGGAGGAGGTTTTCCTGCCCGCTCTCCTCGGTAACGAAGAGGAGATCGGCGAGGGCGTCCGTGACAAGACGGTTGATCTCCTCCGGCATGCTCCGGTCGAAGCTGCGGAGACCGGCTTCCACGTGGGCGACGGGGATCCCGAGCTTCACGGCCGTCAGGGCGGCGGCCACGGTCGAGTTCACGTCGCCGACCACCAGCACCACGTCCGGCCGCGTCGCCTCGAGGAGGGGCTCGAGACGCGTCATCACCTCCGCGGTCTGAACCGCGTGAGACCCGGACCCCACTCCGAGGTTGAAGTCGGGCGGCCGGATCTCCAGCTCCGTGAAGAATCGGTCCGACATGGTGACGTCGTAGTGCTGACCCGTATGGACGAGAATCGGCACGATCGACGGGGACCGCTGCATCTCCCTCATCAGCGGCGCGATCTTCACGAAGTTGGGCCGCGCACCGACTATGTTGAAGATTCTCATTCTTCTAGAGCCGCACGATCCGGCCGTCGGGAGCTGCCAGCCCGCGGGTTGCATAGCGCGTGTCCACCACCAGCGGCGCCTGGCTCACGATGGCCTCGTAGTCGAACTCGCGATGGTCGGTCAGGATCAACGCGACGTCGGTCCACTGGAGAAGCTCCCGATTCATTCTGGCCGTTTCGAGCCTTCGGTCCGGAAGGGCCAACGTCGGCACGAACGGATCAGAGTACTGCACCTGCGCCCCCTTGCGGAAAAGCTCTTCGATGATCTCGATGGCGGGCGACTCGCGGACGTCCCCCACGCCCCGCTTGTACGCGACCCCCAGCACGAGGATTCGCGCGCCTTTGACGGGCTTTCCGCGCTCGTTGAGCGCGTCGGTCAACAGATCGAGGACGAACCGAGGCATCGTCCGGTTGATCTCGTCCGCGAGCGCGATGAACTTCGCCTCGTACCCGTTGAGCCGGGCCTTCCACGACAGGTAGAAGGGATCGATCGGGATGCAATGGCCTCCGATGCCGGGGCCCGGGGAAAAGGCCATGAACCCGAAGGGCTTGGTGGCCGCCGCCTCGATGACTTCCCAGACGCTGACGCCCAGATGGCGGCAGATCAGCGCCATCTCGTTGGCGAGGGCGATGTTGACACTCCGGAACGTGTTCTCATAGAGCTTGGCGAGCTCGGCCACGGTTGGACTTGACAGCTCGAACACCTGGCCCACGATCTGCCGGTAGAGGACCGCCGCCATTCGGGTACAGGCGGGGGTAATGCCACCCACCAGCTTCGGGATCTCCTTGACCTGGTAGACGGGATTGCCCGGATCGATCCGCTCGGGAGAAAAGGCCAGGTAGAAGTCCTGACCAGCCCTCAGGCCCCGCTCCTGAAACATGGGGAGCAGCACCTCCTCGGTTGTCCCCGGATACGTCGTGCTCTCCAGCACCACGAGCTGACCGGGAGCGAGGCAGCGGGCCACATCCCGAGCTGACGCCACGATATGGGACACGTCGGGGTCCTTCGATTTCCTGAGTGGAGTCGGCACGCACAGCACAATGACATCCTGGTCCGCCAGGACCGCCACGTTGGACGTGGCGACAAAGCGGCCGGCCTGGATCACCTGCTGCAGCATCTCGGTCGGCACGTCCGGGATGTACGATTCGCCGCGGGTCAGCGCCGCGACCCGCTCGCCGTCCGACTCGAGCCCGGTCACGCGAAAGCCCGCCCGCGCGAACTCGACCGCGAGCGGCAGACCCACATACCCCTGACCGACGATAGCCACTCTCGCCGTCTTTTCCTCGATCCTCGTCTGAAGGCTCATTTGAAGGCTCATAACCCGTCCGTTCCCGGCCCTCGATCACCGGAGAAGATGTTGACTGTCGACTGAAACCCTGCCAAGCAACGCTTCAATCGCGATCCGCAACAACGTCCGAGGTTGCAAGGTCACGACCCACCGTCAGGCCCACCGCCCGATGCTCGTCATTTCTGTCATCTCTCATCTCTGTCATCTCTCGCCCCCGCCTGCGGTCGACCAATCAGCTTCCCGAGGACTACCCGCGGCTCACTCCGCGCACGGCGAAGCAGGGCCCGCTCCTCGTCCGAGAAGAGCGGAAGGCGCCACAGCGCCACTCCAAGAACCGCGAACATCACGAGCCGCGCACCGACCGATTCAACGAGTGTCTCGCCCGGCAGCAGAAGCCCCACCGCCACGACCACTCCGACCACTCCGGCCAGCTGCACCACCCCACGCCACTGGTACCGGACGGGCCACAGCCACTGCGACACGCTGTAAACGATGGCCCAACGGACAGCAAAGGCCGCGAGCGTCGCCAGCGCCGCCCCGAACCCGAGCAGCGGCGGGATCCAGAGCCAGTAGCAGACGAACGCTACGATTGCCGCGCTCCAATCGGCGAAGGCGATGAACCACGTGCGCTCGCGCACGAGGATGCCGATGCTTTGAAACTTGGCCCAGGCGTGAAACGCGTACGCCGCGAGAAGCAGCGGCACGATGTCGGCGGCGTGGAGGAATGCCGGCGCCGCCATGACGCGGAGAAAATCACGAGCGAAGAGGGCGAGCATGGCGCCCAGCGTCATGAGCACCACGCTCAGATAGACGAAGCAACGAGCGTAGATCCGGTCCCGATCGGGCCGCTTTGCGACCTCGAAGCGAAGCGGCCCCCACACCATCGAAAACGGCAAATCCGCCAGCGTGAAGAGAAGGAACCCGAACTGGTAAGAGAGCGCATAGAGCCCGACCGCCGCCGACCCGGCCGCGGCCTGCAGGAAGTACCGGTCGGCGTAGGTCACGATGAACATCGCCATCTGGGTGGTGATCAGCGGAACGCCAAATCCCAGCAGCTGCCGCGCTGCTTGCCGCGACGGCCGGAACGGGACTTCGCGGAGCAGATAGCCGAGCAGCACGGGCGCCAGGACACAGTTCGCCAGCAGTCCGCTGAGCAACATGCCCTGAGCTCCCATCCCGAACGGGATCAGAAAGACGAGGTTCAGTCCCAGCTGCAATGCCAGCTTCGCAGACTGGGCGATCACGAAGAGCTGCGAGCGCTCCCGGATCCTGAGGTACGCCAGCGGGACGAGGATGAAGCCCTCCCACGCCAGGCTGCCGGACGCGATTCGCAGGAGGGTAGTCTTCCCCGAAGACCCGAACAGAAGCGTTGAGAGCTGTGGCGCCATGACGAAAATGCAACCCGCCAGGATGGCGTAGGAGGCGGAGAGGAGCAGCAGCGCGGTGGACAGCAACGCCTGCCGCTCGTCGGGGCCCTCGGCCTTGTGATAGAAGCGGAAGATCCCGATTACCAGCGAGGCTCCCGCAAAGACCGTCGTGGCTTCTATGAGCGTGACGTTGATGAGATCGAGAACGCCGTAGTCCGTCGTCGTCAGGTAGCGGGTGTACACGGGCAACATGACGAATGCGGCCGCTTTGGACAGCAGGATTCCCGCCCCATACACGAGAGCCTGACGGCCGACGCGACTCAGCCGAAACGGGGTCGTCTCCAAGCCGTCCGCCACACGAGTGGCGCTCACCGCGGGCCCTCCGCGGCCAGCTCGAGGAGGGCTCGGGCGAGTTTGTGTTCATCGTGACGGACCAGGGTCGCCACGCCCAGGAGGTCCCGGACCACCGGGCGGCAGCCCAAGGCGCGAAGAAGCTCGATATCGAGGGGCACCGGGGCGGAACCCGCGGTGGCGTAGTACTCGATCGTCTTCTCGGGCACCGGGATGTCGTTCAGGAGCACATCGTGAACGGGGACGTGCGGGGCGTGCCGGCGGATGGCCATAATGTGGTCGGCCGCGGTGTAGCCGTCGGTCTCCCCGGGCTCGGTCATGAGGTTCATGACCAGCACGACTCTGGCGCTGGACTCCGTGATCGCATCGGCAAGCCCGCTGACGAGCAGGACAGGGATGAGACTGGTGTAGAGGCTCCCCGGTCCGAGGACGATCAGGTCCGCCGCCTGAACGGCTTCCCGGGCCTCCGGGAGGGCGCGGACGTTCTGAGGCTGAAGGCGCACCCGGCGGACTGCGCGGCGGGCGGGCGCGATCCGCGACTCCCCTTGCACGGAGCTCCCGTCGCCAAACTCGGCGAGGAGCGTGGCATCATCCGTGGTCGACGGGAACACTCGCCCCCGGACCGCCAGCAGTTCGCCTCCCCGCTCCACGGCCTCGGAAAAATCCCCTCCCAGTTGGTTGAGAGCAGTCAGGATGAGATTCCCAAGGCTGTGGCCGCCCACCTCGCCCTCACCACTGAAGCGGAAGTCGAAGATGGCCGCCATCATGGGGTCGCCATCGGACAGCGCGAGGAGGCAGTTGCGGATGTCCCCGGGCGGGGGCACGCGGTACGCTTCTCGGAGGCGGCCTGAACTGCCGCCGTCGTCCGCGACGGTCACGATGGCCGTGAGCCGGTCTCGATCCCTGACCGGGTCCCACGCCCGGCTCGGAGGGAAACAGGCCTCTTTCAGGCCTCGCAAGAGGACGGGTAATCCCGTCCCGCCCCCGAGCGCGACCATCCGAGGGAGAGGCGACACGACCGGGCGCTTGACGGGCTCCGGCGGCTGAGCCGCGAGGGGCGGATCCAAATCCCGCATACCTCTCCCGTCGTTCACCCTCTCTCTTCCGGGAGAGCCTCTGGCGGGGAGGCCGGGCGCGCGTCGGCCGCTATGACCGTCCCCGCCGCGTACGCATCAGCGCGCTTCGATCCCCGACCGAACATCACGGTCTTGACGGTGTCAACGAGGATGCGCAGGTCGAACCAGAAGGAGAGGTGCTTGATGTAGTAGAGGTCGTACC
>Ga0137375_10005172_pt1 | contig 15515 bp, 9 predicted proteins | sample SagtaG_24_FD_104936 | JGI IMG/M metagenome (GOLD analysis project Ga0137375, IMG submission 104936) | Vadose zone soil microbial communities from Sagehorn Ranch, Mendocino, California, USA - Sage1_R_113_16 metaG | ecosystem: Environmental > Terrestrial > Soil > Vadose zone | place: USA...
TGCGAGGGCCGCCCCAGAACGCCGAAAATACGTGGCTATACTCGGCCCGAGGGCCGTTAGCTCAGCTGGTAGAGCAGGGGACTCTTAATCCCAAGGTCGTAGGTTCGACTCCTACACGGCCCACACTGAGAACGCCTGCAAGAGCCCCACTTTACCGGGGCTCTTGCTTACCGACCAGGCAACGGAGCGGCCGGGGGGACAACGGAAAGACAACTAGGCGGTCGAGCAAGCCCCCCTGCCGTACCGTCGTGATTGGGCCGGGTTGTGGGAAAGCGCCTGGGCGTTCGGCTCGCCGCCCGGCCCCCATCCCAACGTGGCGCCTGTCGTATTACGCTAGCCCGGTGGGGTGACGAGCGGGCGGACGACATACGCGCGGGAGGAGCGGGTTCCGGCCTCTTGGAGTTTTCGGACCAGCTCGTCGACCACGTCCTCGCCGGGTTCGCCGCCTTCAGATTGTGCGACGAAGTCGAAGTCTCCAGCGCATCGTAGAACGGCCACGCTTGGGCTCTGCATGAGCGCTGAGCGAACGTCACCAGGCGACGCCTCAGCGAGGGCCACCGTTACGACCCAGGACCCAGACAGAAGCGGTGGTCCCTCGAACAAGACGCCGCGGACCGCTTCGCCACGCCCGGTCAGCAGATACTCCTCGCCTCGGCCCTTCCGACGCCGGACAAGCAAATCGCGCTCCTCAAGGTCCCCGAGTGGTCTAGAGATGCTCTGCTTTGACGACCTATTCGCCTTCGCGGCAGCGGCATGATCGAACCAAACCCCTGGCGATGCAGCTCGAAGGATCCGGAAGTGCGGTTCTCTACTGGCGATCTCGAAGATGTCGCGCCACGGGTGTGTCATCCGGCTGCCTCCGTAAGGTCCGGTCCTTATATGACAGGTCCGGACCGTACCGAAAACGCGCCCGCCGATCGCAGCGTGAAGGACGCTCTCCGGGCCATCATGGAGACGCGGCCGGGCCAATGGACGATTGACGAGCTAGACGCTCAGATCGTCGCGCGTGGGTGCAGTGCCCTTTCTGGACCGTTCGGCCGTCGTGAGGCCATCGAGCTCGCGCTGGCGCGTCTCCTCGCAGCCGGTGAAGCTGAGCGAGTCAGGCCGGGCGTGGTGCGATACGACGCTTTCCGGTCCGGGCTCGCGCGCCTCTAGAGGTTCCGCAGGCACGACATGGCGCCTACTTTCTGACGCGGGCGTTATCTCGTGGAACGACGGAGCTGTCGAGTTCCTCGCCGACGATCGTGCTGAGCTTGATCCCAAAAAGAAGGAGATCGGGCACCACCTTGGCGCGGATGTTGTCGAGGTCAGCGTCCGCAAGCGCGCCGACGAGCTTCGCTGTGTGGATGCACAAGTGTCGAAGCTGATCAGCTCGTGACAGTCCCGACACGTCAGGGCGGTATAGGCGGTCGTGACGTCCTTGGATGAGCTGTAGGTCACGCCACGTCTCGGCCAGTTCAGCATGAGCGCCACCCTCGAAGCCATCGACGATGCCGAGGACATATCGGCGCTCCACGACATCGAGCCGCTGGCCATACAGCCCCACGGCATCGACGCCAAGATCTTCTGCGAGCCTGAGGGCAGCCTTGCGTAGCGTTTCCGCCGCAGCGACAAGTGCGGCCCCATCGGTTGCCTCAACATGCTCGGCGTAATCGCAATACCGGGCGATCGTTGCCGTCGCGCTTGCGACGTCCCGTAGCGCTCTGTCGAGGGCCTTCTGCTCGGTTAGCATCATTGCGCGCTCACGTTCGTGACGGGGGCAAGCGATCCTCGCGCTTCCTGGACGAGCGCGACGACTTCGTCCCGCCACGCCTTATGGATCTCAGGCTTCACCTTCGCGGCTGTCTTGGCGTTGTATTCACTGTTCGCACGGTAGAGCTTCGACAGTGTCTTGGCGAGATCCGCCGCGGGGGAATCGGGGTGGTGACCGCTCAAACGCTCGAGCACTCCGGCGACGTAAGACAGCCCCTCCCGCGCGACGGGCACACCATCGGGATCGAAATCCTCGTCAGGAATGAGCTCCTCAAGTAGGTCGAGGAGCTCCTCGACCTGTTCCGCCCGGTCTGACATGCCCTCCCATGCCACCGCATAGGCCATCGACCACAAGCGGTCCTCGTCGTCGTCGTAAATTCGGTCGATCGCGGGGACGGCGACCCGAGGGACAGTGGTTCCATCCACGGCTAGGGTCGTTACCGTCCAAAGAGCGCCTGCTTCAAACTTGCTCTTCCCTCCGCCGAGATGGTTGAGGACGAGCTTCTGTATGTGCCGTAGCTCTCCGACGTTTACAGGCCACCAGTAGCGCATCTCCTGCTTCCGGAAATACCCGATGCAGTCGAGCCGCGTCTGCTTCCCATCGCTTCGTGCGAGGAACTGGATAAGGCAGAATGCCGGATATTTGTGTTCGAGCTCGCCTACCCGATCCCGGGGCGGATCCAGGAGTGTGATGACCGCCCTGGTCGTATCGCTATCGGCTCGCAAGGCGTCGGCAGCCGCGTCGATCTGATCGACCTCACCCCGGACGATCCGGCTCCCGTGGGTGAAGTGGAGTCGCTCCTTGAGGCGCGAGTCGGTCTTCTGCCACCAACCGACAATTCCGTCATACCACTGCTGGCGTGTCTCTTCGGCGACGTCTGGGATTTCCGGGTAATCCGCAGGCAGCTTGTCCGCGGTTGACGCCCGTTCGATACAGCAGACCACGTGTGTGAGCTGCGAGACCCCTGCAAAAAGAGACCGAATCCTGGCGTAGGTCTCGTCGATCGTGTTCCCGATTACGACCTCCGGCGAACCCGATTTGATTCCGGTGTCGCGCCGCCGCCACAGCGGGATTCGCGTGTAAGAAGGAACGTCGATGTTTCCCCCGGGCTCCTTGCCGGCCACTGCAGCGACTGAAACCTGCTGCGCCATTCGCGTGGAGTCGATGCGAATCAATCGTGCGACATTTGCTTGATCCCAATCGACCGTCCCGATTGTGGCGCCTGCGAGAACCAGTACCTGATGCGGCTCGCCACCCAGCAGGCCCTCGGGCGGATAGACATGGTCCTTGTAGATGTATTCACGATGCTTGTGGCCGTGAAGCACCATGCCGATGTCGTTCTCCCGTAGGAAGTTTCGGAGCAGGCCGAGATTCGTGATCGACTCGTAACTCTTGACCTCCTCCCGTGGCGAGACGGGCAGCAGATGGTGGTGGATGACGGCGATGCGCAGTGGCAACCCGAGAGGTTTCGCTTTTCCCTGTGCAGTTCTCAGGAGAGCTCGGAGGGCTTGGAGTTGTCCCGGGGATACGCGGGCCGCGTCATTGATACGGATGCGCTCCAACTCGCTTGGGGCCTGCTCCCCTGCGTTGTCTTTCGCCCACCCCACGAGTTCGTCCCACTGTTTGTCAGTGATCCCCTCCAGGGGCTCCGTCGAGCCGGAGTAGTTGGAGGAATTGATTGGGAGGATCACCCAGCCTTCGTCGTTGAATGCGACGAGGTGCGGGAGTGTCAGATCGCCTACCTGCTTGCCTTCTGAATCGACGTCGATCCCATCGAGGAGAGGCGTGACGTAAGCAGCGCTTCGTATGTGTTTGAGAAAGTGCTCGTAGTGCTCGGGGGAACTCGGTGGCGTGCCCCGTGTGACGTCGTGATTCCCGGGGACGACCACGATCCGCTCGTTGATCGGCCGAAGCTCGCCGAGCCTCGAGAGGAGGTCTTCAAACTGCTCGAAGCCTTCTTCCTGGTTCGCTACCGTGATGTCCCCGCTGACTACAACTGCGTCAAGCGGTTTGTCGGTAACGACCCGTTTCAGGTCCTCGAGCGTCCAGCCGAGGATCTTGTGTCGGTTGATGCGCTCGTCAACCGGGACGAACTCGTCCTTGTAGTCGTCCGCGACCTCGTCGCGCTCTGCGCGGCCGAGATGGACGTCTGACAGGTGCAAGATCAATGGCACTTCGCAGGATCGTAAGCGGTTTGCGCCTGAGCGGAATACGCGGCGGCAAAATGAAGAGGACGTCGTAGCGCCCCGGCATGAGTAGTCCCGTCGTCTCTGTGATCTGACTGAACAATTCGTCCTCTTAGAGGCGATGGCTGCGCTCGCTCGTGGGCACTGTGTACGCCCATACGTCGACCAGGGAGCGCATCGCTATCCAGTCATTCGATTCGGCCTCAAGTTTGAGCTGAATCAGCCAAGCGAGACATTGGCTTGTCACCGTTGCCTCTTCGTTGACGGGCAGCCCCCTCGCCGCCATCAGTCGCCCTTGGGTCGGCAACTCACGGAGGACCAAAGCGAAGGGAAAGGGCCTGAGGCGAGGGTCGTCTTGCCGACGGTAGCAACCACGGAGCTCCGCTATCTCTCTATCTCGCTCCGTGGCAACTATTTGGAGCTGAGAGCGGTCATCGACTACTCGGGCGCCAAACTCTCCGAGGAGCATTCGCTCGCCATCTTCTCTGCGGATCGCGAACGAACGGCCTCGCTTCTCGGCCTTCAGTTCCTTGCGCTCGATCCACCGGCTGACGGTCTCTTAGCTCGGCGGTGGAAGCACAGCCATCCAGCAAACGACGCCGAGGTCATCCTCATCGATTTCCTCTGGAAAGTCGTTCAGTGCGACCGGCTGAAGACCGAGATCGCTGACGAGATGAACAAGGCGTTCAGCAGCCTCATTCCGCGAGATCCGCTCCTCCAGGACTTCAGCCCGGATCTCGTTCAGAGCGCGTCGGACGGCGGTGCCCCGCGCAACGGACAGCGCCTCTTCTGTCCGCTCGGCTCCCGGGGGAAGAATGACCGCCGGATCGCGGAGAAGCTCGAGAGCGAACCGCTGGGCAGGGCCGATCGCCTCCTGGGCCACGCGCGGGTCGGCCCGCCGGTTGTGCTCCGCGATGATGTCTGCGGCCGCCTGTCGCCACAACGCCTCAAGATCGAGGTCAGCCAACTCGCGAGCGGCCGAGCCCGTCGGGTCGATGCGGCGCAGCATCTCGAGGTCGGAGTCGACCAAGCCTCCCTCGAGCTCGACGTAGCGCCAGTACCGTTCGCCACTCTTTGTCCGCGTCGCGAAGAAGACGCCCGGGGCTCCGGCGGATGCTCCGCCCTGGACCTGCTCAAAGACTGCGCCGATCCCCCACGGCAGCGCGCGCAGCCGCGCCAGCTCCCCCTCCTCGACCGCTCGGCGTACCCGCGCGCGAAGTTCCTCGCCCAGGAAGGCGCCCGAGAGCCGCGCCTCGCCTTCGTCCTCGAGCAGGTCGAGGTCGCCCTCGGCGAGACGCTCGGCGTAGCTGTGCAGCTCGGACTCGATGCCCTCGATGACCTCGACCTCCATGCCGTAGAGGGAAGCGGCCCGGATCTTGGTCCGAACCCGGGTTTCCAGCCGGAGCAGCTCCTCGAGCTCGCCCGGCTGGGGCAGCATGGTCGTTAGGAAGACCTCGTCGTGGGGCGACAGCAGCCGGATCACGCGGCCGTTCCGCTGGACGACGCGCTGTGGATTCCACGGCATGTCGTAGGAGATCACCGCCTGGGCCTGCTGGAGGTTCTGTCCTTCGGAGAGGACATCGGTCGAGAGGAGTAGGTCGACCTCTCCGTCGGGCGGGACATAGCCGGGACGAACGACGGTCTCGGGGGCGAAGCGGCCGAGCTTCGCGGAGCGGTCGTCGGGGGAGCTCTCCCCGCCGATGACGACCACGCGCTCCCGCCCGGCAAACACGTTCGGCAGGTTCTCGTCGAGGTACTGGATCGTCTCCCCATAGGTGGCGAAAACGGCGACCTTCTGCGGCGGCACTTGCTCGAGCAGCTCGCGCAGCAGGCGGAGCTTGGGATCGGTCTCTGGCGCGAGACCTGTGAGGAGGTCGCGGATCGCGGCGAGATGGTCGCGATCGCGGGCGACGACGTCGCCATAGTCTGGCCGGAAGTCAGAGGCGGGGCGGCTGTCCGCGTCCTCTGCGAGCTCCTCCTCGACCCAGCCCGCGATCCCGGCCTCGCTGGCCTCGACCCTGGCGGCTTCGCGGAGGGCCGCCCGCGACGGGACATGCCCGCGCCCTCCGTCCCAGGCGGCGAGGAACGCGTCGTGCGCGAGGATCATCCTTCCGACCGTCGCGAGGCAGGCTCTCCAGCACGACTCGAACCGCTTCAGGAGCTGCGACTGGAGCAGGCCGGCGAGCTGGCCCTCGGCGCTGTCCTGCTCCGGCGGGTCGAGGTGCGCGCTCGGCAGGTACCTGGCCATCTCGAGCGCCCCGATGTGTCCCGTGATCGCCTCGAACAGGCCGGGGTGAGCCTCGTCGAGGTCGTAGCGCACCGTGCTCGGACGCGGCTCGGGGAAACGGACCGCCGTCCCGTCGGCGAACGTCTCTCCCGGGTACCGCTCCTGGATGAAAAGCCGGTCACGCCGTACTGAGACCGCGTCCGCGATCGGGAACAGGAGGTCAGGGTCGAGGCTCTCCGGGTCGCGCTCGTTGGCGCCCGCACGGATGAACCGCTCGCGCACGGACGGCACGCCGATCGAGCTGAACGCGCGGTCGTGGTGGGCGAACAGCATGACGAGGTTGTAGAGGTCCCAGAGCCCGTTGTTGATCGGCGTCGCCGTCAGCATCACGACCTCCTTGCGCTCGCCTCCAAGCAGCCGCTCCATCGCGCGGTACCACGAGGTTTCCTCGTTGCGGAGGGCGTGTGCCTCGTCGATCACGATCAGCCGATAGGCGTCCTTGTCGTTGTGGAGATGCCGTCCGCGCGCAGGGGACTCGGGCGAGAGCTGCTCGTCGGTTGCGAGCTCGTTGAACGAAAGCACCTGCGCAGGCAGCCGCGCCTGGTCGATGCGCTCCTCCCAGTTCCGCCGCAACTGGGCGGGACAGATGACGAGGGCAAGCCGTCCGCCCTTGAGCGCGACCTCCTCGATGAAGGCGAGGCCCACCTCGGTCTTACCCGTGCCGACCCCGTCCGCGAAGACGACACCCCCGTGCTTCTGGAGGATGCGCCGCGCGCGCTCGTAGCCGTCGCGCTGGAATGCGGCGAGCCGGACCGAGCGGATCTCGCCGGCGGGCTCGACCTCGGCCTCCTCTCCATAGAGCTCGAGCAGGGCGCGGAGGTAGACGGTCTCTGGGTCGACGAGCGAGAGGGCCGGGAACAGCAGGTCGCGTAGGTCGTCCTCGAACGGCGTCGCCTCATCCCAGAGCCGGTCAAACCAGGCGATCGCCTCACCGCTCGGAGTCGGGTTGTAGTCGAGCCGCCCGAGCTCAAGGTTCGCCTGTAGCCCGGCCGAGGTCAGGTTCGCGGAGGTGACGAGTGCTGCCCGGGGGTTCTCCGAGTCACCGAACAGGTACGCCTTCCCGTGTAGGAAGCGCGTGAGGTAACGCTTCACCTCGACCTTCGGCCGTGCCAGCCAGTGCTCGACCGCTTGGAGCCGCTCTGCCGCCCGGCTGGGAGGGAAGCGCGAGAAGTCGCGCTCGCCCCGCAGGAACGCCATCTGTGTCTCGAACGAGAGCGTGGGCAGCTCCGCGCCGAGGCCCGGCTCGGGCAGGGCGCCGAGCAGGATGCGCACCGGCCGCTCCTCCTCGATGATCGCCGCAAGCTGGTGCAGACCACCAAGGTTGACGTAGCCGGTGGCGACCGAGAGGCCGTGCGCGGGCGGTATGTCCTCAACGAGATAGGCGAGTCCCTGCGCGTGCGTCGTGGCCGCGGCGAGGTTGTCGAGAACCTCAGGCCGCGGCATCGGCGAACCGGCGCCGGACGAGCTGCCGGTAGTCCTCGGGCACGGCGTCCAGCGTGAAGTCGGAGAAGACGAGCTCCAGCTCGTCAGCATCGAGGCCGTAGGCGTGCGCTACGAGAGCGTCGATCTCGGCACGGAGCTCATCGCGGTCCTCCTCGCTTAGGCGCCCGTGATCGACCCCCGTCGCCTCGGCGAACGCGGCGAAGCGGTCATCGACGCAAGAGAGCCGTGCGGCGGCGCGAGCGATCTGCTCGTACTGCGCGTCGGTGAACTCCGGCAGTCGCAGGCCCTCGAGGATGAAGTAACTGACGTGCGATTCAACGAAGCGGCGCGCCTGCCAATCGAAGGGAAGGCTGTTCATAAGGCCAAGGCAGCAGGCGCGATGAAGGTCGCGGTCCTCCATGAACACCAGATAGGGCGCCGAGTTGACGAGGAGCACGTGCGGCGGGATGAGCGCAGCGCGGACAGTACGAGAGTCGTTGGCCCTCGAGACGTCGCGGAAGGCGACTCGCGCCCGCGATGCCTCCACCAGCTGAGCGGCCACGCGCTCTTTCGGCAGGATCTCGGCGGCGAGGATCGACTCGCTTCCAGCTTTAGGCCGTTTTGCTCGGGCACGGACTTCGTCGGTTAGGGGACACAAGCGTTGCTCCGCCCCATGGGGGTCGTACTGATCGAAGCTCTCGCCCTTCCAGAGGGACGCGCCTTCCGTAGCTCCGCGCCAGAGCTCTTTGTCGTCGGTCTCGTGGAGTTCGCGCGTCGGGAAGCATCGCCAGCGGCCGCATCCGTGGGGGAAGGCCTTTTCACGCCGGAGCTTCCCAAGCAGGTCGGCGTGCGCCTGCGAAGGCAGTAGCGGCACCTCGAGCAGCGGCCCGAGAGCCTCTTGCGCGAGCGCGAGCCCGTCCGCGGCGGACTGCTCGGCGAAGCGAGCGGCGGAGTCGGCGACACCGGCCACCTCGAGCCGGTGGCTGTCCGGCGGCGGCTCGGCCGACGCGATAAGCAGCGCACTCGTGTACCGCGGCTCGGCGTCGAAGGCCCAGCGCCCCGAGTTGAGCAGGAAGTCGAGCCGCCGGACGGTCGAACCCTTGAAGAGCCAGCGCCGGAAGCCGGTCGAACCCTTCGCGGCGAACGCGCTCCGTGGCAGAACGACCGCAAGCGAGCCGTCACGTGCGAGCAGCCGCCGGTATCGCTGACAGAAGAAGTTATAGAGATCCGGGTCTGCGCCGCCACCGACGTAGCCTGTGTCGCCTACAAAGAACTGCTTGAGTGCGGCGACTCGATCTCGTTCGGCATCGAGACGCTCCGCCAATTCGGGCCGCTCGTGCTTCAGACGCTCAAGAGCCGCGTCCCGTTCCCGCTCCGGTAGTGCCTTTAGACCTGGCGCGTACCGAGCGTAGAACGCGAGCTCCTCGACCGTCACCTCCTCCCACGGCGGGTTGCCGACGACCGCGTGGAAGCCGCCCCGGTCCGCGAAGACCTCCGCGAACTCGAGGGGCCAGTGGAGGGCCCGATGGCGCGTTGCGGCCTCGCGAGCAGGATCGACGATCGCCGGGTAGTTGCCCTGGCCGATCGCGTCCGCGGTCGCCCACAGCTCTGCGCGCGCCCCGGCGAGGCCAAGCGGCTCCGCGACCCAGAGGTCCAGCAGCGCCCGAGTGTGCTCGGCCTTCTCGCGCGCCTCGCGATCGATCTCCTCGCTCTGTGCAACCTCGTCCGGGTTCCGATCCATGAGCGCCTGAAGCGCGCCGGCCGCCTCGGCCGCCTCCGCCATCGCGTCCATCACGAGCATCGCCGGGATCGTCGTACCTCCGCCCGTATCGAGAAGCTGCTCGGGGCTCGCAACTCCGATCAGGGAGTTGCCGACGCGGATGTTGTGGTCGAGGTACGAGAGCGCCAGTCCCGGCACGAAGGACGCGAGCCAGAGCGAGATCTTGGCGATCTCGGCGCCCATCGGGGAGATGTCGACGCCGTATACACAGCGGCGCAGGACGACCCGACGCAACAGCGCGACATCCTCGACACCGACGCCGTAGGTGTCCCCGGCACCGGCGCGCAGGTCGTCGAGCTCGCGGCGCACCGCGGGGAGCGGCGTCTGCGCGAGGAACCGGGCGACGAGGTCGGCGAGCTCGTCTACGACCGCGACGAGGAAGTGTGCGCTGCCGCAGGCGGGGTCGAGCACCCGGAACTCAAAGAGTTTCTTCGCCGCCGCCGCCGGGTCTTCGTGGGCCATGCTGGCCACGCCCTCGAGGTGTCGCTCGAACGGGGGCACGACCCCGCGCCGCACGAGGTGGCGCACGAGCGCTTCAGGTGTGTAGTAGACGCCTCCGCCCTTGCGGCCGCCCTCGTCGGTCAGCCAGAGCAGGTCGCCCTGCTCGATCTCGGGCTCGTCCGGCTCGGCCGCGACGTAGCGATCTGCGCGCAAGTCGTAGCGGAAGTCGCTGTCGGCGATCGAGAGCCGCAGGGAGAGCAGCCCCTCGTAGATGTGGCCGAGATGGCCAATCTCGAGGCCGGAGAAGTCGAAACCGGCACCGGTGTCCGGGTCGATGCCGAGCGCGGCGAGAGCGGGACCGAGTGCGCTGTCGGGAATCGACGCCTGCTCTAGCACCTCTGCACCCCCGAAGCCGTCCGGCGCGAACAGGTCGCCGTTGTAGCCCGGCACCGCCCAGGCGGTGTTGCCGGTCCGCATCGCCTCGACGAGGAGCTGCACGCCCCGCCAGAGGGCCGTGGCGCGCGAGTCGAGCTGCGGGGCTGCGGAGTCCTGCACGATCTGTTTGAACGAGTGCGGCTGGTACGCCTCCTGCGAGACGGGCAGATGTCCCGCGCTCTCTGCGTAGAGCAGAAATAGCGCTCGGAAGACGAACGTGAGCGCGGCCGCCTCCAGCTCATTGCGGCGCTCGTCGTCCTCAACGTCCCAGCCGGCCCCTGCAGCCCAGCGCCCGAGCTCGAGGCCGAGGCTCGGCAGCACGGCCTGCCGGATCGCCTGGTCAACGCGCTCGCGGAGCTTGACGCCGGAGTCGCGCGCCTCGCGCATCAGTGCCTCGAACGCATCCTCACCTAGCCATTCCGGCGACAAGAGCCCCAGAAGTGGACGGTGCTCCTCCGGGAGGGCGGCGGCGTCCAGCTCCAGGTAGCGACCGACAGATGAGCCGGAGGCGGGACGCGCTTCGAGAAGCCGAAACCGCGAACCGGAGGCGAGCAGCCCGTAAGGCGCGCCCGCCCGCAGACACTCGTTGACGACGAGGCCCTCCGGCGGTCTCCCCTCGGCGTCGAGCTTGGCAAAGGCGCTCGGGTCGGCGACCGGCCAGACGACGGCGACGGGTTTCCCAGCCGCGCGAGCGACGTACCCACGCGAGGGAAGCGCCTCAAGCTCGTAACCGAGTCCCGTCAGGATCTCGCGCCACTCGCCGGCGACTCCCTCGGCGAGTTCGACCAGATGCGGCCAGCGCGGCCCCGCGGGGAGCCGCTGCGTGAGCAGGTACTCGGTGCCGAGCCCGCGGACGACGAGCCCGGCGACGCCCGCCCGGTCTAGCTGGTCGAGCTCCTCAGCAAGCGTCCGCACAGCCTGAAGGCGCGGGAGCGCAGGCAGCCGCTCGACAAGTCTCAGCAGGTCCTCGGCAGCCACGATCCGCACGGGCCCGCCTCCGCCGAGCGGACCGAGCGCGCGGAGTGTCCCCTCGCGATCGGGGTCATCGGCGACGAGCAGGAGCGGATCAGGGCCGCCTCGCGATCGCTCGCGCCACGCGCGCCGAAGACCGCGCTCGTCTGCGTTGGCGGCACGAGCGATTTCGACGCCTGCGATGAATCTGCTCTCGGCGACGCCGTTCGCCCCGACAGCGACGGAGCGCGCTCCGGGTAGGGCAGTCAGCGCCCCGAAGAACTCGCTCGCGTTCACACGCGGGATTCTCCACCCAAGGGCACGCGGCGAGGCTAACCGATCAGTCGGCGATGCTCCTCGGCACTCCGGACTCTCGCGCGTTCCCTAGGTACTCGGCGCGCGACGGCGCGGGTCGATCTACCATCGCAACGCTCGTTGTGTTTGGACAAGCGCCCGCATGGTGCCCACGACCGCCTCGCTGCCCCAGCTCGATTGTCGAAAGACCGGTCGCGATGTCCGGTGTGACTTCTATTGCTGATCGCCGAGGCTCATTGCTGTGACCCCTGGCGAGCGCCTGTGCGTTCAAGAACTCGGGCTGCTGCACGCATCTCGGCGTCACGGAGCGGACCGGGGCGACGCCACGGCAACCGCCGCCGCTCCGAGGCAGCCGTCCCAGCGGTGACGGGCTGTTTGGGTGACCGCGAAAGCGCGACCGCATGAAGCTGGGTCAGCGAGGGTCTCGAGCGCCGGCTTCAGCGCGAGCCGTCTCTCCTGAAGATTGCTAGAGAGACTCCTGCGGCCCTACGATGGTGTTATGAGCACCTTGTCGAACGAGCTTCCTGCCCGCGCGCAGAAGCTGCGCGAGCAGCGCGAGCAGGCTCAGCAGTTTCCGTCGTCACGGCGTGCGCCGGCTCGGTTCCTGACGACGCCGAGCCAGCTGCGCCTGACTGTCCAACCAGCAGTTCCTCGCTCCGGCCGCAAAGCCGCTTCGGCAGCGGGTTCGGCGCAGGGGTGACAATCGCGTGACCATCCCCCACTGCACTCCCACAGCTGGTGCTCGCCATGCGGTACCTCGATGAGCACGATCGCGTCCGGCTGCTCTGGCCGCTCCGAAACGGCGCGCCGGCGCACCTGCTGACCCGCGAGGAGCGGGCGCGCGGCGGTCGTGCGCGTGCGGCCAATGCCCGCGCGCGGCGCTCGAGTCTGCGCCACGAGGGGCGCGACAGCCGGCGGCTCGAGGAGGCGGCCGAGCGACTCGGCGAGCTGCTCCGCTCCGATAACCTCGAGACGGCGATGTGGGCCGATGCGGTTCTGCGGAGATGCATCGGCGAGCCCTCTAAGCATCTGCCGCGCCTACCTGACGGGCTGCCCTGAACCTCACGAGCTCGTCTTCGAGCTCGAACGGGGCCCGAGGCCGCAGCGAGGACGTCCGCTTGGATCTGTGCTTCCTGGCGGGCGGCTAGGCCTCCCAGGATCCCTAGCTTCGCCGCGACCGGCTCGATGCTCAGCTCCATCAGGAACTGTGTAGCTCGGTCCGGCGGCACTCCTCCCTCAGGTTTCTCGCTGCCTCTTGACGTTCGTCCCAAGAGAACCGTCGCCTGACCGAAAAGGGCGGATTGGCAGGAATGGAACCTACGGCGAGGGAGGTGGCCCGGTTTCGGTTTGGGTTCCGGTCGTCGTCGTTGTCGTCGTAGTCGTCGTCCCCGTCTCGGTCGTCTCGCCGAAGTCGAACGGAGCGTGAGCGAGGGCGGGCGAAGCTCCCAGGTCCGCCCGCAGCCGCTCGAAGGCGGGCAAGAGGGTGTTGAACGAGCCGACGCCGACGATCGTGTCGATCCCTTGGTTGGCAATCTCGGCGCTCGAGCCGTCGAGGATCGATGCGGTCGTGAACGGCACGAGCCTGACGCCCGGGTTCCTGGCGATGACGAGCTTGGCCTGCACTCGAGTCTCAGTGACGACCGCGCCGACGGACCGGTTTCGGCTGCGCAGCAACTCCCCGATCCTGTCGGCGGGCACGGTCACGATGCCGAGTCGCAGCGCGTCGAAGAGCTGTCTGTCTCTGGGCCCCTCTCTGAACCTGATCCGGCGCAACGGCGGCTGACCGGACGAAGCGAGAAGCAGGCCGACGGCGGCGACCTCCTTGGTCGAGTCCGGATCGGCGGTCGAGCGGACGAAGAGCCGCCCCTCGCGCAGGCTGATAATCGTTCCGCTCCCGGTCACGGTGAGGCTGAAGAGCGTGCCGCGCACGTCGATCTCGGCGCCGGGCGTCTCGATGCGCACGCGCGGACCGCCGGGGTCGACCCGGCAGACGATCGTTCCCCGGACATGCCGAAGAGCCGTATCCCGGTCGGGCTGGACGACATCGGCGCCGTCCTCGCGCATCGTGCACTGCGTGAGTCGGCGCGTGTGGAACTCGAGCTTCCCCTGGGTGCCCGTACTCAGACGGTCGGCCGCGAAGAGCGTCTCACCGAGGAGGAGCGCTCCACAGCCCTCGCGTCCGATGATCGGCAGATACCCGTCTACTCTTCCCTCCCGCTCGGTGCAGCGAGCCGCCGGGGGTGGCGGCGAGCCCGGCGGCCCTGCGGGAGGAGTCGGAGGCGGCGAAGTTCGGCCCGTCGACCCTCCCTCTCCGCCGCCGCCACAGCCAGCGGCGAGGAGGAGGAGGAGGGCGGCGGCGGGCACGGCGCCGGCGATCCGCGATCCCGTCATCAGAAGACTCCTTCGATCAGCTCACGGGACACAGGCCAAACGTTGGCGGCGTTGAGCACGAGCATCACGATCAAAACCTTGAAGCCGAGATATTCGACCACGTTCCAGGCGCCGGTCGGCGGATGGAGGCGGAGGAACGTGCCGAGGCTCTCGCCGAGGCTCTTGGAAATGCTCTTCCGGCGCTTCCACGTACGCGCGGCCGTCCCGAAGGCCAGGGCCGCGGCGATCGCGATCAGCTGATGGAAGGGTCGTACTCCGTAGCCCCAAAACCCGTAGTTGAACGCGAAGTCGAGGGTCTCGGGAAGAGCCCACTTGCGCTTGCGAACGATCGTCAGCCGTTTCATGCGGGCGTCGTTTGCCGTCTCGAGGTCGTCGCCGGCTCGCGCGCTGCTCTCGACAAGGGCGAACGCAGCCTCTTGAGCGGGCCGATCGTCTTCGCCCGGCCCATCAATGTGATTCGCGTCCCCGATGTCGAGTTGGAGCGATCCGATGCGTCCACGGCTCTGACGACCGAGCGGAAGCCGTACTGATCCCGAGATCGCCGCCTGCTCGAGGTCGAGGTTGGCGATGACCGCCTGGTCGAAGTTGACGAAGCCGTCGAGCTCCGCGTCCGTGAAGGAGACCTCGCCGAGGAAGCGGGCGGTCGAGAAGTTGGCGACGGAATCCGCGTTGCCCGCGCCGAGGAACTTCGCCTCCTGGAAGTCCATGTGTCCCGACGACGTCGCACGCTCGAAGCGCCCCTCCGCGCTCACCTCGGCGGACAGGAAGGTCGCGCCTGCGTCGAAGCTCGCGCGCGAGAAGTCGACGGACGGCCCGGCGACCCCACCGGCGTCGAAGGTGGCGCCGATGAAGTCCGCCCGGGCGCCGAAGCGAGCATCCGAGAAGTCAGCCTTGCCGCTGAAGTCCGACGCCGAGAAGTCCGCAGCCGAGCGGAAGTCCGTCCCCGCGAACGTCGCGGCCCGGTCAAAGTGGGCCGAGGCGAAGGAGGCGGCGCGGTCGAAGCCCGCGAGCGAGAAGTTCGCTGTGCCCCCGAAACGGGTGCCCCCGAAGCGAGCGGACTCGCCGAAGATGGCGAGGGAGAAAGAGGAAGGGCCGACAACTCGGCTCGCCCGTCCTCCGAAGAGAAACGGGGCGTCGAAGCGCGCGCCCGCGAAATCGAGGCCTCCTCGTACCACGCTTCCCGAGAGATCCACGACCCCCGAGAAGGATCCGTAAGCGCCTACGACGCTTTGCAGGCGCGAGTCGCGGAGGATCAAAGGGACGTCGAGAGCCTTGGGCAGCCGAAGGGTGCCGCGGACGTCGACGCCGCTGCGAACGACCGGCTTGCCAGCCTCGAGAGCCTGCGTCAGGGTGGAGGCGTGGACGGATTCGCGCCGAGCCGCGTTCGCCCTTTCTGGGGAGCCGAGGAACGTGAGCCACGCGAGGGCGGCCGTCGTCAAACAAAGCGATGCGCGGGAGAGGCGCAGTTCACGTACGCAGGCGCCGGTCGGTGACAGCAACCCCTCGGTTTCCGCGGCACGGGCCACGAGCTTCCTGACGGCTGGGAACGAACCA
>Ga0137375_10005175_pt1 | contig 15511 bp, 10 predicted proteins | sample SagtaG_24_FD_104936 | JGI IMG/M metagenome (GOLD analysis project Ga0137375, IMG submission 104936) | Vadose zone soil microbial communities from Sagehorn Ranch, Mendocino, California, USA - Sage1_R_113_16 metaG | ecosystem: Environmental > Terrestrial > Soil > Vadose zone | place: USA...
CGTGGCGAGCGCGGCGAACGCGGTGGGCGTGGCCGTCGCGGTGGGCGTGGGGGCCGGGGTCGCGGTCCGCGACGCTTTGAATCGGAGTCTTCTGACGTCACGAGCCAGAGCACGCGTCCGATGGTGGAGCAAACGCCTCCGCCAGAACTGCCGCAACGTCCAACACCTCCACCGCCTCCGCCGGCGCCAGCCGACAGCGAGCCGGGGGAGTCGTTCTGGTCGAAGGTGAAGCGCGGCCTGACCGGAGGCAGCGGCGGAGGAGCCGACTAACGGTGCGAGGCAGCGCCGTGCAGGCGAAGTTCTACGCGCGACCGACGGAAGCGGTCGCGCGTGGGCTATTGGGCAACATCCTCGTCAGCGAGGTCGGCGGCCGCCGGCAGCAAACCGCCGGCCGGATCGTGGAGGTCGAGGCGTACATCGGTCCGCACGATCCGGCGTGTCACGCCTATGGTCACCGACGCACTACCCGCACCGAGCCCCTCTACGGGCCGCCCGGCACGGCCTACATCTACTTCACCTATGGCATGCATTGGTGTCTCAATGCGGTCACGGAGCCCCGCGACTTTCCGGCCGCTGTCCTGATTCGGGCGCTCGAGCCGATCGCCGGCGTCGCTACGATGCGCGCGCGGCGCGGCAAGGAGCCGCTGTGCTCCGGCCCCGCCCGGCTGTGCGAAGCGCTGGGCGTCACGGGCAAGTTGAATGGTGTGTCGCTGCAACGCGGGTTGCTGCGAATCGTGAACGGAACGAATCCCAAACGCGGTGAAATCGCCACTGGCCCGCGCATCGGAATCACGCAGGCGATCGACTGGCCGCTGCGGTTCTATCTGAAAGATTCGCTGTGGATATCGAGATAGGGGTTGGGGGCTGGGGGTTGGGGGTTAGGGAGCGGCGACGAGCTCCCAGGCTTTTCCGCAGAGCTCCTAGCCCTCGTCCTAGTTGCTCACACGCTCGAAGCAACTGATCAGCGTCGGCGGTGAAAGAATGCCTAATCGCTGGCTCAGGATCAATTGTGTTTCCATTTCTGCAAGCGATCCGCTCGAAATGAGCAGGTGTCGGACATAGTCTCCCAACGATCGCGCATGACCCTCCGCGATGTTTGATGCCACTGAGACCGCAGCACGACGTAACTGGGAAATCAGACCGTAGCGCTCGGTGTCTGGAAAAGTCTTTGTAACCTGATAGATGGTCTCAGCGAGGTCCATCGACTGCTGCCAGACTCGGAGATCACGGTAGCTTCGAATAGTCGTCAGCGGTGCAGGCTTGCTCATGTCCGAGGCCAGATTGGGGTCTCACAAACATTGACCCGACGCGGGCGATGATCGGTATCATTCGCTCGCGTCGGGTCATCATCTTTACGAGGGAGCCCCGAGCCCCTAACCCCTAACCCCCAGCCCCCTTCTAGTGTCGCTCGGTGACGCCTTCCTTGGACGTGCCGAGGCTGATGCGAACCCCGCCCTGCAGCGTGTGCGTGTTGCTCAGGAGCAGGAAGTTCGAGGCGCTCGAGGTCAAGAGGTAGTGCGCAAAGACGTTGAGCTTGCTCGAGTAATTGATCTGTAATCCCCCCATGAGCCAGAAAAACGCCTTGCTCGACTGATCATTCACCCGGTCGTCGGCCTGCTGGAACTCGGCGGTGCCGCACCCGGTGCAGTCCACCACCGGGTTCAGCACCTGCATCAGGGCGAAACCGCCGCCGCCGAACGGTTCGATGATCTTTTGGGTGGGGAAGGCCAGCACGCCGAACATCAGCCGGCGCACGTCGTGGAATGAGACATCGCGGCACGGGCCATTCCCAATTGAGCAGCCCGACGAGCCAGGATCGAAGATCACAGCCTGCGCGTCCGACAGGAAAATCGCCTGTTCATAGGCGACGTACAGCGCGGTACGGCGCGCGGTGATCAGCCAGTGGCCGCCGACGATCGGATCGTAGACGTAGGGCTGCGTGTTCGTCTTGGAGACGAAGGCACCGCCCTGTGCGCCCCAGTACCATTGATACTGTCGGTTGAAGCCTCGGCCTTGCTGTGGCGGAATGAAGAAATAGGAGAGGCCCGCCCCTCCCTCGACCTGGCCCGTCCAGCTGCCGCGCGGGGTGGGGTTGAGCGGATCGCGATTCTGTCTGTTGTACATCGCCCGAGCATCCAGCCGCAGCGACACGTGCTGGCTGAGGAACACGCGTGCCCCGACGCCGCCATTGATCATGTTGTCGGTGAAATCGTAGGGCGGGTCCGGGCCGAAGACCAGTCGCGTGAACCCGCCCGTGGCAAAGAGCGTCGCTCTGTCTCCCATGGGGAAATTGAATACGAGGTTGCCGCTCACCGTGGACACGGACACGTCTTGCGCAGAGGCAGTGTCCACCGTCTTGGTGAAGCCGCCGGCGACCTCGAGGGACAGACGGTCGCTCCAGGCATACGCGATGCGCGCGCCGCCGCCGAACGAGTTCTTGAGAAAGTACAGGTGGTCGAAGCGCCAGTACGATCCGAACCCGCCTAACTCGAAGCTCTGAGAACGTTGCGCCGCTGCGGGACTCGCCACCAAGGTTACGAATCCCACCACGAGAACCAGCCGCTTCATCGGGACTCCCTCCCCACGGCCCCGCCTAGGGAGCCGCCAACAGGACCGTGTTAAAAAGCAGCTTGAAGGTGCCGTGTGTCTGGCCCCGGAACTGGGGCCGGAACCCGAACAGGATCACCCGTCCGCTGCCTACCGGTGCCTCCACCAGCGCCGCCTTCCCAGCGAGCCGCTCCTGGAACCGGGCATAGCCGGATCGGAGTGGCCGATCGGGATACGTCGCCAAGGCCCGCGCCGGGGCCGAAACGGTGAAGGCGGCGCTATTCTCGAAGTAGATGTCGAGGGAGTCAGGCACCCCGAGCGTAACCGGGCTGCCCGCCCTCTCCACCCTTCCCAAACGCACACCGAAAATAGAGCCTGGGGCGTAAAATCGCAAAACTTGCGGACCCGATGCCTCACCTGCTAGAACGTTGACCACCGGGAGGTTAAGGTGTGTAATCGCGAAATTACTTGAACCGTCGAGGCAAACGAGCGTCCCACCTCCCCGAACAAACTCCGAAACTGCGTTTGCCCCCGACTCGCCCATCCCTCCGGCGTACTGCAATGGAATGCGACTCGAGTCCACGCCTCGCAGGATCGCCGACCCGTCCGCATCCGACAGCACGATCACGTCAAACCGCTGCCGCAACCCTCCCTTTTTGACATCGCCGTCGTGCAGTGTCGTGTAGCTGATCCCATACTGCTCGAATAACCACCGCGTCCACCCCTCATCGATGTTGCCGGTCCACGGCTGGTACAGCCCAATGCGCGGCAAGCGCTGGCGCGTGGCGCCCTGACCGCCGGCCGGCGCAGTTCGGACCGCCGTGACCGTGAATCCGTGGCGTGCCGCGTGATCACTCAGAATCGCCCGAGCTCTCGGGCCGCGCACCATGAGGCTGTCCCCCACGATCGTGACGGTCTGCCCGGCGGCCAAGAGCGCCGCGACGGCGCGCGACTCGGCGTTCGTGCGGTTCTTCAGGAAAAAGATCTCCCCGCTCCCTTCGATTCGCCCCGGCGTCGGCGTGACGCTGTCTACTTTCACGAGATTCGCGCTGAACGGTGTGTTCACGGCGTCGGCCCGCACGCCCATCGTGAATGGCAGCGTCCAACCGGCGACGTCATAGGGCGGGCGATCGGCGACCGGCGTGTAATGCTGCGCCTCGAGCAGATCCTTCGCGTGCGCGCGATAGGGTTGTCCCATCGGCACCACCAGCGAACCGGCCGCGTACGTCTGCCCGTCAGCGGTGAATGACTCGGCGGCGCGCCATACCTCGACGCCGCCGGCCGCGAGGACGTTGGCGAGTGTCGTCCAGGCCTCCGGATCCCGTTGCTCCGGCGGCAGCACATAGGCAAAGGGATTGCCGGCGAGCCCATCTTCCACCGCGCGCCGCCCCACGCCGACAAAGCGATCGATCACGTTGATGCGGTCGCGCGCCGCGAGGCGCACCAGCGCTTGTGACGTGATCAGCTCGTACCGCACGATATCGCCCAGATGCCACGTCCCACCGGGCCAGGGCGCGGGATAATTCACGCCGGGCCCCGGTTGGCGCACGGAGTCGACGGAGAGCGTGATGGGCGAGCCGAGTCGCGTACTCGCGGCCTCGGTGAGTATGCCGACCATGTTGTGGCGGGTGGGGGTCGAGCGAAAGCCGCCGTGCCACCACAAGTCGTACGTCTGTTGATGGGCGATGCCCGTCATGCCGGCGTCGTAGAGCGACGCGGCCATCTGCGTACCCACGAGGCTCATCGCTTCGACGAGCGCGGGATCGAGGTTCGGGTTGACGGGATCCTGGAACGGCGGCACGAAGAGGCGCACGCCGTTGGAGCCCATCTGGTGCACGTCGTAGACGATCTCTGGGAACCATTCCTTGTACAGCATGCGCGTGACGAGCCGCGTCTCGACTTGCGTCAGCATGAACCAGTCACGGTTGTTGTCGTGGCCGATGTACTTGTGATAGAGCCAGGGCAGGGGCCCGCCCTCGTACCGTGTTCCCTTGTAGCGGCGGTACCAGCTCACCACGGTGTCGAGGCCGTCGGGATTCATGGACGGAATCATCAGGACGACGACCGAGTCGAGCAGCCGGCGCCATTCGGGGTCGGTCGCGAGGCGATAGGCGAGCGTCATCCCCATCTGGCTCGACGCGACTTCGGTGGAATGGATGTTGTTGCTGATCAGAATGACGGCCGGCTGCTTCGCACGCAGATCCTCGAGATCCGCCGCTGTCAGCCGCCGAGGATCCGCGAGCAGGGCTTGCCCGCGCTTGATGTCGGCCAGGCGGCCCTGATTGGCGGGTGACGTGATCGTCAGCAGCAGGAACGGCCGACCTTCGGTCGTGCGGCCCAGCGTGTCCACGCGCACGTAGGGGCTGCCTTGCGCGAGAGCGTTCATGTAACCGCTGACCTGTTTCCAATCGGCAAGCATCGAGTCGGTGCCCGGCTCGAAACCAATGGCGTCGGACGGTCGGACGGTCGGACTGACGGACTGCAACACGGCGAGGAGGAGAAGCGATGTCATTTAGATCAACCCCAGTTTTGAGCCCACCTTCTTGAAGGCACGAAGCGCGAAATCGAGGTCGTCGCGCGAATGGGCTGCCGAAAGCTGGCAGCGCACACGCGCATGTCCTTGCGGCACAACAGGATAGCCAAACCCGGTCACGAAGACCCCCTCGGCGAGCAGCAGCTCGCTCATGTGGATCGCCTGCGCCGTCTCGCCCAGGATCACTGGAACGATGGGCGTCTCGCCTGGGAGCGGCTTGAAGCCGAGCGACAGCAGCTGCTCGCGGAAGTAACGGGCGTTCGCGTGCAGCCGGGTCACCAGCTCGGGGTGCGTCTCGACGTAGCGAACGGAAGCGAGCGCGCTGGCGGCGACGGTCGGCGGCAACGCGTTACTGAATAACTGCGGCCGGGAGCGCTGGGTGAGATAGTCGGTGAGCGCGAGCGGACCGGCGGTAAACCCGCCCGCCGCCCCGCCCAGTGCCTTTCCCAGCGTCGACGTGATGACGTCGATCTCGCCCAGCATCCCGAAATGCTCGGCCGTGCCGCGGCCACGTTTTCCGAGGACGCCGGTGGCGTGCGAGTCGTCGACGGCCAGGACGGCGTCGTACTTCTTAGCCAGGGCGACGAGGTCAGGCAGTTTGGCGATGTCGCCTTCCATCGAAAAGATGCCGTCGGTGAAGATCAGCTTGCGCCGAGCCGTCCCCGCAGCGCGCAGCTTCTCCTCGAGGTCCGCCATGTCGGAATGCTTGTAGACCGCCGTCTGGCACTTGGTGATCGCCTTGGCGAGACGAATCGAGTCGATGATGGATGCGTGGTTCAGTTGATCGGAGATGACGATGTCGGCTTCGCTCAGAACCGTCGGGCACAGACCCTCGTTGGCGTTCCAGCAGCTCACGTAGGTGAGCGACGATTCACAGCCGACGAACTGCGCGAGCGCATGCTCCAGCTCGCGATGGACGGTGAACGTCCCGCAGATGAACCGCACCGAGGCAGTGCCGGCGCCCCAGTGGTCGAGCGCGGCTTTGCCCGCTTGCACCACGTCGGGGACGTCGCACAAGCCGAGGTAGTTGTTGGAGGAGAGGATGACGACTTCGCCGCGTCCTTCCATTTTGACCCGCGGGTCCTGCGGTGAGTCGAGGTAATTGAGTCGCTTGTAGACGCCTTGCTTCTTGAACTCCGCCAATTCGTCCTGCAGCTGCCCCATGAAGCTCATACGATCTCCAGAATGACTTTGCCGGCGTCACCCGAGCGAATCGCGGCGAGGGCCTCGTCTATTTTGGCGAGTGGGAACTTATGTGTGATGACGGGGCGGGGATCGAACTGGCCGCCGATGAGAAAGCGTCGCATCTGGTGCCAGGTCTGATACATCTTGCGGCCAATCACGCCGTACACGGTGATCCCCTTGAAGATGATCTCATTGGCAAAGTCGATCGGGACCTCACCGTCCGGTATCCCGAGCAGCTGCACGCGCCCACCCATCCGAACGGCCGCGAATGCCTGGTGCAGCGCCGATGGCACGCCTGACATCTCGCACACCACGTCCGCACCCTCTTCGTCCGTCTCGGCGAGGACCGTTTTCACGACGTCGTCTTTAGCCGCATTGATGGTTACGTGAGCACCCATTTTTCCAGCGAGTGCAAGCCGCTTCGGGTTCACGTCGGAAGCGATGACCTTGGCCGCGCCGGCCGCGCGGGCGATGCCTACCGCAAAGCAGCCGATCGGCCCGCAGCCCACGATGAAAACGGTGCTGCCGGGAATCTCCGCCCCCCCGGTGAGGACCGTATGAAACGCGTTCCCCATCGGGTCCATGATCGCCCCGACTTCGGTGGGAATGGTTCCCCCGTCGAGCGTCAGCACATTGGTGGCGGGCATCGTGATGTATTCCGCGAACGCGCCGTCGCGATCGACGCCGATGATGCGGGTGTTCTGGCAGATGTGACTGTTCCCGGTGCGGCATTGGAGACAGTGGCCACAAACGATGTGGCCTTCGGCCGTGACCAGGTGACCCGCTCGCAGCCCCGTGACGCCATCACCGACCGACTCGATCTCTCCGGCGAATTCGTGGCCCACGACGATCGGCGGCTTGATGCGCCCCTGCGCCCACGGGTTCCAGTCGGCGATGTGCAGGTCGGTGCCGCAGACGCCCGCGTGGCGCACGGCAATCAGCACTTCGCCGGGACCGGGCGTCGGTTTCGGCACGGACTTCACGGTCAAACCGGGCGCGCGTTTTTCCTTGACGATCGCTTGCATGGACTCGGGGCTAGGGACTCGGGACTAGGGACTCGGGAAAGGCAAAACGTCAGAAGATCGAGCGCGTGAAACCGCCGTCTACCTCGAGCACGGCGCCGGTAATATAGCTGGCCCGTTCGGACGCCAAAAACACGACGGCAGCGGCGAGCTCCTCCGGTGTGCCGATGCGCCCCATGGGTGTTTCCGCCAGTCGCTGCTTGATCATCTCGGGCCGGGCTTTCGACAGCTCCTCGATGCGCTCGGTCGCGATGAATCCGGGGCACACGCTGTTCACGGTGATGCCGTCCTTGGCGACTTCGTCCGACAGCGCCTTGGCGAAGCCGAGCACGCCGGCACGCGCCATCGAGGAGAGGATCAGGCCTGGCAGCGGCTGCAATGCCGCGATGGACGCCAGGCAGATGATCCGGCCCCATTTCGCTTTCGCCATGATTGGCACGGCTGCCCGCGCCAGGTGGATTGTCGACAGGAGGTTCAGCTCGATCGCCTTTTGCCAGGCCTCGGCGGGCAGATCCTTGAACGGCGCGGCCGGGGGGCCGCCGGCATTGCAGAAGAGGATATCGAGCCGGCCGAATTTCTTCGCGACGTCCTGCACCAATCGTTCCGCCTGGGCCGGAACCGTGACATCCGCGGGAAACGGAGCGGTCTTGGGGTCGCGGCCGTTGATCGCGACCTGAGCCCCTTCCTCTGTCAGGATGTTCGCGACCGCGTGGCCGATGCCGCGCGTTCCGCCGCAAATGAGCGCGACTCGTCCTGAGAGTCCTAGATCCATGTCGAGATCGATATCGACAGGCTAAAGCCTGCGCTCGGCACTGCGTTGTGCTTAAGCACAATGTCTGCCGAGCACACCCTTCAGGGTGTCTATTGTCACGAGGCGCGCTCGATGCGCACGGCGCAGACCTTCAGCTCGGCCATCTTGGCGTAGGGGTCCAGCACCGGGTTGGTGAGCAGATTGGCGGCCGCTTCGCGGAAGTGGAACGGCACGAACACTTGCCCGCGCGCGACGCGATCGCTGATCCGCGCCGCGGTGACCATCGAGTTGCGCCGCGACGTGAGCTGCACCAGCTCGCCCTCCCGTACGCCGAGCACTTTGGCGTCGTCCGGATGAATCTCGACGATCGCTGTGGGCTCACGCGCATCGAGCCCCGACGCCCGTCGCGTCATGGTGCCGGTATGCCAGTGATAGAGCTGGCGGCCGGTGTTCATGACGAACGGGTACTCGTCGTCGGGGAGCTCTACGGGGTCGGTGTACTGGACGGCCACGAACGTGGCTCGACCATCAGTCGTCGGAAACGCCTTGTCGAACAGAAAGGACGTGCCGGGGTGTGTGTCGTTCGGAACTGGATACTGCAGGCCGGCGCCTTCGAGTCGTTCGTACGTGACACCGGCCCAGCTCGGCGTCACGCGCGCGATTTCCCGCATCACATCCTCGGCGCTCCGGAAGGTCGTGGGCAACCCGAGCCGGTTGGTGAGATCCATGAGGATCTCGAGATCGCCGCGCGCCTCGCCGGGCGAGTCGACCGCCTTGTGACTGAGCTGGATCCGGCGCTCGGTGTTGACGAACGTGCCGGTCTTCTCGGCGAAGCTCGCGCCCGGCAGCACCACGTCGGCGTAGCGGGCGGTTTCGGTGAGAAAGAGATCCTGGACCGCGAGGAACTCGAGCTCCTGAAACCAATGCTCGGCATGCGCAATGTCGGGGTCCGAGATGACCGGGTTCTCACCCATGATGTACATAGCCCGGACACCGGATTCCGGCTTGACCACCTCAGTCACCATCAATCCCTTGTTGAGCGAGAGCGCGTCTGGCGGCACTCCCCAGGCGCGGGCGAACCGCCCGCGCACCGCGGGGTCCCCGACCGGCTGATAGTCGGTGTAGACGAACGGGATGGCACCGACGTCCGAGGCGCCCTGCACGTTGTTCTGGCCGCGCACGGGCAGCATCGCCGCGCCCCAGCGCCCGATCATGCCGCACGCGAACATGAGATTGAGCAGCGAGGTGACGATGTCGGTGCCGTTCGCGTGCTGCGTCAGGCCCATTGCCCAGAGGGTCGAGGTGTTCGGGCCTCGGGCGTAGGTCTCCGCGGCGCGGCGAATCTTCTCCGCCGGGATTCCAGTGATCTTCGCCGCTTTCTCTGGCGTGAACGGCGTAACCGCGTCGCGCACCTTCTCGAAATCGTGCGTACGCTTCGCGATGAAATCCCTATTCTCCAACCCTAGTCCCAAAATGTGATTCAGCATCCCTGAGTACAGCGCGACATCGGTGCCGGGCTGCATTTGCAGGTGGATTTCGGCTCGGCCCGCGAGCTCGGTGCGCCGCGGATCGGCGACGATGAGCGTCGCGCGCGTCTCGTGCGCGCGCTTCAGCGCGGCGCCGAACACCGGATGCGATTCGGTCGTATTGGCGCCGGCGATGAAGATGACGTCGCAGGCCTCCTCGATCTCACGCATCGAGCCCGACGCGGCCGCGGTGTTGATCGCGCGCTGCATCGCCGCCACCGATGTCGAGTGACACAGCCGTGTGCAGTGGTCCACGTTGTTCGTGCCCAACGCGCCGCGGAACATGCGCATCATCAGGTAATTCTCTTCGTTCGAGCATTTGGCCGACGAGAAGCAGGCGAGCGCGTCGGGGCCCCGGGCCGCCTTGATTCGGAGCAGCTCCTGCGAGGTCAGCTCGAGCGCTTCCTCCCAGGTGGCCTCGCGGAACGGCGAGTACCAATCGTCGGGCGTCGCGACGCGATCGCGGATGTCCAGGTCGAGCCGCTCGAGCAGCGGCAGCTCGCGCACGCTTTTCCCCGTCGCGCGGGGAGGCGTGCCGGGCTTGGGCCGCTTTCCTTCCGCTTCGATCGTCCGCCACGGCCCGGCGCGCCGCTCGGCGCCTTTCGGACCGTTCCAAACCCAGCCCCCAGCCCCTTTCACCCAGCCCCTTCTTATCAGCGGCCGCGTGAGCCGATCTCGGTGTTGCGGGAAATCGTAGCCGAAGCGGCCCTTCACGCAGGTGGAGCCCTGATTGGGAGTGTTCAGCTCGATGTCGGGAGAGGTGACGCGGACGACGTGGTTACCCGAGACATGCAGGTCCACCTGGCACCCGACGCCACAGTACGGGCAGACCGCGCGCACGACCTTGTCGGGGTGCCGGATCTGCTCGGGCGCAAATCGCTGCCGCGGCATCACCTCGAAGATGGCGCCGGTGGGGCAGACCCGAACACATTCTCCGCACCAGGTGCAGCCGGCGCGGTCCGGATCGCCGTCCGCGCCCACGATGATCTCGGCGTGCTCGCCGCGGAAGCCGACGTCGAGCACGCCGACGACCTGAATGTCCTCGCACGCGCGCACGCACCGCGTGCACAGGATGCAGGTGGACATGTCGTGCCGGATCATCGGATCGCCGGGCCGTTCGTCGCCGGAGCGCAACGGCAGGTCGCGGCCTTCGACGGCGCTCGGCACGACGTCGTACTGCACCAGGTAGTGCTCGAACTCGTTGCGCGGACTGGCGCGACCGCCGTTGCGGAGGTGATCGGCGGGATAGCGCTCGGCGAGGAGCCGCAGGACACCCTTGCGATTCTCGACCGCGGCGTGCGACTGCGTGGTCACGATCATGCCGTCGGCGACCTTGGTCGCACAGGCTGGGATCAGTTTCGGCTGGCCTTCGACGGAGACGAGACAGATGCGGCAATTGCCGACGGTGGGGAGTTTCGGATACCAGCACAGAGTCGGGATCTCGACGCCGGCACCGCGGGCCGCGTCGAGGATGGTTTGACCTTCGTGCGCGGGGATCTTGCGGCCGTCGATCGTCAGCATCGCCATGCCTTGATAGATAGGCTTCCTCGTCACAGTCGCAAGGTTGAAGTCTCAAAGAAACCAGAAAAGTTGCACAGACGGCGAAGTTGCAAAGTGGCTCCAAGCTGCGAGCTTCAAGCTTGAAGCCACTTCGCAACTTTGCCGTCTGCGCACCTTCTCTTGTGGCTGCCTTCCCGGAGCTGATTAATGGACCGAAGAGAATTCCTGCAAACCGCCGCCGCCACGACAGCAATATCCTCCTTGCAGCTGCGGTTACCACAGGTGGACGCCTCGGTACGGGATCTCTGCATGCGTGCGCTGAATTCAGCAAGAACGGCCGGGGCCTCGTACGCCGACGTCCGCGTCGGCCGCACCCGTCTCCAGTCCATCGCCACGCGTGAGCAGCAGATCACGAATCTATCCGACGGCGAGACCTTCGGCTTCGGCATTCGCGTCCTGGCCCAGGGTGCGTGGGGATTCGCGGCGAGCCGGGACCTGAGCGCCGCCGAAATCGATCGGGTGGCACGCCTCGCCGTGACCCAGGCGAAGGCGAATCGGCGCGCCATGCAGCGTCCCATCACGCTCGCGCCCACGCCGGCCGTCAAGGCCGGCCGCTGGCGCAGTCCGATCGAAACCGATCCGTTCGACATCACGATCGAAGACAAGGTCGCACTCTTGCTGCGCGCCAATGCCGAGGCCCTCAAGGTCGCCGGAGCGCGGTTCGTGACCTCGTCGCTGGCTTTCGTCAGAGACCAAAAAACCTACGCGTCCACCGACGACATCTTCACCGTCCAGGACGTGTATCGCTGCTTCCCGCAGATGAACGTCACGGCCGTCGATTCGGCGCGCGGGCTGTTCGAGACGCGGAACTCCGCCGAAGTCGCGCCGATGGGGTTGGGGTGGGAGTGGGTGCTGAAGGCGGATCTGCCCGGCAACGCCCAGCGCTGGGCGGAAGAAGCGGTGCAGAAGCTCACCGCGAAGTCCGTCGAGCCCGGCAAGTACGACCTCGTGCTCGAGCCGCACCATCTCTTTCTCACCATCCACGAATCCATCGCGCATCCGACGGAGCTCGATCGCGCGCTCGGGTTCGAGGCGAACTACGCCGGCACGAGCTTCCTCGCGCCGCCCGAGCAGATCCTGGGACAGTTTCGGTACGGCCCCGAGTTCATGAACATCCAGGGCGACCGCTCGCAGCCGGGATCGCTCTCCGCCTGCGGCTGGGACGACGACGGCGTCGCGCCGGAGACGTACAGCATCATCAAGAACGGGATCGTGGTCGACTATCAGACGACCCGCGACCAGGTCGCCACGCTCACGCCGCTCACCGGCCGCACGCGCTCACACGGAACCTCGTACGCCGAATCGTGGGCTGATGTGCAGTTCCAGCGGATGCCGAACGTGTCGCTGCTCCCCGGCGAGCGCGACCTCAAGCTCGACGATCTCATCGCCGCCACGGACAACGGTATCCACATCGTCGGCCGTGGCTCGTATTCGATCGATCAGCAGCGCTACAACTTCCAGTTCGGCGGCCAGGTTTCCTATGAAGTGAAAGGCGGCAAGATCACCGGAATGCTGAAAGACGTCGCCTACCAGGCGCGTACGCCCGACTTCTGGAACTCGATGGACATGATCGGCGGTCAGTCGTCGTATCTGATGAACGGCACGTTCACCGACGGCAAAGGCCAGCCGAGCCAGTCGAACGCCGTCAGCCACGGCTGCCCACCGGCGCGCTTCAGGGGCGTGAACGTCCTCAACACCGGGAGGGACCGTGGCTGAGTGGAGCGGTCTGTCCCGTGCGGCGGCCCGGCAGCTGTGCGCGCGCGTGCTTGGCCTGTCCAAGGCGGAAGGCTGCCAGGTGAACATCACGGCGGGCACGAACGGCAACACGCGCTACGCGCGCAACGACGTGACGACGGCCGGGGATGCCGACAACGCGTCGGTCACGGTCACTTCGCGGTTCGGCAAGCGCGTCGCGAGTGTTGGCACGAATCTGCTCGACGACACCGGGCTGGCGCGCGCGGTCGAGACGAGCGAACGCCTGGCGCGCCTCGCGCCCGAGAACCCGGAGCTCCTGCCGTTGCTGCCGGCGCAAGCCTACAGCGACGTGCCGGCCTTCGCCGACGGGACCGCGAAACTCGATGCCGCGCGCCGTGCGGACGCGATTCGCGCCGCAACCACTGCCACGAGGGCCGCGGGTCTCCTGGCTGCCGGGCTCGTCCATCGCGTCGCGGGCGCGGGCGCCGTCGCGAATTCCGCTGGCCTGTTCGGCTATCACGCGTCGACGACGGCGGTGCACACCATGACGGTGCGGACGCCGGATGGCAAAGGATCGGGCTGGGGCGGGACCGCTCATAACGATTGGTCGCGGGCCACCGGGTCAGCTGTGCTCGCCGCGCGCGCGGTGCGGAAGGCGCAAGGAACGCGCGATGCCGCGGCGCTCGATCCCGGCAAGTACACCGTCGTGCTCGAGCCCACGGCCGCCGGCAACCTCCTCAGCCTGCTCGCGTTCGCGATGAATGCGCGCAACGCCGACGAAGGCCGGAGCTTCTTCTCCAAGCGCGGCGGCGGTAACCGGATCGGCGAGAAGATCGTCGATGAACGCGTCACGTTGCTGTCCGATCCGCAGGATTCCGACCTGCTGACGTCGCCGTTTACGGGCGAAGGTCTGCCGGTAGGCCGGACGATCTGGATCGAGAATGGCGTGCTGAAGAACCTCGCCTACGACCGCTTCTGGGCGGAGAAACAAGGCGTCAAGCCAACGCCATTGGCGGGCGGATTTCGGCTAGACCATGCAGGAGCGAGAGCGACACTCGAAGAGCTGATCAAGGGTGTGGACCGCGGCCTGCTCGTAACGCGGTTCTGGTACATCCGTCCAGTGGATCAGCGGACGCTGCTGTTTACCGGTATCACCCGTGATGGGGTGTTCTTGATCGAGCGCGGGGAAGTGAGTCGTGCCGTGAACAATTTCCGGTTCAATGAGAGTCCGGTCGCGATGCTCAACAACCTGGTCGCGATCGGGAGGCCCGAGCGCGTGTCGACGTCTGAATCAGGGGATGTCGGAGGGCCGGCCGTAGTGGTGCCGCCCCTCGTGGTGCGGGACTTCAGCTTTACGTCGGTGAGCGAAGCCGTCTAGACCTTGGGGTCCACCGGAAGATGGCGGTGCGTGTGGTCGCCATCTTCTCCTTCATCCAGGAACCAGCAGTACGCCCAGATCTTGGCTGGCCGCAGGATTTGCCGGCCGGCCCGGAGGATGATCCCCATCGGCTCGTCGTCGAGTACCAGAGGCAGGGTTGTCATGCCCCCACGCGAAAGCAAAACTCCTGCCGCCAGGTTCACATGCTACGTGACGATGTGCCAATGGGTTACAGTTGTTGAAAGAACGAGAAGGGTCAGTCCGACACGTTCAGCGCTGGTTGCCCCGTGTCGTGCTGACGCGGCGGCTTAATGGCTGTAAAGCCGGATCGCTTGGAGCGTCGACCGTTCCCTCGCTGAACCTGCCATCCCTGGTAGAGCGTCTGGAACGCTTCAGGGGCCAGAGGGATGACTTCCCGGGTCTCGCCGGCCGGCGGCAGAATCACATGGACGCCACCAGAGGGCGTCCGCACCTGCAGATCGGCGATCAGCGAAGCGCGCTGTTTGGCGCGCAGCTGGCCAAGGCTCCCCGGCGCGATCGCCACGAGTGACGGTGACAAGTCAGGGAACCAACTCCCAAAATTGATGACGAGCGCCTGAAACGCACCGGCGAGCTGTTCCATCACCGCGCGGCCCTCCGCCGCCTCGACCGCGCCCAGGTCCTGATCCAGCAAGAACACTTCGGCGTCATGAGCGGCGAGATAGAGCGCTTCGCCCAGCGCCGCGGCGCCAAGGACGACGATGACGTCGCCCGGCTCGAGCCGCTCGGCCCACGGCACAATCGGATGCCCGCGATCGAACCCCCAATGCGTCGGCTCGCGCTGCGCTTCACGCAGCGCGCGATGCTTCTGACGCCAGCGCGGAAATGACGGGAGGCGGAGGCGGCGCGCGATGATCCGGTCGACGTGTTCGAGCAGCAGCACTTCCGTGAGCAGATACTGGTCCTGCGCGCTCGCCTGCAGCTCGCGCACCGCCTCGTCACCGATTTTCAGCAGCTCGGCGCGCGGGACCGTGTTCTTGTACTCCTCGAGCCGCTGGAGGATGAACTCCTGATACTCCTGCTTGAGCGAGCGCGGCGCGCGGCGAACGGGAGTCATCCCCGTCTTGGTCGTGTGAAGCGGCACGGAGGTCAGCATGGCTCGACGTGCACCGTCACTTCCTCGAGCTCGAGATCTTTTTTGAGCCGCGCTTCGACGGCGTCGGCGATCGCGTGCGCGTCCGAGACGTTCGCTGCCGAATCCACGGCGATCGTGACTTCGGCGTAGCGGACGCCGGCGTTGCCGCCGCGCGAGCGAATGCCGTAGGCGCTCCTCAC
>Ga0137375_10005179_pt1 | contig 15505 bp, 13 predicted proteins | sample SagtaG_24_FD_104936 | JGI IMG/M metagenome (GOLD analysis project Ga0137375, IMG submission 104936) | Vadose zone soil microbial communities from Sagehorn Ranch, Mendocino, California, USA - Sage1_R_113_16 metaG | ecosystem: Environmental > Terrestrial > Soil > Vadose zone | place: USA...
CAGCCGTCCCGTTGGCGGGACTCACCGCATTGCAGGGTCTGCGCGAGGGAAAGATTCAGCCCGGGCAAAAGGTTTTGATCAACGGCGCGACCGGAGGTGTCGGAACATTCGCCGTGCAAATCGCCAAATCTTTTGGCGCAGAGGTCACGGCTGTTTGCAGCACACGGAATCTCGATCTTGTCCGATCCATCGGCGCGGATCACGTCATCGATTACACCAAAGAAGATTTCACCAAGCGCGACCAGCGTTACGACGTAATTTTTGATAACGTTGGCAACCACTCCTTCTCCGATCGCCGGCGCGTCTTAACTCCTAATGGCGTCTGCATCCTTGCCGGAATCGGCGGAGCCGGGGTAAAAGAAGGTCAGGCCATCGGACGCATCGCTGGTAATCTTTTCATAGCACGTGGATTATCATCGTTCACGGATCAAAAGTTCGCCCAGTACATGACCAAGATGAGCAAACAGGATCTCATCCTGCTGGGCGACCTCATACAGGCGGGAAGAATAACGCCGGTCATCGATCGGCGTTACAAATTAAGTAAAACTCCCGATGCTCTCCGCTATCTCAGCGAAGGACACGCGCGAGGAAAAATAGTAATCACTGTGGAGTAGAGCGCGATCTCACTACGGAAACAGCAGAACGATGAACTCACTCAAGAAACAATCCAGGATCGCGGCACTCTTATATTTCGTAAACTGCCTGCCCGCCCCCTTTGCCCTTCTGTATGTCCCGAGCGTGCTAATCGTGCGGGGAGACGCCGCGGCTACTGCCAACAATGTCCGGGATTCCGAGGCTCTGCTCCGGCTCGGCATGGCCGGCGAACTCTTCTCCGCGACCGTCGCAATTTTCGCCGTTCTGGCGTTCTACCGCCTGTTCAAGGCGGTCAGCCAGAAACACGCCATGGCCATGATGATCCTTTTTTTGATCTCCATCCCTATTTCGTATCTCAACGTCTCGAATGATCTCGCTGCGCTGACACTGGCCCGCGGCCCCGCCTTTCTCTCCGCCGTCTTTGATAAGGCGCAGCTCGATGCTCTCGTTTTGTTCTTCCTCCGTTTACACAACCAGGGCGTTATCCTGGCTCAAATCTTCTGGGGCCTTTGGCTCTTTCCCTTCGGCATCGCCGTCATGCGATCCGGATTTATCCCGCGCTTTGTCGGCATCGCTGCGATCATTGCGGGCTGCGGCTACGTGATCAGCTCCTCGGTCTCTCTTTTTCTGCCCGCGTCCGCGCAGGGCATTGGCCAGCTTGCGCTGATTCTTGGAGTTGGTGAACTGGCGATCCTCTGGCTCTTGATCTGGGGTGCAAAGGAACAACGATGGAACGAGCAAGCCTCGTTAGGCCGATGAAGCTGAAGCGTACTCTAAAGTGGAGTGCACGCGTGATTTTGCTCGCGTTAATTTTGGGCTTCCTGGTGGGGTTCATCGCTTACTGGAGATCGACTAACGAGTGTGATCGCAAGACCGGCGCTCCGGGCAATCCGATGAAGGCCGTTCTTCATTGCGAATATGGCGGGCCCGATGTTCTCGAGGTTGAAGAGGTTGAAAAGCCGGTTCCGAATGACAATCAACTGTTAGTAAGAGTCCGTGCGGCTTCCGTGAATCCACTCGACCTGACCATCCGCGGAGCGTTGCCTTTGCGGCCGTTTTTCGGAATGCGCAAACCAAAGGACACTCGGCTGGGGGTGGACTATGCGGGGACAGTTGAAGCGGTTGGCAAAAACGTCACCAATTTCAAACCGGGCGACGAAGTGTTCGGCGGGAAAAATGGCGCCCTGGCTGAGTACGTCTGTGTCCTGGTGGATCGATCGGTCGTTTTGAAACCAGCCAACATGACGTTCGAGCAGGCGGCATCTGTTCCGGTAGCAGCCATTACCGCGTTGCAGGGTCTGCGCGACAAGGGAAAGATTCAGCCGGGGCAAAAAGTGTTAGTCAACGGTGCGTCGGGAGGCGTTGGCACATTTGCGGTGCAGATCGCGAAATCGTTCGGCGCCAAAGTGACTGGCGTATGCAGCACGCGCAATGTCGATCTTGTCCGCTCAATCGGCGCGGACCACGTGATTGACTACACGAAAGAAGATTTCACCAACGGCACGGAGCGTTACGACTTGATCTTCGATCTGATTGGGAACCATTCGTTTTCCGAGCGCCGGCGCATCTTGAATCCAAATGGCATCTGCGTGATGGCCGGGATTGGAGGAGCAGGATGGCACGATGGCTTCGCGACGCGTTTGCTTGGAGAGCTCAATGCGTATGTGCGGTCACGATTCGTTAGCCAGAAGTTCATCGCCTACATCGCGCAATTCAACAAGAAGGACATGATGATCCTGGCCGATCTCATGCAGTCCGGAAAGGTGACACCGGTCATCGACAGGACTTACAAATTGAGTGAGACCGCTGATGCTCTTCGTTACCTGGAACAGGGACACGCTCGAGGAAAAGTTGTGATCAATTTGGAATAATAAAAAGATTCTTACCACGTAGAGAAATGAAATGACAACGATCGACGATTCACAACGCACCGCCGCAAAAGTCGCGGGAGTCGCCGGGCTGCTCGCATTCGTCCTCGTCGTTTTCGGCAATTACGTATTGCTCGAGCCGCTCATCGTTCCGCGCAACGCGGCCGACACCGCACGAAATATCCTCGCGCACCAAACGCAATTTCGCGTTGCGCTGATCTGCTTCACGACCTACGGCATCGGCGCGATCGTTTTGCTCACCGCGTTATATGTCGTGCTGGCGCCGGTGAATCGCGGACTGGCGCTGGCCGGCGCATTGTTTCGGCTCGTCTTCGCGATGTTGTGGCTCATTGCGCCGCTCAACAGTCTGGCGGCCCTTCGACTTCTCGGCGACACGAGTTATCTAAAGGTTTTCGAACCCGACCGCTTGCAGGCACTCGCGCGGGTGCAACTGGCCGGAAGTTTCGATGATTACTATGTCGGCCTCCCGTTCTTCGGATTGGCCGCCACCATTTGCGCGTGGTTGTGGTTTAGGTCGAACTATATTCCGAAAGGATTAGCTCTTTTCGGTGTGATCTCGTCGGCGTGGTGCGTGTTCTGCGCCGTTGTCTATCTCATCTTCCCCAACTTCAACAAGATCGTGAACGACTACGTGTTCGATTCACCCATGGCCTTGTTCGAACTGGCCGTGAGCTTGTGGCTTTTGATTAAAGGACTGAAACCAGGCGCGCCCGATCACGTGCAGGCTGGTGTCATTTAACCTTTTCGCAGATGATCGATTTCTCCCACTAACCTCAAGAAGTCACTATCCTTATGAAACGAATACTGAAATGGATTTTCCGCGTCGTCCTTGTCCTGTTGGTGCTCGCGTTCCTTTTTGTGTTTGTCGCCTACTGGCGATCGACCAACGATTGCGGCCAGAGCGCCGTTCCGACTAATCCAATGAAAGCGATTGTTTATTGCGACTATGGCCTGGCCAACGTGAAGCTTGCCGACGTGGAAAAACCGACTCCAACCGACGAGCAACTCCTGGTCAAAGTTCGCGCGACCTCCGTCAATCCATACGATTGGCATTTCGTCGAAGGCACACCGAAAATCATGCGGCTCGGCGTCGGACTGCGTAAACCAAAAGAAACGCGATTGGGTGTTGACTACGCAGGCGTAGTTGAAGCCGTGGGAAAGAATGTCACCCGCTTCAAAGCTGGTGATGAGGTCTTCGGCGGAAGAGGCGGGGCTTTCGCGGAGTATGTGTGCGTTCGGGAGGACCGGCTCGTAGCGCTGAAGCCGACAAATATCACATTTGAGGAAGCGGGTTCGGTCGACATAGCTGGTGTCACCGCGTTGCAGGCTGTGCGCGACAAAGGAAAAGTTCAGGCGGGACAAAAAGTTTTGATCAATGGTGCGTCCGGCGGTGTCGGCACGTTCGCGGTGCAGATCGCCAAGTCGTTGGGCGCGGATGTGACCGGCGTCTGCAGCACGCGCAATGTCGATCTTGTCCGCTCGCTCGGGGCCGATCGCGTCATCGATTACACGAAAGAAGATTTCACCAAAGGCGCGGACCGTTACGACGTAATCATCGACAACGTGGCCAACCACTCATTGTCAGAATATCGACGCGTCCTGACTCCAAACGGCAAATACGTCATGATCGGAGGTGGGACGGGAGCAAAAGACTGGCAGGGCCTTTTCGGGCCCATGACTCGTGCATTCAAGATAATGGTGACAAAGCGGTTCGTTAGCCAGGAAATGGGCATGATGCTTACGGACCCGAAGCAAAAAGATCTGACCGATCTGGCCGATCTCATGCAGTCTGGAAAAGTGAAACCGGTCATCGACCGCACTTACAAGTTAAGCGAACTTCAAGCGGCGATTGCGTATCTCGAACAAGGCCACGCTCGGGGAAAAGTCGTAATAACTGTTGACTGAAGGCGGCCGCATCGAGTTGACGCAAAGATATGCAGACACCTCGGGCCGCTGAGAGATTCGAACATCGGCCCAAACGCCGCTATCGTTGTTCCAGGAATTCAAGCGCTTTGTCGTAGCTGCGGCGCTGAAGATAATGCGCCAGTTGCGGATCGATCGGGCGTGGCAGCGCTGCGTGCAATTTGTCGATCTTTTCTGAAATGGCGCTCAGTCGCCTCATATGCGTTTCCGTATCGCGCCGGCTCTCTTCATCCGAAATAATAGCGAGGCGCTCTCGCAATGCCTGAGCGAGATCGCTAACGGCGATTTCCATAAGCCTAACCACGAATGGACACGAATTTACACGAATGATTAGGGGAATCGTGTTCTGAATTAGTGTTCATTCGTGGTTAAATGCCACGCGCTTAGCGCGGGCCGATCTCGGAGAGGAGTTGTCGCCTGGCTTCCAGCCAATCCGAATCCGCGTCGCCCGGCAGCGCAAACCTGCGGCGGCGTTCGGAAATGAAATAGGCCCGCAGGCGAATTTCTTCATCGGACGGTCGCGCCGTTGTTTCCGCATCGGGAGGCATCGTGACCCTGGCCTTTTGCGCAGGCGCACTTTTCTTGCGACGCGGTGGAGCGCTTTTCCGACTCGTCGCCGGCCGCGCGCGGGACGTTTTGGCGGGCTTCATTTCAGAAGGCGATTCACCGGCTGCCGGCGGCGCTTGATTTTTATTTTGGACAATTTTGTTCTTTTTCGGCACAGATTGGTTGGTGTTGAGGATTCCAATCCGTTTACTGCGCATCGGCCGGTTCGCAAGCGGTTTCTCGCACGTCTCCCCGGGAGTGATAAATTACAAAAACTACCCAAGATGAAGCATTTCGTTTTTCGCTGGGCCATTACGACGATTGCGGTCATGGTCGCCTCGGCGGTACTCCACGGGATCCGTTACGATACGGTCGCGGCCCTAATCGGCGCAGCCCTTCTGCTTGGCATTCTCAATGCATTTGTTCGTCCGATTCTATTACTTCTTAGTGTGCCGTTAATCCTGCTAACGCTGGGCTTTTTCATTCTCATCCTGAATGCTCTGATGTTGCTCATCGTGCCCAGTATCGTGATCGGGTTCCACGTGGACAGTTTTTGGAGCGCTTTTTGGGGCGCAATTGTGATCAGCATAGTGAGTTGGATTCTGAGCGCGTTTTTTCGCGGAAGCGACGGGCGCGTCCATGTCCTCACGCATCATACCCAAATTCGGAGCGTCCGAGGCCGTGTGATTGAGCCGGGTGAACGACGCTGAAAATAACGTGTTTCGATCGCGAGCGAAGGTGGATCGAGCGCTCCGTCGCTCGATGTTAATTAAGTGCGGCTTTGCCTCATACGCTTACCAACGCGCAAGGGACTGCGCGTTCCACCATTTCCATTAACCCAGATATTTGCTCAGCCGCGAGCGCAGTTCTGTTCGCGCACGAAAGAGAACGCTTTTTACCGCGGGCACCGAGAGATCGAGAACCTCCGCAATTTGCTCATAGCTAAGCTGCTCATATCTCCGCAACACCAGAGCCATGCGCTGGCTCTCTGGAAGTTGCATGATCGCCTCCTCTATTGCCCGCTGCAGCTCCGCTTCCAGAAGTGAAGCGTCCGGAGCGGGGTTCGTTTCATCTTTCAGCGGGATTTCCTCGGCGCTCGGATCTGATTGAAGGGGAACTTGCGCGCGGCGTTTGGCGCGGCGCAGCTCGTTGAACACCAGATTGCGCGTAATTTTTAGCAACCAGGTGGTAAATTTGGCGCGCGGCACATATCGGCGCGCGCTTTTCCAGACTCGAATAAAGACCTGCTGCGCGATGTCCTCCACATCCGAGTTGCTGCCCAGCATGCGCGCGGCCGTACCGGCTACGAGCGCTTGATGCCGGTCGATGACCTCCTCGAATGCGCTTGTGTCACCCTGGGCCACCAGCCCCATCAGTCGCACGTCTTCCGCGTCTTCCTCCGATCTCCGCTGGTCTCCTGGATCTTTGCCAGACATCGGTCACTTAGACGTTTGCATCGGCCGGAATTTGCTAGAAAAATGAAGGTGGCGAAAATCTGGTTCCCTGCCACATTCTGCCGCCATGGTTTTTGTTGCAAGCTGGAAGCGCCCTGTGCATTCTTGATTGCCGAGGGCATTGCCAGGCATATGAATTACTCGCTTATTCCAAAAGAACTTAGACTGATCGCCGAAAAAGTTGAGGCGCAGCAGCGAGTTTCAGAGACGGATGGTCTTGCTCTTTATGGTTCAAGCGATCTTAACGCGCTTGGGATGATTGCCAACATTGTCCGTGAACGAAAGAACGGTAACTACGCAACCTACATTCACAATCGCTACATCAATTACTCGAACATTTGCATTCTATCCTGCCAGTTCTGCGCGTTTGCCGCTAAGAAGCGCGATGCACACGCCTTTGAATACGCAATTGACGAAATTATCCGGGTGGTGAGCGATGCGCTCCGCCTCGGAGTCACCGAGGTGCACATGGTTGGCGGATTGCATCCGACCTTGAAGAAAGACTGGTATCTCCGGCTTTTGCGCGAGCTGCGGGCGCTGGATCCCGATCTTCACATCAAAGCATTCACTGCTATCGAAGTGCGTCACCTTGCGCAACGGGTCTTTCGCATGCCGATCCGTGACACCCTCGAAACTCTGCGCGATGCCGGTCTCGGTTCGATTACTGGCGGTGGCGCGGAGATTTTCGATCCGACCATTCGCGACACAATTTGCCGTGGGAAAGAAACCGCTGCTGAATGGCTCGATGTCCATCGCACCTGGCACGAAATGGGTGGCCGCAGCACTTGTACCATGCTCTACGGACACATCGAGACGCCGGCTCATCGCGTCGATCATTTGCGCCAGCTCCGCCAATTGCAGGACGAGACAGGTGGCTTTGCCGGCTTTGTGCCTTTTGCCTTCGAGCCGCAGACTACGATTCTCTCCCACATCAAACGCGTCTCCGCGTTTGAGCAGCTTCGCAACCTCGCCGTTAGCCGCATTTACCTGGATAATATCGACCATCTGACGGCTTACTGGGTCAGCCTTGGTTTGCCGTTGGCGCAGGTCTCACTCAGCTACGGTGTCGATGATCTGCACGGCACAATTTTGGAAGAAAAAATTTTCCATATGGCAGGGGCAACAACTCCCCAGCAACAGAGCGTCGCCTCGCTCGAACATACCATCCGCGAAGCTGGCCGCGAGCCGGTCCAGCGCGACAGCTTTTACCGTCATTTGTCCGCGTCAGGCCGAAACGGAGCGAAACCGGAATCGGCAGCGGATTCGGCGGAACTCGCTTGTGCCTGAGGTACCAGGGCGAGACCTGTCGAGCCCACGGATTGTGGGGCGTTTCGATGAAACGCCAAAATGATCAGGCGTCTGACACAGACGCCCTACAAATTCATTCGCTTTGAAACCTCTGCGCATCGGCTGCGTCAAATATCTCAACGCGCAGCCGTTGATTCGAGGGTGGCCAGGCGATGTCGATTTCGACCACCCATCTGCGCTGTGCAATAAACTTGCCAGAGGCGAGCTGGATATCGTGCTTGCTTCCAGTTTCGAATTTTTGCGCAACCCCGTCTATCGCGTCGTGGATGATGTTTCGATTTCGTCTGCCGGACCGGTCTACAGCGTTGTCGTCGCACATCGGGGCGAAATCTCTGAGATCGAAGAAATCGAGCTCGATCCCGCATCGGAGACTTCCGTTAATCTGTTGCGTTGCTTACTCGCAAAGCTCGGATTGAATCCTCGTTTGGGGAACGCGCCGAAAGCTTTCGAGGCTGGTGTCGGCAGTCCGCCAAAGAACGGATTCGCCGTGGCGAACTTGCCGGCAACACTTAACGCACGCCTCCTAATCGGCGACCAGGCCATCCGCTTCCGGCAAAGGCATGCTGGGGAATTTCATTTTTGGGACCTCGGCGAGCAATGGAACAAACTCGTCGGTCTTCCGTTCGTTTACGCGCTCTGGTTGATTCGGCCGGAGGTTCGCGATTCCAAGCCCGTAGCGGAACGCTTGCGCAAGCTGCGCGACGAAAATCTCGCCGACATCGATAAGCTGGTGGCCGAAGAGAAAGAATTCGATCACGATTTTTGTGGCCGCTATTACCGGGACTACTTGCGCTTCAGTTTTGGAGAAAAGGAAAAGGCGGGTTTGCGCGAATTTAACAGACGTTGCTGGGAACAGCGCCTTCTCCCGCTGGAACAGTTGGAAGCTGAATCCAGGGTTGTGGATCTTCCGCTCCGCTGTGTATGAAGCGCCGCAACGGAAAATCAAGGAGCGGTGGTCTCCAGTCCGTCGCCTATTAAACGCTTGGATCATCCCAGCGTTTTGCAGCGAGAGTCGCCGTTTGTCGAGCGCAGTGTGATGCCGGGCAGACGCAAGCAATCTGCCGCGTGTTGTCAGGAGATTGTCCGCGAATAAGCTAGTTGGTGCAGAGCGGCGTAGAGGACGAGCTAATCGGTGGACAGCCACGTAGAACGTTTACGCGGCAGAGCCGATGGATCCTTGCTCCCCCTGAGGAGCTGAATGGCGGGCCGATTTCGTGGACCGAAATCTGCGGATCGGAGTGCATCGCGCGGCTGCTAATGCGCAAGGGCTTCGCCAGCGCCGACGAGGTTGAAGATTTTCTGCGACCGCGTCTCAAGTCGTTAAGCGATCCATTTTTGCTTCCGAATATGGAAGCGGCCGTGACGCGAATTCTGGCTGCGTTAGATCGCCAGGAGCGCATCGTAATTTTCGGAGATTACGATGTCGATGGAGTGACTTCGCTCGCGCTGCTTGCCGAAGCATGTCGCGCTTACGGATGCGCCCCAGAGGTGTTTTTGCCGCTGCGGCTGGAGGAAGGCTACGGGTTAAGCCGTGAAAGTGTGGATCGCTGCGTTGAGCAACATCATCCGCAACTTCTGATCGCAGTCGATTGCGGCACGTCGTCCGTTGTCGAGATCGCCGATCTCGCCGGGCGCGGCGTGGATGTGATCGTGCTCGATCACCACCAACCAAAATCGGATCTGCCTGATTGCGTGGCGATCGTGAATCCAAAGATCGATTCAGAGTCGCCGTTCCATTATCTTTGCAGCGCCGGAATCGTTTTCAAATTGTGTCACGCGCTTCTTAAAAGGCGTCCAATCGCGTTCGATTTGAAGTCGAAACTCGATCTCGTCGCGCTTGGCACGGTGGCCGATATCGTTCCGTTGCAAGGTGAGAACCGGACTCTTGTTCAGCGCGGCGCCATCGAAATTGCAAGATCGACAAGGCCGGGCCTGAAAAGGTTGATCGCGGTGAGCGGTGTGCGGCCACCGATTTCACCAGAGCACATCGGCTTCCGCCTCGGTCCTCGCCTTAATGCATCCGGGCGACTCAGTAATGCCCAAAGATCGCTGCAACTTCTGCTAACGCAGGACGAAGCCGAAGCGGCGTCGCTGGCCGATTTTCTCGACAGCCAAAATCGGGAGCGGCAGGAGATCGAAAGGCAAGTGTTCCTCGCAGCGGAGGAGCAAATCGGTCGTCATTTTGATCCGATACGAGACGCGGCAATCGTCGTCGCGGCAAAGGGCTGGCATCCAGGGGTGCTGGGAATTGTCGCCTCGCGAATTTCGCGCAAATATCATCGGCCAACGATTGTGATCGGGTTTGAGGAAAACGGCATCGGAAAGGCGAGCGGGCGCAGCATTGAAGGGCTAAATCTCGTTGAAGCGCTGGAGCGTTGCAGCGGGACTCTGCAGAAATTCGGAGGACACGAAATGGCGGCGGGTCTGACGATACAAGAGAAAGATGTCGATCGTTTCTCGGAGGCTTTCCGCCGGGCGGCGCGCGAGCTTTTGTCGGAGGAATGTTTGCAGCCTTGTTTACGCCTGGATCACGAACTCGCGTTTTCAGAACTTAATGGCGATTTTCTCCGATGGCACGAAATGCTCCAGCCATTCGGCAACGGAAATCCGGCGCCTCTTTTTTTCGCGCGCGAAGTAGAGCCGGTGGCGCCGTCGCGGGTGGTGAACGCAAAACATCGCATTCTGCGGCTGCGTCAGGGCAATTATCATCGACGCGCGGTCTACTTTGATTCGGCCGACGTACCGTTGCCCCCGACCCCTTGGGACATTGCATTTCGGATTCGGGCAGATGAATACGAAGGCGAAACCGTGCTTGGCATACAGATTCAGGCAGTGCGACAAGCCGAATGCTGCGCTTGTGAACAGTGAACAGCATGAAGTCATCTAGCCGATCACCGATCACCGATCACGGATCACCACCTTCTCCTCAACCGCTCCCCAAGAGCGTTGAAATCTCAGAACCCCTCGCTGAACTCGATTGGATCCCGCGCCCGAAACTTCTCGCGCTGCGCCGTCTTGGTATCGAGACTGTGGAAGATTTGCTCACGCATTTTCCGCGCCGTCACGAAGATCGACATCAGTTTCCCCATTTTCCGCGCGAGGAGAGCGACGTTCCGATTTGCCTTTGCGGCGAGGTCGTTAAAACGTCCGTGCGCAGGTTTGGCGGATGGAAGAAAATCTTTGAGGCGACACTGGAGGAGTCGAGCCCGAACGCGTTAAGCGAACCGCTCGTGTGCCGCTGGTTCAACTTGCATTACGTCCAAAAGATGATCGCGACTGGGCAGCGCCTGGTTGTTTTTGGCAAACCGCGCGTACGCGGAAAGAGGATTTGCATGGATCACCCCGAGTTCGAGGTCATCGAGAATGACGAAGAGATCTCAATCCATTTTCGGCGCATCACGCCGATTTATCCTGCGACGGAAGGTCTTTCCCAGCGTGTCTTGCGCAGCATCATCTACCGCTTGTTGAATGAAATCTCGAGCGCGCCTCTTGAAACACTACTGCCAACGGAGCTCGCGACTGGCGAACGAGCTGATGCGATTCGCGCGATCCATTTTCCAGAAAACTGGGAAGCGCGCGATGCCGCTCGCGAGTATTTGGTGCTCTCCGAGTTCTTCGCGATGCAAATGCTGATCGCATCGCGACGCTCGGACTCATCGACTCGTATGGGCGAAGCGCACTGCGGATCTGGCACGCTGCTCGACGAATTTCTTAAGGCGTTACCATTCCAGCTGACCGGCGCGCAGTTGAAGGTAATTGGGGAAATCCGGCGTGATCTCGCGGCGCGTCAACCGATGAACCGTCTCCTCCAGGGGGATGTGGGCTCGGGTAAAACGGTCGTCGCCATAGCGGCGATGTTACTTTCGATCGAAGCGGGGTACCACGCCGCGTTCATGGCGCCAACGCAAATTCTGGCTGAGCAACATTACGCTGTGCTGCGGCGCTGGGTTGAGCCGCTCGGTATTCACATGGCGCTCCGGACGGCAGCGCGCCAGGAGGATAACGCGCCCTTGCCTTTGTTTGAGCGTAGCGAGATTCCGGGTAGCGCACGCGTCTCGCGTGCTGGCGACCGTGTCGCGCCGTCGCGGACTTTCGTTGAAGCAGAATCAGCTGAGGGCAACAAGTATTCCCGCCGTCGGCTACCACATTTCGAAGAACCGTGGGCAATTTACGCCGTGACCATTGGGACAAAGCTGCGGCACTGTTTATCGCCAGATGCGCGCACGATGGTTCTCGACGCGCTGCGACATTTTCACAACAAACGCTACGAACTTTTTGCCGCGTGCGTGATGCCCGACCATGTGCATCTGTTGATTCAGCCGTGGCCAAAGGAAAATGACAGCAAGGGAAACGTGGTCTTCTGGCCGTTGAACGAGTTGTTGCACTCGATCAAATCATTTTCGACCCATCAGATCAATAAACTCGAGGGCAAAACCGGCGTAGTGTGGGAGAAGGAAAGGTTCGATCGGTATGTACGATCAGATCGTGATTTGCAGGAGAAATTTCATTACATCTTGCGAAATCCCTGGGACACGGGCGTAGCTGGACAGAACGAGGATTATTCCTGGGTTTGGACGCAGGAAGATGAATACCGCAAAGAAAGTTCGTTTCGGCGCGACGCCGAAACCAGCACGCGGGACGCGTACGCTACCCAGGCAGACGCGCCACAAGTCATCGTCGGCACGCACGCGCTGCTTTACGAAAATGTTTCGTTTTCGAATCTCGGGCTCGTTGTGATCGACGAGCAGCATAAGTTTGGTGTTGCTCAACGCGCCCGTTTGACGGCGCGCGAACCGGCGCCCGACGTGCTGGTGATGACGGCCACGCCGATCCCGCGCACGCTGACGATGACGGTTTACGGCGACCTCGATGTTTCAATTATTGATGAGATGCCGCGCAACCGGGGAAAAGTAATCACCGCGGTGCGCGACGTATCGAAGCTCGGCGAAGTCCTCAGTTTTTTGCGGACGCAATTGGAAACAGGGCGACAACTCTATGTGATTTATCCTCTGATCGATGAGAGCGAGAAGTTGGAGGTCAAGGCGGCGTCGGTGGAGTACCAGTTGTGGCGTGAACGGTTGCATCCCTATCGCTGTGAATTACTTCATGGTCGTATTCCGGCGGCGGAGAAACAGGACATCATGGAACGATTTCGGCGGGGCGAGACCAATGCATTAATCAGCACAACGGTGATCGAAGTTGGCATCGATGTTCCGAACGCGACCATGATGCTGGTCGAAAACGCGGAGCGCTTCGGACTGGCGCAGCTTCATCAGCTTCGCGGGCGGATCGGCCGTGGCGAGCACAAGTCGTATTGCATCTTGCTAACGTCGGACCAGTCGAAGGAAACGTCAGCCAAGCTCGCTGTTTTGGAACGAACAAACAACGGCTTTGAAGTGGCGGAAGCGGACTGGGATTTGCGCGGTCCGGGCGATTTGCTCGGCACAGCGCAAAGCGGCTTACCCGCGCTCAAGATCGGCAACTTGAAGACAGATGCAGGCTTGATGCGACGCGCACGCGCAGCGGCAATGTCGGTCTTCGAGGCCGATCCGCGCCTGGAATTGCCTGAAAATCAACGTTTCCGGCGTTTGATTGTCGAACAACAAGGACGCACTTTTTCGAACGTTAGCTGATGAAGAATCTCGCGAAATTTCTGCTTTTTGTCCTGCTTATCAGTGCCGGAATTTCTCTGCTTTACGATTACCGCCTCAAACATGGAAAGTTGGGTCTGTCTTCGGCCCGAACACCGGAAAAATATTCGCTGGCTTCAACGCCCAGCGTGGATTCAAAGGAAGTCGCCTCGCTTGAGGCGTTGAACCGGGAGCGGCGCACACTCGTCAACAGCGTGATCCCGTCTGTTGTCGCCGTGAAAACATCGAAGAAAATCGGCATCCGGCGAGAGTCCGGGATGGATCCGTTCGAGTTTTTCTTTCCTAATCAGCGGCGATTTCGGAACCCGAATGACGAAGCGCTGGTGCAAAATGCGCTTGGCTCCGGGGTAATCGTGACGAATGAAGGCCATATCATCACAAACAATCATGTGGTCGATCAAGTGGACGAAATTGAGGTGCAGTTTAGCGATGGCCGGACAAAAAAAGCGCGCTTAGTGGGCGCGGACTCTGAGGTTGATCTGGCGGTGCTCAAGGTCGACGACCCCGGAGTCAAGCCGCTCAAGCTGGCTGATTCGGACACGGTGCAGGCCGGAGACTTTGTCCTGGCCATTGGTAATCCGTTTGGATTCGAGGAAACGGTCACGGATGGAATCATCAGCTCGAAAGGACGGCCGAACCGGAGCGATTTTTTCGGGGAGCTTCTGCAAACTAATGCGGCGATCAATCCGGGAAACAGCGGCGGTCCGCTGATCAATCTGCGAGGTGAAGTTGTCGGCATTAACACGGCAATTATTTCACGCAGTGGCGGCTCGCAGGGAATCGGTTTCGCAATTCCCTCGAATTCAGTTCGCACTGCGCTCGAGAGTTTGTTGAAGCAGGGCCGGATTATCCGCGGTTATCTGGGGATCCAGACGCGTGGATTGCAGCCGGGCCAAAGCAACGCAGACAGCGAAGGCGTGGTCGTCGAGGAAGTAGTGCCGGGATCGCCCGCAGCTCAGGCGCAACTGCAACAAGGCGACGTTATTCGCAAATTCAATGGCCGCGACGTAAAGAATATCTCCGCGCTGAGAAGTCTTTTGGCGCAGGCCGAGTTGAACAAGAACGTTGAGCTCGAAATTGTGCGTGCCGGCAAGCCGTTGAAGGTGACGACTCAGATCAAAGAGCAGCCGGTTGATTACGAAACGTCCGGTGTTGTGCCTCGGCGCAGTCAGCCACAGCCGCAGGCCCCGGGGCAGCCGAATGATCAAGGCGCAATCAGCAGCCCTCTCGCGTCAATTCACGTGGACGAGCTAACTCCAGAGGTGGCGCGTCAGCTCGATCTGCCAAACAATGCGCGCGGCGTTGTGGTCGCGAGTGTCGACCCTGATAGCGGCGTGGCCGAATTGCAGAAAGGCGATGTGATCGAGGAAATTAATCAGCAACCAGTCACGTCAGTCTCGGACTACAACAAAATCGCTGCGTCGCTCGATGCAAGCCAACCGCAGGTCTTATCCGTTTGCCGCCACCGGATGCGTTCGTTTTTCGTCCTGCGTCCGCGCTAAGTTTGGCACCCTGAAGCGGTGGTTGTGTCAAGCACCGGGGCCAGACTTCAAATTCAGCACGCAATCGCGTGGCGGTGACAAACGCCGGAAAGCATTTGCCAGAGCGCGTTGAGAACGCGATTCACCGATTCTTTCACCGACTCAACATTGTTATTGTCGATGTACGCCCCGAGCATGTTGCGCTCGGCGGCGGAGTGTTCGCGATCCGCTTCAATGTGGACGCTGAAGTATTCGTAGTGTTTCGGATCGGTGAAGCCGTAACGGTTCTTCAGTCCGTCGATCTTTGATTCGCAGATCGCCGGAATTTGGCTCTCGTACGCGTAGAGAGCGGCGAGACCTTCTGCTGTCGATCCTCCGCCGCAAATCGCTCGAAATGTATCGATCAAGTTTTTCGTTTCCGGTTGTTTCTCCGTTTTCGCAAGATCGACATCGTCAACGCCTAGAGATTTGGCGAATTGCTTCCAAAGCTCCGGGTGATTGGGCGAACCGGCTTCTTCATCGATCAAGTTACCGAGCAATTGCTTTCGGGTCGCCTGATCGTCGCACTTCGCGTGCACTGCCGAGAGGTAAGTGGGAAACGCGGCGACATGGTGATAATACTGTCGCGCATAATCCGTCAGCGCCTCTCTGCTCAGTTC
>Ga0137375_10005185_pt1 | contig 15501 bp, 14 predicted proteins | sample SagtaG_24_FD_104936 | JGI IMG/M metagenome (GOLD analysis project Ga0137375, IMG submission 104936) | Vadose zone soil microbial communities from Sagehorn Ranch, Mendocino, California, USA - Sage1_R_113_16 metaG | ecosystem: Environmental > Terrestrial > Soil > Vadose zone | place: USA...
GCGCGCATCACGCCCTCGCGGGTCAGATTCCTGCCGGCCTTCTTGAGCGTGTCCACCAGCGTGTAGGCCGTCGCCATTCCGGCGGTGTAGTAGCCGTCCTGGAGGTCACGGGCGCCGATGTCGCTGCCGTACTTCTTCAGGATCGACTGGAAGAGCTTGATGCCCCTGTCCCTCTTCCAGATCGGCGCGGCCGGGTCTTTGCCGAACACGATCGAGATCGACCCGTTCGCCGCCTTCTGCGGGACGATCGCCATCAGCGCTGAGGCGGAAGAGACATCGTTGACGAAGATCTGCGGCTTCCAGCCGAGACGCGACACCGCGTTGAACGCCTGGAGCGAGAACTTGCCGAACGCGAAGATCATCAGGACGTTGGCCTTCGACGCCTTGAGCTGCGTCACCTGCGGCTGCACGTCGGCCGACGTCGGGTCGTAGCCGACCTTTGCGACGATCGACTTCGCCTTGCCACCGAGCCCCCGCCGCAGCCCGGAGAGCAGGTCGCGGCCGTAATCATCGTTCTGGTACAGGACGGCGATCTTGGGCTTCTTGATCTTCTTGACGACGTACTGCCCGTAGATCACGCCCTCTTCGGAGTAGGGCGGGATGTAGCCGATCGTCCAGGGGTACTTCTGGTAGTCGCGCCCGAAGGTCGACGCGCCGGACGAGACGAAGAGCTGAGGGACCTTGGCGTCGTTGAGAAGCTTGCGCACCGCCAGGTTGTTGTTCGTCCCGAGCGACGAGAACATCGCGAACACCCCCTCCTGCTGCACGAGCCGGATCGTGTTGTTGACGGCGCGGCCCGGGTCGTAGCCGTCGTCGAGGTAGGTGAACTTGATCTTGCGGCCGAACACGCCGCCCTTGTCGTTGACGTACTTGAAGTACGCCTCGATCCCTCGTGCGACGTTCCCTGCGATCGCGGCCTCGCCGCTCAGCGGCACGCTCGAGCCGAGGTGGATCTCGTTCGCGGTCACGCCCGGCGTTGCCACCGGCCGTGCGCCCGCCGAGGCGGCGACGACAATTGCGCCCACAGCGCAGAGCAGAAGAGTCCTCACGCCCACCTAGGACCTACTGTACAACCGCCTTGTTAGAGGCCCAAAGAGACGGCGCAGGAGGCCTCCGGCCCCGGTCGGCAAAATCAGCATCACGACGATCAGCACCACGCCGAAGACGACGCTGGGAACTCCGGGACGCTTGGGGTCGAGGTCGAGCGCCGGGAGATGGTTGAGCCAGCGCGTGACGTCGTCCGCACGGTTCTGAAGGACGTAGATGAGAGCCGCGCCCGCGATCAGCCCCACGAGCGAGTCGAGCCCGCCCACGGCGAGTGCCGCGACGAGGTAGACGGACAGGATGATCGGAAAGACGTCCGGATTCATGTACGCCCTCGAGATGACGTAGAGCGAGCCGGCCACCCCTGCGTAGAAGGCCGAGATGCCGAACGCGACCGTCTTGTACGTCGCCAGGTTCACCCCCGAGGACGCAGCGGCGATCTCGCTGTCGCGGATCGCCTGCAACGCGCGCCCCGGTTTGCCACGCAAGAGCGCCCAGGCGACGACGAGCAGCACGAGCGCGATGCCCCAGGTCAGGTAGTACAGCCAGTTGTTCGCCGTCGTGTCGAGCCCGAACGGCGGCTTGAGGATGTTCAGCAGCTTGCCGGTGGTTCCGCCGAAGAAGTGGTCCCACTTCTTCGGAAGCTGTGGGAACGAGACGGCGATCCCGAACGTGATCAGGGCGAGGTAGAGGCCCGACAGACGGAGCGCTGGGATCCCGACCAGCAGCCCGGCGACGCCTGCCACGACACCGGCGATCGGGATCGTCCAGAGGGAGCGGATCTGATGGCCGTAGATCCCGTCGACGGTGAGGATCGCGGTCGTGTAGCCCCCGACCGCCATGAACGCGCCGTGGCCGAGCGAGATCTGCCCGCTGTAGCCGGTGAGGATGGACAGACCGAGCAGCGTGATGAAGTACATGCCGACGATCGCGAACTCGTAGGCGGTGAAGTCGCCGATGAAGCGCGGAAGCACGGCGACGATCGCCGCCAACAGGAGGAACCCGAAGATCTCGAGGCCCAGCTTCAGCTTCATACGCGTTTCACCGCGACTCGTCCGAAGAGGCCGCCCGGACGCACGAGCAGCAAGAGGAGAATGAGCAGCAGCGCAGCGGGCAGCTTCAGCGTCGATCCGATGAACCCGACGTAGCGCCCGAGCAACGTGATCGTGACGCCGAGCAGGATCCCACCGACCACGGCGCCGACCGGACTGTCGAGGCCCCCGAGCACCGCCGCCGCAAAGGCGTACAGCAGGATCGTCTGCATCATGTTGGGGTCGAGGAAGACGACGGGCGCGATCATCATCCCCGCGACCGCGCCGAGCACGGCCGCGATGCCCCAGCCGAGCGCAAGCATCCAGCCGACCCGCACGCCGACGAGACGCGAAGAGTCCGGATTCAAGGCGGATGCCCGCAGCGCGAGCCCCAGCTTCGTGAAGCGGAAGAACAGCCCCAGGAGCACGACCAGCGCGAGCGACACCACGACGATGCCGATGTCCTGCACGCTGATCGGCACGCCCCCGACGTCGATCGTGCGCGTCGAGAACGGCCCGTGGAACTGCCGGTTCCCCCCGCCCCAGATGACGCTCGTCAGCCCGTTGAGGAGCAGGGCGAGGCCCAACGTGACGATCACGATCGTCAGGACGTTCGCATTCGCGATCGGCCGGATGAGCACGGTCTCGATCGTGACGCCACCGGCGAACGCGATCGCCAGCACGATCGGAAAGGCCACCCAGAAGGAAAGTCCGTGATTCATCAGCGACCACGCGACGAACGTCGTAAAGGTCGCCATCTCTCCCTGCGCGAAGTTGATCACGCGCGAGGAGCGATAGATGATCACGAGCGCGAGCGCGAGTCCCGCGTAGATGGCGCCCTCACGGACGCCGGCGGCGATCTGCTGGGCGAACTCCGTCCATGTGAAGGCCGCGACCACGCTCAGTACCCGAGGTACGACTTGCGGACGGATTCGTTCCTTCGCAGCTCGTCGCTCGTTCCGGTCACGACGACGCGGCCGACCTCGAGGACGTACGCGCGCGACGCGTGCGCGAGCGCGAGATTGGCGTTCTGCTCGACCACGAGGACGGACATCCCGTTCTCGCCTTTCATCCGCTCGAGCGCCTCGAAGATCTCCTTGACGAGGAGCGGCGCGAGCCCGAGGGACGGCTCGTCGAGAAGGAGCAGCTTCGGCCGCGCCATCATCGCCCGCCCGAGCGCGAGCATCTGCTGCTCGCCGCCCGAGAGCGTCCCCGCCTGCTGGTTGCATCGCCTTTCGAGGACGGGGAAAAATTCGAAGACCTGCTGCGCGTCCTCCTTGAGGCCTCCACGGCGGGTGTACGCGCCGAGGCGGAGGTTGTCCCACACCGAGAGCTCGCTGAAGGTTCCTCGTCCCTCGGGAACGTGAGCGATACCGGCGCGCGCCGTTCTGTCCGGGCGCCGTGGCAGCTTCTTGCCGGCGAACGCGATGTCCCCGGCACGCCGAACGGTGCCGGAGATTGCGCGGAGAGTGGTCGTCTTCCCCGCTCCGTTCGCGCCGAGCACCGCCACGAGCTCGCTCTCGCCGACCTGAAGGGTGACGCCGTGCAGCGCCTTGACCGCGCCGTAGCGCGCCTCCACGTCGTTCAGCTCGAGCAGACTCAACTCTCCGCTCCGAGGTACGCCTCGACGACGGCGGCGTTCCCCTGCACCTCGGCCGGCGTCCCTGCCGCGATCTTCTTCCCGAAATCGAGCACGTGCACTCGGTCGGCGATGCCCATGACGAGGCCCATGTGGTGCTCGACGAGGAGGACCGTCACCTCGTAGTCGTCACGCAGCCGTTTGATGAACGAGCCGAGCAGGTCGACCTCGTCATGGCTGAGCCCGCCGGCCGGCTCGTCCAGGAGCAGGAGCCGCGGGCCGGAGACGAGCGCACGGGCGAGCTCGACCCGTTTCTGCGTCCCGTACGACAGCCCCGACGCGGAGCGGTGGCGAAACGAGTGGAGATTGACGTAGTACAGGACGTCCTCGGGACTCTGCTCGCCTCGGCGTGCGTGGGCGCCGACGCGAACGTTGTCGAGCACGGACATGCCGCGAAAGAGCTCGACGTTCTGGAACGTGCGCGCGATGCCGCGACGGATCACGTCGCTCGGCGAGGTGTTCAGCAGGCTCTCGCCCTCGAAGCGGACGTCGCCCTCGTCCGGCGTGTAGAGCCGCGTGATGATGTTGAAGGCGGTCGTCTTGCCGGCGCCGTTCGGACCGATGAGCCCGACGATCTCGCCCGGCTCGGCGTCGAAGGAGACGCCGTCGAGCGCGACGATGCCGCCGAAACGCTTGGTGACGTTGTCGACCTCGAGGAGGGGCAAGGGCGACATACCCTAAGGCTCAGTGGGACTTCACCCAACCGCCCAACGGGTCCAGGACCGTCTCGGCGAGCTCGGCCTCGACGTCGAGGTGCGTGAGCTCTCGGACTCGACGCGGACTGCGGCCGAGGCAGCGGCGGCGGTGGGCGTCGAGGTCGGCCAGATCGTCAAGTCGCTCGTCTTCGTCGACGGCGCCGGACCCCTCCTGTGTCTCTGTGCCGGCGACCGGCGCGTCGAGCCGGCCAGGCTCGGCGCGGACGTCCGGCAAGCTCGGGGCGACGAGGTACGAGAGGCGACCGGCTTCTCGATCGGAGGCGTGCCGCCCGTGGGCCACGACCGGCCGCTGCGCACGGTCGTGGATGTGTCCCTGCGACGGTTCGAGACCGTCTGGTGCGCAGGCGGGACGCCGCATGCCGTCTTCCCCGTCGCCACCGAGGCCCTGATCGAGGCGATCCGGGACGCCGAGGTCCGCGAGGTTTCGTAGTGCTCCTCGCCGCAGTCGTGCTCGCGGGTGCGCTCGCGCTACCTCCGATCTCCGAGCTGCCGACGATCCAACGGCTGACGTACGCGGCCAAGCCCGTCTACTGCGCGGGCCTGCGCGGTCGCAACGTCGCGCTGACGTTCGACGACGGGCCGAGCCCGTACACGCTCCGGCTCGTCCGTGTCCTGCGGCAGGAGCACGCACGGGCGACGTTCTTCGTGGTCGGCAGCCGTGTCGGCATCTGGCCCAACGCGGTGCGGGCGGCAACCCGCGTCGGCGTTCTCGGCAATCACAGCTGGAGTCATCCCCACCTCGGAGGGCTCGCTCCGGGCGCGGTCCGAGCCGAGCTCGAACGCACCCAGCGGATCATCGGCCGAACCGTCGGTTCCGTGCCCCGTGTGTTCCGGCCGCCCTACGAGGAGGCGACCGCAGCGAACGACCGTATCGCGCGATCGCTCGGGCTCGTCGACGTGCGCTGGAGCGTCGACGGCGGCGATTCCCGCCTCGGTGCCCGGCCGAGGGCGGTCGTTCGCGCAGTCAAACCGGAGCTGAAGGCCGGTGCGATCGTCCTGCTTCACGATCCTCACCCGTGGACCCCTGTGGTGGCACGCGCACTCATACGCGCGGCACGTCGTCGCGGACTGCGGCTCGTGACGGTGCCCGACCTTCTGGCCCGCCAGCCGCCCTCGACGCGGCAACTCTCCGCAAGGGGGGTCGTCCGGTGCCCTCGGTGAACTCGGTGCAGGGTTTTGCCCTCGGCGCCGGTCTGCTCATGTGAGGGGGCGCGCCCCCGCGGTTGTCGACCTGCTAGGAAGTCACAGTCGCGGCAGCGCCTCCTCTGTTTAACTGCGCGCAGGGGCGCCCCTCCGCGGTTGTCGACCTGCCAGTCACGGCCGTTGAGCAGCGCCCCCGGCCCTCTCGGCGTGCCCTGAGTGACGGTTTCTCTGCGCCGCCGGTTTCCCGTGTTTGAACCGGCATCTCCTCGGTAGCCGAACACCGACTAGGTACCGATCGCAGCCGCGATCAACCTCTGCGACGTGAACGTCGCAATCTTGGCCGTCTTGCAGCAGACGGGCGGCGGCGCCTCGTGCGACGCGACGGCCGGTAGCCACGCTGGCTAGCGGGATCGTTCGGTGAGCCGCTTGAAGAGGCCGCCCACGGCGGCCTCTTCATTTCGCCGGTCAGAGTCTGAGCGCGGCCGCCTCCGTCACGGGGGCCTGGCAGGCGAAGTTCTCGCAGACGTAGACCGCGGGACGTCCGTCGACAAGATCCTTGCCCCGCAGCAGCGGGACGTCCTCGCTCGGCCCGAAGGCGACCACGGCGTTCGGGTCGAACGCCGCCAGCGCCGCGCGTGCGACCTCAGCGTCCGGCGGGCCGACCACCGCGATCTCGCGCGGCGGCGAGAAGTGGAGGTCGAGAGCGCAGAGCGCATGGCCGAAGGCGGACGGCGCCTGCGGCAGGAGACGGGCGACGAGACGAAAGACGCCGGTCGCCCGCCGCTCGAGTTCCTGGTCGCCCCACAGCCGGGCGAGCCGGAGCAGGACGAAGGCCAGCATCGAGTTTCCCGACGGCGTCGGGTGGTCGTCGAAATCCTTCTTGCGGCTGACCAGCTGCTCGCCGTCGGCGGGAGTGAGAAAGAACCCCCCGCGCTCGTCGTCCGCGAAGAGCTCGATCGCGAGCAGCGCGAGGCGGCGGGACTCCTCCAACCAGCGTGACTCGCCGGTCGCGACATGGAGCTCGTAGAGCCCGTTCGCAACGTCTGCATAGTCCTCGAGCACGCCGGCGTGCTTCGCCTGGCCCACACGCCACGTGCGGAAGAGCCGCCCGTCGGCGGTCGAGAGCGGGCCGAGGAGGAACTCGGCGCACGCACGAGCCGCGGCGAGGAGATCTGCACGCTCGAACCGGCGCGCGGCCTCCGCGAGCGCGGCCAGCGCGAGTCCGTTCCACGATGCGATCGCCTTGTCGTCGCGTAGCGGCTTCGGCCGTTGCTCCCGCTCTTCGAAGAGCCGCGCCCGCGTCTCCGGGTCGAGGTCGCCGCGAATGATGAAACGCCCGTGCTCGAAGGGATGCAACAGCTCACGCGGGACGTGGTCGTCATCGCTCCAGGTGTACGTCAACCCTTCGACGCCGTCCGCGTCCGCGTCCTGCGCGGATGCGAAGCCGCCCTCGGCCAGACGCAGCTCACGCAGCATGTAGTCGAGCGTCTCCTCCGCAACCTGCCTGTAGCGCTCGCTCTCCGTCACGAGCCAGCCGTGCAGATAGGCCGGGGCGAGCAGCGCGTTGTCGTACAGCATCTTCTCGAAGTGCGGAACGAGCCACTCGCGGTCGACGGAATAGCGATGGAAGCCTCCGCCGACGAGGTCGTACATCCCGCCGAGCGCCATCGAGTCGAGCGTCTTCGCCGCCGGTTCGACCTCACCGCGCCGCAGGAGAAACTCCAGCACGGACGCGGGCGGGAACTTCGGTGTGTTCCCGAAGCCGCCCCACTCCGGATCGAACTGTCGCCGCAGGGCGCGAACGGCGTCGCCGAGCAATGACGAGGTGAGCGGCTCGCGCGAGGGCTCGACGGCTCGCCGCAGGCTCTCGGTGATCGCGCCCGCGTCGCGCTGGATGTCTGCCCGGCGTTCGCGCCACGCCTCGGCGACCGCGGTCAGGAGTTGCCTGAAGCCGGGCAGCCCGTGCCGTGACTCGGGCGGGTAGTAGGTCCCCCCGAAGAACGGCTCGCCGTCGGGAGTCAGAAAGACGGTCATCGGCCAGCCGCCGTGACCGGTGAGCGAGACGACCGCGTCCATGTAGACGGAATCGACGTCGGGCCGCTCTTCCCGGTCGACCTTGACGCAGACGAAGTGCTCGTTCATCAGCGCGGCCGTCGTCTCGTCCTCGAACGACTCGTGCTCCATCACGTGGCACCAGTGACACGCCGCGTAGCCGACGGAGAGCAGGATCGGCTTGTCCTCGTCGCGCGCACGAGCGAGCGCCTCCTCGCCCCACGCGTACCAGTCCACGGGATTGTCCGCGTGCTGGAGAAGGTAGGGGCTCGTCTCCTGGGCCAGACGGTTCATGCAGGCACCGTAGCCAAGAGGTCTACCGCCGACGGCGCAGCCAGCGCACCAGCTCGGCCGCTCCGGCGACCAGCCCGGCGAGGCCGAGCGCGAACAGCAACGCAAGGATCGGCTGGTCGCGAAACGCGCGTCCACCGAGGTAGCCGAGCAGCGCGCCGTACAGCGCCCAGAGGATGGCGGCGACGAAGATGTACGGCGCAAACCGGGTCGGCCAGCGCAGGTTGACCAGCCCAGAGGTGAAGGTCGTCGCCGTACGGCCGCCGGGCACGAAACGGGCGACGATCAGGACGTAGCTCCCGCGCTGCTTCAGGAAGCGCTTTGCCCAATCGAGCCGCTCCTGCGAACGCTCGCCGCTGAAGAAGCGCTTCACGAGGGGATGGCCTATCCATCGTCCTCCGGCATAGGACGTGTTGTCGCCGACGAACGCACCCGCGGCGGCGAACGCGATCACCCAACCGAGCGACAACTCTCCGCGCGCTGCCTGGAGCCCGCACACGATCACGGCCGTCTCGCTCGGCAGGATGGGGAACACGGCATCGCCCGCGCAGATGCCGAGCAGGATCGGGTACGTCCACAACGACCCGGTCAGCAGGTCGATGAGGCTCTGCAGGAAGGCGAGCGTCACCTGTCGTCCGTCTCGTATGGTCGCGCGCGTATGGCCACCGGGTTCCTGCCGCTCGAAGGCCTGCGGGTCGTCGACGTGACGAGCTCGCTGGCGGGGCCGTACTGTACGGAGATCCTCGGGGCGCTCGGCGCGGACGTGGTCAAGGTCGAGCATCCCGAGCGGGGCGACGAGGCACGCGCCTGGGGACCGCCGTTCTGGGAAGGCTCGAGCGTGATGTTCTACGCGGCGAACCTCAACAAACGGTCGCTCGCGCTGGACATCGAGCGCGGGCGCGACGCGCTGCTGCGGCTGACCGACATGGCTGACGTCTTCCTCCAGAGCCTGCGGCCGGGGACGGCCAAGCGGCTCGGGTTCGGCCCGGAGGAGCTGCGCGCGCGGAATCCGCGGCTCGTGTACTGCGACATCGGAGCCTTCGGCAGTCGCGGGCCGCTCCGAGAGCGTGCGGGATACGACCCGCTGCTGCAGGCGTTCGGCGGGATCGTGAGCCTGACCGGAGAGCCCGACCGACCGGGCGTGCGTGTCGGAGCGTCGATCGTCGATCAGACCACCGGGCTGTGGGCGGCGCTCGGGATCCTTGCCGCCGTGCACGCCGGCGGCGGCCGCACCGTCGACATCTCGCTGTTCGAGACGGTCGTCGGACTGCTGCCGTACCAGGTGACCTCGTACCTCGCGAGCGGCGAGGTGCCCGGCCGGCACGGGACGGCGTTTCCGCTGATCGCGCCCTACCAGGTGTTCCGCGTCCGCGACGGCGAGCTGATGATCGCCGTCGGGAACGACAGCCTGTTCAGACGACTGTGCGCTGCGCTCGGGCTTTCCGAGCTCGCCGCCGCTCCGCGCTTCGCCACGAATCCGGACCGCCTGAAGCACCGAGAGGAGCTCGCCGCACTGATCCAGGAGCGCCTCACGGGCGAGTCTCTCGAGGACGTCCTCGACCGGCTCGAGCAGGCGGGCGTCCCGGCCGCACCGGTCAACGACGTCGGGCAGATGGCCGAGCACGAACAAACGGCGGCCCTGGGCCTGATTCAGGCGCTGCCGGAGCCGACCGTCGCATTCCCGCTCTCGTTCGAAGGCGAGCGCCTCGTCCACCGACGCCCGCCACCGCAGCTCGGCGAGCACAGCACCGAGATCCTGCGCGAGCTCGGCTACACCGACGAAGAGCTCGACGAGCTGGCGGCGGAGAAGATCATCCGGCGCGTACAGTCGAAGGCGTGACGGATCTCCGTGAGCTGCTGCAGCGGACCGCGGAGCTCGCGTCCGACTTCCTCGAGTCGCTGGACGAGCGGCCGGTCTTTCCACACGTGTCGGTCGACGAGCTGCAGGAGTCGCTGCGGGCTCCGTTGCCGGACGAGCCGACCGATCCCAGAGAGGTGATCGAGCAGCTCGCGCGCGCCTCCGAGCCCGGGCTCGTTCGCGATGCCGAGTGGCCGCTACTTCGGCTTCGTGATCGGCGGTGGGCTCCCGGCGGCGCTCGCTGCGGACTGGCTCACGTCCGCCTGGGACCAGAACGCGGGGCTCTACGTCGGTGGCCCGTCGGCGTCGGTCGTCGAGCAGGTCGTGCGCGAGTGGGTCTGCGACCTCCTCGGGCTGCCGGGCCACGCATCGATCGGCTTCGTCACCGGCACGCAGATGGGCAGCGTGACGGCGCTCGCCGCCGCGCGCTTCCGCGTGCTCGACCGGCAGGGCTGGGACGTCTCCCGAGACGGACTCGCAGGCGCGCCGCCCGTTCGCGTCCTCGTCGGCGACAAGCGTCATGTGACGATCGACCGAGCCCTTCGCCTGCTCGGGTTGGGTGCACCGGAGGTCGTCCGAGCAGATTCGCAAGGACGGATGGACGCCGCGGCGCTGCGCGAATCCCTGCTGGCCGGCGGCGGTCCCTCGATCGTCTGCGCGCAGGCGGGCGAGGTCAATACGGGCGCGTTCGATCCCCTCGAAGAGATCGCCGATGCCGCCCGCGAGCACGGGGCCTGGCTACACGTCGACGGCGCCTTCGGACTCTGGGCGGCCGCGAGCCCGCAGCTCCGCCACCTCGTTCGCGGCGCCGAGCGCGCCGACTCGTGGATCACCGACGCGCACAAGTGGCTCAACGTCCCCTACGACTCCGCGCTCGTTCTCTGCGCGGATGCGGAGGCGCACCGTGCAGCGATGACGATCAGCGCGTCGTACCTGATCCAGGACGAGGCCCGCGTCGTTCGCGACCAGGTCGACTGGGTGCCGGAGTTCTCACGGCGTGCGCGCGGCTTCGCGGTCTATGCGGCGCTCCGGTCGCTCGGGCGCAGCGGGCTCGCCGAGCTCGTCGAGCGCACGTGCGCATGTGCCCGTCGCTTTGCCGACGGGATCGTCGAGCTGGAGGGAGTCGAGCTGCTCAACGACGTCGTGCTCAACCAGGTTCTCTTCCGCTTCAAATCGGACGAGCGCACGGACGGCGTCCTCCGAACCGTGCAGGAAGGCGGCGAGGTCTGGATGAGCGGCACGACGTGGAACGGCCGACGCGCGATCCGCATCTCCGTCTCGAACTGGCAGACAGAGGATGCGGAGATCGACCTGGCGCTGGAATCGTTCCGGAGGGCCGCTCAGGTGCCCGCCCAGGCGCCGGCGCGGTAGACCTGCCCCTCGAGTCGACGGGCGAGGACTCCTTCGAGCCATTCCGACGTCGCGACGAGCGCGTCGAGATCGACGCCGGTTTCGATCCCGTCCCCCGTGAAGAGGTAGACGAGATCTTCGGTTGCGATGTTCCCCGTCGCCCGCGGCGCGTACGGACAGCCGCCGAGCCCGCCGCACGACGCGTCGAACAAGCTCGCACCGGCCTCGAGCGCCGCGACCGCGTTTGCGTAGCCCGTATTCCGCGTGTTGTGCAGGTGTACGCCGGGGGCATGTGTCCGCTCGACCAGCTCACGAACCTGTCGCGGCGTCGCCACGCCGATCGTGTCGGCGAGGACGATCTCCGCGCGGGTGAAGCGCCCGGCGATGTCCGCGACGACTCCGGGATCGACGCGACCCTCGAACGGACACCCGAAGGCGACGCTGATCGTGAGCGTGACCGGCAGCTCCGAGCGCTCGAGCACCCGCTCCGCGGCGGTCTGGGCCTCCTCCAGCGACTGGTTCGCGTTCCGCCGACTGAAGCTCTCCGTCGCAGCGAGCGTGAAGTTCACGCGATCGAGACCGGATGCGACGAGCCGCTCGTAGCCTTGCTCGTTGAGTACCAGCCCGGCGTAGTCGGTCCCCTCGCGCCGCTCGATCGCCGCGGCTACGTCCTCGGCCCCCGCCATCTGCGGCACCGCGTCCGCCCGAACGAAGCTGGCGGCCTCGACTCGCGGAAGCCCGGCTCCCGCGAGCCGGTTGACGAGCTCGGCGCGTGTCTCGGGAGCGAGCGTCTCCGGCTCGTTCTGCAGGCCGTCGCGCGGCCCGACGTCGCAGATCGTCACGCGCATGCCCTACCCCGTCGACTGCTCGAGGCGCGCGACGAGCTCGCCGACCTCGGCGGCGAGGTCGCGAACCAGGCCGACCTCCTCGTCGTTGAACTGTCTGCCCTGCTCGCCGTAGACCTCGACCAGACCCCAGGCGCTGTCGCGTACCTCGATCGCGGCCATCAGCAGCGAGCCGAAGCCGAGCTCGCGTAGGAGCGCCGCCTCTGCGGGATCGGCCTTCGGGTCGTCGAGGAAGATCGTCTGCGGTTCCCGCTCCTCGATCACGGCGCGCGTGAGCGGAAAGTCCGAGATCAGGTAACCGTGTCGGAGCCGGTCCTGCTTTCCGCTGTGCCGGTGCTGGATCAGGTCGACGAGCAGATCGCCGATGACGCGCGAGATGGTGCAGGCCGGCACCTCGAGGAGCTCGACGAACGTCCGCGCCGCCGTGCGGAGCAAACCCGCGACGGACGTCTCGGCACGCAGGCGCTCTGTCGCAGCCGCAACCTCGGTGGGCCGATCGACGCTCACGCGATCGATCCTACGGAAGGAGTGTTTGAAATCAGCTCGACATCGCCCAGCAGTACCACCTAAGCCGGAGGCTAAGGCACGCGAAGCGGCCTTAGCAGGAGGCGAACTGACGCGGGCGGCGTCCCATCCTCCGGGTGAAATAGCTCGGGCGTACCACCCGCTTGGATGCAATCTCTGGCGGCGATCACCTCCTCAGTCGAGGCGCCGAGGACCGTTTCCCGTCGAGGGGAAGCTCCGCTACTTCGCGCATCGGTAGTGCAGGATGAGCGGCCGATCAGATGCATCGTGGCCCACGGCCCAGAGATCGTGGTCGGACAGAGCGGCGATGTCGCGCAGATGCCCTTCTTTCATGACGTGGCTGACGCTGAAGCGTTTCCCGTTCCAGTGTTCGATGCCGAATCCGACCACCCAGACGTTGGTCGATGACAGTGCCGCGATCCCGTTGAGCCTGATGGGTTTTCCTCCGCCAAGTCGCGCGTAGTGGGCGAAGGGGATCCGCACCGGCTCCCAGGTGGCTCCATCCCAGTGTTCAACGAGCGGGTCTCCGAAGACGGTGCCAACAGCCCAAAGGTCGTCGCTCGACACTCCGGCCACGTCCTCCAGGTCCGGACGCACGCCGAAGTGCCGCGTACGAGCGACCTTCCAGCTCTTGCCGTCCCAATGCTGGATGCCTTCGTGGTCACCATACTTTCCGACAGACCAGCCGACAGCCCAGATGTCATTCTTGGAGAACGGAGCGAGTGCGGTGAGAGGCTCCTGGTTTGGCGGGCTGGAAACTCGCTTCCACCGAAGCCCATCCCAGTGCTCGATGAAGGTGGCCCATGCGCCCCCCTTGAAGGTGCCACCGACCGCCCAGACGTCCCCAGCCGCGATGGCGGTCACGCCGTAGAGCTCAGAGGCGGGCGCGTTAGCGCCTCTCTTGATCGTCCAATGCTTGCCGTCCCAATGCTCGATCAGAGGACGGCTCTTGAGTGCAATATCGGTCGTAGTACCCACCGCCCAGACATTGCGACTTGACAGAGCCGCGACACCGTCGAGAGTGCCGACCCGAGAGGGAAGCACATGCCAGCGTTTGCCATCCCAGTGCTCAACGAGCGTCCGATACGGGGAGAGGCCACGGCTCCCGACAGCCCAAACGTCGCTCGGGGAGACAGCGGCGACCGCGCTGAGGAAGCTGTTCGGCACGCGCGGGCTGACGCTGACACGCCACGTGGCGATACAAGCTGCTCGCGCGGGTCGAGTGCCGGTCGACGTGGCGTGTCTTGCGGCAAGACCTGGGACGAGAAGCCCCGCCAAAGCGATCGCGACCACGGGAACCAGCCACCTCGGTGACACCTTCGTCATTCGAACACACCTTTTAGTGAGATGGCTGGTCGATTCTAGGCTGCGATCACCCCCTCGGCCGAGGGGTCTCCGGTTTCGGCGGCGGCCGGGTTTCTTCGCCGGAGCCGCTCGATGTCGGCGACCGCGCGTGGCGTCATGACGACGCCGCGCCAGCCGCGGCTGGAGAGCTCGAGCACGGCCCAGATCAGGCTGAGGGCGGAGGTCTCGCCGGGGAAGCGGCCGATCACCTTGGTGCGTCGGCGCACCTCGACGAAGGTGCGCTCCAAGAGATTGGTGCTGCGGATGCGCTTGCGGTGGACGGCGGGGAAGCGCAGGTGGCAGACGAGCGCGTCGACGTCGCGCTCGATCACCGCCGCTGCCGAGGGGTAGGCGGTGCGGTAGTCGGCGGCGAGCGCGAGCAGTCCGGCCCGCGCATCCGCGACCGTCGTCGCCTCGTCGAGGATCTGCCAGTAGCGCGCCTTCAGCTCGCGGTGCAGCCGCTCGGGCAGCTTCTTGGTGACGTTTCTGAGCGCGTGTACGGTGCAGCGCTGTTCGAGCGCGGCGGGCCAGAGCTCTCGTACCGCCTTCCAGAGGCCGGGCGCGCCGTCGGCGATGATCAGCGCCGGCGGCCGCATGCCGCGGGCGATGAGGTCGCGGCCGAAGTCGAGCCAGTCGTCGTAGCTCTCCCGCGAGCCGAGCTGCAGCCCAAGCAGCACCTTCCCGCCCTCGAGCGTCACACCCCAGGCGACGAGCACCCCCTCGGCCGGCGTGTCGTCGGGGCGCAGCTTCAGATACACCGCGTCGAGGAAGCAGTAGACGAGGTCGTGCTCGTCCAGGCGACGGCCACACCAGGCGCGGTAGCGCTCGCGGGTGTCGGCGCAGATCCGGCTGACCGTCGACTTCGACACGACCGGCCCCTCGAACGTCTCCGCCAACGCCGCCTCGATGTCGCGGACCGAGAGTCCGCGCAGGAACGAGCAGACAACCAACGCCTCCAGCGCGTGCGTGCGCGCCACGCCCTTGCCGACGATCTCGCTCGTGAAGCCGAGCGCCGAGGCGTTACGCACCCGTGGCCGCTCCAGCTCGAGCGGCCCGGCGCTCGTCTTCACCGTCACCCGCTCGTAGCCGTTGCGGTGCGCGACCGGCCCGCCGCGCCGCTCGTAACGCTCCCGGCCGAGAAACTCCGTCAGCTCCTCCTCCAGCGCCTGCTGCAAGATCAGCCGCGCACCGAGTCGACCGATCGCCTCGATCGGATCCTCCTCGTCCGCGACACCAGCAACGATCTCGTCGAGCTCACGGCGCAACCGCTCACTCGGGACTATGGTCGCCATCAGGGCGTACCTCCTCGTCGACTACCAGGTCAACGCGGAGGCTACGCCCGACTCATTTTCCCCGGCTTATGGGACGCGACCCTGACGCGGGCGGGGACGCTTAAGCACCATCGCCCGCGCGTCGCGACGAAACCGCCCAGATCGTTCTTGGGCGAGTGACGCTTCGCGCGCGGAGGCGAGACCGCGTCTCGCCGGGAGCGCTACTCAACATCGGCCTTGCCGAGCCAAGAAGGAGGGGCCAGCGGGGGAACCATGGGTTCCCCCGCGATCTACTCGTCGAAGCCGCTGGCGTCCACCTTGTCGGGCTCGATCAGAACCTTGACGCGCTGCTCCTGCGGGTTGCGCCATGGGTATTCGTCTTTGCCGAGGTA